>Ga0180216_1000351_pt1 | contig 50364 bp, 41 predicted proteins | sample eDN3rd37CBELigMG_FD_128879 | JGI IMG/M metagenome (GOLD analysis project Ga0180216, IMG submission 128879) | Enriched Miracle-Growth compost microbial communities from Emeryville, California, USA - eDNA 3rd pass 37_C BE-Lig MG (version 2)... ...
CGACGAGGTCGTGGAGGTCGAGGGCGAGGCGGCCGAGATCGTCGCTTCCGCCCTCGAGGGCTCGGAGCGCCAGGGCCTGGCGTCGATCGAGGGAAAGCTCCATCGCCTCCGCGCCGTCCCCGTGGCGACCGGCGCGCTGGGGGTCGCGCTCCCGGTCGACGACGCCTATGCGCGCGCGCTGAGCGAAAGGCTCGGCGTGGACCTCACCTTCCTGTACCGCGGCAAGGCGGTCGCCTCCACCTTGGGCGCCATGGAGCGCGCCGAGCTGGCGGTGGCCTCCTCCGGTGAGGGCCAGGTCTTCGGGACGGGGGGCCGCCCGGCCGAGTACACGGTCTTCGAGGTGCTGGAACTCCCGTTCTTCGCGAAGTGGACGGGGACCACCCGCGCCCTCTCGCAGAAGCTGGGCGAGGCCACCATCCTCCACTCCGCCTCGACGCGGCCGGTCCTGGACCCCCTGGTCGAGCTGCAGAAGCGCTCGCTCCTCTTCTCCGCCCTGGTCGCGGTGCTCGCCTTCTTCTTCGCGCTCATCGGCGGATCGGGCAAGCGACAGCTCCGCGGGTTGGCGCAGCTCGCCGACGTGACCGAGCGTCTCGCCGAGGGAGATGCGAAGGCCGCCCTGCCCGGCCACCTCGCGGGCGACGTCGGCCGGCTGGCGCGCGCGATCGACCGCCTGGCCAAGGCTCGCCGCCCCGGCGCCGTGGAGTCCGCGATCGCCGAGGCCGCCTTCGAAGGCTCGTCCGAGGGCGAGTCGGAAAGCGAGTCGGTGGCCGATCTCGTCGCGGCCTTCCCCTTCCCCGGCGAGCCGACGGTCCCCGAGACCGGCGCGGGCGAATCCGACGAAGAGACGCGTTCCGAGCCGACGATTCCGGAGGACTTCGCTCCTTCGGCCGGGTTCGAGTCCATGGAGCCGGCCGAGTTCGGCTCCGCCGAGTCGACGGGCGTGGAAGCCCGGCCCCCGGAGGGCTTCGACCCCTCGGCGCTGGGCGGCTTCGGGCCTCCCGCTTCGGCCGAGTCCGAGACCGCGGACGCTCCGGCGGGCTCCGCTCCCGAGGGCTTCGACCCCTCGGCGCTGGGCGGCCTCGAGGCTCCCGCTCCGGCCGGGCCCGAGACCGCGGACGCCCCGGCGGGCTCCGCTCCCGAGGGCTTCGACCCCTCGCCGCTCGCCGGCATCGCCCCGGCGGAGTCGGCGGGACCGCCGCCCCTCCCCGGCTTCACGATGGACCACCCCGAAGGGGAGCAGGCGAGCGCCGCCCCCGCCGATGGAGGGGAGGGCACCTCGCCCTGGGACATGCCGACCCGGCCGCTGCCCTTCCTCCAGCAGAAGGAGCCGGAGGCGCCGGCCCCCGAGCCTGCGCCCGAGTCCGCCCCCGAGCCGGCGGCCGTCTTTGCGGAGCCGGAGGAGCCGACCGAGCCGGAGGATCCCGAGGAGGCCCACCTGCGCGAGGTCTACGAGCAATTCCTGCAGGTTCGCCAGCAGTGCGGCGAGTCCTCCGCCGGCATCAGCTACGAGCGCTTCTCCGCCAAGCTCCGCACCACGCGGGCCCAGCTCATGGAGAAGCACCGCGCCGCCAGCGTGCGCTTCACGGTCTACGTGAAGAACGGCAAGGCCGCGCTCAAGGCCAGCCCCGTCGGCATCCACCGAGCCTCCTGAGCGCGGTTCAGGGTTCCAGCCGCTCGAGGAGATCCCGCAGCCTTCGCGCCGCCTCCTCGACCTTTTCTCGGGAGAGGGAGAAGACGAGGCGGATGCGGGAGGGGTCGGAGCACCAGGCTCCGCCGTTCACCACCACCCCCGTGTGTCGATAGAGGATTCGGGGGAGGTTTTCCGCCGTCAGCCTTTCCCCGCCGATCGCCTTCCCCAAAAGCGCGCTCACGTCGGGCGCCAGAAAGAGGCCGCCGGCCTCGCCCGGACGCTCCCCGTCGTCGAAGAGCGTCGCGAGCCGGTCACGCTTGGCGGAGAGCGCGCGGCGCAGACTCTCCAGGTAGGCCTCGAGCGCCGCCCTCCGCTTGGGATGGAGGGGCTTTCCGCGAGAGCCCCGCAGCCAGGCGCCGTAGAGGTGCGCCGCGGCGACGGCGACGGTCCGGGGCAGGCGCCCGAGGGTGGCTCCGGCGAGCGCCCGTCGGAATCCCGGGTCGCGGACGACGGCCCAGCCCATCCGAAGGCCCCCGGCGGCGAACTCCTTGGAGAGCCCGCCGAAGACGAGGGTGTGCTCGGCGAGGCGGGGCTCCACCGCCACCGGGCTCGGGACCCGCGACGCCTTGGGTCGGTGCAGTGCGAGCAGGCCGTAGCTCTCGTCCGAGAGGAGCCAGCAGCCCCGGTCGAGCAGGTAATCGGCGAGCGCCCGCAGGGTCGTCACGTCGTGAAAGCGGCCCTCGGGGTTCGCGGGCTGCGAGACGACGATGGCGTCCGGGGCGGGAGCGTCCGAATCCAGCAGAGCGGAGAGGGGGCCCGCCTCCACGTGGCAGCCCGCCGCCCGCAGGGTGGGAGGGAGGATTCCCTGGCAGGGTGCGGCAACGAAGACCTTGGGCGCGCGACCGAGCCTCCGACCGAGGGCGAGGCCGGCGTCGTGGAGCAGGGGCCAGGCGCCCTGCGAGACCACGACCTCGGACGGCTCGACCCTCGCCCCCCGCGTCTCCGTGAAGAAGGCGGCGATCGCCTCCCGAAGCGCGCCGTCGGCCGAGGCCGGGTGGAGGGCTCCGGAGAGGAGGCCTTCCAGGAGGACGAAGGGGATGCGGTCCTCGTTCTCGCCATCGTCGAGCCGGAGGAGGCGGGGATCGTCCGCGCGAAAGAACTTCGGTGCGAAGGCCTCCGACGCGGCGAGCTCCTCGATCCGCCGCGAGCGGGGGAGCGGCCGGATCGGAAACTCCCTTTTCCCCACTCCTTCCGATGCGCCGAAGGAGAGTCGCGAGGCGAGCCGCTCGGAGACGAGGTCCTCGAAGTACCACTGCACCGGGGTCGAGATCCGGGAGTAGGTGACGCCCGCGGCGATCTCCAGGTCGGAGAAGAGGCGCTCGGGGACCGGCAGGAGGAGGGTGAGCTCGTGGTCCGGATAGGCGGCGCTCTCGAGTCCGCAGAGCACCACGAGGTTGGGGCGGTGCGGCTCGCGGGCCAGGAGATCGAAGACGGTGTCCGGGCCGACCTCCCTCGCGAGGTCGAGGTGGGCGCTCCCGTCGACCACCACCCAGATCCCCCTCGCCGCCGCGTCGTCCGCGATCCCGAGCAAGGCCGACAGATCGGTGCGCTCCTCGGGAGCCGAGAGGAAGACCACCCTGGGCTGGAAGGCGCGGAGGAGGTCGCGGATCTCCGGCAGGGTGTCGTGGGTCGGCGTCACCCGCACGCCCGCCTTCTCGAAGGCGCGTCGGTGGGCGCGGAAGATCCTCCGCGCGGCGAGCACCTCGTCGCCCGGATCGCAGGTGGAGAGCAGGATCGAGTGGATTGCCTGCTCGCGCTCCGGCGCCACGAAGAGCTCCGGCTCCGCCAGCCGGAGATGGTGGCGGCGCTCGAAGTAGCGGCAGAGCTTCTCGCGGAAACCCAGGTCGCCCGCCTCGAGCGCGCGGGGGATCCGGGGCAGTCCGGCGAGCCGGTCGGCGAGCGAGGCCGCGAAGCCGAGCCGCTCTCGCGAGGCTTCGGCCAGGTCGATCGATTCGACCAGGCGGTCCACGCCGGCCTGGCGAAGCCCGCGGCGGAGGGCGAGCCATTCGCGGGGATGCCGGGGCCGTGCCTCCCAGAGGGCGACCTCGTGCCAAACCGGATGGCCGTCCGAGATCCGGCCGAGCGCGGTCCGCGCGCAGATGGGTTCCGCGCTTCGCGGCGTCAGGTAGAACTCGAACTCGGCCCCGGTCGCCTCCTCCAGGGCCGCCAGGGGGCCGAAATCCACGCCCCGCGCTTGCTCCACGCGTCGGGCCGCGACCACCCGGGCCGAGTACCCCCGTCGCGTGAACATGTGCTCGAGGATCGACCTCCCCGGCCGCCCCCCGAGATCGAGGAGGAGGCGCCCGCCGGGGAGGAGACGCTCGGGGGCCTCGTCGAGGAGGCGGCAGGTGAGGTCCAATCCGAAGAGGTCTTCGTGGATCTTCTGGAACGCCGCAAAGCGGGAGGGCGCGTCGACTTCGCCGATCTCCTCCAAGGATTCCACCGGCGGGATCTCGAGCGGGAGCCTCTGGGGGATCCTCCCGGCGATGAAATCCCATCGGCCTCCGCGCGGGAGCTCGCCTCGGGCGAAGGAGACCCGGGCGGCGGTCGACGCGTCGCAGTTCAGCCAGAGGTTGCAGGTGGCGACCGCCTGCGATTGGGGGTTCGGATCCAGGCCGTCGATCGAGGCGAGGGGGGTGAGACGGGCCAGGGCGATGCCGAGCCATCCCGAACCCGTGCCCACCTCCACCAGCCTCTTTTCCTCGTACTCCTCCGGGGGCAGATGCAGCAGGCCCTCGAGGAAAGAGAAGTCCTGGTCCTCGGGCGAGGGGATCGAGGGAAGGAGGAGGAGGCGGAGCCTTTCCCGCCTCGTCCCCACGGTGAACTCGAGCTCCCGGAGCCCGAGCGGTTCGCCCTCCCGCCGACCGTCCGCCAGGACCACGAGGGTCTCGAGTTCGCCGAGCGCCTCGGTCCGGGTGGAGGGGTCGCCCAGCAAAGCCGCCAGACGCTGGAGCGTCGCCGCGGCTTCCTGGGTCGAGGAGGGATACCGGTTCATGGATCCTTCACCGCTTCACGACACCGGGTTGGCTCTTGTCCTGCCAGGAGAGGAATTTCCGCCGGGTGAGGGGACCGGGCCCGGGACCCTCTCCCGGCGCGGGCGTCTCGTGCTCGATCCAGTAGGCGTCGAAAGCGACGACCCGGTCCTCGGGGCGGCCGGTGCGCCGGTGGTGGGAGCGGATCCAGCCCTCGAGGATGTGGTGCATGTGCGAGTTCCGCTCGATCCTCGCCACGTAGTCGCACCAGAACTGGTCCTGCCCCAGCCGGCCCGGCGAGGCCTCCCAAGGCTCCCCGTCCCAGCCGGTCGCCGCGTAGTTCAGGGGATCGATCCTCCTCCCGTCCACCGTGCGGGCGTCCACGACCACCAGGCCGTTGGTGGTGGGCGGGTTGGGGGCGAACATGGACCAGCCCTGGAAGAAACGCCCGTACTGGATCATCGCCCGGAAGACCTCCGGCTGGCGAAACCTCAGGGGCCTCGGGACGGCCCGATTCTCGATGAGGACCTGGCTGGTCGCGGCCAGCATGAAGACGAGGACCAGGCCCTCCCGAACGCCGACGCGCACCTGGCGGAGCGCCGCGAGGATCGGAGGTCGCGAAACGGGCTCGGGGACGAGAGCCGGCGTCGCGGCCGGAAGTCCGCACGCGGCGAGGCCCAGCGACTCGGAGATCCTTCGGCGGTTTCTCGCCACCACGTCGTAGACCGAGTTCGCGACCGGGCGGAGGAGCGAGAGGGGAATCCAGACGAGAGCGCCCATGGGGATCGAGCGGAAGATCGAGGCGAAGGCATCCGCCCGGTAGGTGAGCTGGCCCTCGGGATCCGAGACGACGATGGTCTCCTCCACGATCTGCGGCGTCACGCCCTGCGGGAGCCGTTCCTCGTCCGTGTTGGGGACGAAGCGCAGCTTCCCGAAATTGTCCATGCGGGTGAGGATCCGCGCCGTCTGGAAGCAGATCCCGCAGCTCGCGTCGAAGTAAACCGTTCGCTCGCCGAGCCTCCTCCGCCACCACGCCGAGAGCGCCGCGAAATCCTCCGCCGAGGGGAGGAGGAGAAAAAAGCAACACATCACCGGCGAGAAGAGACCGACGTTGAGGAAGACCGCGAAGCCGGCGTGCATCGCGGGGAGCGCCGCCATCGCGATCCGGCGGAAGAAGAGCCGACCGACCGGGCTGAGGATGAGGATGGCCGCGGCCCCCTCGGCGAGGAGGGTGGCCCAGCTCAGGATCTGCGAGAGCTCGAGGGGGAAGCCGTCGCGGACCACCGAGCCCAACCAGGTGACGATGCGGTCCTGGTGCAGCGCCCAGTGCACCGCCGAGCCGTCCTTCCAGCCGGGCCCCGATTTGTGGACGGTGTTGAAGAAATAGATGACGGCGAGCTGGAGCAGGATGGCGAAGACCGCCAGCGATCGGACGGGGCGGTTGCGGTCGGCGTCGCGCTCCCGGTGGCTGCCCAGCTCCTCGGGACGAACCTCGCGCGTGCGCCGGAGCGAGGCGAGGAGGGCGTCCACGGACCACCGCCGACCGAGGGGGAGAAAGGCGCTCCACAGTGCGAGGAGGTTCATCACCACGTCGCCGCCGTTCTCGAGGATCACGGCGCGGCTGTGGAGGCTGACCACGGCGACGAGGGCGAGGACCTGGAAGAGCCGGGTCTTCCATCCCACGAGCAGGCAGAGATAGACGATGCCGCAGAGGACGAAGCCGAGGGCCGCCTCCCAGGTGTGCGACGCGAGGAAGAAGACGGAGAAGATGTATTCGGCGGCGGGGCGCCAGAGCTGCGTGTGGTTCGGCAGCAGGCCCTGGTTCGAGTACCAAACCGCCAGGTCCGGAACGCGCCTCAGCAGATCCCAGAGAAGGACGATGGAAAAGCCGATCCGGAAGAGGGCGAGCGCGCGCGGATCGAATTCGAACCACGTCGATACGAGTTCCTTTCTCCAGTCGCGTTTCGGCGTTTCGTGACTCATTCCGGCTCCTCGTCGGCAAGGTAGCATAGAGAATTGGCCCGCCCAACGAGGAAGGAGACGCGCGCGTGGGGTGTTGCGTCCCGAGATTTCGTTTCGTTACGGCGCGTCGGCGTGGTAGAAGGCGCGCCGGCGGGCGGCGCCTCGATCGGGCCGCCGACAGTCATAGGAGGAAGTTCGAAGCATGGCCGGTCACAATCGGTGGACCAAGATCAAGCGCCAGAAGGAGGCGATGGGCGCCACGAAGGGCAAGCTCTTCACCAAGCTCATCCGCGAGATCACCATCGCTGCGCGCGATGGAGGCGGGGATCCCGCCCACAACCACCGCTTGCGCGCCGCCATGGAGGCCGCCCGCGCCGCGAACATGCCCTCGGAGAACGTCCAGCGCGCCATCAAGAAGGGCATCGGGGAACTCGACGGGGTCGCCTACGAGGAGATCACCTACGAGGGCTACGGACCCGCCGGGGTGGCCCTGATCGTCGAGTGCGTGACCGACAACCGGAATCGGACCGCCGGTGAGGTTCGCCACCTCTTCGGGAAGGGCGGCGGGAACCTGGGCGAGAACGGCTCGGTGGCCTGGATGTTCGATCGCGTGGGGATGATTCACGTGGCGCCCGGGCGTTCCGAAGACGAGGTCATGGAGATCGCCATCGAGGCGGGGGCCTCGGACGTCATCGGACTGGACGAGGACGGCTTCGAAGTCCGCACCGAGATGAGCGACCTCCACGAGGTGGCCGAGGCCCTGATCGCCCGGGGGTTGGAGGTCCGTGAACGCAAGCTGATCTACGCCCCCAAGACCGAGGTGACGGTCGAGGGCGAGCAGGCGGCGCAGGTCCTCAAGCTCGTCGAACTCCTGGAAGATTGCGACGACGTCCAGGAAGTTCATGGAAACTTCGTCGTGGCCGATCCTTGACCTCGGCCCCCGGGTTGGATAGGTTCTGGCGGCATTTTTCGAAGTCGCCTTCGGAAAGTGGGCCCTGCGGAGCCCACTTTTTTTGTTGCAGCATGGCGCATTGGACGAAAGACATCGCAGATACCGTTCGAGAGCTCGCCGAGCCGCTCGTGGAAGCGGAGGGAATGGAACTCGTGGACGTGGAGTATCTGCGGGATCGGGGGCGATGGCTCCTCCGGCTCACCATCGACAAGTCGGGCGGCGTGACCCTGGACGATTGCCAGACCGTCTCCCGCCAGGTCGAGCGCGTCCTCGACGTGGAGGATCCGATCGACGCCCCCTATTCGCTGGAGGTCAGCAGCCCGGGCATCGAACGCCCCCTCAAGAAGCTGGCCGATTTCGAGCGCTTCGCGGGGCGTAAGGCGGAGGTCAGGACCCAGCGCGCCATCGGCGAGCCGCCTCGCAAGAATTACAAGGGACGTTTGTTGGGACTCGGGGAATCCCGGACCGTCCGCATCGAAGTGGACGGAACGATTTTCGAGGTGCCGTTCGACGAGATCGCCAAGGCGAACCTCGTCTACGATCCCGATGCGCCTCGATGGGACCGAGACCCGGATGCATCGCCGGCCGGCGAGCCGGAAGGGGAGTGAATCATGTATGCCGGATCGGGGCAGAGCCTCAATCTGAACCTGGTCATCGACCAGGTGGCAAAGGACAAGGGAATCGACCGACAGGTGATCGTCGACCTGCTCGAGCAGGCGATCCTCACCGCGGCGAAGAAGACCTTCGGCCAGGAGCGTGAGCTCGAGGCCCACTACAACGAAGAGAAGGGCGTGGTGGAGGTCTTCCAGGTCCTGACCGTGGTGGACCAGATCACCGATCCGTTGGAGGCGCCCAACCAGCTCACCGTCGAGGAGGCTCGCGCCAAGGGCATCGAGGCCGAGCCGGGCGACGAGCTGGTCTTCCAGATCTTCTACCGGGACGAGGACGCGGCGGAGGCCCGCGCGCAGGACGAGCGCTACGGCGACATCCTGAATCTCCGGACCTTCCGTCGCGGTTTCGGCCGCATCGCCGCCCAGACCGCCAAGCAGGTCATCCTGCAGCGGACGCGCGACGCCGAGCGCGAGAACGTCTACAACGAGTTCAAGGATCGGAAGGGCGACATCGTCACCGGCACGGTCCGCCGCTTCGAGCGGGGCAACATCATCGTGGACCTGGTCCGAGCCGAGGCGGTCCTGCCGCTCCGGGAGCAGGTGCCGCGCGAGTCCTACCGCGCCGGTGACCGCATCCAGGCCTACGTGCTGGACGTGCTCCGCGAATCGAAGGGACCGCAGATCGTCCTCTCTCGCGCCTCGGTGCACTTCCTCACGAAGCTCTTCGAGATGGAGGTCCCCGAGATCGCCGAGGGCGTGGTCGTCATCGAGGCGGCGGCGCGCGAGCCCGGGGCCCGGGCGAAGATCGCCGTCTCCTCCCGCGATCCGGACGTGGATCCGGTCGGCGCTTGCGTGGGCATGAAGGGCTCGCGGGTGCAGGCCGTGGTGCAGGAGCTCCGCGGCGAGAAGATCGACATCGTGCCCTGGGATCCGGAGCCGGCCCGCTTCGTCTGCTCCGCGCTGCAGCCCGCCGAGGTCTCGCGCGTGCTCATCGACGAGGCGAACAACGCCATGGAGATCATCGTCCCCGACGACCAGCTCTCCCTGGCCATCGGTCGCCGCGGACAGAACGTGCGCCTCGCGGCGCAGCTCACGGGCTGGAAGCTCGACATCAACTCGGAGAGCCGGGTCCGTGAGATGCGGGAGTTCGCGCAGCGCTCCCTCTCCCAGTTGCCCGGCATGACGGACACCCTGGTGGAAGTGCTCTACGCCCACGGCTTCCGCAAGGCGAAGGACATCGCCGACGCCGCTCCCGAGGTGCTGGAGCAGATCCCCGGGCTGGACAAGGATCTGATCCCCGCGATGCAGGAGAAGGCGCGGTCGCAGATCTACGACGACGCCGAGGAACTCGCCCGCATCGAGGAGGAGCGGGAGGCCGCCCGCCTCGCGGAGGCGCGCCGGCATCCCGACGAGCTGACGCAGGCCGAGCGACTCGCCCGCGTGCGCGGGATCAACGCCCGCGTGATCGAACAGCTCGCCGACGCGGGTTATACGAAGGTGGAAGACCTCGTCCAGGAGCAGGACGTCGACAAGCTCGGCGAGCAGACGGGCCTGGGCGCGAAGAAGGCGCGGCAGATCAAGCAGGCCGCCGAGCAGTACCTGGCGGAGGAGGCCAAGCTTCGGGCGGAGCTGGACGAGGAGCGTGAGAAGGAGAAGGCGGCGCGGATCCTCGAGTCCGCGGCGCCCCCCGGCTCCGAAGGCGAGTGAACCCGGTCCGCACCTGCATCGGCTGCGGCGAGACGGCCCCACGGGATCGGCTCCTCCGCCTGATCCGTGGTCCCGACGGGGCCGTCGCCCTCGACCCCGACAAGAGCGCTCCCGGTCGAGGGGCGTGGGTTCATCCCCGGGCGAGCTGCCTCGAGAGGGCCGAGGGCCCGAGGGCGATCGGACGCGCCTTCAAGGGCCGGGCACGGCCCGCTCCGCCGGGGGAGTTGCGCTCCGAGGCCTTGCGGATTCTCGGGGCGCTCGAAGAGGAATAGGCGGAGAGGTCGGTTGACCTCTCTGCCACGTCGGACTACTAACGGCGCTCCCGTTGTTGCTTTGGGTCGGTGCGAGAGCAGAGAACGGAAGCACACGGGGGAAGAACGAGGGTTATGTCGAAAAAGCGCGTCTACGAGCTCGCCAAGGAGCTCGACATGCAGAACAAGGAGCTGGTCGACTGGCTCCAGGCCAACGGGTACGACGATATCAAGTCGCACTCGAGCTCCCTGGACGCGGACCAGGCACAGGCCGTGATCGAGAAGATCATGGCGGAGCGGAACCCGCAGCCGGCGGCGATTCCCCCGAAGGGCTTCGTCGTGCGCAGGCGTCGGGCGGCAGCGCCCGCGGCGACCGCTCCCGCGCAGACGGCGCCCTCCGAGGAGGCCGAGGTTCCGGCCCAGCCCGCCGCGCCCGAGGCGCCCGCCCCGGCGGTGGCCGCGGCCCCCGCGGCCGAGGAGGCCCCCGCACCGGTGGCGGAGCCCGCGCCCCAGGCGCCCGCGGCGGCCGAACCCGCCGCGGAGGAAGCTCCGGCCGCGCCGACCCCTGCCCCCGCACCGACCGAAGAGCCGCAGGAGAAGCCGGCCGAGGCTCCCGCCGAGCCGCCGAAGATCGCGGCGCACGCCGAGGTTCCCACCCCCAACCTCCCCGGCGTCCAGGGCCCCAACGTGCCCGCCCAGGAGGGCGTGGATCCTCGCACCCTCAAGCCCACCGCGACCCAGGCCGTGGTGATCTCCCGGCCCCTGATCCCGATTCGGCGCGTGACGCCGCCGAGCACCCAGTACCGGCGCGCTCCCATGGCCCCCGGCAAGCGGGCCATCGGCGAGGTGCGCGAGGTCCGCGTCGTCCCCGACTCCATGGGACGCGGGCGCGACTTCGTGGACGTCACCCGAGATCGCGGCGGGCGTCCGAAGCGCGGTGGAGCCCGGCCCGCGGCGCCTTCGGGGCCGCCGAGCAAGCAGGAACTCCTGGCCATGGCCACGGGGCGGATGTCCGCCTTCCCCGTGCGCCCGCGCAAGCGCAAGCCCACGCGTAAGGGGGCCAAGACCCAGATCACCACGCCGAAGGAATCGAAGCGCGTGATCAAGATCGAGGAGACCATCTCGGTCGCCGATCTCTCGCAGCGCCTCGGCGTGAAGGCCACCGAGCTCATCCGCAAGCTGATGCGGATGGGCGTGATGGCGAACATCAACCAGGCGCTCGACTTCGACACGGCGCAGATCCTCGCCAGCGACTACGACTACACCGTGGAGCGGGCGGGCTTCGACGAGTCCGAGATCCTGGCCGAGGTGGAGGACCGCCCCGAGGACCTCAAGCCGCGTCCTCCGGTGGTCACCATCATGGGTCACGTCGACCACGGCAAGACCAGCCTCCTCGACGCCATCCGCAAGTCGAGGGTGGCCGCGGGCGAGGCCGGCGGGATCACCCAGCACATCGGCGCCTACTCGGTGCAGACGAGCAAGGGCGCGGTCACCTTCCTGGACACGCCGGGCCACGAGGCTTTCACCGCCATGCGTGCGCGCGGCGCCCAGGTCACCGACGTGGCCGTTCTGGTGGTGGCCGCCGACGACGGCGTGATGCCCCAGACGGTGGAGTCCATCAACCACGCCAAGGCCGCCGACGTGCCGATCATCGTGGCCATCACGAAGATCGACAAGCCGGAGATCAACCCGGAGCGCGTCAAGCAGACGCTGGCCGAGCACGAGCTCGTCCCCGAGGAGTGGGGCGGCGAGACCATCGTGGTCCCCGTCTCCGCCAAGACGGGCGAGAACCTCGAGCTCCTGCTCGAGAACATCGCCCTGCAGAGCGAGATCCTCGAGCTCAAGGCCAACCCGGACAAGCCGGCGCGCGGCATCGTGATCGAGTCCAAGCTGGAGAAGGGCCGTGGCCCGGTGGCCACCGTCCTGGTCCAGGAGGGCACCCTGCGCGCAGGCGACGCCGTGGTGACGGGAACCTTCTTCGGGCGGCTGCGGGCCATGCAGGACCACACCGGCAAGCCCGTCAAGGCGGCCGGCCCCGGCTATCCCGTGGAGATCATCGGCCTCTCGGGCGTGCCCACGGCGGGTGACGAATTCCACGCCGTCAAGGACGTCAAGCTCGCCGAGGAGATCGCCCGGAACCGCGAGGCGCAGGAGCGCAAGAAGGCCGTCGCCCAGACCTCCAAGGTCTCGGTGGAGGAGCTCTTCGCCAAGGTGCGCGAGGACGATCAGAAGGAACTCCGCATCGTCCTCAAGGCCGACGTCCACGGCTCCTCGGAGGCCATGGCCCAGGCCCTGGAGAAGCTCACCACGCAGAAGGTGCGGGTGAAGATCATCCACAAGGGCGTGGGCGCGGTCACCGAGTCCGACGTCAACCTCGCCAAGGCCTCCGACGCGATGGTGATCGGCTTCAACACCAAGCCGGAGAGCAAGGTGAACGAGCTGGCCCGCTCGTACGGCATCGACGTCCGCCTCTACAACGTCATCTACGACGCGGTGGACGACGTCCGCCTGGCCATGGAGGGCCTGCTCGACGTCATCACGCGCGAGAAGGTCATCGGCAAGGTGGAGGTCCGGGCGCTCTTCTCCGTTCCGCGCTTCGGCCAGATCGCCGGCTCCTACGTCACCGACGGCAAGGTCACCCGCTCGGCCCACGCTCGCGTCCACCGCGGGAAGAAGACCGTCTTCGAGGGCAAGATCGCCTCGCTGCGGCGCTTCAAGGACGACGTCCGCGAGGTGGGCCAGGGCTTCGAATGCGGTATCGCCCTCGAGGGCTTCAACGATCTCGAGGTGGGTGACGTGATCGAGGTCTACGAACTCGAGCAGATCCGCCAGACTCTGTGAGCGTGGGGGCGCAGATGATCGTCGGGACGCTGCTCCTGGAGATCCACATCCCGGGAGCGGACTCGCTGAAGTCCAAGCGTCAGATCCTCCGCAAGGTGATCGATCGCCTGCGCTCTCGCTTCAACGCCTCGGTGGCCGAGGTGGCCAACAACGAGCGATGGACGATCGCCACCCTCGGGGTGGCGGTCGTGGCGAATTCTCCCTCCTTCGTCGGGGAGGTCCTCGACAAGATCTTCCGGACGGTGGACTCCGTGGGGGAACTCGCCATCACCTACCACGACCGCATGATCGCTCCGGTGGCCGAGTTCGACGAGGACGACGGGCCGCGCAAGCTGGCCGAGTTCGAGGAGATGTTCCCGGAGGAATCCGATGAGTCGTGACCGACCCACCCGGGTGGCCCACCACATTCAGGAGGAGCTCGGCCGCATTCTCGCGCAGGGGCTCAAGGATCCTCGCGTCGGCTTCGTCACCATCACCGGTGTCGAACTCAGCCCCGACCTCCGCCACGGCAAGGTCTACTACTCGGTGCTGGGCAGCGAGGAGGAGAAGCGGCAGACGGCCGAGGGCCTCCAGGCGGCCACGGGCTATCTCAAGCGGGAGGTGGCCAAGGCGCTCTCGCTGCGCTATGTGCCCGAACTCCGCTTTCTCTTCGACGATTCCGCGGAGCGGGGTGCGCGGATCGAGGAACTCCTGCGGGAGGTCCGCCGGCAGGGCGAGGGTGAAGGTGAGGGCGAAGGCGAGGGCTGAATCGGCCGTGGATGGCGTCCTGATCGTCGACAAGCCCGAAGGCCTGACCTCCTTCGACGTCGTCCGGAGGCTCCGCTCCCTGGGGAGCGGCCGGAAGGCCGGCCATACGGGCACGCTCGACCCGACCGCCACCGGCGTGCTCCCGATCTGCCTGGGGCAGGCGACCAAGCTCAGCACCTTCCTCCTCGAGGGCGACAAGGAGTACCAAGGCGTCGTCCAGCTCGGCGTCGAGACCGATACCTACGACGCGGCGGGGAAGGTCGTCTCCACCCAGCCGACCGACCACCTCGAGGAGGAAGAGGTGCGGCGGGTCGTGGAGGGGATGGCCGGCACCTACTGGCAGACCCCGCCCATGTATTCGGCCGTGAAGGTCGGCGGCCAGCGGCTCTACGAGCTGGCCCGCAAGGGGCTGGAGGTGGATCGCAAGCCCCGCAAGGTGACCATCCACTCCATTCGGATGATCTCCTTCGATCCGGCCGCTTCCCGCCTCGTCCTCCGGCTCTCCTGCACCAAGGGGACATACGTCCGCTCCGTCGCCCACGAGATCGGCCAGGCCCTCGGCGTGGGCGCCCACCTCGTCTCGCTGCAGCGCCTGCGGAACGGACCCTTCCACCTGGACGCCGCCATCCCGCTCGCGACCCTGGAGAAGTGGATGGAGGAGGGGGAGTACGAGAAGATCGCCGAGCGCCTGATTCCCCTGCGGGACGCGCTCTCGGATTTCGAGGAGGTCCGGGTGGACGAACTCCGGGCGCGGAAGGTGCTGCGGGGCATGGCCCTCGGCTATCGCGACCTCCTCCAGAGCGGCGCGCCTCGGATCGCCGAGGGCGACCTCGTGCGGATCACCGGGCCGGGAGGTCGCCTCCTCGCGGTCGCCGAACAGAGGGAAGGGGCGCTCCGATACCGGCGCGTCTTTTCGACGGGGGGAGAATGAAGCGTTGACCGGGCGGTGTTCTCTTTGTAGCGTGCCGCCCGAAAACCGCCCCTCGGGGCGACGAGGCCGTCTGCACCACCTCGCGGATGCGCCCTTCGGACTTGGAGGTGGGAGGAATCGAAATGGCACTCTTGAAGGATCGGAAGCAGGAGATCGTCGCCAAGTACGCGCGCAAGGAAGGGGACACGGGCTCGCCCGAGGTGCAGATCGCACTCCTCTCGGAGCGGATTCGCTACCTCACCGAGCACTTCCAGACCCACAAGAAGGACCACCACTCTCGGCGTGGTCTGCTGAAGATCGTCGGCCAGCGTCGTCGCCTGCTCGACTATCTGAAGCGGAAGGATCCGAACCGCTACAAGGCGATCATCGAGGATCTCGGACTGCGCAAGTAAGTCGCCGGGGGCGCTCTTTGGCGCCCCTTTTTGCTGAGCGCTCACGAGCCCGTGGCGGGGCTTTTGGTTTCCGTTCCGAGGGGCCGAAGGGATTCGGCCCCTGGGATCAGAGATCAAAAGCTACCCCGTCGGCGTCGTGGGCCAACGGGATGAAAATGAAGCACATCGTCAAGACCGCGAAAGTCGGTGAAAAAGAGATCGTTCTCGAGTCGGGGAAGATCGCCAAGCAGGCGGACGGAGCCATCTGGATCCGCCAGGGCGATTCTGTCGTCCTGGTGACGGCCGTGAGCGCCAAGGAGAAGAAGGAGGGGCTCGACTTCTTCCCCCTGACGGTCGACTACCAGGAGAAGCTCGCCTCCTCGGGCCGGATCCCGGGCTCCTTCTTCCGGCGCGAGGGACGGCCCACGGAGAAGGAGACGCTGAGCTCCCGGATCATCGACCGCTCCTGCCGTCCCCTCTTCCCCGAGGGCTATCAGAACGAAACCCAGATCATCGCCACCGTCCTCTCCTTCGATCCGGACGCGGACACGGACGTCCTCGCCCTGACCGGCGCGTCGGCGGCGCTCACGGCCTCCGACATCCCCTTCGACGGGCCGATCGCCGGCGTGCGCGTGGCGCGCGTGGACGGTCGCTTCGTGGCCTACCCCTCCTACGAGGAGAGGGAGAAGGCCGACCTCGAGATCGTGATGGCCGCCTCGCGCGAGGCCATCGTCATGGTCGAGGGCGGGGCCGCGGAAGCGCCCGAGGACGTGATGATCGAGGCGCTGCTCTTCGGCCAGCAGGCGGTCCAGCCGCTCCTGGACGCCCAGGAGGAGCTGGCGCGCGAGCTGGGCAAGACCGAGAAGCGCAGCTTCGAGCCGCCGCAGGTGGACGAGGAGCTCCGCGCCAAGTTCCGCGAGCTCGCCTGGGGCCCCATCTCCGAGGCCTACGGGATCGCCGAGAAGGGCGAGCGCTACGCGGCGCTCGCCGCGGCCCGCAAGGCGGCGCTCGCCGAGATGAAGGAGCAGCTCGGCGAGGCCTATTTCCTGCGGGAGCGGGAGCTCAAGGGCTACTTCGAGGACTTCAAGTACGAGTACATGCGGAAGATGATCGTCGAGCAGGGCGTCCGCATCGCCGGCCGCAAGCACGACGAGATCCGCTCCATCTGGTGCGAGGTGGGGAGCCTGCCCCGCGTCCACGGCTCCTCGATCTTCACCCGCGGTGAGACGCAGGCGATCTGCACCGCGACGCTGGGAACCGGGGAGGACGAGCAGCGCATCGAGTCGCTGACGGGCATGCACTTCAAGCGGTTCATGCTCCACTACAACTTCCCCCCCTACTCGGTGGGCGAAGTGAAGTTCCTCCGCTCCCCCGGCCGACGGGAGATCGGCCACGGCGCCCTCGCGGAGCGCGCGCTGCGCTACGTGATGCCCAAGGAGGAGGAATTCCCCTACGTCACCCGCGTCACCTCCGACATCACCGAGTCCAACGGCTCCTCCTCCATGGCCACGGTCTGCGGCGGCACCCTCGCCCTCATGGACGCCGGCGTCCCGATCAAGGCGCCGGTGGCGGGGATCGCGATGGGCCTGATCAAGGAGGGCGAGAAGATCGCCATCCTCTCCGACATCCTCGGCGACGAGGACCACCTCGGTGACATGGACTTCAAGGTCTGCGGGACCGCCAAGGGCATCACCTCGATCCAGATGGACATCAAGATCTCCGGCGTGACGAAGGAGATCCTCCAGTCCGCTCTGGAGCAGGCCCGGCGGGGTCGCCTCCACATCCTGGAGAAGATGCTCGAGGTCCTCCCCGAGCCGCGGAAGGAGATCTCCCGCTGGGCGCCGCGGATCACCACCATCAAGATCCGCCCCGAGCGCATCAAGGACGTGATCGGGCCCGGCGGCAAGGTGGTCCGCGACATCATCGCCCGCACCGGATGCTCCATCGACATCCAGGACGACGGGACCATCAACATCGCCTCGCCGAACGCCGCCAAGGTCGAGGAGGCCATCCAGATGATCCGCAACCTCACGCAGGAGGCGGAGATCGGGAAGACCTACCTCGGGACGGTGCGGCGCATCGTGGAGTTCGGCGCCTTCGTGGAGCTCTTCCCCGGCACCGACGGCCTGGTCCACATCTCCGAGCTCTCCGACCAGCGGGTCAAGAGCGTCTCGGACGTCCTCGCCGAGGGCGACGAGGTCTTGGTGAAGGTCCTCTCGATCGACCGGCAGGGGAAGATCCGGCTTTCGCGCAAGGAGGCCCTGCGAGAGACGGGCAACGGCGCGGCCACCACCGAGGCGAAGGTCGAGGCCGAGACGGATTGATCCGATGATTCGGGTCCGTGTCGTGCGCGTGGGAGGGCGGGGCGAGCCGCTCCCTCTCCCGGCCCATGCCACCGAGGGGAGCGCGGGACTCGATCTCCGCGCCGACGTGGACGTGCGGCTCGAGCCCGGGCAGCGGGCACTCGTGCCCACGGGGATCGCCCTGGAGATCCCCCCGGGATACGAGGGCCAGGTGCGGCCCCGCTCGGGCTTGGCGCTCCGCCACGGCATCGGCATGGTCAACGCGCCCGGCACCATCGATTCCGACTACCGCGGCGAGATCGGCGTCCTCCTGATCAACCACGGGAGCGAGACGGTCGAGCTGCGGCGCGGAGAACGCATCGCCCAACTCGTGCTGGCGCGCTACGAGCGCGCCGTGCTCGAGGAGGTCGAGGAGTTGAGTGCCACCCCGCGTGGAGACGGGGGCTTCGGACATACGGGGCGCTGACCCCGAGGAGTGAGACGTGATCGCCCGCTATTCGCGGCCGGAGATGGCGGCCCTTTGGACGAGCCAGGCGCGTTACGAGCGCTGGATGCAGGTGGAGCTTGCGGCGTGTGAGGCGATGGCCCTTCGCGGCGAGGTCCCCATGGAGGACTTCGAGGCCGTGAAGGCCAATGCGCCGAAGGCCTTCACGGCCGAGGACGCCGAGCGGATCGAGGAGATCGAGAAGGTCGTCAAGCACGACGTCATCGCCTTCCTCACCTTCGTGGAGGAGAAGGTGGGCCCGCCGGCGCGTTGGCTCCACCTCGGACTGACCTCGAGCGACGTCCTCGACACCAGCTTCGCCCTCCTGCTCAAGGAGGCGGGCGAGATGATCCTCGGCAAGCTCGACGAGGCCATGGTGGCCGTCCGCGACCGCGCCTTCGAGCACAAGCACACGCCGATGATCGGCCGGAGCCACGGCATCCACGCCGAACCCATCACCTTCGGCCTGAAGATGGCGAGCTGGTACGCCGAGCTTTCGCGGGGCCGCGAGCGCCTGGCCCGCGCCATCGAGAACGTGGCCTACGGGAAGATCTCCGGCGCCGTCGGCACCTTCGCCAACGTGGCCCCCGAGGTCGAGGCGCACGTCTGCAAGACGCTGGGCCTTCGCCCCGATCCGGTCTCCACCCAGGTGGTCAGCCGCGACCGGCACGCCGAGTTCTTCAACGCCCTGGCGTCGCTCGGTGCCTCCATCGAGCGCTTCTCGGTGGAGGTCCGACACCTGCAGCGCACCGAGGTGCGCGAGGCGGAGGAGCCCTTCACCCCCGGGCAGAAGGGATCCTCGGCCATGCCCCACAAGCGTAACCCCATCCTCACGGAGAACATGACCGGTCTCGCCCGGCTCCTCCGCGGCTACGCCTCGACCGCGATGGAGAACGTGGCGCTCTGGCACGAGCGCGACATCTCCCACTCGAGCGTGGAGCGGGTGATCGGCCCGGACGCGACCATCCTCGCGCACTTCATGCTCCACCGGTTCACGAACCTCGTGCGCGACATGCGGGTCTACCCCGAGCGCATGCGCGAGAACCTGGAGCTCACCGGCGGCCTGGTCTACTCCCAGCGCCTCCTCCTCGAGCTGGCGCGGCGGGGCATCCCGCGGCAGACCGCCTACGTCTTCGTGCAGCGGAACGCCATGCGCTTCTACGAGGAGGGCATGGACTTCCTGGAGGCGCTCCTCGCCGACGACGAGCTTCGGAAGTACCTCTCCGACGAGGAGATCCGCTCCGTCTTCGATCTCGGCTACCACACCAAGCACGTCGACACGATCTTCGAGCGTGTCTTCGGCGAGGCCTGACGCCGGATCCGGACGAGTCGCGACGTACCCGGTCGAGCCCCGGTCCGGAAACCTTCCGGGCGGGGCTCGAGAAGCCAAGACGCCGCGTTCCCTCTTTGCCATCGGAGGGTCGAACGCATGAGCTGGTTGTTTCTGATTCTGTCCGGGCTGATCGAGGTGGTCTGGGCCCTCAGCCTGAAGTACGCCGAGGGCTTCACCAAATTCTGGCCCAGCGCGATCTCGATCGGCTCCATCGCGGCGTCCATGTATCTCCTGAGCGCCGCGATGCGGGAGCTTCCCGTGGGCCTCTCCTACGCCGTCTTCGTCGGGATGGGCGCCATCGGCGCCACCGTCCTCGGCATCGTCCTCTTCGGCGAGCCGGCCAGCCCCCTGCGCTTCTTCTTCCTCGCGCTCCTCCTCGCCTCCCTCGTCGGCCTCCGCGCGACGAGCGTCTAGGAGGCTGCGGGCAGGGGCTCGCCGCGGGAGATCACCGAGGCTCGTGCGCGGCGCTCAGAGGATGCCGGCCTTCTTCAGGTTGGCCTCGAGACGGGCGTGGGGATCGCCGGTGGCGGGCTCGAAGTCCTTGCCGGTGAGCCGCTCGTAGTTGGCGACGTATTTCTGCGCGAGGTCCACCCGCACCTCGTCCGGGATGGTGGGGGCCGGCCCCTCGCCCATGTACCCCCGCTCGTCGATCAGCCATTTGCGGATGTTTTCCTTGTCGAGCATCCGCTGATCCTCGCCGCGGGCGAAGCGCTCCTCGTATTCGCTCGCCTCCCAGAAGCGCGAGGAGTCCGGGGTGTGGATCTCGTCGATCACCAGGAGCTCGTCGTCGGCGAGGCCGAATTCGTACTTGGTGTCCACGAGGATGAGGCCGCGCTCCGCCGCGAGCTTCTGCCCGCGCTCGAAGAGGGCGAGGGCGATCCTCCGGCACTCCTCCCAGATCTCCGCGTCGACCAGCCCCCTCCGGACCACGTCCTCCGAGGAGATGGGCTCGTCGTGGGCCCCCACCTCCGCCTTGGTCGAGGGGGTGATGATCGGCGTGTCGAAGGCCTGGTCCCGCCGAAGGCCCGCGGGGAAGTCGATCCCGTAGACCCCCGCCTTGCCGGCCTGGTAGTCGCGCCACAGCGAGCCGGTGATGTAGCCACGCACCACCACCTCCACGGGCAGGGCCTCGCACTTGCGGGCGAGGAGGGCGCAGGGGTCGGGCTGCGAGACCACGTGGTTCGCGGCCACGTCGCGGGTGACGTCGAACCAGTGGGCCGCGATCTGGTTGAGGATCTGGCCCTTGAAGGGGATCGTGGTCAGGACCACGTCGAAGGCCGAGAGGCGGTCGGTGGCCACGATGAGGAGGTGGTCGCCGAGGTCGTAGACGTCGCGGACCTTCCCCTCCCGCCGCCCGGGGAGTCGGAGGTCGGTCCGGTCCAGGGTCTGCGGGAGCTGTGCCTTCAGGATGTCGTGGAGCATGGATGGAACCCCTTACTGAAAGAAGGGGCCTTCTACCCCAACTCGACCACGACGGGTAGATGATCCGAAGCGAGCGTGGGGTAGGCCGCCGCGGTTTTCGCCGGAGGAAGATCGCGGGTCCGGAGCACGTGGTCGATGGCGATCACGGGGTGCTCCGAAGGATAGGTGAGCGGCGGCGCCCCGGCCTCCTCCAGGCAGTCCACCCAGTGGGCTCGAAGCAGGGAGAAGGCGAGCTCGCTCCGGCTCTCGTTCAGATCGCCGAGGAGCAGCGTCTTCTCCGTCCGCCAGAAGAGGCGGAGGATCTCCCGCATCTGCTCCCAGCGCTCGATGGGATGGAGCCCCAGGTGGGTCACGGCCACCTCCCACCGCTCCCCGCCGGGGAGCTCGACCGTGGCGTGCAGGACGATCCGCGGCTCCACGGCCGAGGGCAATCGGTGGACGCGGAAGCCGACGATGGGGAAGCGGGAAAGGATCGCCAGGCCGTACTCCCCCCGGTCGAGGAGCATCGCCGGGCCGAAGCGCGCCTCCATGCCCAGGGCGCGGCCGAGCCACTCGGCCTGGTCCTTCCCGCCCGAGCGCGGGACGTTGCGGTCCACCTCCTGGAGCGCGACCAAATCCGCTCCCAGCGCCTCGATCACGGCTCGGATGGCGTCCAGTCCCTTGAGGCTGGCGTGGCGGATGTTGTAGGTCGCAACCCGCATCTCGGAGAGGATAGGTATGCGTGAGGTCGGTTTCGTGCTCTACAAGCCGCGCATCGCCGACAACGTCGGCGGGGTCGCGCGGGCCATGGCGAACTTCGGGCTCTCGCGTCTGATCCTCGCCTCCCCCGCCACCTGGCACTTCGATCCGCGGACGGCCGTGCGCGCCGAGCACATCCTGGAGAACGCCTACATGGCCCTCGGCTTCGAGGAGGCCATCGCCCCCTTCTCCTGGGTTTGCGGGACCACCAGCCGATCGGTCCGGCGCCGCCCGGCGCTCACGCCCCGGGAGATGGCCCAGGAAGTCGCCCGCCGCGTCGCGGGCGGCGGGTCGGTCTGCATCGTCTTCGGATCCGAGAACCACGGCCTGACGAGCGAGGACCTGGAGCGCTGCGACGCCCTCTGTCGGATCGACACCTCCTCCGAGCAGCCCTCCATCAACCTGGCGCAGGCGGCCGCCATCGTCGCCTACGAACTCAGCGTGGCGCTGCGGGGACCGCGCCCTCCGCGGGAGCTCGCCCGGAGGGCGTCGCGGGAGGACGTGGACCGGCTCTTCGAACTGGGTCGGGAGATCCTCCTGCGGGTGGGATTCCTCAACCCCCAGCAGCCCGAGAAGATCCTCGCGGAACTGCGCCGCCTCCTCGTGCGGGCGGAGCCCACCCATCGGGAGGCGGGGCTGCTCACCGCGGCGGCGCAGCAGATCCGGCGCAACCTGCGCGTCTGAATTCAGGGCTCGGGCGCGGCCTCGATCGCCGGCGCCTCGATCGCCTCGGGCTCCCGCGCCTTCCGCCCCAGGCCGAAGATCACCGCCGCGATCGCGGCGGGCCCCAGCACCCAGGTGAGGAGATAGGGCAGGCCGTTCGCGGTCGCGCCGTAGCCGAAGACCAGCGCGACGACCATCGCCACCAGGGCGTAGGGGATCTGCGTGCGCACGTGGTCCATCAGGTCGGAGCCCGAGGAGATCGACGAGAGCACCGACGTATCGCTGACGGGCGAGACGTGGTCGCCGAAGATGGAGCCGTCGAGGACCGCGGCGGCGCAGAGGACCAGGACCGCCATACCGCCCGCGTGGAAGGCGAGGGGGAGCACCGTGGGGATGAGGATCGCCATCGTCCCCCAGCTCGTTCCCGTGGCGAAGGCGACGAGGCCGGCGAGGAGGAAGGCCGCGATGGGCAGCGCGGCGGGGGAGAGCGCGTCCGAGAGGGTGGCGACCATCAGGGCGATGGTGCCCAGATCCCGGGCGACCGCCTCGAGGCCCCACGCGAGGAAGAGGATGAGGACGGCGAGGCCCATGGAGCGCATGCCGAGGACGAAGGAGCCCAGGGCCTCGCGCGCGTCGAGCCGTCCAGGGGCGAGCGCCAGGGCGAAGGCCGTGGCGGCGCCCGCGAGGGAGGCGAGGCCGAGGACGCGGACCGAGTCGGCGGCGCCGAAGACCCCCCGCCAGGCGGCGAAGCTCAGGAGGGAGCCGTGTGCCCCGCCGAGCCCCCCTCCGTCCCAGACGAGGCCGAAGAGGGTGCCGAAGAGGACCACGGCGATGGGCAGGATCGCCACCGTCGGCGTCCCGCGCACGCCCTCCTTGGCCCGGATGCTCGTGATGGTCTTCCCGCTCAGCGGGACGGCGCCCGGGCGCAGGACCTGACCGGTGCGGGCCGCCCGCCGCTCGGCGTGGAGCATGGGCCCGAAGTCCCGCCCGCTCAGCACGTTCATCGCCACGAAGACCAGGGTGAAGAGGCAGTAGAAGCGGAAGGGGAGGGCGCGGAAGAAGATCTCGTAGCCGCTCGCGTCGAGGCCCAGCGCCCGGGCCGCGTCGCCGAAGAGGCCCACTTCGTAGCCGATCCAGGTGGAGACGATCGCGAGGCCGGCGACCGGTGCCGAGGTGGAGTCCACCAGGTAGGCGAGCTTCTCCCGCGAGATCCGCATGCGGTCGAAGAGGGGCCGCATCGCGTTCCCGACGAGGACCGCGTTGGTGTAGTCGTCGAAGAAGGCGACGATGCCGGCCAGGAAGGTGACGAACTGCGCCGACCTCCGCCCCCGCGCCACCCGCGTCAGCCGGTCGACGATCGCGCGGATCCCCCCGGCGCGCGTGATCAGGCTCACCGTCCCGCCCAGCGTCAGCGTGAAGACCACGATCCAGAGCTTGGAGGCCTGGGAGAGGATGGAATCCCATCCGTAGTCCCGCGTCACGCGGACGATCGCCTCCAGCGGGTGGAAGCTCGCCGAGAGGAAGGCGCCCAGCCCGATCGCCAGACCGAGCGAGAGCACGACCCGGCGGGTGGCGAAGGCGAGGACGATGGCGAGGAGGGGAGGGAAGATCGCCCAGCCTCGGATCCGGGGGAAGGTCCGGTCGATCTCGATGGGCTGGACCGAGGTCTCGTCGAAGGCGAGCCCCATGCGGATGCCCTCCGGGTCGTCCGCGAGGAGGAGCCGGATCCGCAGTCCGGTCGCCGAGAGCCGGAGGTGGGGCGAGGCGACCGCCCGGTCTCGGGCCGCCTCCATCACGCGGGCCGCGACCTCGTCGTCTGGAAAGAGGCGGACCGGGACGGGCAGGGCGAGGTCGGGGCGCTCCTCGGCCAACCGGCGCTCGAGCTCGTCGAAGACGGCGTCGATGGCGCGTTCGACGGAGGCCCTCCGCGCCGGCCGGTCCAGGCGGGGGACGAGGAGGGCCGCGGTCAGGAGGACCGCGAGGGCGATCGAGAGGCGCACGACGGCGCCGCGTGTGAACTCCATGGCGGCCATGCCTACCATGGCTCGCCGATTTCTCGAAGGAATTCCGAAGGCTAGGGCCGAGCCGGCCTAAGTCGGCACGCCCGGCCGCTCGTACCGTGCCGGCGCCTGCTCGCCCGGCGCGGGTTGGAGGGTCGCCTCCAGGCGGACCAGCTTCCCCTCGCGCATCACGTCCAGGTTCACCTTCGTTCCCGCCTCGGTGCAGGCCACCTCCCAGCGCAGGGCGCCGGCGCCGCGCACCGCTCGGCCCTCGAAGCGGACGATGACGTCGCCCGCGCGGAGGCCGGCCTTTTCCGCGGGGCTGTCCGGCGTGACCGCCGTGACCACCACGCCGCCGGGGGCGCGGAGACCCAGGGAACTCGCCAACTCGAGGTTCAAGTCCTCGATGGAGATCCCCAGCCAGGAGCGGACGACCTTCCCCCACCGAGCGAGCTGGGGGAGCACCTTCTTCGCCATGTTGATCGGAACGGCGAAGCCGATCCCCTGCCCGGAGGCGTTCACCGCGTTGTTGATCCCCACGACCTCGCCCCGCAGGTTGAGGAGCGGCCCACCGCTGTTGCCCGGATTGATGGAGGCGTCGGTCTGGATGAAGTCGAAGTAGCCGTGCCGCCCCTGGGGCGTGACGTCGGTCCTCCCCTTGTGGCTGACGATCCCGAGGGTGACCGTCTGGCTCAGCCCAAAGGGGTTTCCGATGGCCACCACCCAGTCGGCGATCTCCAGCTCGTCGGAATCACCCAGGGGGAGCACGGGGAGGGGGTGGTTCGCCTCGACCTGGAGCAGGGCCAGATCCGTCTCCGAGTCCGCGCCGAGGACCTTGGCCTCCAGCGTGTTCGGAAAGCCCTGGTCCTCCAGGGTCACCCGGATCCGCTGGGCTCGCTCCACCACGTGGGCGTTGGTCACGATCAGCCCCGAGTGGTGGATGACGAAGCCGGCGCCGAGCCCCTCCGAGGGGCCGGAGAAGCCGTCGAAGAAGTCCGGGAAGGGATCCCCCTGGAGCATGGATTGTCGGCCGCCCTCTTCGACGGCGATGGAGACCACCGCGGGCGACGCGTTCTTGACCAGCTCCGAGAGGGCGGGGAGGCTGCCCGATGCCGCGGAGGAGGACCTCGCCTCCGCCACCTCCGCAGGTGACCGTTCGGTCCAGAGGGGACCGTCGAAGGAATCCAAGGTTGGAGCGGCGATCCCTGCCAATACGAGCAGGACTGCCGCCTTCTCTGCCGCCATGCACCACCCCCTCTCCGTCGAGGATGTGCATGGACGACACGCTCGCGCACCCGCTCAGCGAGCGCCCGCGCGCTCACCGAGCAGGCGCTCCAGCGCCTGGCGATCCTCCTCCGTGAGCTCGTCGGCCGGCGGCGTTTCCTCCTCCCCCAGCCGCCCCAGCGCCTTTCTCGCCGCCTGCGCCGCCATCCGGTCGACCTCCACGTCCGAGGCCAGGCCCCGAATGTGCTCGGCGATCGTCTTGCCCCCCAGGGGGATGCTGACCGCGGCGACGCCGGCCAGGACGGCGAGGAAGCAGAGGAAGGCCCAACGGATCAAGGCGAACATGCCGCGATCCTGCCGCCTTTCCGCGCGGGCGCAAGCCGGGGTCCTGTGGGAACTTGGTCGAAATGTCTGGAACCTTTCGGCGCCCGGATGGTTCCATGGGGGCATGGACGGACGTACCCGCTCCCACCCGCTCCGCTGGCTCCTCTTCGCGGCCGCGCTGGGCATCCTCGCCGGCCGCTTCCTCCTGCCCACCGGTCCCAAGGTGGGGCTGGTCCCGCCACCCGACCTCGCGCTCCCCCTCCTCGAGGGTGGAGAGACGCGCCTGGAGGATCTTCGGGGCAAGGTCGTGGTCCTCGATTTTTGGGCCACCTGGTGTCCGCCCTGCGTGGAGTCGCTCCCCGCCCTCGGGAGGGTCACCCGGGAGTTCTCCGGCCCGGACCTCGTCACCCTCACCGTCAATCGCGACGACGGCCCGGATCGGGAGGCGAAGGTGCGGGCCTTCCTCGACCGGCGGGGCCTTTCCGACCTGGCGGTCGCCCTGGACGATGGACGGGCCGCCGGCGCCCTGAAGGTCCGCGCCCTCCCCACGCTCGTGGTCCTCGACCGGGACGGAAGGGTGGCGATGGCCCACGTGGGAGCGATGGACGAGGGCTCCCTGCGCGAGCTCTTCGCCTCCGCCCGGGAACTCTAGGCTCAGCCCAGGAGGGCCGCGAGGAAGCGCTCCCAACAGGCCTGGACGTCCTTGCGGCGGAAGGGCTTGGCGAGGACGTCGTCGGGGCGAACGCCGGAGTCGAGGTGCTGCGAGGTCTCGGTGTTGAGGGCCGTGACCATGATCACCCTGCCGGCGTAGCCGAGCGAGCGCAGCTTCGCCAGGGCGTCGTAACCGTTCATCCGAGGCATCAGGACGTCGAGGAATACGCCGTCGGGGCGGAACTCCATGGCCCGCTCCACCGCCTCCTCCCCGTCCGCCGCCTCCAGGACCTCGGCCCCCCTCGTCCGCAGTTCGAGTACCAGTAGACGTCGGATCGCGTCGTCGTCGTCGGCAACCAAAACCTTCACACGGCGGACTCTACCCTCTTTGGAGTCGCCGGGGGAAGCCCAGGGCCAACAGGGATAGACCGAGCGTGACGGCGAAGACCAGCCAGTAGCCGACCCGGCGGGCGCGTCGCGTCTTGGCCAGGTGCAGGGGATCGACGGGCGTCGACGTGGCGTAGGTCAGCCGGTAGGGGTCGAGGTTCGGATAGCGGTCCCGCAGCTTCTGGAGGATCTCGCTGCTCGAGCCCTCGTCGTCTCGGGCGACGAATTCCCAGGGTCCCATGTGGCGGGGCAGCCTGTCTCCCGGCTTGAGGCGGGCGAGCTTGTTGCGACGAGGCGCGTAGTAGTAGCCGTGCGTCTGCACGGGATCCCCGAGCAAGTCTGGAAAGTGTCGGCCCACTCCGGTAGCCTGGCCACGACCGACGCATGCGCGCAAGGCCATCGGCGAGCGGGCGGAGTGTTGTTCGCCGCCTGGCTCCGTGGCATGCTGGCGCGGATCAATCGAAAGCCCCCGGCGATGCGCCTCGGGCGCGTGGGAGAAGGGATATGCGACCGACTCATTGGCTACGTACCATGCCCATGATCGCGATTCTCGTCGCGGCCTTGGCGGCGTCCGCAGGCGGCGGCTGCGGCGACGACGACAAGCCGGACAAGCCGAACCAGCAGACCGGCGGCACGGGTGGAGGGGACGGCGGTTCCGGCGGGACGGGCGGCACCGGGGGCACCGGGGGCACCGGAGGGGAGCCGGTCACGCCTTGCGAGGACGACGACGACTGCCAGCCCTTCGAGCGCTGCGACGAGGACGAGGGGATCTGCGTTCCCAAGTGCGTCCGGGATCGCGACTGCGGCGTGAACAAGGGCCTCCGCTGCGACAAGGATCAGGGAATCTGCGTCCCCGGCGAGCCCTGCGACATTTCCGAAAACTGCGGCACCGACGAAGACTTCGATTACTGCAGCAATCGGCTGCGGGATTGCTACTGCCAGGAAGACCAGTCCATGCAGCAGCAGGATCCGCCCTCCAGGGGCGTCTGCTGGCGCAAGGCGAAGGTCTGCGATCTCTGCGAGACCGACGAGGAGTGCGGGGACAACGGCCTCTGCATGGCCTACAACTACGACGGGGAGACGAGGAACGTCTGCCTCAGGAAGGCGACGGCCGGTGCGTGCCCCTTCGGCATGATCCTCTACGACGGAAACGATGCCGATCTGCGAGGCATGTGCGTCCCGCAGTACGCCGATTGCGGTAACTTCAGGCCCTGCACCAGCGACGAGGACTGCGACCAGCTCAACCCCGTCTGCGACACGCGCCGCGGCATCTGCGTGCGGGGCTGCAGCTTCGATTACGTCGAGAACAAGTCCCTGAACTGCCCGCCCGACCGCGTCTGCCACATGACGGAATGGGGCACCAATCCCCAGCTCCTCGGCGACTGCGCCACGGGCCACCTCTGGGGCTACGGCTCCTGCGGTTCGCCCTGCCAGACCCATGACGACTGCTCGAGCTACGGCGAGGGCTTCGTCTGCGAGACCTACGGCAACGAGGCGCGCTGCGTGCCCGCCCCCGCGGCCCGCAAGCTGGATCCCGAGGATCCGGAGAGCGAGCGGATCGGCTGCATGAGCGACGACGAGTGCTCCCTCGACGATCCGAACAACTTCTCCCGCGGCTACTGCGACCTGGCCACCTACACCTGCGTGGAGGACGGCTGCCGTCGCGGCCTCGACTGGCGGAAGGGCTGCAACGCCGACTTCGAGGACTGCCGCGACACGCACAAGTGCGACGTCGACCCGGAGACGAACCACCCCGAGAAGGGCATCTGCGTCGAGAAGGACTGCATCGACAAGGGCGGCGCGGAGGCCGGCTGCAACCTCGGCCACTTCTGCGCGGGCGAGCCCTACCGCGACATGTTCACGGGCGAGCTCCTCGACGGCAAGGAGGGCCGGGAGAGCCGGTACGTGGAGACCCCCGCCGGGGTGGGCCACGGCCAGTGCTACCCGATGAACGAGAACGACTGGTGCTTCGGCTGCAACAGCCACGAGGAGTGCGACCGCGGCGTCACCGATGCGGCCTTCCCGTCGCTCTGCCTGGACATGGGCGACGCCGGCACCCTATGCGGCTACGGCTGCGACTACCAGCAGGACTGCCCGGCGAACTTCCGCTGCGAGTCGGTCGGGTTGCGCACTTGCGCGGACAACCCCTTCGTCGGCTTCAAGTTCTGCGACGACGACGCGGACTGCGGCGGCCTCGGCAGCTGCGTGGAGCCGGTGGTGGAGGGCTTCAAGTGGCCGCAGGACCCGAGGCTCGAGAACAAGTTGAAGGTCTGCACCTGCGACCCCAGCCGGGAGAATCCCTGCGGTGCGCCCTCGTTCGAATGCAACGCCGGCATCGCCACCATGCGGGAGGGCCAGTCGATCGTCGAGAACTACTGCACGATGGCCGGCCTCTGCGGCCCCAACGGCTCCTGCGAGTTCTTCGGCGACCTCGCTCCGCTGACCCCGGACCCGGCCGGACCTTGGGCTCCCATCTTCCACTGCGCCAACGACGGCGACGTCATCTCCGGCGTGAAGGTGGATTGCCCGGAGGGCTCGCTGCGGGGCGGCCACCGCGGCCACCGCCACCGCTGCGTGGCCAGCCAGGTCTGCGTCCCTGCCCTCATCGAAGGGCAGTGCGGGGTCCCCTGAGCCCGCACGGCGACCCATGGCACCGAATGGGAGCCCCTGTGTCCCCAGGGGCTCCCCTCCCTCTGTCGCAATGCACACGCTTTGCGCCAGAGGGAGGTGTTTCATGGTAGGGAAAACCGGATGGAGCTTGTCGCTCTTCGCGGCGGCGGCTCTCCTGACCGGCTGTGCCAGGGGTCATGCGCCGAAGGTGAAGGAAGACTGGCTGGCGCGCGTCCCCCCGAGCCAGATGCAACCGGTCGAGCAGGCCAGAGCCGAGCTCCAGCAGGCCCAGAACGAAAAGAACCGGGCGGAGGTCAGCCTCCAGGATGCCCGGAACCGCTTGGACGTCGCCAAGGCCGAGCGTGACGCGGCCGAGAGCCGGGTGAAGGCGGCGGAGAACCAGGTGGACCTCGCCCGCAACACCGGCGACTCGCAGCGGGTCAAGGAAGCCCAGAGCCAGCTCACCCAGGCGGAGGCCGGCATGGCGGCGGCCGAGGCCCAAGTGGAGTGGGCGGAGGCCAACCGAGATGCCGCCGAGGCCCGGGTGAAGTACGCCGAGGCCGAAGTCCGCACCCACGAGGCGTTGCTCAGCCAGGCGCAGTACCAGGTGCTGGCGGACGCCAACGACACCCGGGTGGAGGACATGGATCCCCAGTCCTTCGAGGCGGAGGTCTCGGCTCGCAGGGCGGAATCCGCCCAGGCGCGGCGGGAGCTCGAAGAGAAGGAGCAGAACGTGGCGACGGCCTACCAGAAGTGGGACGAGGCCCGCAGCCGCGCCCAGCAGCAGGAGCGGCCGGCACCCGGCGAGTTCCCCAGGGGCTGAGAAGAAGGTGGATCGAGGCGACGAGGGCCCGGAGCGGCCCTCGTCGGCTTTCAGGCCTGGTGGCGGCGGGCCGTGAAGGCGGTGAGCCGAGTCCCCCCTTCCAGGAAGGCGCCGGCCTCGAGCCCCGCGCGGCGGCAGGCCTGCTTGAGGAAGGACGTGGCCTCCCACGCTCCGCCCATGTAGTTCTCCGGGAGGAAGACCCCCGAGAAGGGTTCTCGCTCCACGCGAACCGCATCGTCGGGCCGGAGTTCCTCCGGCCCCCGGATGGGGCGGGGGGCGTCGAGTTCCCAGAGGGTGAGGGAGAGGTCGTCGAGCTCCTCGGCGCCGAGCGGGGGAAAGCGGGGATCGGCCGTCGCGGCGGCGACCACCTGCTCCAGGAGCTCCGCCCCCGAGACCTCGCTCCGACTCGTTCCGATCGACACGCGGACCCGCCCCTCGGGGTCTCGGAGGGTGAGGAAGAGGCCGGCCGGGGAGGCGTCCCAGTCGGTCGGCGTCGGCGTTCGGCCCTGGAGCCTATCGGCGAGCATCCGGCGGGCGAGCCGTGCGGGGTTGGATGCGCTCATGGGATTCGGATCCCCATCTCGCGAAGGGTCGTCTCGACGTTCTGCGCCCAGCCGTTGTTCGCGAGCGGACTGGCCGGGCTCGGGTGGAGGATGCGGCCGACCGAGATCCCGGTGCCGGCGAGGGCTTCCTTCGCCCTTCCTTCGGCGAAGGCGCCCACCCCGATCACCCACTCGGGCTTCCAGATCTCGATCGAGCGTCGCAGGGCCCGGTCGCAGACCGCGAAGAGGGGATCGCGCTCGGCGCGGGGCAGCTTGTCGGGGGTGAGGTTCCGCCCCGAGGCCTCCATGAAGACCAAGGGGCAATAGTTGAAGACGAAGAAGCGGGCGAAGAAGCGCTCCGGCGTGCCGAAGGTCCGACGGGCCCAGCCCCAAATCCGGGCGCCGCTCACCTCGGAGCGATGGCAATCGAAGCCCAGGATGGGGCGCTTCGGATGCTCGACGGGAGGCTTTCCGACCCGGCCCTCGATCTTCAGCCAGTCGCGCACGTGGGCGATCTCCCCGAAGGGGACCCCCGTCTGGGCCATGCCGAAGGGGCCGGGATTCATCCCCAGGAAGACCACCTCCTTCGTCCCCTGGCCGTAGCGCTCGAAATAGCGCTCGAGGGGTTCCCGGGCGTACTCGAGCGGGTTGTAGACGTGGGTGACCGGCGGCCCGAAGCGCAGAGGTGCGAGCTCGCGCAGCCAATCGTCGAAGATGCGTCGGAACATGGCGGCGGCAGGGTACGCGATCAGCTCGCGCGGCGCGAGTCGCCGAAGCCGATCCCGTAGGTGCGCGGAATGGCGACCTCGAAGCGGCCGATCAGGGGAACGTGGTCGGAGAGGCCGTCGAAGGGCCCGTCGGCACCGAAGGGAACGGTCCCCTCCAGATCGGTCCACCGGATCTTCTCGTTCGAGAAGAGGTGGTCGAGGTGCATCCGGAGCCGGAGGAACCCGGCGGTGGGGAAGGCGCGGGGACGGGAGAGATCGATCTGCCCGAGCTCGACCTGCGGGGCCACGAGCCCCGACTCGCGGTGCATGAATTCGAAGACCGGGGAGGTGGGCTGCGAGTTGAAGTCCCCGCAGACCACGAAGGGCTCGTCCCCCGCGCGCTCGCGGATGAAGGTGGCGAGCCGCTTGGCCTCCTGGATCTGGTTGTGGCCCCAGCCCATCTTGTCCTTGATCGCCCAGTATTCCCGCGCGAAGGGCGTGGGCAGGCTCAGGTGGGTGTTGAAGACGTGGAAGGGGCGCCCCTGGAGGTCGCGGACCTTGAGGTGCGCGCAGATGCGGCTCTGCTTGCGATCCTTCCACTTCGCCACGCGGTAGTAGGTGATCCCGTAGGGCTGGTCGGCGTTGTGCTCGTCCACGCGCAGCGTGAAGCGGTTCACCAGGATCGCCAGCCCGGTCGTGTAGAGCGAGATCTCCCCCAGCTTGTAGTTGTGCGCCCGGAAGTAGAGGGCCTCGAAGGGCATTTCCATGCCCGCCTCGTGGAATTGCTCCGTGAGGTAGCCCATGAAGGATTCGAGCTGGGTCTCGTCTTGCCGGGTACGCGGCCGTCCGATATTCGAGCGAATCGAACTGGTCTCGACCTCCTGGAGGCAGACGAGGTCGGGGATCGGGCGCAGCGACGCGAGGGTCCGGGCGATGCCTCGCTTGCCGGCCCGGGTGCTGGCGAGCCCCTTGGCGACGTGCCCGAAGTAGCGGACGTTGTAGCTGACGATTCGAACCGGATCCATGGAACTCGCAACCAATGTAACCGCGAAAACGAGGGGAGAGGGATGAATCTTCCTCCTCTCCTACGTTGGCCATGGTTGGCCCCCGGTTGGGAACTCGAGAGGTCGTGATGCGGAAGGAGCTGGAGGAACTCTTCGAGGCGGTGCGGGAGGAGGCTTCCCGGCACGCCTGGTCGCGCGGGGTGGAGCTGGCGCGAAGCAAGGCGGTCGCGCTGGAGTCCTCCGCCGGGGAGAGCCTCTCGTTGCGCGTCACCGCTCCCGGGGAGCGGGTGGGGAGGAGCGTCGCGCTGGACCTCGGGGCGTCGGACTGGTCCTGCGACTGCCCCTCGACCGACGGCGCCTGCATGCACGTGGCGGCGGCCGTGATCGCCACCCGCCGCGCCTGGGAGGAGGGGAGGGAGCTCCCCTCGGCGGGGGCGACGAGTGCCACCGTGGGTTACCGCTTCCGCCGATCGCCCACCGGCCTCCTCCTTTCGCGGGTGCTGGTCCGGCAGGGGAGCGAGACGCCCCTGACCCGGACGGTGGGAGCCATCGCCGCGGGCCGGGTGGAGGGGCCGAGGCTCTCGGTGAGCGAGGACGACCTCGCCATCGACGGGCTGATCGGCGCCAAGCTCGAGGGTTGGTTCCCGCGCGAGATCCTCGAGCCAATCTTCCGGCGCCTCGTGGGAAAGAAAGACGTGCGCCTGGACGGAGAGCCGATCGAGGTCCGGGCCGACCGCGTCGGCGTGATCGGCCGGCTCGAAGAGCAGGCGGACGGCTACCGCCTCTCCATCGTCCAAGACCCCACCATCGACGAGGTCTTCCCCAACGGGGTGGTGCGCTGCGGCCGCACGCTGAAGCTCTTGGACACCCCGGATCTGAGCGCGCGGGAGATGGAGGAGCTTCGCAAGGGTCGGAGCTTCGGCCCCGAGGAGGTGCTCGGCCTCGTCACCGATCTCCTCCCCTCGCTCTCGCGGCGCATCCCCATCGAGGATCGCACCCGGCGCCTCCCCCGCGCCGAGCGGATGGCGCCCCGTCTGGAATTCCACACGGAGAAGGAGGGGGACGCCCTCTCCGTGCTCCCCACGATCGTCTATGGCGATCCGCCCTGCGCCCGCCTGGTCGGCACGGATCTGGTCCACCTCCAGGGGCCCGTGCCCGTCCGCGACCCCGAGGCGGAGCGGCGGCTGGAGCGGAAGCTCCACGAGACCTTCGGGATCCGCCCGGGGCTCAGGCTCCGCTATCCGCCGGGCGAGGCCATCGCCATGGTCCGCAAGCTCCGGGAGACGGGGATCGCCCTGCGGGGCGACGCCCACGAGGCCTTCGTCCTCGCCCCGCCCATCGAACCCTTCGTCGGCGTGGAGGGCGACCGGCTCCTCCTGCGCTTCGCCGTCTCGGGGGAGAAGCGCGAGGCGGATCCCGAGGCGGTGCTCCGGGCCTACCGCCAGGGCGAATCCCTCGTCCCCCTTCTGGGCGGAGGCTACGCCCCGCTGCCGGCGGACTGGCTCGCCCGCTACGGCCCTCTGATCTCCGACCTCCTCGCCGCCCGGGGCGAGGACGGACGCGTTCCGGCCTCGTCGCTTCCCGACCTCGGGCGTCTCTGCGAGGCCCTCGATCTCCCGCCTCCGGCCGGGCTCGAGCGCCTCCGCCCCCTCGTGGAGGATTTCGACCGCCTCCCGGCCCCCGAGCTGCCGGAGGACCTCCCGGCCGAGCTTCGCACCTACCAGCGCGAGGGCGTGGCGTGGCTCTCCTTCCTGCGGTCGGCCGGTCTCGGCGGGTTGCTGGCGGACGACATGGGGCTCGGCAAGACCCTCCAGGCGGCCTGCGTCCTGGGCAAGAACTCCCTGGTGGTGGCCCCGACCAGCGTCCTCCCCAACTGGATGGCCGAGCTCGCGCGCTTCCGCCCCGGGCTTCGCGTCGCCCTCTACCACGGCCCCTCGCGCGCGCTCGATCCCGAGGCGGACGTCACCGTCACGAGCTACGCCATCCTCCGCCTGGACGCCGAGATCCTCGCGGGTCGCCGCTGGGACGCGGTGGTCCTGGACGAGGCCCAGGCGATCAAGAATCCGGAGAGCCAGGTGGCGCAGGCGGCGTATCGCCTGGACGCCGCCTTCCGCCTCTGCCTGAGCGGCACGCCCGTGGAGAATCGGCTCGACGAACTCTGGAGCCTCTTCCACTTCCTCAACCGAGGCTTCCTCGGCGGGCGGCGCGATTTCCAGGAGCGCTACGCCCAGCCGATCGGGGACGGCTCCCCCGAGGTGGCGGCCCACCTACGGCGCCGCATCCGCCCCTTCGTCCTCCGGCGGCGCAAGCAGGAGGTCGCGAGGGAGCTTCCTCCGCGGACCGATCTCGTCGTGCGCTTCGCCCTCTCGCCCGAGGAGCGTGAGGTCTACGACGCCATCCACGCGGCCACCCGGGAGTCGGTGCTCGCCCGACTCGGCGACGGAGCCTCGGTCATGGCGGCGCTGGAGGCGCTGCTTCGCCTCCGCCAGGCCGCCTGCCATCCGGGGCTGTTGCCGGGGCGGCAGGCCGAGAGCTCCTCCAAGGTGGAGCTCCTCCTCGATCGCCTCGCCCAGGCGGTGGGCGACGGGCACAAGGCCCTGGTCTTCTCGCAGTGGACCTCCCTCCTCGATCGGGTGGAGCCCCACCTCCGCGGGGCCGGGATCGACTTCGTGCGTCTCGATGGCTCCACCGCCGACCGGGGCGCCGTGGTCTCGGCCTTCCAGGCGGAGGATGGTCCTCCGGTCCTCCTGGCCACCCTCAAGGCCGGGGGTACGGGGCTCAACCTCACGGCGGCCGACCACGTCTTCCTCCTCGATCCCTGGTGGAATCCGGCGGCCGAGGATCAGGCCGCCGACCGCGCGCATCGCATCGGCCAGGATCGGCCGGTCTTCGTCCACCGCCTGGTCGCCGAGGGGACCGTGGAGGAGCGGATCCTCGCCCTGCAGGAGCGCAAGCGGGCCATCGCGGAGGCCGCGATCGGTGACGCCTCGGCCGCGAGCTCCCTCACCCGAGAGGACCTGCTGGAGCTCCTCGCCTGAGCAAAAAAAGACCGCCCCGCGAAGGGGCGGTCTCGAAGGAGCCCGGTCGGCTCAGCACTCGGGAGGGACGTCCGTCGCGAGCTGGAGTTCCGTGCCCGCGACCTTGCCGTTCCCAGCCGTCCCGCCATGGAGGCTCCGGATGTAGGTCGGGCGGTGGAGGTGGCGATCGGTCTCCCAGCCGTAGGCCTCGGTGCGGACCTCGAGCTTCGTCACGTTGCGCGCCCGCTCGGTCCTCTTGTCGTAGAGCACGTCGTGGCACTTGCCGTGCATGTCCGCGATCTTCCCGAAGGCCGCGATTTCGGCGGTGAGCTCGTTCGAGCCGACGACCTCGATCCAGGCCTCACCCTCCACGGGAATCCAGTAGCAGTTCTCGTCCTCGAGGTTGGCGAGGAGGGAATCGCATACGAGTCGGGGCGTGGGGTTCTGGTTCCAAGCGACGATCTGCGTACCGTTCGACTCCTGGACAGTGAGCGAGTACATCCGCGCGTGCTCCCACGCCCCCTTGGCCCCGTCGTAGATGGCCAGGGCCTCGCGATGATAGTCGAGCTCCGCGCGGACGCTCTCGTCCCCGGACGGGAAGCGCGTCTGCAGCGTCGGACGAAGGATCATCGGCATCAGCGAGAAAGGATCGACCGGGTTGCCGCAACGCGAGCCGTCGACGCAGTAGATCTTGCCCCCGATGTCGATCGTCCCATACCGGCCTCCGATGAAGGTCGCCACGGGATCCGAAACCGGGACGAGCGCCGAGAGGTCGCTGGTGTAGGCGAAGGCCTGACCGACCGTCACGATCGTCGTGAATTCGCGGCCCCCCTCGCTGGTGAAGTCGAAGGTGACGCGCAGCCAGTCGTAGTACTCCGCCTCGTCGGCGAACTGTCGGATCTCGTCCGGCAGGGGCAGGATCGACCCCTCGGGCGGCACGTTGAGGATCATGGGCATGAGCCCGCGGGGCCCGACGCTCGCGAGCCCCTGGGGGCCCATGTAGCTCGCCTGCGCGGCGGGAGCGTGTGCGTAGAACACGACGCCGCCGAGCAGGAGCCCGATCCGGAAAAGCCATCTCCTGTAAATAGAAACATGATGGGTGTTCATTTTTCGTTCCTCCGGTAGCCCTTTGCCTGCTGGTGGGCAGTCCTAGTTTTTCGACCAGTCCAATCGGGGGTCAAGCAAGGGCTGCGCAGATCTGCAATTTTTCAGAATTCGTGTTGGAAAGGCGACGGATTGCCGATGGATGTGTCCACTTTCGACGTTCGCGCGTGACGCCTTCGGGGATCGAACCTAACTTTCCGCGCTTCGGGTCGGGCGCGAACGCGCCACGAAGGTGCACGTGAAAGAGGAAGGGCGAACCGAAAGGCAGCGAGAGGGCGACGGCGCCGTGCGGGCGCGGCTGCCACGTTTTCCGCTTCTGCTCATTCTGGTCTCGCTCGGCCTGCTCGTCGTCGTTCCCTTCGGAACGATCCTCCTGATCAATCGATCGGCGGAGGTGCTGCAGGAGGTCGTCGAGCCCGCACTCAAGGCGGTCGCCGACCTCCAGATCGAGCTCGCGATCGAGGTCGCCGCCTTTCGCGCCTTCTTGATCGCCGACGCCCCCATGTACCGGCGCCAGTTCGGGGCCGCGCGCGAACGGCGGAACGAGGCGATCGCCACCCTCGTCAGCGTGAAGGAGCATCTGGCGCCGAACGTCCAGGAGGCGCTCTCGCACATGGAGGCGGTCCTGGACGACTACGCCCGGATCGCGGACGGCGTCTTCGGCGGCGAGATCACCCGCGACCGCTACAGCCGGGAAATCCTGGCCGAGCAGCACGTCCGCTTTCTCGCGGCGCTCGAGAGTGTCGCGGCGATCGAGCGGGAGCTCCTCGCCCAGGAAATCGGCTTGGTCGACCGCTACCGCCGCACCTTCCTCGTGGGCTTCGTCGTGGAGGGCCTCCTCGTGGTCGCCGCCCTCGTGGCCGCCATCTTGGTGATCGGACTCGCCCGGAGGTACCAGAGCCTCGCCCGGGATCTCGAACAGGCGGTGATGGAGCGCGAGGAGTTCTTGCGCCGGGAGCGAGAGGGTCGAAGGGAGCTGGAGCGAAGGCAGCACGAGCTGCGGCGGGTCACGGACAGCCGCTCTCGCCTCGTGCGGGGCCTCGGCCACGATCTGAAGAATCCGCTCAGCGCGGCCGACGGCTACCTCCAGCTCCTGCAACGGCCGACAGACGGCGAGCTTTCCGCCAAGACGGAAAGCCATATCGACCGGGCGCGGCGCTCGGTGCACAAGGCCCTCGACCTCCTCGACAACCTGCTCGAGTTCGCCCGGGCCGAGACCGGGGAGATCCAGGTGGAATTCGAACCCCTCGATCCGCGGGAGATCCTGGTGGAGACCGGCGAGGAATACCGAGCCCAGGCCGAGAAGAAGGGGCTTCTACTCCTGGTCCACACCGGTCGGATGCTTCCACCCCTCGTCTCCGATCGGCGGCGGATCGGACAGATCCTGGGCAACCTGCTCTCGAACGCGGTCAAGTACACCGAGCGGGGGAGGATCCTCGTGGGGGCGCAACTCGTCCACGACGGAGAGCCGCGGCTGGGGATGTACGTATCGGACACGGGGAGGGGGATCGCGCCCGAGGATCGGCCGCAGGCCTTCGAGGAACTTCGCCGGCTCACGGAGGAGGGCGAAGGGGCGGGGATCGGGCTCGCCTTCGCCTCTCTCCTGGCGCGGGCGCTCGGCGGGAGCCTCGAACTCGAGAGCGAAGTCGGGAGGGGGTCCACCTTCACCCTCTGGCTCCCCCTCCTGCCTCCCCGCGAGGTCGCGGACGACGTTCAGGGTGCCGGTCGGACGCCGGTGGAAAGGTAGCGCCGAACGTCCTCGAGGATGCGGCCGTGATCGAAGGCGAGGGGCGGGAGCTCGTCCCAATCGAAGGCACGGGCCTGGCGCGCGTCGTCTCCCCCCACCGGGTCGCCCTCGGCGCGCGCGATGAAGACGGTCGAGATGGTGTGCATCCGAGGATCCCGATCGGGGTCGCCGTAGGTGAAGAACTGTTCCTCCAGCCGCACCTCGAGACCGGTCTCCTCCCTCGCCTCGCGGACGGCGGCTTCGGCGAGCGACTCGCCCGCGTCCACGAACCCGCCCGGGAGCGCCCATCCGTGGGGTGGGTTCTTCCGTTCGACGAGCACGATCCTTTGGTCGGGCAGGAGGATGACGCAGTCGACGGTGGGAAAGGGATTTCGCTGGCTCATCGGGCTCCTCGCCGCGGGCCTCGCGGGTTGCGAGGCCACGCTCGAGTCCGGGGTATACGAATTTTCTTCGGGGTTGGTCGAGCGTTCGACCTGCCCCGAAGCGCCCCCGCCGACGGGGAGCTGGGAGGGGCAGGTGGAGATCTACGGAAACGAGGTGCAGATCTCCTTCTTCGATCCGCGGCTCTTCACGACCGCGGGAGAGCGGGCCCTCGTCGGCCGCTTCTTCTTCGAACGGGGGGCGTCGGAGCATCGGGACTTCATCGCCGACTCGAGCTTCCACACCCTCGTCTCGCTCGGAGGCGTCCTCTGTCCCTCCTTCACCCAGATCGGGATCCGCGCCACGACCGACGGGGAAGAGGCATTCTCGGGGGAGATCCAGGCGACGCACGATTTCCAGCCGACGGCACCCCGCGAATGCCCCGTGGCCTGCGCCTGGGAGGTCTCGTTTCACGCACGGCGCATTGGAGACGTCATGAATCCCTCGAGCGGGAGCTCGCCATGATCCCACCCAAGGAATTCGGTTCGTCCATCGACTCGCTGCTCGAGGAGAGCCGGGTCTTTCCTCCGCCCGTCTCATTTTCGAAACATGCGCGCATCTCGAACCTGGCGATCTACCGCGCGCTCTACCATCGAGCCCAAAAGGACCCGGAAGGTTTCTGGGGGGAACAGGCGCGGGCGCAGCTCGCGTGGAGCAAGCCCTTCACGCGGGTGATCGACGGGAGCTTCCCCGACGTTCGTTGGTTTTCGGGCGGTGAGCTCAACGCCACCGTGAGCTGCATCGACCGCCACCTCCTCACGTGGAGGCGGAACAAGGCGGCGATCGTCTGGGAAGGCGAACCCGGCGATCGACGCGTGCTCACGTACAACGATCTCGCTCGCGAGGTCTCCCGCCTCGCCGCGGCGCTTTCGCGCATGGGGGTGAAGACGGGGGATCGTGTCTGCATTTATCTCCCCATGATCCCCGAAGCGGCGATCGCCATGCTCGCCTGCGCCCGCATCGGCGCGACGCATTCGGTGGTCTTCGCGGGCTTTTCGGCGGAGGCATTGCGGGAGCGCATCCACGACGCCGGTGCGGTGATGGTCGTCACCGCGGACGGCGCCTACCGGAAGGGTGCCGAGCTCGCGCTCAAGGCCGAGGTGGACGCCGCCCTCGAAGGCGGCTCGCCCGTGGAGAACGTGATCGTCTTCCGGCGCACCGGAAGTCGGATCCCCTGGCAACCGGGGCGCGACCACTGGTGGCACGAGGTGGTGAACGAGGAGGGCGCCGATCCCGTCCCCGTTCCCAGCAGCCACCCGCTCTTCATCCTCTACACCTCGGGATCGACGGGAAAGCCCAAGGGGATGGTGCACGGCACGGGGGGCTATCTCACCGGCGTGAGCGCGAGCATGGACTGGGTCTTCGATTTGCGCGACGAGGACACCTTCTGGTGCACCGCGGACGTCGGCTGGGTGACCGGCCACTCCTACGTGGTCTACGGTCCCCTGTCCAAGGGAGCCACCGTGCTCATGTACGAGGGCGCGCCGCTCCACCCGCGCCCCGATCGCTTCTGGGAGATCGTCGAGACGCACCGGGTGACCATCCTCTACACCGCGCCCACCGCCATCCGAACCTTCATGCGGATGGGCGAGCAGTGGCCGAAGGGTCGGGATCTCCGCTCCCTGCGCCTCCTCGGAACCGTCGGTGAGCCGATCAATCCCGAGGCCTGGATGTGGTACCGGCGCGCGATCGGAAGCGATCTCGCCCCGGTGGTGGACACCTGGTGGCAGACCGAGACGGGCGCGGTGATGATCTCGCCGCTCCCGGGCGCCACGCCCACCAAGCCCGGCTCCGCCACGCTGCCCCTGCCGGGCATCGAGCCGAGGATCGTCGACGGCCAGGGCAAGGAGGTCCCGGCGGGGAAGGGCGGCTACCTCGTCATCGATCGGCCCTGGCCCGCCATGGCCATGACGATCCACGGCGATCACGAGCGCTTCGTCTCCACTTATTTCTCCCAGGTGCCGGGCGCCTATTTCACCGGCGACGGAGCGCGTCGGGACGCGGACGGCTACTACTGGATCATGGGCCGGGTGGACGACGTGCTGAACGTCTCCGGTCACCGGCTCGGCACCATGGAGCTGGAGAGCGCGCTCGTCTCCCATCCGCAGGTGGCGGAGGCCGCGGTGGTCGGCGTGGAGGACGAGGTGAAGGGGCAGGGGATCGCCGCTTTCGTCACCCTGCACCAGGGCGTGAAGCCTTCTCCCGCGCTGGCCGAGGAATTGAAGGCGCACGTGAGCCGTGCGATCGGCCCCATCGCCCGCCCCGACGTGGTGCGCTTCGCCGACGTCCTCCCCAAGACGCGCTCGGGGAAGATCATGCGGCGGCTGCTCCGCGACGTGGTGGCGGGTCGGCGAGGGGGAGGGGACATGAGCACCCTCGAGGATCTCTCGGCGCTCGCCGCCCTCTACCCGGACGAGGACTGAGCCTTCTCGGCCGGGGGCTCGCCCAGGGCGAGTTCCGTCTGCAACGGTTCCAGCCCGAGCGCCCTGCGCACCGGGGCGAAGGAGCGGCGATGCGCGGGGCAGGGGCCGAGCGCCTCGAGCGCCCGGTAGTGTTCGGGCGCGGGGTAGCCCTTGTGCCGGGCGAAACCGTAGCCGGGATACTTCGCGTCGAGTTCGATCATGAAGGCGTCCCGCGCGGTCTTGGCGAGGATGGAGGCCGCGGCGATCGAGAGGCTGCGCGCATCGCCCTTCACGATCGGGACCTGCTCGATGGGGACCTCGGGAATCCTCCGCGCGTCGATGAGGAGCGCTCCCGGCACCCGGCCGAGCCCCTCGATGGCGCGCTTCATCGCGAGGAGGCCCGCCCGGTAGATGTTCAGCGCGTCGATCTCCTCCACCTCCGCCCGGCCGATCGCGAAGGCCACCGCCTCCTCCCGGATGCGGGCGGCGAGCGATTCCCGCTTCGCGGCGTCGAGCTTCTTGGAATCGTCCACGCCGACGAGTTTGCATCCCGGAGGAAGGATGACCGCGGCGGCGAAGACGGGGCCCGCGAGCGGGCTCATCCCCGCCTCGTCCACGCCGGCCACCTCCCTCACCCCCTTGTCCCAATAGGCCGACTCGAAGGCGAGCATGTGCCGGAGCCGCTGGCCCTCCGCGCGGTTTTCGCGGCGTCTCTTCTCCACGGCTGCGAGGATGGCGCGCGCGCCCGCCCGCGGGTCCTGCCGGAGGCGCTCCTCCTCCTCGCGCGGGAGAGGACGGGCCTCCTCCACGTAGAGTCGACGCAATTCGGCGAGGGTTTTCGGGCGCATCGTCGCGTTTCTACCAGATGCGCGGCTTTCAAGCCGCAGGGAGTTTCGGTACAACCGGACGACCATGAAAGACGTCTTCGTCTGCGCCGCCGTGCGCACGCCCATCGGAAGGCTCCGGGGCGGGCTCTCCTCCGTCCGCCCCGACGATCTGGCCGCTCACGTGATCGCGAAGCTCCTCGAACGCGCCGAAGTCCCGGGCGAGGCGGTCGACGAGGTCGTCTTCGGCTGCGCCAACCAGGCCGGCGAGGACAACCGCAACGTCGCCCGCATGGCGCTGCTCTTGGCGGGCCTCCCGCAGTCGGTTCCGGGCTACACGGTCAATCGGCTCTGCGCCTCCGGCCTCGAGGCGGTGACGCAGGCGGCGCGGGCCATCGCCCTGGGCGAGGCCGAGGTGGTGGTGGCGGGCGGCGTGGAATCCATGTCGCGGGCGCCCTGGGTGATGCCCAAGCCCGAGGTGGCCTTCCCCACCGGCGGCGTGCAGGCCTACGACACCTCGCTGGGCTGGCGCTTCCCGAACCCGCGGATGGAGGCGCTCTTCCCCCTGGAGCAGATGGGCGAGACGGCGGAGAACGTGGCCGAACGCTACGGCATCCGCCGCGAAGACCAGGATCTCTTCGCCCTCGAATCGCACCGCCGAGCGGTGGCGGCTTGGGAGGAGGGCCGCTTCGCGGAGGAGGTGGTGCCGGTGCCCGTGCCGCAGCGCAAGGGCGATCCGGTGATCGTCTCGCGCGACGAGGGGCCGCGCGCCGACACCTCCCTCGAGAAGCTCGCCCGCCTGGCGCCCGCCTTCCGCGAGGGCGGCAGCGTGACCGCGGGGAACAGCTCCTCGCTGAACGACGGCGCCTCGGCCGTCCTCCTGGCTTCGGGGGAGGCGGCGAGGCGGTTGGGCCTCGCGCCTCTGGCGCGCTTCCTCGGCGGCGCGGCGGCCGGCGTGGACCCCCGCTACATGGGGATCGGCCCCGTGCCCGCGGTGCGCAAACTCCTCGACAGACTGGGGATCCCGCTCGCCGAGGTGGAGAGGGTGGAGCTCAACGAGGCCTTCGCCGCCCAGGCCCTGGTCTGCATCCGCGAGCTCGAGCTGGATCCCGCGAGGGTCAACGTCAACGGCGGTGCGATCGCCATCGGCCACCCCCTCGGCTGCTCGGGTGCCCGCATCCTCACCACCCTGGTCCACGAGCTCCGGCGCTCGGGGAGCCGCTACGGCCTGGCCACCATGTGCGTGGGCGTGGGGCAGGGAGCGGCGGCCCTCGTGGAGCGGGCATGAGCCGAGTCCTGACCCACGGATGAATCCCAAACGCGAAACGAGTCGGAGGCGATGATGCAACTGCAGAAGGCGAAGATGCCGGAGGGGAAGATCCTCGTCGGCGGCACGTGGAGAGAGGGGCGGTCCGAGGATCCCATCGAGCTCGTCTATCCGGGGACGGGCGAGCCCTACCTGCGCTTCGCGGGTGCGTCGGCGGTCGACGTGGACGAGGCGGTCCGCGCCGCCGAGGAGGCGCTGCGCGGCCCCTGGTCGACGAAGATCCGCCCCGCGCAGCGGAGCCGCATCCTCTGGAAGCTCTCCGAGCTCATGATGAAACATGCCGACGAGCTGGCGGAGCTGGAAACCCTCACCACGGGCAAGCCCATCCGCGAGACGCGGGGCGTGGAGATCCCCCTCTCGGCGGAGATCTTCCAGTACTTCGCCGGCTGGGCCACGAAGATCCACGGCGAGACCGTCCCCGCCAGCCCCGGCATGCTGAACTTCACCCTGCGCGAGCCGATGGGCGTGGTGGGCATCATCACCCCCTGGAACTTCCCGCTGCTCATGTCCGCCTGGAAGATCGCGGCGGCGCTCGCCTGCGGGAACGTGGTCGTGCACAAGCCCTCCGAACTCACGCCGCTCTCGGCCCTCCGCCTGGCGGAGCTCGCCCTCGAGGCGGGCCTCCCCGAGGGCGTCTACCAGGTGCTTCCGGGGCGCGGCGGGGAGGCGGGGGAGGCGCTGGTCACGCATCCGGGCGTGGCGAAGATCTCCTTCACCGGTTCCACCGCCGTGGGCAAGCGGATCATGGAGCTGGGGGCGGCCACCCTCAAGCGCCTCACCCTCGAGCTCGGGGGCAAGAATCCCAACGTGGTCTTCGCCGACGCCGACCTCGACGCCGCGGTGAAGGGGGCGCTCAACGCCGCCTTCTACAACAAGGGCGAGGTCTGCGCCGCGGGCTCGCGGCTGCTGGTGGAGCGGAGCGTGCACGAAGAGGTGGTCGCGCGCCTTTCCGAGCGGGCGGCCCGCTTCGCGGCCGGGCAGGGGGATCCCTTCTCGCCCGACACGCGGCTCGGGCCGCAGGTCTCCCGCGCGCACATGGAGAAGGTCCTCGGCTACATCGAAAAGGGGAAGGCCGAGGGCGCCCGGCTCGTGGCGGGCGGCGGGCGCAACGAGGCAGCCGGGAGCGGCTTCTTCCTCCAGCCCACCGTCTTCGACGGCGTGACGACCGAGATGACCATCGCCCGCGAGGAGATCTTCGGGCCGGTGGTGGCGGTGATCCCCTTCGACTCGGTGGAGGAGGCCGCCACCCTGGGCAACGCCACGGACTACGGCCTGGCGGCGGGCGTGTGGACGCGCGACGTGGGCAAGGCGCTCTCGGCGGCCAAGGCGCTCCGCGCCGGCACGGTCTGGGTCAACTGCTACAACCTCTACGACCCCGCGCTCCCCTTCGGCGGCTTCAAGGCCTCCGGCTTCGGTCGCGAGCTCGGCTCCAAGGCGATCGAGAGCTATACGGAAACCAAGACCGTCATGGTCTCCCTGGAGTGAAGCGATGAAGCGTGATTGGACCCAACCGGCCGAGGAGCGCCTCGTCGAATACGAGGCCCGAGGGGGAGTGGCCCTGATCCGCCTGCAGGACCCCCCGGCGAACGCCTACTCCTATCCGATGTTCCGCCAGATCGACGATGCGATCCTTCGCGCGCGCTTCGACCGCGACGTGCACGTCATCGTCCTCACCGGAGCGGGTGAGAAGATGTTCTGCGCCGGCGCGAACATCGAGATGCTCGAGGAGGTGGATCCGTATTTCAAATACAACTTCTGCCTCCACGCCAACGAGACCCTGCTCCGGCTGGAAAATACACCCAAGCTCGTCATCGCCGCGCTGAACGGCCACTGCGTGGGGGGCGGGCTCGAGATCGCCCTCGCCGCCGATCTTCGGATCGCGCGCAGGGGTGGGGGGAAGATCGGCCTCCCCGAGGTGGCGCTCGGCGTCCTTCCCGGCACCGGGGGCACCCAACGCCTCGCCCGCCTCCTGGGCAAGGCGAAGGCCTTGGAGCTGATGGTGGAGGGGAGCGTGATGGACTTCGAGGAGGCGGAGCGGATCGGCCTGGTGAATCGCCTGGTCGAGGCGAAGGACGCGACCGCCTTCCTGGAGGAGGTCCTCGCCTACGCGCGCCGCTTCGTTCCGCCGGGCAAGGCGGCCAAGGCGGTGGGGGCGATCAAGCGCGCCGTCCACTCGGGTCTGGAGGCCAGCCTCGAAGGAGGGCTCGCCCTCGAGCGCGAGCTGCAGCAGCAGCTCTTCCAGAGCGACGACGCGCGCGAGGGCTTCGCGGCCTTCCTCGAGAAGCGCGCGCCCGCCTTCGAGGGGAAGTGAGCATGGAGATCCGCGAGACCCCCCGTTCCCCGAGCGAATCCCAGGTGGTGATGACCGAGATCGTCCTTCCCGGGGACGGCAATGCCCTCGGCACCGCCTTCGGCGGCAAAGTGATGCAGTGGATCGACACCGCCGCGGCGATCGCGGCCATCCGGCACACGCGGAAGGTGGTGGTCACCGCCTCCATGGACGAGCTGCACTTCCACGCGCCGATCAAGGTGGGGGAGATCGTGCAGATCCAGGCGCGGGTCAACGCGGTCTTCCACCACTCCCTGGAGGTGGGGGTGGAGGTCTTCTCGGAGGACCAGCTCTCGGGGACGCGCAAGCACACCTGCTCGGCGCTCCTCACCTTCGCGGCCCTCGACGCCGAGGGCCGTCCCGCCACGGTTCCGCCGCTCCTCCTGGAGACGCAGGAGGAGCGCGACCTCCAGGCGGCGGGCGAGGCCCGGCGGGCGCACCGCCTCGCCAATCGCCGCCGCACCGCCCCGCGGGAAGGGTAGGAGTCGCCCCGGGCGCAGGGTTCTGGCGTACTGCGTCATGACCGTGCCATGATCGGCCCATGCGCCGCGAGGAACGGACCGCCCGGGACGCCAGGGAGATCGAAGACCTATCGGCCGGAGGCTTCGAGGTCGACGGCTTCCTGGCCCAGGGCGGGTCGGCCCGCCTCTACCGGGGGCGGGGGCCCGAGGGGCCCGTCGCGCTGAAGCTCCTTCCCACGAAAGTGCCCGAGAGCCGGCTGGAGATCGTCCGCCGCATCGCCGCGATCGGCCATCCCGCCCTCGTCCGCATCCTCGGAGTGGGGAGCCAGGCCTCGGGGAGCTGGATGGCGATGGAGCTCCTCGAGGGGCCGAGTCTCGAGGAGATCCTCGCCGGAGGACCGCTGCCCCTCGATCGCGCGCTCGGCCTGGCCGGGCGGATCGCGAAAGGCCTCGGGGCCCTCCACCGCGCGGGCTTCGTGCACCGCGACCTCAAGCCGAGCAACGTGATCGTCCTTCCGGACGACCGGCTCAAGATCGTCGACTTCGGCCTGGCCCTGCCGGTGGGCACGCCGCCGGCGGAGGCCGGCTTCGAAGGTTCCTGGGGCTATGCGGCCCCCGAACAGCTCATGGGCCGCGCCGCCGATCCCCGCTCGGACGTCTATGCCCTCGGCGTGGTCCTCTACCGCATGCTCCTGGGGCGCCTTCCCTACGGCGACGCCCCGGTGGCGGCCGCGCTCGGCCACCTCCACGACCGACCGCCCCCGCCGCGCGCGGTGGATCCTTCGATCCCGGCCGAGGTGGAGGCGCTCGTCCTCCGCGCTCTCGCCAAGGACCCCCGGGATCGCTTCGCCTCCATGGAGGCCTTCGCCGCCGAGATCGAGGCCTGCAAAGGGGCCGGGAGGGCGGCGGCGCGGACGCCTCCGCGGCGGGGGTGGATCTCCGCCCTGGGCGTCCTCGCGGCACTCGCCCTCGTCGCCACGCAGATCCTCTGCTGAGAGCCGGCCGGCTCAGGGGAGGAGACCGGGACTTTCCGGGTGGGGGCTCAGGGGGTGGACCGTCGGGAGGTGATAGCGACCGAAGGGCTCCAAGATCGGCCGGTACCCCGTCTGGCCCATCTCGTTCGTCCCCCAGCAGTAGGGCCTTCCGTCCTCCACGAGGAGGCAGCGGTGGTGGCCGGGTCCCGTGTGGACGGAGCGGACCTCGCCCTGCCTCGAGAAGGAGGGGACGTGTTCCTCGAGACTCCAGAGGCGCGGCCCGAGCTGGACACGTCCCATTCCCCGGACGTCGATCCCGCCCTCTTCGGTGACGAGGAGCGTGACCCCGTCCGCCACGGCCAACGAGCGGATCCCGGTGGCGGTCGAGCGCGGCTCCAGCCAGACCTCGTCCTCCGGCGGCGGCTGGACCTGTCCCCGTTCGTTCTCGCCCCAGCAGACGGCCTCGCCATCTTCCGTGCGCCCGCAGCCGTGACGCGGGACGATCGAGAGGGGGAAGGCGCCGCCGGAGGCGAAGGTCCAGGAGGAGAGGTCCACGTCGAAGGCGCCCGTTCCCCGGCAGCTCGCGACGCCTCCGCGCAGGAGGCAGTGGCCCGCGGGACGCAGGAGGATGCCGTCCAGGGGCCCGGGATCCACGAGGGATTCGCCGAGGCAGTGGAGGGCGCCGTCGGGCCGGATCCCGCAGATCTCGGTGCCGGTCGCGTCGAAGTCCACGAAGGGAGGGGCGGCGACGGGGGCGGGAGGGAGGCCCAGGTGGAGGGCGACCAGGCTGCCGTCCCCCCGCAGGCCGTAGGTGACGTCGCAAACGTAGGAACCGAGGGGGGGAAATTCCTCGCACGATCCGTTGCCGGAGCGGATGGCGACGACGCCCTCGGCCACCATCTCCGGGATCCACGTGGCGATGAAGGTGGGGGTGTCGCCGTCGAAGGCCTTGCGGCCCCAACACCACACCGTCCCGTTCGCGGCGAGGCCGCAGGTGGTCTGTACGCCGAGGGCCATCTCGACGAAGCGGACCGCCGCGGGGCGATCGAGGGCGAGGACGTGTCCCTCCACCTCCACGCCCACGGTGGCCTGGCCCACCCCCACGATCTTCACGCGGCCCTGCTGGTCGATGGTCGCCACGGAGGGATCGTCGGTGAACCACCGGGGGCTCTTCGGCTCGACGATGTCTCCATTTTCGTCCTCCATCTCCAGGCGGAGCGGGAAGGACTCGCCCGCCGGCCAGACCGGGGCGGTGGGGCCGTGGAGGCGGATGTGGGTGGGCGGGTCGACCCGGAGCGTCGCGCTGCCCTCCACGCCGTGCCTCTCGTTGCGGGCGAAGATCCGCGTCGTGCCGGGGGCGATCCCCTCGACCGCCGCACGGCCGAGGAGATGGGCCACGGCCTCGTCCTCGACGCTCCACTCGAGGTCGAGGCCTGGGACGATCTCCCCCCGCGCGTCCCGCGGCACGCCTTTCAGGGGCACCCTCCCGCCCACGCGGATCTCGAGGGGGTCGAGCAGGAGGTCGATCCGCGTGGCCCGGGGGCGGACCGCCACCTCGACCCGGCTCACCTTCCCCTCGATCTCCGCCACGATCCGCGTCTCGCCGGGACCGACGCCCACCACCAAGCCGTCCTCGACCCGGGCGACGTCCTCGTCCTCCGAGGACCAGGCGATCGGCCTCGGCTCCATCGGCACCATGTCCGCGTCGTAGATCGTCGGCGTGAGCCGGACCTCTTCCCTCTCCAGGAGTTCGAGTTCGTACGGGAGCACCTCCACGAAGAGGACCGGCGCCAGGATCTCCACCTCCACGGTGTCTTCGAGCTCCCCATGGCGCGCGGTGACGGCGGCCTTCCGCCCCTTCCAGAGTCCCGTCGCGGTGCCGTCCGGCTCCACCCGAAGGTAGAGCGGGGCGCTCGAAGACCACTCGATCGGAAGTCCGGCGTAGGCCCGGCCCACCTCGTCGAAGACCGTCGCTTCCAGGCGGAGGGAGTGCCCCTCGATCACGCGGGGATCGCGTGGCTCGATCGCGAGTCGCGCCAGCCGGGCCTCCCGCACCCGCACCTCGGCACCGGCACGCCTTCCGCCGATCTCGGCCTCGATCTGCGCCGTGCCGACGGAGAGGGCGATCAGCTCCCCCGTACCATCCACGGTGACGATCTCCGGCGCCGAGGAACTCCAGCGCACCGGGGCCTCCGGGATGGGCGCGCCGCGATCGTCCCACGCCCGGGCGATCCAGCGGACCCGTTGCCCGCGGAAAAGCTCCTGCGCCTCCGCCTCGACCTCGACCCTCGCCACCTTCGGGGGGCGGTTTTCGAGGCGCGGCTCCGAGCCGCAGCCGAGGAGGAGGATCGAACCCAGGAGAAGGAGACGATGCATCGGATCTTCCTCAGGGCTGGAAGGGGACGAGGCGGGGCGGATCGCCGAGGATCCAGTAGCGGCCCTCGCGATCCCGGGCGAGGCCGGACAGGAGGTCCAGGTCCTCGATTCCCTCCACCCCGGTGTCGAGCTCGTAGGGGGCGCCGAGCCAGCTCGGGTCGTCGAGCTTCCCGTTGGTGAGGCGGCCGAGATCCCAGCAGTAGACCTTCTCGCCCGCGAGGCCGCAGATCCGCTCGTAGTCCGAGAACAGCTTGGAGACGGGCGCCGGCATCGAGGCTGGAAGCACCGGGGAGACGCCGACGAAGGACCAGTACGAGTGGATCGGCGACTCGTGGAGCCTATGGACGTGCTGCCAGCACGAGACGGTGCGGCTCTCGCCCAAGGCGCAGACGGAGTGGCCCGCTGCCGCGAGATCGACGGCTGGCTCGCCCAGGGGGATGGGCACCCCCTTCCCGTGGGGCGGCGCGAGGACAGCGAACTCCGGCTCGTTTTCCTTCTTGGTCCAGCAGGAGACCTCGCCGGTCTCGTACCGCCAGCAGAAGGGGCGTGCGGCGACGATCTGCACGATCGGCGCATGCTCGGGTTCAGGAGTCGGCGAGGGGGGAAGGGTGGGGCCCTCGCGGACCGCCTGGCCGAAGTGGCAGATGGCGGCCCCTTCGGCCGTCAGGTTGCAATACTCCCATCCCTCGAAGGGCATCGTGCCGAGCGGACCGGCGCGCATCGGATCCTTCCAGGGGCGGTCGATGCGGTCGATCACGGGATGGGGGAGATCGACCCAATTGCCCGCCGGCGCTCCCTTCCCCCAGCGGAAGAGGCGTCCATCGGCCGTGAGACCGAGGAAGGTTTCCCATGCGACGGTCCCCCATCTGGACACCCTGGGGGCGACGAGCCGGACGAAGGGGGGCGAGTCCTTCACCCGGACCGGAATCTCGCTCGAGCGCGTGGTCCCGTCCCCGAGCTGACCGAAGGAGTTGTCTCCGAAGCAGTAGGCGAGCCCGTCCTCGGTGAGCCCGCACCAGCTCGGATCTTCGCCCCGGGAGTTGGCGACCGACACGAGCTGGGCGTAGCGGATCAGGCCCTCGAGCCGCATGCGCCCCTCGACGTCGCCGGCCCTCGCGATCACCTCGGCCGCG
>Ga0180216_1000352_pt1 | contig 50338 bp, 55 predicted proteins | sample eDN3rd37CBELigMG_FD_128879 | JGI IMG/M metagenome (GOLD analysis project Ga0180216, IMG submission 128879) | Enriched Miracle-Growth compost microbial communities from Emeryville, California, USA - eDNA 3rd pass 37_C BE-Lig MG (version 2)... ...
AGCGTCGCTGGCACTCATCACGACCGCACTTGTTCTCAGCCTTGTTTCCTTCCTCGACGACATAAATCCAATTTCCCGACGATTGAGGTTTTCGGTTCATCTCGGAGCGGCCATCGCATGCGCAGCCAGCATACCCAACAGCGCCAGTGTTCTGGCTGGCACGCTTCCGTTCTGGCTTGATCGCGCCGTCGTGGTGCTGGCTCTCGTCTGGTACATCAACCTCTATAACTTCATGGATGGCATTGACGGCATCGCAAGCGTGGAGACCGCCGCCATTGCCGGTGGATATGCCATCGTGTCGCTTCTGGCTGGCCATTTGGGCACTACATTCGTGGGGCTGGCTCTGGCGACCGCAGGCGCTGCTCTTGGCTTTCTGGTCTGGAACTGGCATCCTGCCCGCATCTTTCTCGGGGACGTTGGATCCATTCCATTGGGACTTGTCACCGGCTGGCTGATGATCGACCTTGCGGTTCGTGTCTCGTTTGCGGCGGCGCTGATCCTGCCGCTCTACTTCGCGGCCGATGCGACGTTGACCATCCTTGATCGCCTCCGGAAGGGCGAACGCATCTGGGAACCCCACCGCAGCCATTTCTATCAGCGCGCAGCCCGGGCCGCCGGCTCGCATTCACTGATCGTCACGGGTGTGATCGTCGGTAATGCAATCCTTGTCGTGCTCGCCGTGCTCGCTCTGACCAGGCCGTTGACGGCCATCTTTCTGGCGATCCTCACGGTCGCCGGGCTTCTCATCTGGATGCAGACGGTTGCATCCAGAACGGCGGCATCGCAGCCGGAACTTGAATAAGAGGTGCAATGGACGCTACCAACCTGATCGACGCCACCATTGCCCTGATCGACCAGCATCGCGGCTGGGCAGCTCTTGTGGTTTTTGCCCTCGCGTTCGGCGAAAGCCTCGCGTTCATATCCCTGATCCTGCCGTTCTGGGCGATGCTGGTCGCCATTGGCTCCTTTATGGGGGCCAGCGGAAGCACCGCCAATCTGATCGAGATCTGGATCGCCGCAAGTCTGGGAGCCGCCTGCGGCGACTGGCTGTCGTACTGGCTCGGACGGCATTTTCACGAACCCATCGCGACGATGTGGCCGCTCTCGCGCTACCCGGATCTGCTGCCGCGCGGTCATGCCTTTTTTGAGAAATACGGCATCTGGGCCATTGTGCTTGGCCGGTTCTTCGGACCGCTGCGCGCTGCAGTGCCACTGGTTGCGGGCATTACCAAGATGCCCCGCGTCCCGTTTCAGATAGCAAATTTTTCTTCAGCGTTTCTATGGGCTGGCGTTCTGCTCGCGCCCGGATCCATCGGCCTTAACTGGCTCATGCATTGAGGCCGATCCGCCGCTGACCAGAACCCAGGCAGCTCAGCGCCTGGTCAGGACCGCAAGGTGTGCATAGTCGGCAAAAAGGCGCTCGAACCTCAGATCGCACCCGTTCTGCCCGGCAAGCTGGCGCAACTCTTCTTCGAGTTCGGCGCGCGGATAAACCGAGAACTTCTTCAGCCAAGCACGAAGCGCCGCCTTGGCCAGCTTCGGCATGCCCGTCTGCTCACCGAAGTCGACAATGTGCAACGAGCCGCCCGGCTTCAACGACCCGAGCGCTTGCGGCAGCACCTTTTGCCAGGGTGGAATCATCGATAGCGAGTAGGAGATGAAGACCCGGTCAAATGCCGGAACTGCGAACAGTTCTTCGGCGGAAAAATCGGTCGCATCGCCTTCCGTAACCTTGATGCGATCGGAGAAACCCGCCCGGGCGATGTTCGCTTCTGCGGTCTCCAGCATCATGCGTGAGATGTCGAAACCATAGAAGCGCGCGTCGGGATAGCGCCGCGCAGCAAGGATCAGATTACGCCCCGTTCCGCAGCCGATTTCGAGAACGACGCCGCCCGCCGGTGGCTTCAAGCCATCCAGCATCGTATCGCGACCAAACAGGAAATACTTGCGCGTTATATCGTAGATGTAGCGCTGATATCGATAGATGCCGTCCATATGACGGGCGGCGCTCTGTTCCGTAACGGACAATTCTCGCCTCCGTCAGCGCTTCAGGACATAGCGATGGAAACCGCCGTAAATGGACGAACGGTCCTTCAGCGTCATGGCGCGGCAGGCTTCTTCGTCATAGTCGAAGCGGTTGAGGATCTCGTCCGGGATCCGGCCCGGCAAAATCGTCTCTTCGCCGGCGGTGCGGAAAATGACACGCGCATTCGGACGAGCGGTACGGACGATCTCCGTCCACAGTTCCGTCAGCATCTCCGGCGTCATCCAGTCCTGCGCATCAAGCAGGACATAGCAATCACGCGAAGCATCCGGCAGCGACTTCAGATGCTCCGTGAAGGAGGCATGCACGACGTTGACGTTGCCAGCGCGCTTATGCACAGCTTCGTAGTTTTCACGTTGCAGATACGGCGGAAGCGGGCCTGACCCGCCGCTGGCGTACCGGCGGCCGAATGCCTGCCAGGCGAAATAGTTCTCCTGCAAATCGAAATCACAGGCCAATCGCTCCAGCCGCTGGTAGAGCACCTCAGCCATGTGGTTCTCGTTGCCCTTCAGGGCCTCGAACTGGGACGGAGGAATGCCAAGGCCAAAGAGGGCGGAAGGCTTGTTCATCAGCCAGCGGATGTGCCGCTTCCTGAACAGCGGGGCCAGCTCACGCTCAAAGATCTGGCGCTGCTCCTCACGCGTCTTGGCCCTGAGAAGGAGGCGGGGATTTCGACCATGGATGCGAGCCAGAAGATGGCTTGCGCCGATGAAGGTGCCCAGCAATCCGTGGCGGTAGAGGTTCTTTCCAAAATACCCGACACGGCGCCGGCCCAGGCGATCACGTGATTCCCAGTACTTCCGGGTGGGAGCGTCGAGATGCTTCTGCAGGTACGTGAAATAGGCGCGCACATTCTCGGCTGCGTCCGCCTCAGCGAAGAAGCGGTGGAAAGCGGCGTAGTCCGGCAGATGCTGCGCTGCCGCCAGTTTCAGATTGTTCAGGGCAATATGCGCCGGGTTGAGGTCGATAGCCGTAACCTTGACGTCCGCCGCCGTCAGATAGCTCAGGATATTACAGCCGCCAGAAGCAATGGCGATGATGTGCTCGCCGTCCTTCAGGTCCATCGCCTCGATGTCGACGAGCGGGTCTTCCCAGATCTGGGGGTAGACCAGGCCGGAAAAGGCAAGCGTGAAAAGCCGCTCCTGTATGCCCTGGCGCGAAATCGCCTTGTGACGATGGACAGCCTGGCGCAGCCGCTGATTGCGCGCTCGGAGCCGTCCAGTTTCACCGGTTGGACTGGCTTCGGGTATTGAGGGCATGTGACCTCCAGGATCAATCTTGTTCCGATGGCGCCATATCAAAGGATAGCTGCACATCACGCGGTTCATCAATTACGGGTAAGATCTCGGCGATCGGGCCACGGGTCGCCACCCATATCCAAATTCTTGTTTGCCATCAAAATGGAAGTTAACCAACGGTCAATGTGTAGCACAGATGGCAGGCAAGCGCGTCATGAGATCGTCCGAGTCATTGACGTGGATCGGCCTTTAGCTAAGCAATTTCGTCCGATTTGCAATGAAATCATTCATGCAGATGTACTTGGCGCCACGAGCGTCGGCTCTGCTGCCGCATGGCGAGAGCCGCGCAGACAAATAACGTCGTCGCTCGAAGCCGCAAGCTGAAGGAAGAGGATGCCTACCGATTTTCTTTCCGGGCTTTTCGAACAGGCGCTGGTGCTCGTCAAAGAGAACATCGCGCTGGTCGAACCGCTCGTTTTCTTCCTTGGATTTGCCGAAAGCACGATGTTCCTGTCGCTGCTGGTACCATCCTCAGTCCTGTTTCTTGGAATTGGAGGAATACACAGCGCGGCTGGCGGCGACTTCCTGTCCGTGGTTGCGGCCGCGAGTGCGGGAGCGCTGCTCGGTGATGTCGGGTCCTTCGCCCTCGGACGGTACTTCAAGGACGACATCAAGCAGTGGTGGCCGCTGAACAAGCACCCGGAATGGTATGCCGGCGCGCGCATCTATGTGGATCGCTGGGGCGGTCCCGGCATCATCTTCAGCAAGTTCTTCGGGTTCCTGCGCCCCTTCGCGCCAGCTCTGGCAGGAGCCGGCGGGATGAAATGGAGCGTGTTCCTGATCGCCAGCCCGATCTCCTGCGCGCTGTGGGCAGCAACATTTCTGGCGCCCGGCTATGGTATCAGCCTGCTGTTTTTCTGAGTTGCGCCAGCCAGCATCGTGGCGGCGCCTTGCGAAAAAGCCCAAGTTCGCCTATTGCGAGGGGCGAAAACAGAACTGTCCGGCGGCGTCTGCCCGATGTAGCGCAAACCGCCGGGCTTAGAAAACCACAAGGATCCGTAGAGATGGCAAGCCGTAGCGCAAGAAACATTGAAAATCGCAAAAAGAAAGCTCGCCGCGCTATCGCCCGGCCAAAGCAGACGCGCTCCCAGGGTAACACGGTCGGAGCCCGCGTGCGTCTTCGCAAGCTCGCTCTGCAGAAGGCTGGCCGCGCCGGAGTAGAAGCCACGGCTGCGCAATAAGGTTTTCGGCCACTCAGCCGATTGGAATGCTGCTGTCTGACAGCACCTGTCCGGCGAGGTAATGCCCCAGCGGTCTGCAAGTCGTAGACAGCCAGGAGGACACCTATGCCGCAATCAACGAGCCCTGGCGATCAACCCGGCCCAGAGTGTCCCGACCGCCAGGCCTCCCTCACAGGTTCGATCAAGCCTGTGAACTTCCCGGGCCTGTATCCGCCGTCGATCACACCACCGGAGAAGCCGCTCGGTTTCCTGCGCTTCATAAGCCAGTTCGTCGTCAATCCCTTGCGCGGGCTGCCGCGCCAGGTTTACGAGGACGACCTCACCCTGTACCGGCCGGTCAAAGGCCTGACCGTCCTATGGGTCTGCAGCCCCCGGCTGGTGGAAGAGCTGCTCGTCGGTGATGCGAGCAATCTCAGCAAATCCCACATGGCCAAACAGGTGTTCGCCGACACGCTGGGTGACGGCGTGCTCACCTCCGAGGGGGCATTGTGGCGCTGGCAGCGCCGGGTGATGGCCCCACTTTTTCGCCACAGCGAAATTCTGTCCTATGTGCCCACGATCGCGCAAGTCGGCGAGGAACAGCTGGCGCAGTGGCGGCAATCGATCTCAGGCTCCCAGCCGATCGACGAGCACATGACGAGCGCGACCTTCACCGTCATCATGCGGACGATGCTGGTGGGAGGCGACAGAGCCGAAGGCGAAGCCATCATGCGAGCCGGTTCGGACTACCTGTCGCGTGTGTCGTGGGAGATGATGCACGCATTGTTGCATCTACCGAAGTGGGTGCCACATCCTGCCTCGCGCCAGATGCGGCGTGCAGCACAAGCGATGCGGACGGCACTGTCGGACATCATCGACAGGCGCCGCAGATCCGCAGATGGCGGCACCGACCTGCTGGCGCGGCTCCTCAACGCGCGCCACCCTGAAACGGGTGAGCCGATGACCCATGATCAGCTCATCAACAATCTGTCGACCCTGCTTGAAGCCGGTCACGAAACGACCGCCAAGGCGCTGACCTGGACGCTGTATCTCCTGGCGCGCGCTCCCGAATGGCAGCAGTCGGTGCGTGACGAGGTTGTCCGCGTCGCCGGAAACATGTCGATTTCGGCAGAACATATCGACAAGTTAGTGCTTACGACGTGTGTCCTGAAAGAAGCTATGCGGCTTTATCCGCCCGTACCGGTCATTGCCCGCGAATCCAGTGAGTCATTGCAGGTGGACGGAGTTACGGTCGCGGCCGGCACCCAGATCGTCGTGCCGATCTTCGCCATCCATCGCCATCGCAAATACTGGGACGACCCGGATCGTTTCGATCCTGACCGTTTTCTGCCCGAGCGAGAGGCGACGGTGCCGCGCACCCAGTTCATGCCGTTCGGGGCGGGTCCGCGCATATGCATCGGGCAGAGTTTCGCCATGATCGAGGCGGTGACGCTTCTGGCAACGTTCGTGCGCGGTGCCCGTTTCGAATGGGACGGCGTGCATTCGCCTGAGCCGGTTTCGCGGATCACCCTACGGCCGAAAGGCGGCATGCCGCTCACCGTGACACCCCTCGCGTGATCTCGGCATGCGGCCTCGATCTCTCCCAGCAACCAGCGGGCGAGGCTCACATCGGACAATGGCTCATAGCGAGTTGAGGAAGGCGAGCAGTGCCTCGCGATCAGCCTTGGCCAGGGCGGCGTAGGCGTCACGTGAAGCCTGTGCCTCACCGCCATGCCAGAGGATGGCTTCTTCCAGATTGCGGGCGCGCCCGTCATGCAGGAAGAACGTATGGTTGCTCACCGCCGCAGTTGCACCAATGCCCCATAGTGGCGGTGTTCGCCACTCGCGCCCGCTCGCCAGCCCTTCGGGCCGGTTGTCGGCCAACCCTTCGCCCATGTCATGCAGGAGCAGATCCGTGTAGGGCCAGATGCGCTGTCTGCTCAGATGCGGCTGACCGCTCACTTCCCCGGTCGTGAAGCTCGGAATGTGGCAGGCTGCGCAGCCGAGTTCGTGGAATTTGGCCTTGCCGGCAAGCACCTGCGGCTTGCTGGCGTCGGGGCGGGCCGGGACTGCGAGGTTCTGCGAGTAGAATACAACCAGATCAAATAGCTGATCGCTGACCTCGGGGTCGTCGGGCCCAGGGGAATTGCCATTGGGAGCGTCGCGGCAGACAGACTGTGCTTCAGTGCAATCGCCAGACGGGTTCGGGATCATCGAAGTTGACAGAGACATGTCGCCAGCGAATGCCTCCGCAGTTTGCTGCGCAACCGTTGGCGTCCCCGCCTTCCAGCCGAAGCGGCCGATGCGAACCTGCTGATCCTCGATAGACCACACCTCCTGTACGCGGCCGGAGATGCCATCCCCATTCCTGTCATCAGGATCCGCATTGGCCCGGATCGCACTTTCGGGGATTGCTTCCAGGAGACCGAGACCGATCATGGGCGGCGCGATCCGCGGCGATATCATCACGTCGGCGCTCATGGGCCCGTAGCCCAGATCGGTAATCTCGTAATCCGGTTTGCGTAGTGTCACCTTCGCGCCATCGCCGAGGGTCACCTCGACATCCTGGTACGTGATCTTCATGCGGCCTTCGCCAGCGTGCCCTTTGATGGCGATGTCCTGCAACTGACTGCCATAGGTCGGCTCGGGAATGACATTCACGCGCCGTTCTGCGAGCAGACGATGATGCTCCTGCGTCGATGGCGGAACCGACAGACGCAGGAACATTGAAATGGCGTCATCGTCCGGCCAATTGGCGGCTGGCGGGTGGCCCCGCCCATCCTTCAGATGGCAGTTCTGACAGCCGCGCGCGTTGTAGAGGGGCCCCAACCCGTCCGACGCCTTGGTCGAGGCCGGTGATGACACCCATTCCTTGCGGAAAATCGCATTACCCAGCTTGAATCGGGATTCACCGGCAAAGCCGATGCCGTGGGAGAAATGCGAGAAGGCATTCACGTGATCGCGGGACCGCCGCGTGGTCGCGGTGCCGCCGGGAAACTCTTCGCCAGGCTCAAAGACACCTGCGGCAGATGGATGCTCGACCTGAGCGGCATACGGAACCGCCACGAGGCCCATGCCAGCTGCCGCTATAGCCAACCCGACCACCACAGGCAGATGGACATTTGGCCGGCGCTTCCGGGCTGAGACGAAGACGCTGGGCATCTTGATATCAGCTCTCGCTTTATTGCACGGCTTCCGGGTTATCGAGGCTGTCCGACCCTTCGAACTTGGCCGCCTCGAGCTTCAATGCAGCCATGGCCCTTTCGAACTCGCGGGCTTGCGCGACGAGCGCGTCGATGGCGGCTTGAATAACCGCGTTCCCTCCTTCGTTGCCCTGAGCAATCATCTGGTCATAGCGCTCGATCGTATCTCCGCGTGCCTTCAGTTCGGTCATCCGCGCGATGACAGCATCGATCGCGGCGCGGACACGTTTGTCGACTGCCGGATCTGCCGCGCGGACAAGATCGGATGCACTGGGGCCCGACACCAGCGACCCGTCGGTGCGGCGATAGCTGCCGAAATAAACGTTCCGTATGCCCAGAGCATTGTAATAGTGTGAGTTATGGGTGTTATCGGAGAAGCAGTCATGCTCTTCTTCGGGATCGTGGATGAGGAGTCCGAGCTTCATGCGCTCACCCGCAAGCTCGCCATAGGTGAGACTACCGAGCCCGACGAATAGCGAAAGCAGCGCCCTTTTCTCATCTTCGGCTTCTATCAGGGCCTTCCGCGCCGCACCTGTCGGAGACCACTGCCGAACCATCCAGTCGAGATCCTCAATCAGGAGATCGGTTGCCACGCGAAGATACTGGCGCCGGCGATCGCAATTGCCGTTGGTGCAGTTCTGCAGATCGAAGTCGGTCGCGGGCCGCTCACCGGCGCCTGCTTCCGTGCCGTTCAGATCCTGCCCCCATAACAGAAATTCAATGGCGTGATACCCGGTCGCAACGTTCGATTCGATGCCTCCGGCCTCCTGAAGCTTGTCGCGGAGCAGTTCCCTGGTGATGTTGCTCGTATCAACATCAACGCCCCCGATCTTCAAGGACGTGTTGGCGATGACATTGGCAACGTAGAGTTCGTTATCGGATGTGTTGCCGTAGAATTCAGTGGAGACGTAGTCGATCAGGCCCTCGTCTAGCGGCCAGGCGTTGACCCGACTTTCCCAGTCATCGACAATAATATTGCCAAACCGATAGGCTTCGCTCTGCTGATAGGGTTCGCGGGCGCTGATCCAGGCCTTACGCGCTGCCTCGAGCGTTTCCTGACCGGGTTTCTTGAGTAAGGCGTCGATGGCGTCGCTGAGCTTTCGCGCGCCCGACAGCGAGTCCGCGTATTTCGCCTCGGCGATGTCCGCATAAGTCGTCAGAACGGCGTTGATAGAGGGAGCCGACGGCTCGGCCGCTGCCGATGGCAGGCCGGCAAGGGCGACGGTCAGCGGCATTGCCAGCACCAGCGTGACCTTCAACAGCAGGCCGAAACCGTTCTTCATGACGTGAAGCCTCCAGAGATTTCCAGAAGATCCGCTCTCATGCGTGATCGAATTGATATTTCGAGTCATTTATCAACGCCAGCGAACGACTTTTCTTGACTATTTTCATAATGAAACATAGAGTATTAACGTGAGCAAGGTGAAGGCTTCACCAGACTGCCGGGCCGCACACCGTCGTAGTTGTACCTATGGACTGGTGCGCAGGCTTTGAGATGCAATTATTTCCCCTGCCCGGGGAATATTAGTGTTGCGTTGTTGCTGCATCGATAGCATATGCCGCTCAACCACCGGTTCTGCAGGGTCGATAATGCGCCTTAACAAGACTACCAATCACGCAATTCGGATTCTTGTGGACTGCGCGCAGTCCGGGGACGAGCTGGTGAAGGTCGCCCAGATTTCCGAGCGGCTCGATATCACCCCGCAGAACACGTTCAAGATCGTGCATCTCTTGTCGCGGGGCGGGTTCGTCACAGCGGTGCGGGGACGTCACGGCGGCGTCAAGCTGGCGCGGCCAGCAAAGGAGATCCGCGTCGGAGAGGTTGTGGCTGTTATCGAGGCTTCGAGCCTGGAAGCCCGACGCGAAGAACAAATTGGTACCCAGGCCATTTTCGATGACGCACTGGACGCGTTCATCAGCGTGCTCAATCAACATACAATCGCCGACATGGCGAGCGCTCAGTCAGCAGCACAGACCGAAAACGAACACACGGCCACCGACCGACCGGCTTCTATGCCTGCCCGTGTCGCATCTTCGCGCGCATCCAGAGGCAGTGCGCGTGCAGTGAGCCGGTCCTGATCGAAAACCGGGCTATAGAAGCATGCCGGATACATCGATTTGAACTATTCTAATCTTCAAGCGACTTATTTTGGAACAGTTCTAGACTTGCATAACTTTGTTCTGTTGTTTGGCGCATTTGATCATTTTACTCTTGACTTGAACACTGCATCGCATGTTTCTTGACGGTGAGCGTCGACAACAGACGTATCCGATGTTGGGGCCTTGAACCCCGTCTATTGGAGACAGCAGGGATGACAGTCAGTTTCGGACTGCAGGGTAGCGCACTCAGTGCGTTCGGCCCAAAACTCGGGGCCGCGCCGGGGAGTGACGGGTGGCGAACACCTGAACAGCTTGTCGGGTTCGGATTCCGGGGATGGATTACGGGATATCAGACTGGTGACATCGGTTGCTGGGAGCGTGTCTGGCAGGTGTACACCGATGCCCTCGGCCCCAACGCCGCCAAGGTCGCTGTCGGGGAGTTGTCAGTCTGGGCTAAGGCTGTAAAGGCGGGAGCCCGGCGCCAGGTCCAGGTCGGACCGATAGAATCCTGCACCTTCTGCCGTGACGAGTGTCTGGCGATCTCGATGATCGCAGCGTCTCAGCACAAAACCTGCCCTGCGATGCGGGCATGCGCTTTTGCATTGATCGAGAGTTCGCTGATCGAGGAAGTTGTCCACCATAGCGACTGCCTCGCCATTACAATGCGCAGCCTCGACAAGGTGCTTTCGCCGAACTGGATCGTAAATGCCACGGCATTGGTCGATCCATGCGTGCAGCACCCTCACTGACAGGATTATCCTCCCGTGCTGGTATGTTCCTGTGCAGTCATCAGTGATCACGATATCGAGCTTGCGGTATTGGAGATCATGTCTCAGCCGAATGCGCCGCTGCCAACCCCCGGCGTCGTATGGCGGCATATGTCCAAGAAACTGAATTGTTGCGGCTGTGTCCCGCTGGCGGTCTCCACGATCTATGAAAAGATGGAGAGCCTGCAGAAGAAGGGGCTGATCTGTCCGTGTGCCTGCGCCGCAGCGCTGGAGCGGCTGGTACGTCTCGACAAGCTCAACAAATCGAAACAGCAGCGCAGTCCGACCAAGCCCGTGTTGCCGCCGCTGGAAGAGCCGCTGATCGCAGCGGAGTAAGCATCGCTTAGCCACCGGTTCCGGCCGGTGGACCCTACGGGGCGCAAGGACGCGTCGAAACCGATTTGGTTCTCGACAAAAGTGCCTTCATGCTTTTCAATCTGCAGCTTCTGGTTCGCAATCGTGTTCGCACGCTTGATATAGGGGTTGAAGATGAAGGGCGACGAAGGCGTCATCGAGATGCTGAACGAGGCACTCAAACTGGAACTGGGTGCCGTCAACCAGTACTGGCTGCATTATCGCCTGTTAGAAGACTGGGGATTTGGAAAGCTCGCCAAAAAGGAGCGCGAGGAATCCATTGAGGAAATGCATCACGCCGATCGCCTGATCGAACGCATCATTTTCCTTGAGGGCCATCCGAACCTGCAGCACGTGGCGCCGCTTCTGATCGGGCAGAATGTCAAGGAAGTTCTCGAGTGCGATCTTCGTGGCGAATACATTGCCCGGGATCACTACATGAAGGGTCGCGAGCTGTGCCGGGAAAAGGAGGACTATGTCACCATGGCCCTCTTCGAAGACCTGCTCAAGGACGAGGAAAGCCACATCGACTTCCTGGAAACGCAGCTGGCCCTGTACGAGACCATCGGCGCCCATAACTATGGACAGCTGAATGCTCTCCCCGCGGATGATGCGGAGTAACCTCACTAACTGATCAGGCCGGAGCAACTGCACATATGAAGAGGCTGGGGTGGCTGTTTCTCGCGGCCCTGTTCAATTGTGCAGTTGCTTCAGGGCCGACTGCGGCCAGTTCCCGTCCGGAACTCCTGGCGGTCGTAGCGGCAAGCATCGATCAACATATCCTTCCCAGCCACGCTGCCCTCAAAGACAGCACGCAAGAGCTGCACGCCGATCTCAAGGAATGGTGCGCGAACGGTGGCGGCAGCGGACCAGCCCGCACAGCAGTCCATCAAAGCTTTGAACGATCTGTCAGATCATGGGCGGCCATTTCGTTCTTGCGCTTCGGGCCAGCACGCAAGAACAGCCGGCAACAACGGCTCGGCTTTTTCCCGGACCCGCGCGGCGTTACCCTGCGGCAGCTTGGTGCTGTGCTGAAGCGCAAGGACCCCAAGCTGCTCGAGCCCGGCGCTCTGGCGAGACAATCTGCGGCACTTCAGGGTTTTCCGGCGCTGGAAGCGCTGTTGTTTCAGCATGAGTCGGTAGAACCTGATCCCTACGCATGCGATCTCGCTGTCGCCATCAGCGCCAACGCAGCAACGCTGGCCCAGGAACTTGCCGATGAATGGACGGGCGATCAGGGCTGGCGAGGCCTGATGTTGACGCCGGGGCCTCATAATCCGGTCTACAAAACGGACGAGGAAGCGGCTGGAGAACTGGTTAAGGCTCTCCTGACCGGACTGCAGATCCTGCGTGACCAGGGTTTTGAGGCAATGCTGGTGGCAGCCGAAAAAGGGCGTGACCGGATGGGGCTGGCGTTTGAGCGCTCCGGGCTTGCCCGCGCATTCCTGCTGGAAACCGCCCGCTCCTGCGCAGCACTGGTTGAAAAGTTGCAACTCGGAGACTTCGTCAAGGCGAACCCGCAGACCACGTGGATGGATCGCTGGATCAAGAACGCCCTGCGGAATTTGCAGAGCGATATCGAAGCGATGCCGATGACGGCAGCCGCGGTGATCAGCACGCCAGCACAGGGAACCAATCTGGTTCGTCGCGGAAGATTCTATTCCAACGGATTGCGCCAGATCATCGGCCGTCAGGTTGCTCCGACAGCCGGGCTTACCTTGGGGTTCAACGAGCTTGATGGTGATTGATCGCCGAACTTTCTTTTCCGGTGCCCTGGCACTCGTCGCCGCCCCGCACCCTCTCCGGGCGGCATGGCCGGGCGAAAGCTCTTCCCGGGCGCCCCGGTTTGTCTCAGCCTGCCGTCGCCGCGACGGCACTTACGCGCTGGCCTTCGTGACCGCTGATGGAAAGCTCTTGCGCGAAATCCCGCTATCCGGACGGGGCCACGACGTTGCCCTCAGCCCCGACGGGGCCAGCGGAGTTGCCTTTGCGCGCCGGCCGGGTCAGTTCGCGGTCTCGTTCGACCTCAACGGTGCACGCCCGCCAGTCATCTTTGAAACCCCGCCGGATCGCCACTTCTGCGGACACGGCGTCTTCTCGCAGGATGGGCGGCTGCTCTATGCGACCGAAAACGATTTCGATGCCGGCCGCGGAGTTCTCGGGGTTTACGATGCCGGGGCGAGCTTCCGGCGCATCGGAGAACTGCAGAGCCATGGCCTCGATCCCCACGAAGTGCTTCTTCTGCAAGATGGCGTAACGCTGGCCGTCGCAAACGGGGGCATTGATACCCATCCAGACAGCGGACGCGAAAAGCTCAATCTGGCGACGATGGAGCCATCTCTCGCCTTCATCGACAGCCGCACCGGAGATCTGCTGGCGCTGCACCACATGGATCCGGCGCTGCACAAACTTTCGATCCGGCATCTATGTTGCGATGCCCGTGGCCGGGTCTGGTTCGGCGGTCAGTGGGAGGATGCCATCGAAGCCGCGCCGGAACTGGTGGGGCGGGCTACCCGCGATGATCCGATTACACTCGTTACGCCGCGCGAACCGATGGGAGCGCTTCTCAAGGGCTATATCGGGTCGGTGACGGCAACGGGGGGCGGCAAGGTCATCTCTGTTTCCGCGCCGCGGGCAGGGCGCATCCTTCATTTCAATGCGGAGCATGGCGAGCTTGTTGGTCAGGTTCTCCTCAGGGATGCATGCGGCATTGCAGCGGCCTCCGGCGAAGATGTGGCCATCAGCTCGGGCGAAGGTCTTCTGGAAATTTCCGCACCGGGGCAAGAGCCGCAATCGCGTGCGTCATTCGCCGATATTGCATTCGATAATCATATGCGCCGTCTCTCCCGATAGGTCCTGGCGCCAGCCGTCAGATGGCGTCTCAGCGGAACTGAAAAGGGATTGAGAAGCGGAGCTGGCTGGCCTTTGCACCGCTGGGAGGAGTGGGAAACGGGGAAGCGCGACGCACACTGGCCAGTGCCTTCTGGTCCAGGCCACTGTTGCCACTCGAGCGCGCGATGCGCACATACTGCAGCCCCCCCGAAGCGGTCAGACCGAAACTCACGACGGCCGTGCCGTATCCGGCGGCGCTTGGGCGTCTCGACAATATTTTCGCACGGACGCGGGACGCATAGGCGTTGATAGCACTACCGCTTGCTCCCGACTTGCCGCCTGCACCGCCATTGAGGCCAGCCTGACCTTCGCGGTCCGAGTTACCACGCACCGATGCCGTGGCCGTGCGCTTGCTCTTGCCGTCCGCCTCCTCCCTAATTTTGCGCTTCTCTCTGTTCTTCTGTGCCGTCTCTCGTTTCTCGACCGTCTTCTCCTCCCGGCGCGGACGAGCCTCCGGAACAGGTGCTGTCTTGATTTCCGGCGTCTTGTCCAGCTCTGCAGTTCTGACTTCCATCAGTTCGGACAAGTCGCTCACTGTGGCGAGAGGCGTCGTCGTGGCGACCTTGACCTCGGGAACCGTCTCCTTGACCTGCGTCACAGCATTGGCGACTTCCCTGACCACTGCGGTGGTTACATCAGGCGGGCTGCTTTCCTCTATCGGCTCCAGTATTTCCGTTTCAAAGGCATCTACCTCAGAGCCGAGCATGCCGGAGAGGCCTCCTTGAAGGGATGCCTGCGGGCCGGCGGCGGGCATGCCTTGCCCAACGATGTTGTCCTTAACCATTATGGCGAACGCCAGATGGAGCGTCAGCGCTGCCATTCCGGCGCAAAGCCAATGGATACTTCTCGTGTGCATGGTGGCCCGGCGCGTCTCGTAAATCGTTCAGCTGTTCCCAAATCCCGTCACAGGAAGAGCCCGTTTCAAGGGCAACATCTCATTGCAATATCAATCAGCATTCAGAAATGCGTACGCGTACTACGACGCAGGTAAAGTGCCGCGTGAGCGGCTTCCCTTCAGGCCTGGCATTAAAACCGCAACGGCTTGAAGGGGGAATACCGGTCAATGCAGCGATCCCTGACGTGGTGAAAACATCAGGTCGACAATCCGTTTAACCACGGTGTTCCAGGCGCGTGCCGCCTCGTCATCGCCGCGGCACTTGCAGCAATAGGCTCTGGAGTAGGCGACGGCAGCGCTGTCCTCGCCGAACTGGCGTATCAGGACCACGGCAGCCTGATCAACATCAAGCTTGGTGTCCGGCCGCTCGAAATCATCGGTTGCGAGCGAGCGGGCTTCCAGCCATTCGCGTTCAATTTTCGACATGAGAGGCCTCCTGCCGGGCTTGATCCTTAACCTGCCGCTGCCAGACGGTTGCGGAGCGCTTCGAACTTCTCGACCTGATCGGCCAATAGATTGCGGTCCTTGTCGCGGCGCACGAAAATCTTGAACATTGCCTCGCCGGCCGCATTGAAGAACTGGATCGAGCGCGATTCACGGCCCATGAAGGGGCGAGCCACAAACGCGATGCTGACGCAGTTTTCGGCTCGGATATGTCCGCCAATGGGACTATCGCCATGAAGGTTGTAGTAGCCGCGACCGAAGGTTCCAGGCGGCAGCGTGCCGACGCATTCGCACACGATGTCATCAGTGTGAACGATGAAGAGGATCTCGCCCCAGGTCGTTAGCTCCTGCATGACTTCCGCGAATTTCTCGCCCCCGATCAGGGTATGATGCTCGGGTGGCAGGTTGCGCACGACTTCAAGCGTGCTGACAGAGTACGTCCTGGCGATCTGCTCCAGGATACCATCCGGATTTTTCGCAAGTCGCTCTGCCAGTGGCTGACTGTCAACGATCATTGCTTCTGAGGTGGCCTGTGCCATAACCGTTTGATCCTGAAGTTTATTGTTTGACCTGATCAAGCTCACAGGAGCACTGCCCGGACGCACCGAGGCGCTAGGGGGAGAGAACCCCGGTCACCTCCGGGCAGCAGCTCCTATTCCGCGGCAGTAGGGGTTGCCTTTGCGCCCGCGGTAACTTCCTGAATGACGTAGAAGCCCTCGAACTCCGGATGACCGAGATACAGCGGCTTGCTCTCGGGGGCGCGGGCATGGACCTTGCGGAACTGTTCCGATTTCGTCCAGGCCTCAAAATCCTCATAGCTGCGCCAGACCGTGTGCGACGAATAGAGGGTATGATCCTCACGCTCCGGCCCCTTGAGCATGTGAAATACGATGAAGCCCGGCAGCTCATCGAGATAAGTCTCGCGGCCCAGCCATACCTTTTCGAATTCTTCCTCGCTGCCTTTGGCAACCTTGAAACGGTTCATAGCGATATACATTAAGTTCTCTCCTGTCTTTTCCTGTCGGCGAATTGGTGAGGCGGGCGACCCCGTCATGTTTCGCCCGCCTCGCGTTTGAAGCGAACTTCCCTCGATCCGCTTCAACCCTATTTCATTCCAGTCTCTCCATTACGGCAGAAACTCGTGCCACAAATGGGGAGCCTGTAAGACATTCCAACTTTGTAATTCCGGCCTTCTTCACTCACGTTCGCGAAGACCAGTTCGTAATCCTCGTCGAAGACGTTATCGACGCCAACGTCGAGGCGAAGCCCCCTGAGGGCTGCATTGGTCGGCTCCCAGACTGCATAAAGGTCAACGGTCTGGTAGGCATCGCGGCGTTCGGATGGATCGTTCACCATGTCGAACTCACCAGCAAACGTCGCCCGGGCGCCGATGCGAGCGTCGATCTCAGGCAACTTGTAGGCTGCATCCACGAAGAACTTGTTCGGATAGAGTGCGCCGACGAATTCACCCGTATCGCGATCGCGGCCTTCAATCTGTGCGTATGTCGCACGCACTGCAAACCACTGGTTGTCGTAGGTGGCCTCGATCTCCACGCCGTCCAGATCAGCGCTGGCGACATTGACGTGCTGCGAGGTCCAGCCGATCGCAGCGCCGGTCACACAAGGCGGAAACGGCGCACCGAAGCATCCCGCCGGCAGTGCCGCAAAGTCGGCATGGACGTCGAGATTGATCAGGTTATCAACTTCGTTCTGCCAATATGAGCCCTTGAGACGGAAACGGTCACCTGCAACGAGCACGCCGTCAAACTTGAATGTGGCGCCCAGCTCCCAGCCCAATGCCTCCTCAGGCCTCAGGTCCGGATTGACGATGAATTCGTTGACGGCATTTCCGCCCGGCAGCGGAATGATGAAGTGATTACCGACCGAATAGGCCTCATTATACGACGGGGCACGAAATGCCTTGCCGTAGTTCCCGAAGAGACCGAACCATTCTACCGGGTTGTAGGCCACCGCAATCTTTGGCGAAACCGCATCCTGATCCATTGAAGTGCCAAGATCAGATTCCGACGTGAACTTGTCATAGCGGATGCCAGGTATCACGGTAAGTTGACCCAGGTTTTCGCCCGGCGTGCCGAAATTGAATTCAGCCTGTGCAAACAATCCGAAGAAATCCGACGTTGCATTAGGCACGCCTCCGCGAGTGCCATCAGCACTGTCCGAATCCGTACCGGTCTGCTCGTCGCGATAGAAATCCGTTCCGTACGTCAGTTTCAGATCGCCCATTCCATCCATATTGAAACGCGAACGGTTATCGATCTTGAAGCCCAGGGTTTCCACTTCCCGGGAAGTGACGCGGCTCTGCAGAATTTCCGGCTCTTCAACTTCATTGTTTGTCTTGTAGCCAAGAACGCGCAGATCAATGAGGTCGTTGTCTAATGGATTGTATTCGAACTTCGTTTGCAGCGTGCTGCTTACGATCTTGCGATCAACGAGAGGATTGCTGCTGCCGCCAATGGCCTGGGGATTCTGCGGATCCAGAGCGTCGAGGTTGAAATAGGTCCAGGAGGTCGTCCACTTCAGACTTTCGCTCAGGTTGAATGTCCCCTTGAGCAAGGCATTCTTCAGGTCCTCGTCGGCCGGAAGGATCGCTCCGCTGCCGAGTTCGATATCGCCGGATGAGCGATAGCCAAAGTGAGAGACGAGGTCGATCCAGCCGTCATCAGACCGCTGCACGCCGGTAATTGCGTAGCTCTGCTCGTCATTCACAGACTGGTATCCAGTCCGCACCCGGACGGCGGCATTCTCTCCCTCTCCCAGAATGTCTGAAGCGTTGATGGTACGAAAGGCCATGACGCCACCAATGGCACCGCTGCCGTACAGCGACGAAGTGGGGCCCTTCACGACTTCCGCTGCAGTCAGGATGTCGGGATCTATGAAGAAGCGGCCATCGTGACCGGCGACAAAATTCTGGCGGGCATCATCGAACAGTACGACGACGCCTTCGCCCTCAAACCCGCGAATCGTAGGTACTTGCCCGGTCTGACGCGGCCCGCCTGCGAATTCCACTCCCGGAACCCCCTTGAACACGTCGGCAGAGCGTGTGGCCTGCAGATCTTCGATCTGGTCCTTCTCAACAACGCTGACCTGACCCGGGAAATCAAACGCCAGCACCGAGCCTGCAGTCGCAAAGATCGATATCGGATCGAGTTCCACTTCCTGCGCCTGAACGCCAAACGAACTCAACGCAACTACAGAAGCTGCTCCCAGCAGCCTTGACACACGCCGAACCATTCCCCAGTCCCCCAAAATGCCTGTCACGATTTATTCGCTGGCTTTGGCTGGCTGGCGCCGGTGCTATGGCACGGGCAGGCGGGCTGGCCCCTGATCGAGCGATGAACCTGTCATCGCTGACGTTCATTCTTGCGCGAACTTCCGTCACGCTACGTATCTTGACTTCGTGCGTCAAGAATTTATTGATGACACGAATCATCGGTGCCATCAAGACCGGCCTGGGCGGCCGGTCATGAAGGCGCTTATCAGCGAGACCATAATGAACAAGGAAATACGAAAGCCCGCCGCGGAGATATCGGGCGAACCGAGCCGTCGGACCAGTCAGCGACCGCGCGTAAAGGTCTCTGAACTTCTGGCCGGCCACCGCGAAGCAATTCTTGAACACAACGGCGAGGATTACCTGCTTCGCATCACCGCTAACGGGCGGCTGATTCTGACCAAATAGGAGAGCCCAATGATGCCTCGGACCGACTGGCTAGGAAGAACTGCCCGCATCTGTGCTGCGGTGTGTATCGCCACATGCGGGGCAACCGGGGCGGCTTTTGCAGGCGGCCAATCGACAGCCGGCGCAACACCCGCGCCCGACATGAGCCGAATTGTTTCGATCGGCGGCGACGTTACCGAAATCATCTATTTACTCGGGAACGGCGACAGGATCATCGCCGTCGACACGACAAGCCAGTTTCCCCCTGAAGCACTCAAGGACAAGAAGAGCGTTGGCTATTTGCGGGCGCTGTCCTCGGAAGGCGTCCTCGCATTGAACCCGACCGCGATCATTGCCTCTGCTGCAGCTGGCCCGCCTGAGGTCGTCAAGGCCCTCAAGTCGTCGTCAGTCTCTTATGTCGAGATCGGGAACGACACGAGTCCCGAGGGCGTTGTCGACAAGATCAGCGCCGTGGCGAAGGTCCTCGGGGCTGAAGCCGCGGGAGAGACAATCATCAATCGCACGAGGGAGAGCTTTGCTTCGCTTGCGGAGCTCCGCAAGAAGATCGACAAGCCGAAGCGTGTTCTCTTCGTGCTCACAGCACAGAACGGCAGAGCCATCGTCGGCGGCAAGGGAACCAGTGCAGATGCCATTCTGCGGCTTGCAGGAGCGGAGAATGCAGCCGCTTCGGTCAACGGTTTCAAGCCACTGGTTGATGAGGCGATCATCGAACTCGCCCCGGACTTCATCCTGCTGATGCGGCGCGGCGACGGGAACGACGGCCATAAAGATATTCTCGCGCTCAAGGGCATAAGTTCGACGCCCGCGGGCAGGGAAAACCGCATCATCACGATGGATGGTCCCTACCTTCTGGAGTTCGGACCACGCAGTCCGGCGGCCGCACGAGAACTTCTTGCAAGTCTCTATCCCAATGTCAGCACGACGACCGGCAACCCAGAGCCGCAGGCCAAATGATGAGCTCACCAGCGACACCGATGGATCATGCAGTCCCGTGTGACCAGCGCGCGTCAATCACCAGGCGATTGATGATCGCGGCGTGGTGTGCGCTGGCTGTCACCACCCTGCTCTCACTCTCGATCGGCGCGACAGGCATTACTCTGGCGGCGCTGCCGCAGGCCGTCGGGCACTGGGTTTTCAACTCGGGGGATGCGGAGGCGGCGCGGCATAGTCTCGTGCTCCTGGAAATCCGTCTTCCGCGCACACTGCTCGGCCTATTTGTTGGTTCCGCGCTGGCGGTGGCGGGTGCCATGATGCAGGGATTGTTCCGCAATCCCCTGGCAGATCCGGGCCTTGTGGGTGTGTCGTCCGGCGCTGCACTCGCGGCAGTGGCGACCATCGCGCTCGGCAACGGACTTGCTGCGCCCTGGCTCGCGGCGTTCGGCAATTATGCGCTGCCGCTCGCTGCATTTGCAGGGGGCATCGTCACAACTTCGATTCTCGTAATCGTCGCCGGACGGCACGGGCAATTGATGATCGGCACGCTGCTGCTGGCCGGTATCGCGATCGGTGCCCTGGCGGGAGCGCTGAGCGGCCTGATCGCCTACGCCAGCGACGACCGCGAGCTGCGCGACCTGACGTTGTGGACGCTCGGCAGTCTGGCCGGGGCGAGCTGGCAGAAGGTCCTCGGCATCACGCCTTTCGCCATCCTGATCGCCATTGCCATTCCACGCCTCGTTCGCGGCCTCAATGGATTTCTGCTGGGCGAAGCCGAGGCCTTCCATCTCGGCATCAATGTCGAGGCCACCAAGCGGTTCGTCATTGTCACGACGGCGGCCTGCGTCGGGGCGGCTGTCGCGGTTGCCGGTGTCATCGGATTCATCGGCATTGTCGTGCCGCACTTCGTTCGCCTGATCGCCGGGCCGGATCATCGCATCGTCCTGCCGGCGAGTGCTGTCATAGGCGGCACACTTATGGTTTTTGCCGACATTCTGGCCCGTATGCTCGTGCATCCGGCCGAACTGCCGATCGGGATCGTCATGGCTGCAATCGGAGCGCCGATCTTCCTGCACCTCGTGCTGAAGCGCGGCATTGGCGGCGCGGAGTGAAAGCAATGCTGGAAAGCAAGGACGTCAGCTATCAGGTCAAGGGCCGCACGATCGTCGACCGGATCAGCGTTGCCCTTGCTCCGGGACGCCTGAGTGTCATCATCGGACCCAACGGAGCGGGAAAATCGACGCTGTTGAAGCTGCTGACGGGTGAGCTGCGCCCGAGTTCGGGGCACGTACTGCTGGACGGAGCGGAGCTCAATAGCTTCAGCGCGCAAGCGCTTGCCGCCCGCAGGGCGGTCGTCGCGCAGTCGACGCATCTGTCGTTCCCGTTCTCCGTGATCGAGGTGGTTCTGCTGGGCGCAATGGTGCCGGGCTTCGGGGAACCAACGGCGATCAAGCAGGCGGCTGCCTATCGCGCCCTCGATGACGTCGGCTTGTCCGGCTTTGCGGACCGCCTTTATACGCATCTCTCCGGGGGCGAGCGGCAGCGCGTGCATATGGCGCGCGCGTTGTGCCAGCTCTCGACGGGCGCGCGGGACCGGAACGCGCCGCCCATCCTGCTGCTTGATGAACCCACATCCAACCTTGATCTCATGCATCAGATCAAGGTCCTGCACGAGGTCCGACGGCGCGTGGCACAAGGGTGGATCGCGCTGGCCATTCTTCACGATCTCAACCTTGCGGCCACATTCGCGGACACGCTCATCCTGATGTCACAAGGCCGCGTCGTGGCATCGGGTGCTGTTGAAGAGGTCTTCCGAGATGACCTGCTCTCAGCCGTCTACCGGTGCCCGGTCGAGACGAATATTTCGGAGAAAACCGGGCGACGGTTCGTTCTGCCTACGATCCCGCAAAGCCTGTAGGAACCGGGCCTTCCGCTCCGGCACCCGCCACGCGCCTATTTCGTGCGCAGTTCGACCGCGTCAGCGACAATCGTGTATCCCGCCTCGGCAAGTTCGGTCGCTTCGGCTTTGGCCTTCATCGTGCCAGTGACGTAGACGGGATCGAACAGGTCGGTCACGGTGAAGCCCGCGGCAGCCTTCACATAGATCAGCTGGTTACGGGGCGGCGGCGGCACGTGGATGCAAGCCCCCACGAAGGGGACCAGCAGGAACTCGGTAACCCTGGTGGCCTCGAAATCGAGCGGCACAACATAGCCGCCGATACGCACCCTTTCTCCATCGAAGTCCGTGACGAGCGGAGCCGGGTCACCCTGGGGCTGGCCGAGGGGCCGGGACATCCACTGAGCTTCTGGAATATTTGGATCTTCTTTTACCGTCACAGGGCCTGAGGGCCGCTGACCGAAAAACGTCTTTAGTTTCGGCTTCTCGCCGGTGCCTGGCGGGATCAGCTGCGACCATTTGAGTTCACGCGGTGCTTCAGAAGCTTGCGGCCCGCCTGCGGCGATGAGAGCCAGACCAGCCGCGAGGAGCGCTGCCATCATGCGTGTCATCGATCTTACTTTCCTCATATCCGCACAGTCATGCCATCCGCCAGCGAGCGCCTGTAGGCCAGCAACGCCGGCACCAATCCAGCGATGAATCCGGCCAGAACGATCGCTGCGAGCGTCATGCCTTCGGCAGCCGTGGGCGGGGCAATTGAAAGATTGAGGCCATACTGGCGATCGAGGACCGGGCGCAGAAGGAACAAGGCCGCATAGAGCATTCCCGTTCCCGTCACGACACCGGCGGCGGTCAGGAAACCCGCTTCCGCTGCCAGGAGCCCCAGAATCGTTGCAGGGCGCGCCCCCACCGAGCGCAGAATTGCCATTTCCCGGCGGCGCTCGTTCAACGCCGTCAGGATCATGGTCAGCATGCCAAGCAGGGCCGTGGCAACAACCATCGCGGATACCGCTGCCAACGCAGTTTCCGCGATGGCGACAAGGCCCCAGAGTTCCTGCAACGCAGCCCCCGGCAGCACGGCCGAAAGTGGCTCGGCACGATACTCGTTGATCTGGCGCTGGACACGGAAAATCGCGAGTTTCGATTTCAAACCGACGAGTGCGGCAGTGATGGCTTTCGGCTGCAAATACATTGCGCGAACTTCTTCCGCAGTCGCGCTCTCGCCGGGAACACTGGCTCCGCTCTGCCAGCCGACGTGGATCGCTTCGATGGCTTCGAGGCTCACGTGCACGGTCCGATCGACGGGTGTTCCTGTCTTGGCGAGGATACCCGCAACGCGAAAGGGTTTGTCGTCGTGCTCGACGAAGGATACCGAACCCAGCCCGTGGCCGATAACGATCCTGTCACCGACCTGATAGCCCAGCCGCGCGGCGACATCCCAGCCGATTACGGCATCGAACAGATCTGTGCCAAGCTCGCCGCTGGCCACTTCCAGCGTGTTGCCGCCGCGAAAACGATAGTGCCTGTAGTAATCGCTGGTCGTTCCCAGCACGCGGAAGCCGCGGTGACTGTCGCCGAGCGAGATCGGAACGATCCACGCGATATCCGGATGTTTTGCTATTTCCGAGTAACTCTTCCAAGTGAAGTTGTTCGTGGCATTACCGATGCGAAAGACCGAATAGAGCAGCAACTGCAGGCTGCCGCTTCTTGCACCTACGATCAGATCAGTTCCCGAGATCGTATTGGCGAAACTGTCACGGGCTCCGTTGCGGACTTTCTCCACCCCCAGGAGCAGCATGACGCTGAAGGCAATGGCAAGGACCGTGAGCAACGCGGACAGCCACCGGTTCTGCAAGGACTGGAGCGCGAGGCGCAAGATGATCATGCTGCCTCCCGCCGGGATCGAGCGACTTCACTCAAATGAACGACACGGGAAAAGTGCCGCCCCAGGGTTTCGTCGTGTGTCACCATGATGATTGTAGAGCCTGAAGTTTCGGCTTCCGCAAAAAGAAGATCGAGGAAGCCCTCCTGACGACCGCGGTCGAGGGCAGATGTGGGCTCGTCCGCAACGATCAACTCCGGCCTGCCGATAAGCGCGCGAGCTGCTGCGACACGCTGTTGCTGACCGACGCTAAGGCTCGCGGCGCAAAGTCCCCGGATGAGTCTCTCCTCAAGGCCGAGCTTCCTGAGAAGACGTGCTGCTTCCGCTTCCAGCGTTGTCCCTGCGCGAGCGCGATCGCGCCGTGTTCTGGAAAAGTGCAGAGGCAGGAGAACGTTATCAATCACCGAGCCATAGGGCAGCAGATTGAACATCTGGAAAATGATGCCGAAGTGCTCGCTTCGGAAACGGTCGCGGGCAGCGCCGGAAAGCCGCGCGATGTCGGTTCCCAGAATTTCTACCGTACCGCGCTGCGGCGTCAGGATGCCGGAGAGCAGGCTCAGAAACGTGGACTTGCCGCCGCCGGATGGTCCGATCAGCATCAGCCGCTCGCCACGCGAGACACTGAAGTGATCGATCGCCAGCGAGAATGAACGTTGTCCCGGCCAGGCGAAGTGAACCTCGGACAGACGCACGATGTCCTGAGCCGTCCCTGGGCGTGCGGGAACGTTCTTCAACTCCGGTTGAATGGTCTGGTCCACCATCGGCAGCCTTCTCGCGGCAGGTCAGTTCAGGTCACCGAAGCTGAGTATCGGCGCATCGCGGCTGGCCGTGAATGCCATCTGTCCTTCTGGCGTTACGACATTAACCTGCAAGCGCTGCGCATTGCTGAACACATCGAAGTAATCGAAGGCTATTCCTCGCAATGCTGAGGGAGCCTTGCACCTGATGCTGTAGGAGACGAGGAACTCGGCATGATCATGGTCATGGTCATGAGAGTCGGCTTCATGTCCATCATGATCATGGGCGGTTTCAGATGCTGCGGCGGTATTGTCAGTGTTCGGTGCCTGAGCTTCTGTGACGTAATCAATCTCGGTTTCCACGAGCTCGCAACCGGCTTGAGGCGTCAACCGGAACAGCTTGAGGCCAGCCCTGAGCTTCTCCCCCACCTTCGAGTATTCGGCCTTTTGCTGATCCGTGCGCGGGGCATGTTCGAACCCGACGATATCCGAACCGGGTGCTGCGAGTTCGAGGCTGACACGCTCGCCTTCAATCGCAACGTTGAGAACGCCGCTACCATGCTCATGAGCACCCAGCTGCCGGTGCGCCGATCCCGCCGCTGCACCGTCGAGACTGACTATCATAAGTGCAAGGGCAGTGGCACTGCACACAAGTTGCCTGCGCATTCTGGCGTCCCCTGATTCGATGAACAACAGCCGCACCCCCCTGACAAACCCAGGAATGCGGCCGCGTTATGCCGCCGCGGCTTGGACGGCCCAACAATCAAGCTTATCCCCTTGATCTTTGAGCTTAGCCTGCTCCGGTGGGCAACCGCGATTTTCTTCCGCATTCGGTCGTGGACTTTCGTGTTTCCGGTTGGTCAGCCGGCAAGTTGCTGGATGTTATAATATCCGAATTTGATGTGCGCAAGATATGAAGCTGATGAAGTAGTCCATCAGCGTGGCGGGCGTTGCTATTGCGCATGCCTTGCGAAACAGGAAGCAGCGGAGTTATTGCCGTAGGCCCATAGCCGGCCGCAAAACGAAAGTGGGTTGCGGCCTGCGTTCCCGTCAGGCCTCTTCCGTAGCCGCATGGGGTGATAGATCGGCGACCTTGCCCAGCTTGCCATTCTGCTCATCGGCGTCCGGCAAAGGATCCTTCTTCTGGGTAATGTTGGGCCATACTTCAGAGTACTTGCGATTGATGTCCAGCCAGAACGGAGTCGCCTCCGGCTCTGTATCGGGGAAGATTGCTTCGGCCGGACACTCGGGAACACAAACTCCGCAATCGATACACTCGTCCGGATTGATGACGAGCATATTTTCACCCTCGTAGAAGCAGTCTACAGGGCATACTTCCACGCAATCGGTGTATTTGCATTTGATGCAGTTTTCGGTAACGACGTAGGTCATCTCACCTCAGCTCCGCTCAGGCCACACCGGCACAATGCGGACGCATGCGTCGGCTCTCCCACAAAGATGCATTCTAAATACACCTTTGTGGATCAGAGCACAAGGCAGAGCGAGGCCAAGATTATTCAGCCGAGATAATCCATGGCTGCCGCGACGCCACCGGTGTTGTGGGGAACCTTTGCAACGGCCAAAGCGCGCTCGATGGCGGTCAGACCACCAAGGATCGCCACGTCATTGACGAAGCCCAGATGTCCGATACGGAAGACCTTGCCCGATAGCTTGCTCAGGCCCATGGCAAGGGAAACATCGAAGCGATCATACACCAGACGGCGGAATTCAACTGCGTCGAAGCCCTCGGGCATGCCAACTGTGGTAACTGCCGGCGAGTAGGCTTCCGGATCCCGGCACCAGACCTCCAGTCCCCAGGTCCGCACTGCCCGACGAACAGCCTCGGCCAGGCGCTCGTGGCGGGCATATACGTTCTCAAAGCCTTCCTCGTTCAGCATCGCGATGCTTTCCGCGAGACCATAGATCAGACCCGTTGCCGGGGTGAACGGGAAATAGCCTTCCTTGTTCTGGGCCTGCATCTTCGCCCACGACCAGTAGTAGCGCGGCATCTTCGCCGTCTCACTGGCCGCCAGCGCGCGCTCGCTGACAGCCGTGAAGGCCAGCCCCGGCGGCATCATCATGCCCTTTTGAGAGCCGCTGACGGTGACGTCGACGCCCCATTCGTCATGACGGTAATCCATCGCTGCAAGGGAGGAGACGGCATCGACCATGAGGAGCGCCGGGTGGCCGACAGCGTCGATTGCCTCACGTATCTTGGCGATCGAGCACCGTACTCCGGTCGAGGTCTCGTTGTGGACGACAAACACCGCCTTGATGGCGTGCGCCTTGTCCTGTTCAAGATGGGCGGCGATCTTGTCGGGGTCCGGTCCGGTGCGCCAGTCCGTCGGGATGACATCAGGGACAAGCCCGAAGTCGCGGGCCATTCCCGTCCACATCGAGGCGAAGTGCCCGCCGTCGACCGTCAGCACGCGATCTCCGGGCGACAGTGTATTCACGATTGCCGCTTCCCAGGCGCCGGTGCCGGACGAAGCGAAGATTAAAACCGGCTTGCTGGTGCCGAACACCGGCTTGATTTCACGCAGAACCTTAAGTCCAAGCTCCTGAAACACCGGTCCCCGATGATCGATAATATCCCGGCTCATCGCCGCAGTGATACGTTCAGGAACGGGCGTCGGGCCCGGCAAGAGCTGGAGGGAGCGGCCAGGACGGGGCATGTTGTTGGACATAGGAGATCCAGTCTTCTGCTGTTGGTGCCGGACAGAATGAGCGTTATCAAACCAAGCGTCGAGGCGCTCAGGGGTGTGTCTTCAACGGATTGTGCGAGAAGGATATGAGGACATGCCCCGACCTGCGAGCGACGCACGGCGGTCAGGCCGGGGCTAGGTGCCCGCGGCCGCAGATTCTTCGGCGGGAAGCTTCAGGTGATAAGCTGCTGGACAGAACATTTTCGCAACATGAGCAACTGCCGATGAGCTGTCAATGGCGGTCATCGGGGCGCGGTGATTTGTCAGATTGGCCAAGACCGAAGAGCACCCTGAAAACAGCGCTCTAGCGGCAAAAAGTCATCGGTTAAGGCTCTATGGATGCCGTGTCTTGCGCCATGTGGGCGCCGGCAGCCAAACAGGCGACGGCTTCGTCTACCATGTCGCTGATGATCTCGCTTACGGGCAAGATCTTATCGATCATTCCGACAGCCTCTCCAACGAAGGTATTGCTGCCCTCGGGGTCGTCCTTGGCCCAGGCCTCGCGATATTTCACAGCCTCGGTCTCGGCGACGGAGAGCAGTTCCTCTTCCCGTCCCTGCCAGCGTTCGATGAACCGGTTCTTCAGGACCCTCGCGGTATAGCGCTCGGGCCACTCGAGGCGGCGAGCAAGGTCCATGAGCCGGGACCGGATTGTATCGTCCCCGTTGGAGGATAGCGCAGCCGCGTGCATGCGCGGGCCGACCTCGGCCTCGGTGGACGCCCATAAACGCGAGCCGACCAGCACGCCATCGGCGCCAAGCATAAGTGCGGCCGCGAGACCCCGCCCGTCCGCAATGCCCCCGGCTGCGCACAGCAGCGTCTCAGGGGCCTTTGCCGCGATCAGGTCAGCGATCTCGGGGACGAGTGTAATCGTGGCACGCGCCTCGCCATGGCCGCCTGCTTCCGCGCCCTGCGCCACAATGATATCTGCATGGCACTCGATTGCCTGTTCGGCATCGCGCCGTGTCTGAACCTGACAGATCAGAAGCGCCCGGGTGGACTTGATCCTGCTCGCAAACGGCTCGGGATTACCAAACGAGAGGCAGATGGCCCTGGGTTCGTATTCGAGCGTCAGATCCAGGAGATGCGGCTGCTTGCGCAAGGACCATGTAATAAAGCCGCAGCCAACGGTCCTGCGAGGGACTTTATCGAACTGCTGGCGCAGCCAAACCTCGTCTCCGTAGCCGCCCCCGATCAGTCCGAGCCCCCCTGCAGCCGACACTGCCGCCGCCAACCGCCCACCCGCCGCGAATGCCATAGGCGCGGAGATTATCGGGGCTGCCAAACCGAGCCGTCGAGTGAGCCGCGTTTCAAGTGCCATGGCCGGACCTCAATGCGAGCTGTACGCCTCGTGTAAGGCTGTTTCACGGTCGATCAACTGCGGGCCCCGGGGGCGGAACAAGTTGGCCCTCCAATTCAGCAAACAGATTTCTCGGCGTGTCGACCAGATCCGCCAGCGTCCACTCATCAAGAACCTTGAAGTAGGCTTCCAGCGCCAGGCCCAGTACGCCACGTAACCGGCAGATCTTCGATATGCGACAGTTGTCCTGCCCACGGAAACATTCAACGAGCGCGAAATCATCCTCGACGGCCCTGATGACGTCCCCGATCCTGATTTCCTCTGCCGGTTTCGCCAGCCGCATTCCCCCCCCGCGCCCGCGCACCGTTTCGACGAAGCCGTGACGACCAAGACCGTGCACGACCTTCATCAGGTGGTTTTCGGAAATCGCATAAGCCGTCGCAATCTCCTGAATCGTGGCGCGATGTTCCGGGTTGGCACCCAGATACATCAGCACCCGCAGAGAATAGTCCGACATGACGGTTAGTCGCATGGAATGCCCTACCAAGTTTTCAGAGCGCAATTGATTTGGTCGACGATCCAGATAAGATGCATCATATACACACCTTATGCGGACGCAAAGCAAAGCTATGCAGAACTCACCAAATCCAATGGCTCCCGGAGTCGCTGTTGGGATCACCGAGCCCATGATCGAGGCACTGGTAACGCACTTCTATGACAAAGTGCGCCGCGATGACATGCTAGGTCCGATTTTCAATAAAGCCATCGATAACTGGCCGGAACACCTCGAGAAACTGAGTGCGTTCTGGTCTTCGGTTACCTTGATGAGCGGGAAATACAAGGGCCAGCCGATGGCGGTCCATGCGGGTATTCCCGAGATCACGGATGCCCATTTTGACCGCTGGCTTGCACTCTTTCGAGCGTCTGCCATCCAACTGTGTCCGGAGCCAGCCGCAGCCCTGTTCATCGACCGGGCGGAGCGAATTGCCCAATCCCTGAAACTCGGCATCGCAATTCACCGTGGCGAGAGCGTCATACCACCGCTGCGGGCTCCGGTGTCATCCTGAGCGAGTTGCCCGGTCGACCGAAACAACAAGGACTGCCACATGACCTCAGATCTGGTTCGACAATGGCGACGTCAGGAACGAGAACGTTTGCTTGCAGAGCGCAATAGCCTTACCGGCTCCGAGCGCTCCCGGCTCGCGGACCGCGCGATCGAGAACCTGGATCGCGTATTCCGGAAGCTCGATTGCAGTGTGCTCGGCCTTTACTGGCCGATCAAATGCGAAATAGATGTGCGCCACTGGGCGACCAGGGTCGCGAAGCAATCGGGCCTGACGCTGGCCCTGCCGGTGGTAATCGAGAAGAGGGCTCCGCTCGAGTACTGGCAGTGGTCGATGGGTGACCCCATGGCGCGTGGGGTATGGAACATTCCCGTTCCCAAGGAGCGCAAGCCAGTTACTCCCGACGTCGTAATCTCCCCGCTTGTCGGCTTCAAGGACAATTACCGGCTCGGCTACGGCGGCGGCTTCTTCGATCGAACGCTGGCAAGCATTCAGCCACGCCCCTACGCCATCGGCATCGGTTTCGAGTCGTTCAGATGCGAAGACTTTGAGGCTGAACCGCATGATATTCCCATGGACATCATCGTGACCGAAGAGTCACATGATGTCCGCCATGATGGGCTGACCCGGAGCGCGTGCCATGACGGTTGATGATGTAGCGGGTGCGTTCGATCTTGATCGATTTTCACGCGCGCTGGTGGAGCATATTTCGGACGCCATCCTTTACGCCGGCAAGGATGGCCTCATCTCCTACTGGAACGCGGGTGCTGAACGCATATTCGGTTTCAGTGCCGAAGAGGCGGTGGGGCAATCGCTTGATCTGATCATCCCGCCAAACCTGCGCAAGCGACATTGGGACGGTTATGAGAAGACCATGCGGACCGGGCAGACCCGCTACGGCTCTGGCGATCTCCTCGCCGTCCCCGCCTTGCGCAAGGACGGCACCCGCATCTCGGTCGAATTCTCCATGTTGCCATTCTTCGACGAGCAGGCCCGCATGATCGGCATCGCCGCGGTTCTACGCGATGTCACGAGAAACTTTGAAACCGTGAAGGCGCTGCGGCGGGAACTGGCTGCCAGGTCCGGAGCCAAGCATCCGCTCTAGCCATGTACGAACTTCAGCCCGGCTACTGTTCGTCTAGTTCTGGTCCGCCGCGATTGTTCTTGCGAGGCGGAAACCCACAGTGTTCAGCTGATCGTCGGGATGATAGCAATCCCGCGCTTCCAGCCGCACATAGGCGGGCGGGAGATTCCAGGAACCGCCGCGGACTACTCGCAATGTACAATCAGGTTCCGTATAGGCCGAACCATCAACGGGCTGACGGTCATAACGATCGGCCCAGCAATCCGCGACCCACTCTCTTACATTGCCGTGCATGTCGTACAGACCGAACGCGTTCGGCTCGAACGATCCCACGGGAGCTGTTTCCCGATTGTCCCATTTGCTCCCGCAGCCATTGCAGTTTGCCTTTGCCTCACCGACCTCGTTTCCCCATGAAAAATCGGTGTCACTGCCTGCACTGGCGGCATATTCCCATTCCGCTTCGGTCAGCAGCCGATACTGATGGCCCGTCTTGGCCGATAACCAGCGCAGATAGGTCTGGGCATGATGCCATGAGACTTCAATGACTGGCCGGTTGCCTTTGCCCCAGCCGTTGTCGCCTCCCGTAGACTCGAGGGCTTGACCGTCGCAAAATCCGGCATCAACGCACTTCTCCCACTCCGCCCAGGTCACTTCGTAGATGCCAACAGCGAACGGGTTCTTGATTGTAATCGTGCGCACTGGACCTTCATTCTGAACCAAGGTGCCAAGTTCCTGCGAAAACCTCTCCTGTCGATCGGAAGAGGTTCCCATCTTGAAGGTGCCGCCCGGGACCACAGCCATTTCCGGGCAATCCGGACAATCGCGAAAGGTTTTTTGCGAGGATGATCGCTGCGTTTCTGCTGCCGCAGAGCTCGCGTCAGGCGTTAGATTGCGGGAGCTTGCCCAAACTTCAGCTGTATCTATAGGAGACACGGTAAAGGCCACAAAATTTGTTGCTGCGACAGCGCAAATTGATCGCACTTTGGACCGCGCCATTGCGATCGCCCACAAACGAATCGAGCGCTTCATCAGCGTCCCTTTGTAGACTTGAGCCTTTTCCCTTGCCGCTTCTTCGCGACTCAATCCGCTTTAGCTTATTGGCCGAATTGCGACTGTCAAAATTCCGACTGCCAGAATGTGAAGAACAACCGGCAGCGGCTCAGACGCGCTCCAGATCGTCACCGTCCAGCCCGTTGCAGAAAGCGTCAACAGCGTCTCCTGCAAGATTGACGCGCAACAGGAACTCCGGTTCCATTCCCATGCCGGATTGCGCGCGCACGTTCCCGGGCAGCGCTTGCATTGCGTTGTGGTGCTTACGGGCTTCGATCTGTGCGTCGCCGACGGAGACAGCGGCGAAGCTGACGCTTCCTCCTATTGGGGTCTGGACGAAGCGAGCCAGGTCCGCAGTTATGATGGTGGCGATTTTCGGATAGCCGCCGGTGGTGCCACGATCGGCCAGCAAGACGAGTGGCAAACCGTTTCCAGCCACCTGGATATGCCCCGTCACGATGCCATCCGAGACAATATTGTATCCCTTGGCATGGGATAGCGGCTCGCCCTCCAACCCGTAGCTCATGCGGTTGGATGCAGGCGATACCGTCCATCGTGAACTCAGGAAACGATCGAGCGTTTCGGTGGTGAAGTAGTCGTCCTGCGGACCAATCACGACCCTTATGGGCCCGCCACCGTTCGGCGCAGGCGGCAAATAGCGCTCGCTGTCGTGAGGGTTTGCCGGAGCGAATTCAACAAAATCCCCCGCACGGAACGGACGGGGATAGGGACTTCCAAACGACGCGCGCTCATCCACGGACAAGCTGCCAAGTTGGGGAGCAGCCCTGAAGCCGCCTTCCGCACCGAGATACGAGAACATCCCGCCACGCGCAGGTCCAACATTGATCCGTGCTCCATCGTGGACGAGAAATGTCCGGGACATCTCCACTTCAAGGTTGTCTATGGTAATCCTGCGCGGTGCCCCTGTTAAGGCCAGACGAAGCGGTCCACCCACCACCATCAGCTGTGCCGGAAACGGGCCAATCTCAATAGCGGCCGACAAGGGCGGGTTCCGCAGAAGAGCGTTGACCATCGCCAGAGAATAGCGGTCCATTGCGCCAGCAGGTGACAAACCGTAGCGCTGCGATCCGAAGCGTCCCGCATCCTGCACCGTCATGAAGCCGGGCTCGACAATCCGCAGTCCGTTCATGCGTGTCCGTGTTCTGAAAACAGGTTGCTCTGCCGCTCATACTCCGGCCATTCATCGGCGCGGATGGCGAAAAAGCGCACCTCATCCCCCGGTTCAAGCAGGCACATCGGCTCTCGATCATGGGCGTAGACGCGCATTGGCGTCCGCCCGATCCAGTGCCAGCCGCTTGGGCCCGGAACGGACTGAACCGCGGCCTGAATGCCGCCAATGGACACAGTTCCAGGTGGCGCATTCTGGCGAGGTATGGGCCGGCGGGGAGCTGCAAGGCTCGGGTGCAATCCTCCGAGATATGCAAAACCCGGCATGAAGCCGAGCATGAACACCCTGTAGGAGCCGGCGCAATGCAGGGCCACGGTCTCTTCGACGGTCAACCCGGCATTTTCAGCGATGAATTCAAGATCGATGCCGTGATCCCCACCGTAAACGACGGGAATCCGCCACTGCCGCGGAGGTCTCGAAAAGCCACTTGCAGTTTCAGCCAGGGCCAGAATCCGTGATCTGATTTCGTCGAAGTCGATGAGGACCGGATCATAGTGGACAAGCAGCGAACGATACGTCGGCACCTGCTCAAGCACACCGATAATATCCGCCTGGGCCAGAGCCGCGTCCAGGGCCAGCACGCGGGCATTAATCGCTTCGTCGATGACGTCGCCGAATTCGACGGTGATGGCGGCGTCGCCGCACGGCAGGACACGCGGATAGCTCGCGATCATCGATAGCCTTTGTTCGCACCTGACAATCCTGAAGTCGTCACAATGCGGTGTGTACATTTCTATCTATCGCGGTGAACCTAGCCGCCCATGCGTGCGTGTCAAGGCAGGGAGAGAGACCACCAAGAATCTGTTGATCAGTATACGTTGCAGTGGTAAAATCGGCAGAGAACTCCTCTCCATGCTGCATAAAAACTCCTACCTTCAGAAGTTTGCGGAGCGTCACAAATGTTTCGCAAACTGCATCATTTTCAGCGCACAAGATTGAAAAGATCCCAGGCTGTGCGCTTTCCATCCGAATGTCTTGCAACTCACACAAGCCTTGTTTAGGCGTGCCGATAATTGTCCTGATTCTCCTCTTCTCCCCTCCCAAGATTTCTCCCCGAAAACCGATGAGCGTCAGCTGTGATTGCAGAAAAAATACTGAAGAGTTTCAATACGTGGTCGTTCAAGAGGGAGCATCCATCCGATACTGCACTGATGCTGAAATTCATCACGATCGCTGTGGAGAAGCGCAGCCCCATACCGTTTGTCCTTTACTGGGGTAAAGGTTTGCGCTCGCATATCACGGATGCGGAACGACAGTGCCTTGAGTTTCTCGAGCGGATGAGCCAGCGCATCCAGGCGGTCTATCCACCTGCTGCGAAAATACATCTGCTTTTCACAGACACCCATGCCGCCCTGAATGGACACGATGCGGAATCGATCGATGCCTATTTTGCCGAAGTAGAAGCTGCGGCCTCCTCACCCACATTCACCACCAGCCGCCTCAGCGACCATGTTGCAAAGCTCGATCCGGCACCGGGAACGGAGTACGCACCGGTTTCCGACGAGCTCATGATGCGGTTGGAGAAGAGCGCGCAGAAATGGTACAAGGGGAATGCGACACCGCGCGAAGGTGCCGAAGAATATTTTCTGCAGAACATGGTTGAACGACAGGCGGTCGAGCACTCATTCAGCACATCGATCTTTCTGACCTTCAACGGCAGCGATGTGAAGGACCTGTTCCCGTCGAACCTGCCAATTTTCTACATGTACTCCATTCGTAAAGGCACCAGCACCAAGCCCTGGTTCATGAACTGCTGAAGACAGGCACAGGCGCTGGAGTACCGCTGCTGATGATCGTGCTCTCTAGCCGCGCAGAACGAACATCAGTCCGATCGCGAGCAGGACGCACAGCATCAGTCTTCTGAAAAGCAGCACGGGCAACAATCCACGAACGCGATTGCCCAACGAGACCCCGACGACGGCGGGTATGACCGCGAGCATGGACAATCCAAGACTTGGCATGTCCATCAGGCCGGAGAGCAACAGTCCCATCCCCAGGAAGATCGACGTGATCGTCACTGCAAGATTGATGGCCTGTATCAAGCGATTCGGCTCCAGATGCAGGCCCATCATGTAGGGGAGCAGTGGCATGACCTGGGATCCGGTCAGCCCCGTGAGCAATCCCGTAGCGAAGCCCACCGGCGCATTGAGGATACGATCCCAGGGCTGTTTCAGTGCCAGATTCGGTTGCAGAAGCGACATAGCCGCGTAGGCAACGATTACGGTACCGAGGACCGCGATCGAGAGGCGCTGATCAATGGATGACAAAAAAGCCACGCCTACGACGATCCCAAGAGGTGTGGCAACATACAAGGGCCAGAAACGGGCGAATATCTCGCGAAAATGACCGGCACTGAAGGCCACAACGATGTTGCTGAGTATTGCCGGCATGACGATCAGAACGATCGCCTGCTGCAAGCCCACAACCGGCACCAGGAACGGCAACGCGCACGACGAATAGCCGATGCCTGTGGTTCCCTTGACTATGCCCGCAAAGAACAAGCCAAAGGCGGCCACGGCCAGCAGTACTGGATCCATCCCGCTTTATTCCCCCACCATGTCCGATGTCCCCGTGAGTGCTCCCCCCTACCGGGCCGAAGCCCACAGCGCGACGGGCTATACTATGCCCCCCTGCGATTGTCTTGCAGAACAGTTCAGGTTTGGACAGCCGCTGCCCCCGTGCGCCGTCGCATACAAGCAGCAAACGAAACTTCCGGCATTAAATTGCCCCCACCTACAGAACTTCGTGGGTTCCTGTCGAGCAAGTCTAACCTTCGAATTATATTGTATGGAAATCAGCCAAAAACAAAACGCAAGTAAGTTATCTTTAACCATACCAGTAATAACTCTAAAGCGTTCACTTCTTTAAAATCAATTCCTTCGTACGTTGCTTTATGGAAGAATAATTATGTGGCCAAATCCATGTCCGAGCAGCTGGCGTCTCAAGAGCGGGAGACGAACCCCGATATAGCGGAAGATCACGTGCCCGAGTCTCCGGCGCATGCAGCCTCCAACGGGTCACGTACGGGTGCCAGTGCCAAGGTCAGATCCAGAGAAAAGTCAATACCTGGAAGTAGGTTCATAAAGGCGGCCTGGAGAGGGCCAACCTTTCTTGGTATCGCGATGGTTGCGGTCATCTGGACCGGACTCGCGCTGCGTGACTATGAAGCCTCGTCGAACGCGTACGCCGAATCGCGACGTATCCAGGACAACATCATACGATTGTTCGAGGAGAACGTTCTGCGGTCCGTGAAGGAAGTCGACAAGTCCGTTCTCTACATGCGGCGTGTCATCGAGAACAACTACGCGACGGCCGATCTGCACAGTCTGGTGGCGAGCAAGGATATCCTCAGCGATACCATCGTACAGGTCGCGATCATGGACGAGAACGGGATCATGCGCGCCTCGAGCGCAGGACCGCAGCCTGCCCCGATACAGGACCTCAGCGATCGCCCCCACTACCGTGCCCACGTCGGCAATCCAGTCGACGACTTGTACATCAGTGCTCCAATGGTGGGCCGTGTCAGCAAGAAATGGTCCATCCAGCTCACCCGGCGGTTCCACAAACCGGATGGATCGCTCGGCGGTGTTGTTGTTGCGTCGCTCAATCCCGAGCACTTCACCGAATTCTACAGCTCGATCAGTTTCGGAAACACGACCTCGATTTCCATCGTGGGCGAAGACGGCATTGTCCGCGCCACTGGCGGGCCTGCAGCAGACCTCTACAAGCTCGGCCAGGATCTCTCCGAAACGAACCTGATGAAAGCATCACAGGAGGGTGATGCGGGAGACTTCATCGAGGTCAAGTCTTCAGGGCAAAACCGCCTGGTTACCTGGCGGAAGGTCCGTGGTTTTCCGCTCATCGTGTCCATGAGCATAGAGGAAGATGAAATCTATGCAGGCGCACGAAGCGGCCGCGTGGGAAATTTCCTGCTCGGTTTGCTTCTGACACTGGGCATCGGCGGTGCAGTCGCCCGCAACGTGCGGAACCAGATCGAGGTTTCCAGGCTGGCGGCCCAGGACGCACTGACCACGCTTCCCAATCGCCGCGTGTTCCGTGACGAGCTGGAACGTCTTACCTCACTGAAGAGCAAATCGGATGCGCCTGACAAGCAGTTCGCCATCATCACGCTGGATGTCGACCATTTCAAAACCGTCAACGACTCTCTGGGCCATCCGGTGGGCGATGCCCTGCTCATCGAGGTTGGCCACCGCATTCGCTCGGTCGTCGGCGACGACGATCTCGTCTGCCGGCTCGGAGGTGACGAATTCGCCATCCTCGTGCCGTCGGTCAAATGCCGCTCGCGTGCCGAGGCACTGGCCCAGACTCTCATCAAGTTCCTGGCGCAGCCCTTTGAAGTTGAGGGACATACCATTGTCGTCACTGCAAGCGTGGGGATCGCCATGGAGCAGGACGTGGGCCTCAATCCCGACGAGCTCATGATCGCGTCCGACCTTGCGCTATACGCAGCCAAAGCTGGCGGGAGACGCACCTACCGCTTCTTCCACAAGCAGATGGCTGATGAAATCGAAGCGCGCTTGCAGCTGGAAATGGAACTTCGTGAAGCTCTGGATCAGAACCAGCTCGAGCTGCATTACCAGCCGATCATCAATCTCCGGCAGAACAAGATTTCGGGCTTCGAAGCCCTGATGCGCTGGCGTCACCCTGAGAAGGGCCTGATCCCGCCCAACGAGTTCATCTCGATCGCCGAGGACACCGGTCTCATCGTCCCCATCGGTGCATGGGCACTCCGCGAAGCCTGCAAGCAGGCAGCCAAATGGCCCGAGGAAATCAAGGTCGCTGTCAACCTGTCGGCTGTGCAGTTCAAGGACCCCAACCTGTTCGAAACGGTTCTGGATGCCGTGTTCGAAGCGGGCATCAATCCGGGCCGGCTGGAGCTTGAAATCACCGAGTCCCTGCTGCTGGACAGCAGCGAGAATACGCTTTCCGTCCTCCACAAGCTGCGCAAGGCGGGAGTGCGCACGGCAATGGATGATTTCGGAACGGGGTATTCATCACTCGCCTATCTGATGAGCTTCCCGTTCGACAAGATCAAGGTGGACCGGTCGTTCATAACGGATCTCAACAAGCAGCCCGAACACAACGTCATCGTAAGGGCGATCATCAAGATAGGCCGTGTGTTCAACATGACGGTGACGGGCGAAGGCGTGGAGACGGCTCAACAATTCAAGTTCCTGCGCACGCTCGGCTGTTCTGAAGCGCAGGGCTTCTACATCAGCCGCCCACAGCCTGCGGATCGGCTCGACGACCTTATCAACAAGTGGAACCACGAAAATTCAAGCGTTGCATAAAGTCCATGCAATCCAGTTAAGGCGCCGGTAATCCGCAAACCGGACAGTCTTGTAAGGCGCCCGGCGCGGCGTGACGAGAAATGTTGAAAGTACTCGCAGTCATGGTGGACAAATCCCGCTACCTCAATCTCCCCACAGTCGCTGAGCGCCAGGCATGGCTGGCAGTCGTACTCGTTCTTACTGCCGTTGCCGGCCTGGTTCTGCTATGGCGCGCGGACTGGGATAGCCAGGTTACGCGTGAGATCGGTTCTGAGATGTCGACCCGGAATGCCGAGCGCGTCCAGACCATCTTGCGGGCCTTCTAGCGAGGCCTTTCCTTCTCTTTTGCCGGGCTCTTGTCCGGGTTTCCGTCGTCACCGCTGATATCGGTGGCCAGCATCGCCTCAAGATTGACGATCAATGCCTCGTTGAAGGTCTCAGGTGCCTGGACCTGAGGGGAATGCCCTAAGTCCTCGAACATCACCAGCACCGAGTTCTCTATTGCCGCGGCGGCCCGGGGACCGAGCTCGGCATAGTTTCCGAGCTTCTTTCTGACTTCTTCCGGTGCGCGCGCTTTCCCTATCGCGGTGTTATCCCTGGCTCCGATCAGCAGCAAAGTCGGCACCCTGATATTACCGAACTCATGAACGACAGGTTGGTTGAAGATCATGTCGGATGTCAGCGCCTGACTCCAGGCGACCGCGGCACCATCCTCGCCGCTATACATGCCGGCCAACATTTCGACCCACCGATCGTACTCGGGGAGCCACTTCCCGTCGTAATAGGTACTTCTCTGATAGTCGCGTATCTGCTCGGCGGTCGTTTTTAGCTCCGCGTTGTACAGCTGATCAATCGTGGCGATCGGCACTCCCATGGCCCGCCAGTCTTCGAGGCCAATGGGATTTACGACGACAAGGGCGCTTATTTCATCGCCATACATAAGTGCATAGCGGAATGCTAGCATGCCCCCCATCGAGTGGCCGAGGATGATCGGCTTTTCCACCTCCAGTGCCTGCAACAAGGCGTGCGTGTTCGCCGCCAGCTGATGCAGCCCATATTGATAGCGCCCGGGCTTTGAGGATTTGCAGAAACCGATCTGGTCCGGCACGACAACGCGGAAACCGGATTCGCGCAGAGCCAGAATTGTCGCTCCCCAGGTCGCGCCACAAAAATTCTTGCCATGCAGCAGCACTGCAGTATGGCCGTTGCCGATACCCGCCGGCGCGATATCCATATAAGCCATCGACAGCTGCTGAGCCTGAGATTCGAAGACGAACCGCTTCACCGGAAACGGATAGTCGAAATCACCCAGCATGGAATCGGCCGCAGCCGAAGACACCGAAACAAGCAGGCCGAACAGCAGGAGTATCAGAGTGCGCATCTCGGCCTCTCAGGCTGGTACCCAGCGGAAGTCGCAGACTCGTGGCGGTATCGCCATTTCCAGCTTATCCCAACCCCGCTCTCAGGCGATGGTTTCAAGAACGCCGCCATCGACCCGCAGCGCTGCCCCCGTGGTCGCCGACGCTTGGGGAGAGGCTGTGTAGACTACAAGGTTTGCCACTTCTTCGACCGTTGCGGCGCGCCGGATAATGGAACTCGGCCGATGCTCCATAACAAAGGCCGCCGCCTTCTCCTCCAGGGTCTTTCCGCCGTCAGGCTCAACATCGTTCAGCATGTCGCGCAAGCCCTCGGACAGCGTTGGCCCGGGCAGGATGGCGTTTACGGTGACACCGGTGCCCGCGACCCGTTTGGCCAGTCCCCGGGAGACCGACAGATTAGCCGTCTTTGTAAAGCCGTAATGGATCATGTCGGCGGGGATATTGAGGGCGGACTCCGACGAGATGAATATAACGCGACCCCATCCGCGGCTGATCATGCCGGGAAGATAGGCGCGCGAGAGGCGCACACCCGACATGATGTTCACGTCGAAGAAGCGCTGCCAGTCTTCATCGGTTGTGTCGAAAAAATCCTGAAGAGCGAAAATGCCGACGTTGTTGACCAGGATATCGCACCCGGGCTCGGCGGCCACGAGTTGCTCACATCCGTTAGCGGTGCCCAGATCGGCAGCGACACCGCGCACGGAGGCCTCACCGGCGATGTGCGCCAGCCTTGAAACGGCATCGTCAACCGATGCTTCAGTCCGGCCATTGACGACCACCGCGGCGCCCGCCCTAGCCAATCCCTCGGCGATGGCAAATCCGATGCCTGCGGTGGAGCCGGTGACGATTGCGGTCTTGCCAGATAGATCGATCTTCATGAATGCATCCTTCTGCTTCGACGATGACGCTTGATGAACTATCCGGCCAAGGGGTGATGGCGGAGGTAAGGCAACACTTGCCACCCTCGCACTCCATTACATGCCGATGGGCATGGCACCCGGCGAAGCCGCCGGGGGCAGCGTTCAAAACCATGTCGCCCGAGCAACATATCCGGGGCGGCGGCGCATCCTATCAGATAGAGGCTTGCAAGAAGCGTCGCCAGATCCGTGCAGCATCACCACGAACAGCTCTCTCGCATGCAAAGACTTTCGTTCTGAACAAAAAAGACCTGAAGCTTTCGCTTCAGGCTCAGGCCCAGGGGAAGTGTAGGCCTGCAGGCCGGCGCACATCGGCCTGCAGGGATTTCGATCAGTAGTTGTAGGCGCGCTCACCATGATCTGCGAGGTCGAGACCTTCCCGCTCCTTCTCCACGGTCGGACGCAGGCCGATCAGCAGGTCCACAATCTTGTAGAGGATAAGCGAGCCCAAACCCGTCCAGAGAATGGTCAGACCTACAGCCCACGTCTGAGCGGCAACCTGTTCAGACATGGAGTATGCGGCAGCGACAGCTTCGCCTGGCTTTGTCACGTAATCCACGAGCCCGGTCCCGCCCAACTCCGGATCGACCAGCACGCCCGTCAGGATCGCGCCCAGGATGCCGCCGACGGCGTGAATGCCGAACACATCCAGGCTGTCGTCGTAGCCGAGCTTGTTCTTGACCGCCGTCGAGAAGACGAAGCATACGATGCCGGCAGCCAGTCCCAGCACTATGGACCCCATCGGCCCTATGAACCCTGCCGCAGGAGTGACCGCAACCAGGCCGGAAACGACACCTGATACGAGCCCCAGAAGCGACGGCTTGCCCTTCGTGAACCACTCAGCGAACACCCACGACAGTGCTGCCGCGGCAGGAGCCAGGAACGTGTTGACGAGTGCAAGAACAGCGCCTCCGCTGGCTTCCAGGTTGGAGCCACAGTTGAAGCCAAACCAGCCGAACCAGAGCAGGGCGGCGCCGATCATCGTCATCGTGAGAGAGTGCGGGGGCATCGGTTCCTTGCCATAGCCGGTGCGAGCCCCGACCACCAGCGCACCAACGAGACCGGCTATACCTGCGTTGATGTGCACGACGGTTCCGCCCGCAAAGTCCAGGGCTCCCCACTGAAAGAGCAGCCCGGCGTCTGACATCACTGCTGCCAGCGCCGCCTCAGCCTGTGCCTTTGTATCGTAGGTGGCCTCGGCTACGGCTCTCGCAGCATCCGCGACAGCGTCCGGACCCTGCCAGTACCAGACCATGTGCGCGACCGGGAAGTAGACGAACGTCACCCACAGGGCGATGAACAGGATGACGGCTGAGAACTTCATGCGCTCGGCAATGCCCCCAACGATCAAGGCGGGGGTAATGCAGGCAAACATCATCTGGAAGCAGATGTACACATACTCCGGAATGACCACGCCGTTGGAGAACGTGCCTACAACGGACTCCGGACCAATTCCCGCGAGGAAAGCCTTCGAGAAGCCCCCGATGAAATCGTTCAGCCCTCCGCCGTTTGTGAAGACCAGGCTGTAGCCATAGGTCACGTAGATGATGCAGACCATGCAGACGATCATGAACACCTGCATCAGGACGGACAGCATGTTCTTGCTGCGCACCAGTCCCCCGTAGAACAGCGCCAGTCCCGGCACTGTCATCAGAAGTACCGCAATCGTGGAAAGAAACATGAAGGCGGTATCACCCTTGTCCGGCACAGCTGCCCATGCGGGCCCGCTTGCCAGTGCCACTATGGCGGCACAGGCCATAGCCGTTATCAGTCGACCAAAATGAACGAATTTCATCGTCTGTTCCTCAATCCTGTGTGGCTCATCACATGCCGAGCGCGCATAAAGCTTCACAATGCGTTGTCGTCCATTTCCCCTGTACGGATCCGGACAACATGCTCGATTGCTGATACGAAGATTTTTCCGTCGCCGATCTGGCCGGTCGCTGCCGTCCGCACTATGGCGTCTATGGCCCTGTCGACGTCGGCTGAGGGCGCGACGATCTCGATTTTCAACTTGGGCAAGAAATTCACGGCGTATTCAGCGCCGCGATAGATCTCCGTATGGCCTTTCTGGCGGCCATAACCTTTGACCTCGGTAACGGTCATGCCCTGGAAGCCCAGTTCGGTGAGCGCTTCGCGTACCTCCTCGAGCTTGAAGGGCTTGATGATTGCAGACACCAGCTTCATAGATGAAACCTCCCATTTGAGGGGGAGATGGTCCGCTCTCGCCAGCACACCCCCTCGCCCGTTAAGCATTTCAAGAGGTGTGCCAAATTAGAGTTTTGCTGGTATCTGCTTGAAAAAACTCGAAAAGTTAGATTTTTACGCGAGCGGCAATACAGGCACAAACGGCGTTGTCGCCTAAATTTCAGGCAAGCATTGCCATCCTGCCGGAATTCCAGGCAGACGTAAGCGATCCCTCACTCAGCAATGAGAGTTCGAAGAAAGATCTTGAAGCTGGTTGTGAAGCTAAAGGGTGGAGGTCTTTGAAAACAGGTTGATCACAACCACCCCGGCCACGATGAGGCCTATTCCGGCGATCGCCGCGAAATCCAGCGACTGGCGAAACCAGACCGCGCCGATGCTGCAAATCAGCACGATACCGAGACCGCTCCAGACGGCATAGGCAATGCCTAACGGAAAGGTCTTGAGCGAGAGTGACAGCAGATAAAATGACGCTACATATCCGCCTACGGAAAGGAGCAGTGGACCGGGTCTGGTAAATTGCTGTGAAGCCTGGAGCGCCGAGGTCGCAATGACCTCAAAGAGGATCGCCGCCAGCAGGCAGATGTGGGCCATATCGAATTTCCTGGAAGCATCGCGAGCATCTGACGAGACGGCTGCACTTTCCGTCCCGCCAATACCGGATAATCCAAGCCGCAGCCCACGACTACCGGGAATGTCCGTGCACCCGGGCCGCCTCTTCCAGAGAGAAATCAGTAAACCGCACGCGGTCCGCCCGATAGCCTCGACCAATCTATACGTGGACCAATGGCGTATCGACGAGATGCTCCGCGAGAAACCAGGATTGCAACTCGTTCAGACGTATGATGCCGGACACGATCAGGTCGTTGCTGCCATCGTCACCCATCTCCGCCAGCCTGGATGCGGCGTCATGGGCATCGGACAAGATGATCTCATGTGCCTCCAGGAGCCGCGAAAGCATGGCGGGGACCTCTTCGCAGCCGTCGGGCGGGCGTGGTATCTCCGTGATTTCCGCGACATGACGCGGATCGCCAGCGGCGATGCCCCCCAACGTCTGGATCCTTTCGGCGATCTCGTCGACAAGGCTATTGAGTTCGTTTGCGTGCTTATCGAACAGAAGATGGAGCTGGTAGAAGGTCGCGCCGCGAACCAGCCAATGATGCTTCTTGTACAGGGCCTGAAGAATACGCGTGTCCGCCAGCAGCTGGTTCAAACGTTCGCAGGCATAAAGCCGGGCATCATACGACAGCCCTAGGGGAAATTGCCGAATTTGGCCATAGGACTGTAGCTCGACCCCTCTCTGGTGAAGCCAGGGCTGGCTGCTCTGCACTTTTCTGGCAGTGCCGTGTTCGGATGCCTTGCTCCGTGACTTGGTCAGCGTTTTCGTCATCATCATTGTCCTAAGATCAGGGAAACATCACAATTATTCCGGACAATCTGGTCAGTGACTGCTACTGCTGCCTTTTCTGCTGCTTCCCCCAGTTTGGACCTGGATGTGCCGGACCCTTTCCTGCTCCTCATTCTTCGGGAGCCTGATCGTCAATACGCCGTTATCGAATGTCGCCTGTACCTGGTTAGGGTTCACGGCATGGGATATGCGAAGGGATCGCTGGAAGCGCCCGAATGAGCGCTCGATGCAATGATAGTTTTCGTTCTCGTCCTTCTTCTCGTATTTTTTTTCGCCACTGATCGTAAGCAGATTGTCGTCCAGGGTGATATCGACATCCTTTTCCGATACGCCGGGCAATTCTGCCGTAACAAGAATTTCCTTGTCGGTTTCCGAGACGTTCATTTGCGGCATGAGCATGCCCCCTTCGCCTGTCGCTGCGCCCCAAGCCAGAGGTGTGCCGGTGAATACGTCGTCAAACAACCTGTTCATACCCATCTGGAACATCTGGAAAGGATCGTTGGCCATCTGGCCGCCACTGCGAAACGGAAACGGCGAGAGAGAACTGCGGAACGGGGTAAGGGAATGACGAGCCATGCTTGCCTCCTCGATAATGACGCTGCACTCAGTATCGCCGCCGGCCTGCCACAAGCACCGATACCGGCCAGCTATCTGGCCTGGACTTGCGTAACCTGATGAAAAAAGGTCGCGACGTCGCAATACCCCGAGAACGCCACACCCGCGCCAGGGTTCCAGGTTGAGCGGACTGCATGATCCGGAGAAACGATCGGACGTTTGAGGTGCCTCAGCTGGCACAGAGCCTTTCGGTCCCTCACCGGTCGAAATTTCTGTCGAGAGTTCTGATGAGCCGATCACCGTCAACCGGGTCTATCTTGCGAAGGATAGCGTCAAGCTTTGCTTCCTTGCGTTCGTCGCTTTCCCGGGATTGCGGTGAACCAACATACAACAAGAGGGCCAGCCCCCCGACCTGCCAGAGAAGCTGGAGAAACTCGGACTGCCAGTTTTCAAGTGTGTCCCGACCCATAAGAACGAGATAGTCGGCAAATTGCACGGGCATGCTGTGCGCGGTTTGTTCGCTAACGTAGCTGAACCAGCCGAAAACCCAATGGCCGAGGAGGCTTATCAAAAAAAACCCAAGCGTGACCCACCCGTAAGCATAACGCTTCCATACTGAATCTCTGGCTTTGGTGGACATGGCCTATGCCTTCTGAACATTCAATCAAACGAACGCTCAGCGGTCGGTCTGGTTGCGCGCATCGGCTTGCACGCTAGCGTGACCGGGATCTAGAAAAGCGCCCGAGACGAAACCCGGACCACGCTTGTTTCAGAGTCGTTAGATAGGGGCACTCCGCTAAGGTGTGGTTGCCTTCTTATCGCGCGCATCCGCGCATTTGGTGCCATCCCAGAATTTGAACTCACCGCAACTTGTCGGCCGCGTTGCCACAAAACCTTTGACGCGCGGACCGGGCACCGTCTTCATCTCCTCAGCGGGTTCCTCGACTGCGGGCGCCGGTGCAGGATCGATCATGTCTTCCTCGATCATGTAATCCTCTTCCATAGCGCCCTCCTGGGCGCTCGACGGTACAATCGCAGCACATAGGCTGAATACTGCAATGGCGGCCGTTCCCGCGATTGATCGTAGCATCTTAGCCTCCTTACGCTGTCTGCCGGTTCTCCGGCGAACGAGTTTCCTGAGGCTTAGGTTCCCGTGCCGTTCCGCCGTTGCGGCATGCCTGGGACCGTGGTGGAAGCCCCGGCTCTTCAACGAGACAGGATTTATTGCAGACCAACGCCAAGTCCGATCGATCGGGCGGCCTACTCCCTTTTTCCGAAGCAACGTTTTCTTCGCGCGATGATCGGATCGTCCTCATCGAACGATGACGGTCGCCCCCACGGTAACTTTGTCGTAGAGCTCGATGATGTCCTCGTTGATCATGCGGATGCAGCCCGAGGACGCCTCGGTGCCGATGGTCCAGGGCTCCGAGGTCCCGTGGATCCGGTAAAGCGTATCTCGGCCGTTTCGGTAGAGATAGAGGGCGCGCGCGCCTAGCGGATTGTGCGCCCCCGGCTCGATACGCCTTGGAAGGTCCGGCGACTGATTGCGCATGTCGTCTGTCGGATACCAAGCGGGCCACTTTGCCTTGCGGCCTATGGTGGCGGTTCCGGTCCAGCCCCGGCCCGAGGCGCCGACCGCGACGCCATAGCGGCGGGCCCTGCCGTTTCCTTCAATCAGGTAGAGAAAACGTTGCTGCGTATCGACCAGAATCGAGCCGGCAGGCATCCCGGCCGGTGCCTCCACCTCAGTCGGCCGGAACCGGGAATCGAGCTTATCTCGGTTGACGAGCCTCACCTCGTGAGGCTCGCTGACATAGGACTGCCTGAGCTGGTCGATAGAAGGGGAGCTGTCCGTCGAGCAGCCGGCCAACGCAAGGCCAATCAGGACCGCCTGTGCGCGGCGCAGCGGGCACATCTCCCCCTCCTCGAGCCTACCACCGCACGCGCATGCCCAGTGTGCCCGCAAGCCTGTGGCTTTCACCAAAATTGGCAAGACCGGTGCTGGCGGAAGCCTCGCCATAGAGCGCGTACTTGTCGTCGTCCCAGTTGAGCGTGCCGCCGATACCGATCTCGCCCCACAGCCGTTCGCTGCGGCTGGAGAAGCAGACGCCATCCAGCGTCACCGCGAAGCCATCGCCGAACTCACTGTAGAGGTTGGCGATGCCATAAAGGTTGGCGCGCGACGTGGTGCCGTCTGCAGCCGTCCAGCGGTCCTCATACTCCGAAGCGATACCCAGACGCCCCCGCAGTCCGTCGCCCTGCTGCAACGCCACAGGCAGGCTATAGGGATCGACGAACTCGTCGAAATCAATGTGCGAGTGCACGAGCTGCGCCTGGGGCGTTAGCGTCCAGTTCCCCCCGATTGCGGTGCGGTGGCCGATCTCGATGCCGAGCGCATAGCCGAAGCCGCGATTGTCCTCCGACAGGGTGGCGCCGAGCGTGGCGGAGCGGATGTCGCTGTGCAGCCAGGTCACCCGGGCTTGTGCGTCGGCATAGAAGCCATTGGTGCCGTACCAGGACAGGCTGCCACCGACGCCGTAACCCTCCGCCTCGATATTGCCGGAGCCGACGGTGGACATCACATGGCCATGGTTGCTGCCGTAATGGACGGAGAAGCCACCGACCAGCTTGCCGTTCTCTTTATCGGCAAGCAGGCTGTCGATCCCCGTCTGGATGCGCCACAGGGAGCTGTCATAGACGGCCTCCACGGTCGCCGAGGCGGCGTGATCGTGGCCACGCGCCCCTTCGATCCGTCCCCATAGGCCATTGGCGTCGATCATGACGCTGCCGTCATTGCCGAGATAGTAGCTCGCCTGCTCCGCCGTCACCGGGCAGCGGTAATTGCGGCTGGCGTCCTTGCAGAAGATCGTCTCGGTCGATGCCGGTGCCGGCTGGCGCCAGTAACGGTTGCCCCCGCGCTGCTGAAGGGTAGGCAGGTCGATCAGCGGGATGAGAACCTTCGGATATTCCTGGTAGACCGGCGCGGTCGGCGAATAATCGACGGTGCGCAGGTACCAGTTGCCGTCCGCCGCATCCTCGCCGACGCCATTGTGGAAGAGGGCGTAGCTGTACAGGCCGCGCACGATGCGAGTCTGCCCGTCGACGGCATAGTCGCCAAGCAGCGAGAATACGCCGGACGCTGACGTCTCAGCGTCGCGCACCTCTACCAGGAGGATGCCGTTGCCGGTGGTTTCGGCGCCAGTGCCGTCGCGCCGGTCGACGACAATGGTCGTGGGAGCGCTGCCCAGCTTGGTCTGGTCGAGGATCAGCACGTCGGCATAGGAGCCAGAGCCGCCTCCCGGAGCGGTGCCTTCGTTCAGGACAGCATTCAGCCAAAGCTGGCCACCCTCAGCAACGTAGACGGACGCCCCCGGTACCGGGGCGTTGCTGCCGTGAATCAGCAGGGTATTGCCGATCTCCGGTCCGCGCAGGTCGATGATGCCGGAATTGGTGAAGGTTCCGAGATTGAGGAACTGGCCCTGAACGACGCCCGGACGCAGCAGGGAGTAGAAGCTGTCCTCGAGCGGGGTCGTCGCCAGGCCGGTGCCGGTCGTCGGCACATAGTAGCCTGTCGTGTCCGCCTGGGCATTGCTTGTCACGGCGGCCAGCTGGACGGTCGCGCCCGCCTCGTTCACGAAGGTGCTGCTGGTGTTGCCGAAATTGGAGACGGCAACGGCCTTGACGTCGCGGATGCCGTCGCCATCGGTGTCGGCGAAGTTGCGCACGAGGAACCAGCCGCCGGCTTCGTTGGTGAAGCTGTTGCCGCTGGCGCCGGCAAACTCGACGAAGCCGGTGATGGTGCCGCTATTGTTTACGGTCAATACGCCGCCAAAGGCGCCGTCGTCGATGATCGCCAGATCCGAGCCTGCGAAAATGCTGCCGCGATTGTTGATCGTGCTCTCTGTCGAGGTCACGGCCACGCCCGCCGCCTTCGGGGCACCGGCAACGGGATGGCGGCCTGCCAGCCGCCCTCGACCAGTGCCTCTTCGCCGATCGTGACGGTAGCTGAAGCCCCCTCAGACTTGGCCACAATGCCGATGCCATGATTGCCGATCGCCCGGACGCTGCCGCTGTTTTCGACGAACGCTTCCGCCGTTTTTTCCCCCAGCGCGTAAATGCCGTTGCCGCGCAGCCCGGTGGCTAGAATCGCCCCGGCATTGTCGACCTCTACCCTGCCGGCACCCGTGTGAAGCCCAAAGGCACCGGCGGCGCGCTCGCCGTTAACGATGACCGTGGCGGTTTCAGAGATTTCAATGCGCGCCGTCTGTTCGTTATCCGGGTTGTCGATGTAAGATATGATGCCATCTCCAAACCGACCCGTCGTCTCGATGTGGCCGCGGACATTGGCCGTGGCCGATCCGAGGCCGAAGCTCAACGAATAGACGCCGACCCCCTCTGCTCCCTCCGTCTTGATGCGACCGGTCTCGTGCAGGGTAAGGGTAACATCGGCCTCGCTGGCGGCGTTGGTGATCCAGCCGTTGAGCCCGTACCCGCGCTCCCCATCGGTCTCGACGGTGCCAGAGGATTCGATGGTAATGGATCCAAGTCCCTGATGCAGGCCATAGAGGCCCACGCCTTCAAATCCGTTCACGTCGATCAGGCTGTTCTTTTCTTGTACGAGGTAAATGCTTTGAGAGCTCGACGTATTGGAAATCCAGCCGAACAGGCCGCTCGTACCCACGCCTGGGTTGAGCCCGCCGTCGGGGATCTCCACGAAAATATCCGCACCCGATCGGATCCCTATACCGCTCCCGGTGCCTGTGGCGTGCACCTGCACGCCGTCTGCAATGCTGCCCGCGCTGCGGATGGTAACGTCGTCGCCGATGGTCACGCGCAACGGTCCGGTGCCGCTGCCATAAACATCGATCGCATTAGCGTTCTCGCCGAAATCGCGGTCGACGGTCAGCCCGTCGATGAACAGATCAAGACCCGTATTGGCGTCCGGATAGGTGATGCCGTTCGGGTAGTTGTTGGGGTCCGGCGTCGTGCAGATGACGGTCGGGTAACTGCCGCCCGCGTTGAGACAGGGGTCGGCATAGGCCGGTACTCCAAAGACCACGCTTCCGGCTACCAGGACCGGGATTGGAAGGCCAAAGACGGCTCCCCGCAATGCAATTGAAGAAGAAACGGGTTCAAATTCCCCGCGTGGGACGTCCCGTGCCATTTCCACGCTCCGTTGCGCTACTCTACATTTTTTGTTGATCTTAATTATGAAGATTCAATAAATTGGCCGCCCAAACTTGTACGAAAGTTGAGCGCGTATCCTGCCGCTCAAAGGTAACGTACGGGTGGAGGCAACTGCCCTGAACCCGCGTCTCTCTCGGGGCAATTGTTCAAGGTATGCGTGCATGGCCAGCGCAACGGGCGGAAGGTGTTCGATCCCTGCGTTTCCTGCCGTTGCCAGACGTCGAGACGCCGGATTTAACGGGTGCGCGGAATGTGGGACGCGCGAAACAGCCGAACGATGGGGGTGGCTGCGCCGCCCGCTTGGGGTAGCGGGACGGACCGGCAGCAAGCATCCCCATTCAAGGTCAGATTGCACCGCTGCTTCTGCGGATCCAGGGCGCGCCATGACGATCGACCAATCAGGCCGAACACAGCAAGGCGCGGAACAATCATCTGGCGACACCCGGCCTCATCACTATGCATGCCAGGATAACCCTCACGGTGGCCAGATTTTACCGCGAAAGGGCGATCAGCAGATCTACTTGATATGGTTCCGGGAAATGGTGCCCAGGGCCGGAATCGAACCAGCGACACCGTGATTTTCAGTCACGTGCTCTACCAACTGAGCTACCTGGGCTTTCAAGGGGTTAGCTGTTTTCGTTCGGTCCAACTTGGACCAGAGCACCCCCTTGACACGCTCCTTGTAACGGTTCCTGAGACCA
>Ga0180216_1000354_pt1 | contig 50202 bp, 43 predicted proteins | sample eDN3rd37CBELigMG_FD_128879 | JGI IMG/M metagenome (GOLD analysis project Ga0180216, IMG submission 128879) | Enriched Miracle-Growth compost microbial communities from Emeryville, California, USA - eDNA 3rd pass 37_C BE-Lig MG (version 2)... ...
AATTTCGTTTCAGGCGGGCGCCGAAACGGAGCCAGCCGTCGCAACTTCACCCGCCACGGGCGGCGCTGCGGCGGCGGCGCCCCAATTGCCCGATATCCTCGCCAGGGGCGTTGCCTCCGCCATCGAGCTGCTGACCCAGAGCGACGGCCTGCTTGGCGGCATCGACACCGCCAGCATCAGCGATGCGCGCGTCATCCTCGTCGGGGCGGATGGCGCCGAGCGCTTCCGGTTTAGCGACGCGGACCTGAGCTTCAGCCGGCCCAAGGACAATCTGCGCAATTTTTCGTTTGAACTGACGGGCGGCAAGGGCCGCTGGCGCCTCGACGGCGCCGTGTCCGGGCGCGGCGGAGAAAAGCGCGTCGCCAACGTCACGTTCCGCGACGTCCCCGTGTCCGACCTCCAGGCGTTCAGCCATCGCGACAAGGCGGTGTGGACGGACATGCCCCTCTCGGGCTCGATCATGGGCGCGGTGCGCTCCGACGGCGTTCTGGTGGATCTTGTCGCCAGGGTGCGCGGCGCTCCGGCGGTGATCCACACCGATGACCCGGACATGCCGCAGTTCACCATGGACGCCGCGGAGCTGGAAACGAGCTGGCGGCCCGCAGAGCAGAAGTTCGACATTCAACGCCTTCACGCCGCGTGGGACGGCTACCACGTCACGGCGTCGGGGGCGCTGGAGCGCGGCGAGGGCGCCGACCAGTGGCGACTGGCGCTCACATCCACGGACGCCCTGGCGGCGCCCTTCGGGCCAGGCGACGCGCCGCTGCCAGTTGACCGCATCACCGCGCGCCTGGCCGGCTCCAGCGATGGGGGAGCCCGCATCGACCAGTTTGATGTCGCGACCAGGCTGGGACTGGTCTCGGTGACCGGCCAGCTGGGCGGCGTCGCCACCGGCGATGGGGTCAACCTTGATATCGTCGGCAAGAACGCCGACACGCGCGCCGCCCTCGCCATGTGGCCGTCCTTCGCCGCCCGGGCCGTGCGCGATTACATGGGGCGCACGTTCATGTCCGGCCACGTGGACAGTTTTGACGTGCGCGTGCGCATGACCCGCGACGACATTCTGAAGGCGCGGCAGCGCATGCCCATGCGCGCCGGGGAACTGACGGTCGACGTGGCCATGCGCGACGCCATGTGGCGCGCCTCGCCCGACACTCCGCCGGTTCACGCCTCCGCCACCGCCGCCGTCACCGGCGTTGAGGCCCGCATCGCCGTGCAGGAGGCGCGGATGACGCCCGCCGACGGCCCGGCGTTGCCCATATCCGGCGGCGAGGTGGTCATCCATTCGGCGCAGCGGCCTGTGCCATCCGCCGATGTCGCCTTCCACGTCAGCGGCGACCTGCCGACCCTCATACGCGTGATGGCCAGCGCCGGGCTCGGCGCCGCGCCGATTGACCCCGCCCGGGTCAGCGGCCAGGCGCAACTGGATGTGGGGCTGACAATTCCCCTGAAGCCGGCGACCGAGGCCGTCGAGGTCCAGCCGCGGATTTCCGGCTCGCTCAGCGATGTCGCCATCACCCGCGTCATGGGCGAGCACGGCCTTGAAGCCGGCTCCTTCCAGGTGCTGGTCGATGACGCCCAGAGCCAGCTGAAAGGCGACGGGCGCATCGCCGCCGCGCCGGTCAATATCGACCTGCGGCAGCCGCGCAAAAGCCGCGCCGGCGGTGAAATCCGGGTCGCGGCGACGCTTGATGACGCCGCCCGGGCCCGCTTCAACGTCAATCTGGGCTCCGGTTTTTCAGGACCGGTGACCATTCACGCCGCCCTGCCGCTGGACGACGCCGCCGGGCAGGATGCGACGAAGGCCGGCGGCCAGCGGATCGACGTGGACCTGGCGCGCGCGCGCATCGTCGAACTGCTGCCGGGCTGGTCCAAGCCCGCCGGAAAGCCTGGCCGGCTGACATTTCTGCTGGAGACCCAGCGGGGGGCCTGGCGACTTTCCGACCTTGCGCTGGAAGCCGGCAATGTTTCCGCCAGCAAGGGCGTGATGGAGGTCGACGCCAAAGGCGGCTTCCAGCGGCTGCGCTTTCCCAGCTTCCGCATGTCGCCCAGCGACAACATGCGCGTCGATGTCGAGCGGGTTGAGGACGTCTACAAGGTGAATGTGCGCGGCCAGTTCATCGACGCCAGACCAATGGTGCGCGCCATCGTCACCGATGACGGCGGCAAGGGCGCCCCGGCCAGCGGCGCCGGCGCGCCGAAGATCGATCTGGACCTCTCTGCCGCCATCCTCGCGGGCTTCAATGATGAATCGCTCACCAACGCCACGCTGAAACTCACCTCCCGCGGCGGCCAGGTGCGCCAGGCGGCCATGGACGGGCGCTTTGGCCAGGCTTCGGCTTCGCTGCGTCTCTCGCCGCAGGGAGCGGGGACGGAAAACCTGGAGGTCCGGGCCGCAAACGCCGGCGCGCTGCTCCGTTTCGCTGATCTTTACCGGCGCATGTATGGCGGTGATCTGGTCATTTCGGCCCAGCTCGGCCGCAGAACCCAGACCGGCTCGATCGATGTGGCGCGCTTCACGTTGCGGGATGAACCCGCCCTCGGGCGCATTGTCGCCGCCCAGCCGGCCGCCGGCTCCAAACGCATTAACGTATCGGAGGTGCCGTTTCAGCGCCTGCAAGGCTCGTTCGATCGCCGGGCCGGCAGGGTGCAGCTGCGCGACGGCATTATCTGGGGACCGCAGGTTGGCATCAAGCTTGATGGAACCGTCGATTTCGCGCGGGACCGCACCGATCTGACCGGCACGTTCATCCCCGCTTACGCCCTCAACAATGCGTTTGCCCGCATCCCGCTGGTGGGGCCGCTGATCGGCGGCGGCGCCAATGAGGGATTGTTCGCGGTCAGCTTCCGCATCACCGGGCCAGCCAGCGCGCCGACCCTGACGGTCAACCCGCTCACCGCCGTGGCGCCGGGCATCTTCCGCAAGTTTCTGGAAGTGTTCACGCCAGATGGCGCGGGTCAGGCGCAACAGGCGCCGCCAACGCCCCCCGGTCGCGTTCCCTAGCGCATAAGGCGGAGCTTTTTCCCCGGGAAAGCTTGCAACCACAAAGAAGCGCGCGAGCGTCAGGCTTCGCCGGGCAGCTCTGGAGGAACAGCCTGCGCGTGAGCGGACCAGCGTGCGGAAGAGCGATGCATGGGCAGAAGCGGCGCATGAAAAAAGGGCGGCCCGCAGACCGCCCCTCCATTGGTCATTGTTGCAGGACCGGCTTCAGGCGAAGCGCAGCAGCACGTGCTTCTTCCTTCCGAAGGAAAGCTTGATAACGCCGTCGCCGGTGAGGGCGGCTTCCGTCAGCGCCGCCCGTTCGTCGGTCACCACCACATCATTGACGCGCAGGCCGCCGGCCTTGATCTGGCGGCGCGCCTCACTGGTGGAGGCGACCAGCCCCGCGCTGGCGAAGGCGGAAAGCACGCCAAGCCCCGCCTTGAGGTCGGCGAGAGCCAGCGTCACGCTGGGCAGATCCGCCGCAAGCGCGCCTTCCTCGAAGGTCTTGCGCGCCGTTTCCGCCGCCTGGTCAGCCGCCGCCCGGCCGTGCAGCAGGGCCGTGGCTTCGGTGGCCAGAATCTTCTTGGCCTCATTCACCTCGCTGCCGCCCAGGGCCGCCAGCCTGGCGATCTCGTCCAGCGGCAGCACGGTGAACAGCTTGAGGAAGCGCGCCACGTCCGCATCCTCGGTGTTGCGCCAGAACTGCCAGTACTCATAGGGGCTGCGCATGTCGCCCTTCAGCCAGACGGCGCCGCTGGCGGTCTTGCCCATCTTGGCCCCGGAGGCGGTGGTGATCAGCGGGCAGGTGAGGGCGTAAAGCTGGGGGCGCCCCATGCGACGGCCGAGATCGATGCCGTTGATGATATTGCCCCACTGGTCCGATCCGCCCATCTGCAGCACGCAGTCGTGGCGCTTGCTCAGTTCGACGAAGTCGTAGGCCTGGAGGATCATGTAATTGAATTCCAGGAACGACAGTTCGTGCTCGCGCTCCAGGCGGGTCTTCACCGAATCGAAGCTGAGCATGCGGTTGACGGAGAAGTGCTTGCCGACGTCGCGCAGGAAATCGATGTAGTTCAGCGGCGCCAGCCACTCGGCGTTGTCGACCATGAAGGCGGCCGCCCCGGCGCCAGCGCCATGCGGGGCCGGCTCCAGACCATCCTGGCCGCCGCCGAAGTCGATGAAGCGGGAGAACACCGTGCGCAGGCTCTGCTTGTTCTCCCCGATCTGCTCCAGGGTCAGGATCTTGCGGCTCTCATCCTTGCCGGAGGGGTCGCCGACGCGGGTGGTGCCGCCGCCCATCAGGGCGATCGGCCGGTGGCCGGTTTGCTGGAACCAGTGCAGCATCATGATCGACAGCAGATGGCCCACATGCAACGAGGGGCCCGTGCAGTCATAACCGACATAAGCGGTGAGCTGACCCGTCGCCGCCTTCTCGTCCAGCCCCGGCAGGTCCGAGCACTGGTGGATGTAACCGCGTTCCGTCAGGACGCGCAGGAAGTCGGATTTTGGCGCGGTCATCAGTTCGCTCACCTCTATAGCTCTGGCAAAGGTCAAACCTGCCCATCAGGGCCGGGCGCCGCCCGGCCTCCCGATCCGGCCATCTTGCCTGCCGCGCATCGCGGAAGGCGTTGGGGAGGCCGGCGCGGGTAACGCAAAATTTGGCTGGCGCGCATGTAACACCTTTGCGGCGCGAGATCACGCGGGATCACGCCTGCCGGCGCGTTGACAGGCCGTGGCGGCGCGAATCATTCGCTCTCACGCCCCCGGGGACAGGACCGCCATGGCGCGTCGGGCGGGCAGGGCGGGACCGGGGACAGGCCAGGAACCCGGCGCGCCCGACGCTGTGGACTGCGCGTGGATGCAATGGGCGGGCGGCGTCCGCCCATGGCCTTCATGCCTCTGATTATGCGAATTAATCCTGCAGATATGGTCAAGCTTACGCCCGCGACGCGCCAGGTCATGTCAAGGCGCATGCAAACCAGTCGTCAAATACACGCTTTCACATGCACCCCCTGCCGTAGTAACTTGCGCTGACTCGCAAAATTCTCAAAATTTGCAATTATGCAAAATATTTATGCAATTATGCGAAGTCATCGCTGTCACGAAAAATTCCGACCAGACATCTGGATATAGGTATAGGCCATACCAGATACATGGGGTTCACCCGCTCGTCTCCTTGAGGAAGCATGCAGCGGATCGCGGGATACCGACGCACGAAACTGGGGCAAGACTGGAAAATAGGGCGGGCCTTCTGAGCCATGCGCGCATGAATGCATGAAAGATGAGGGAAAGCCTGCCTGAAAGACTGAACGTGGGGGGGAGGAGGTGCGCATTGGTTTTCGACTGGCCGCCCAGGAGGAGCATGTCAGCGACGAAGCTTTCCTGGAATCATGCGGCGCCGAACGTGTTTTCCTGGCCGCAACGCCAGAGAGCCGGCTGCCAACGCTCGCGCATGCGATCGCCTTTCTCCGGCAGGGCGACGTCTTTTTAGTTCAATCTCTCGAAAGGCTTGGGGACAGCCTCGAAGAAATCGTCGCTGCGCTTGAAAAGGTTTCGAAAACCGGCGCCGCCATCCAGGTGGGCGAAAACGACGTCACGCCCGGCACGCCGCTCGGCGACGCATTGCTGCCGGTGTCCAGATATCTCGCGGAGCGCATCCGCCACCCGGCCCCACCCAACGCGCCCGAAGCGTCTGATGAATCGCGCCGCGACGGGCCGGAGAGGCGACAGCGCGGACGCCCGGCCGTCCTGACCGGCGCGCAGCGGGAGCGCGCCCAACGCCTCGTGACCGAGCAGGGCATGTCCACCCGCCAGGTCGCGCGGCGCTTCGGCGTCTCCACCGCGACGATCTACCGGATTCTCCAGGAAACATAGGCCGGCCAGGCGGGAAACCCAGGGAGGCGCGGCCCGGACGCAACGATCACCAGGCTTGCCGCGCCCGCGCGCGCCTGCCGCTCCCGCACGGCCCGGAATACTGCTACGATCGGACAACAGGTGTTTGCCTTGCGACGCAAACACGCCTGCCCCTGGTCGGCCGATCATCCTGAAATGGAGTTCTACCCTGCCGTTCTGGACTGACGCATTTTTCCGCCCGGCCGGACGCCTTCTGGCGTCACGAGGCCCTCACCGTGTTTCAGGCCGCGCTATCGCGAAAGATGGCTCGCGCCATGGCCAGACGATGGGCGCGCCATGACGGTCCGGCGGGCGATTGGGCTGATGAGCGGCACCTCCATGGACGGCGTCGATGTGGCGTTGCTGGAAACGGATGGCGAGACCATTCACGCCTTCGGCCCCACCGGCTATCGGGCCTACAGCGCCGCCGAGCGGTCTGTTCTGGCGCAGGCCATGGCCGAGGCGCCGGCGCTGACGCGCCGCGACGACAGGCCGGGCGTCCTGGCGACGGCGGAAGATCTGGTGACCGCCGCCCACGCAGAAGCGGTCCAGGCTTTTATGGACCATAACGGCCTGTCGTCACCGGATATCGACGTTATCGGCTTTCATGGGCAAACGGTGCTGCATCGTCCGCAGGCCCGCCTGACCGTGCAACTCGGCGATGGAGCTGGCCTCGCCGCCGCCACAGGCATTCCGGTGGTTTACGATTTCCGGGCGGCGGACGTGGCGGCTGGTGGCCAGGGCGCGCCGCTCGTTCCGGTGTTCCACGCCGCGCTGGCGCGCTGGGCGGGCCTGTCGGCGCCCGTGGCCTTCCTGAACATCGGCGGCGTCGCCAATGTCACGTTCATCAATGCCGATGGGTCGCTCGTGGCGTTCGATACGGGTCCGGGCAACGCCCTGCTTGATGACTGGATGCGGACCCGCACCGGCGCGGCCATGGATGCGGATGGCGCAACGGCGGCGGCGGGAGCCCCTGACGAGGCGCTGCTGTCCTGGTTGCTGGCCCATCCCTGGTTCGACGCGCCGCCGCCGAAGTCGCTGGATCGCAACTGGTTCTCGCCCGGCGTCGCCGCGCACCTGGGCGCCCCTGACGGCGCCGCCACCCTGGCGCACTTCACGGTCCGCGCCATCGCCCGGGCGGTGGACGCGTCGGGCGGCCCGCCGCCCGCCTGCTGGATCGTCTGCGGCGGCGGCGCCCACAACCCTGAACTGATGCGGCTGCTGCGGGAGCGTCTGCAGGCCCGCGTCATCGCAGCTGACGCGGCGCGGCTGACCGGCGACTTCATCGAGGCCCAGGCCTTCGCCTACCTTGCTGTCCGCAGCCTTGACGGCCTGCCGATCACCTGGCCCGGTACGACCGGCGCGCCAGCGCCGCTGGCCGGCGGCGTACTTGCCGTTCCACCCCTGTGACGACAACAGCGCGCGCCGGCGCAGCCTGACCCGGCGCCGGCCCGCGATTTTTCACGTTGGAGTCGCTGCCCAGGATGAGCGGCGGCGCCCCCGCCGCAGCCAAAGGCGGGCAAAAACGTCCCGTCCGGGCGCCCGCGCGCGAACCATTACGCCAGCATTTGCCCCGGATGTCCGCGGGGAGCTATGCCAGGGGGAAGTTTGTCAGGAGACTTTCGACGGGGGCGAACGGCAAAGGGCCGCCCTGTAGGCGACCCTCCGATCTCCAGCGTAATCCCCGGCATTCCCTCGCCCCAGGGCATTTTCCGGGAAGGCGAGGCCACTTTCGGGGGAAAATCCCCAGGCCCGTGAGATGGCGCATTTTCTGTGAACAGGTATTCACCGAAAGGCGCTCCAGACCAGCCGTCCGGCCAGGCGCCTGGTCAGTCTTCCCCGGCCTCTTCCTCAACCGGGTCCGGCGGCGGGGGCAGGGCGGCGGTTTCCTCCTCGCTGGCCCCAAGGCGCTTGTCGAGATAGTCGTCCACGACCGCGATCAGTTCATCGACCTTGCCGTCGAAGAAATGGTTGGCCCCCTCGATCACCGCATGCTCAAGCAGGATGCCCTTCTGGGTCTTCACCTTCTCGATCACCGGCACCACGTCCTTCACCGGCGCCACCCGGTCTTCCGAGCCGTGCACGAACAGGCCGGAGGACGGGCAGGGCGCCAGGAAGGAGAAATCATAGCGGTTGGCCATGGCGGCGATGGAGATGAACCCCTCGATCTCCGGGCGCCGCATCAGCAACTGCATGCCGATCCAGGCGCCAAAGGAAATGCCGGCGATCCAGCAGGTGCGGGCTTCCGGGTTGATCGACTGCACCCAGTCGAGCGCCGCGGCGGCGTCGGAGAGTTCGCCAACGCCATGGTCGAAACTGCCCTGGCTGCGGCCGACGCCGCGGAAGTTGAAGCGCAGCACGGAGAAGCCGCGTTTCACATAGGTGTAATAGAGATTGTAGGCGATCTGGTTGTTCATCGTCCCGCCAAACTGCGGGTGCGGATGCAGGATCACCGCGATCGGCGCGCCCTTGCGCTTTGACGGGTGATACCGGCCTTCGATGCGTCCGGCAGGGCCAGGAAAGATGACTTCAGGCATACTCAACCTTGCTGATGCGGCTGACCGCGCCCCTCTGGAACATGAAGGCGCGGCAGGCGCGCTTGACTTCGGGACAGGTCGGCCTAAAAAGGGCTTAGAACGGTTCTACGCACATTAACACGCGGTTCGCAACAGGTCTCCGGGACGTGGCGCGACACGGGTCCAACCGGTCGCTGTCCAGCAGAATCCCGTTCTGGCTCCAGTCGCGGCGCATGGGTATGGCGCCCGCCTTGCGCGGATCCCATATGGCAGGCGAGGCGCATGGCCCGGGAGGCCTGACTGCGACAGAACCTGACGTATGACCATGCGTTCCCCGCGCCTGGCCCGCAGACGTTGCGGGGCGGGCGCGAGCGTCTGTTTAACATGGCGAGAGGGGTCCATTGCAAGGATTGCGTTCGCCCGGCCTGGCATTGCCGGGGGCGATGGCCTTTCAGGGGCGGCACGAATGAGCAGCGCGCGCACATATCTGGATCACAACGCCACCTCGCCGGCGCGCCCCGCCGTGCGCGAGGCGATGGTCCATGCCCTGTGCGTCGCCGGCAACGCCTCATCGATCCATGCTGAAGGCCGCCGGGCCCGCGCCGCCATCGAACAGGCGCGCGATGAGGTCGCCGCGCTGGTGGGCGCGGCCAGCCAGGACATTATTTTCACCAGCGGCGGCACCGAGGCCGCCAATACGCTGCTCGCCGGCGGCCTGTCGTTCCATGGGGCGCAGCCGGCGCGGCTGGTCGTGCTGGCGACCGAGCACCCCTGCGTTCTGGAAGGTCATGGCTTCGCCAGGGACCGGGTCAGCCATGCGCCGGTGAACGGTGATGGCGTCGTCGATCTTGACTGGCTGCGCGCCGACCTCGACGCCAACGGCCCGGCGTTGCTCGCACTCCAGCTGGTGAACAGCGAGACCGGCGTTATCCAGCCAGTGGCCGCGGCGGCGGATTTGATTCACGCAGGCGGCGGCGTTCTGGTGTGTGACGCCGTGCAGGCGGCGGGAAAACTGCCGCTCGACATGGCGGCCCATGGCGCGGACGCAATGTTCATTTCGGCGCACAAGATCGGCGGTCCGCAAGGCGTTGGCGCCATTGCCCTCGGCGGCGGCTTCGTCACCCTGGACACCCGGCTGCTGCGCGGCGGCGGCCAGGAGCGCGGCGCCCGCGCCGGCACCGAAAACGTCGCCGGAATCAGCGGCTTCGGCGTCGCCGCCCGCATTGCCGCCACAGAGCTGGAGCATAATGTCAACCATTGCCGGGAGCTTCAGCATCTTGCCGAACGGCGATTGCGGGAGATCGCGCCAGACGTGGTGATATTTGGCGAAGGCGCGGCGCGCGCCCCCAATGTCACGGCGTTCGCGGCGCCCGGTTTTTCAGCGCAGACCCTGTTGATGCAGTGCGATCTTCGGGGTATCGCCCTCTCGTCCGGTTCGGCCTGCTCCTCTGGCAAGGTCCGGCGCTCCCATGTGCTGGAGGCCATGGGGGTGACGAAGGACATCGCGGGAGGGGCGGTGCGCATCAGCACCGGCTGGAATTCAACCGAAGCTGACATTGCGCGCTTCGCCGACGTGTTCGCCGCCTGCGTGGCTGGCGCGCGCGAGCGCAGGGGCGCGCTGGCGGGCGCATGACGCCTGTCGACAGGCGACCGGCGGGTCGCCACTGAAATCTGATTTGGCCGCTCTTTCGGGAGCGCGCCGTGACTGGCCAGCCCACGGCCCTTGAAGCCGTGACAGGAGGATGAGATGGCCGCCGTGCAGGAAACCGTCGACCGCGTCAAGGCGATCGACGTAGACCAGTACAAATACGGGTTCGAAACCGTGCTTGAAACCGAAAAGGCCCCCAAGGGCCTTTCGGAAGATACGGTGCGTTATATTTCGGCCAGGAAGAATGAGCCGGAATGGATGACCCAATGGCGCCTTGACGCCTTCCGTCGCTGGCAGACCATGGTCGAGCCCACATGGGCGCGCGTCGATTATCCAAAGATCGACTACCAGGACGCCTATTACTATTCGGAGCCGAAGAATTTTTCCGGCCCGGATTCGCTCGACGACGTCGATCCGGAAATCCTCAAGACCTACGAGAAGCTGGGCATTCCGCTGCGCGAGCAGGAGCTGCTGGCTGGCGTGAAAACCTCGAAGGTCGCGGTGGACGCGGTGTTCGATTCCGTGTCGGTCGCCACCACCTTCAAGGAAGAGCTGAAAAAGGTCGGCGTCATTTTCTGCCCGATCTCCGAGGCGATCCGCGAGCACCCCGAGCTGGTGAAAAAGTACCTGGGGTCGGTGGTGCCCGTCTCCGACAATTTCTTCGCCACGTTGAATTCCGCCGTCTTTACTGACGGATCGTTCGTCTACATCCCCGAGGGCGTGCGCTGCCCGATGGAACTGTCGACCTATTTCCGCATCAACGAGCGCAACACCGGCCAGTTCGAGCGCACGCTGATCATCGCCGACAAGGGCTCCTATGTGAGCTACCTGGAGGGCTGCACCGCGCCGCAGCGCGACGAGCACCAGCTGCACGCCGCCGTGGTGGAGCTGGTGGCGCTTGAGGACGCGGAGATCAAGTACTCCACCGTGCAGAACTGGTTCCCGGGCGACGCGGAAGGCAAGGGCGGCATCTACAACTTCGTGACCAAGCGCGGCGATTGCCGCGGCGACCGTTCGAAGATTTCGTGGACCCAGGTCGAAACCGGTTCGGCGATCACCTGGAAATACCCGTCCTGCATCCTGCGCGGCGATGGCAGCAATGGCGAGTTCTACTCCATCGCCATCTCCAACGGCCGCCAGCAGGTCGACAGCGGCACCAAGATGATCCACCTCGGCAAGAACACGACGAGCCGGATCATCTCCAAGGGCATCGCCGCCGGCAGGTCGGACAACACCTATCGCGGCCAGGTCTCCGCCCACCGCAAGGCGTCGAACGCGCGCAATTTTACCAATTGCGACTCGTTGCTGATCGGCGACCAGTGCGGCGCCCACACCGTGCCCTACATCGAGTCGAAGAACGCCTCGGCGGTGTTCGAGCACGAGGCGACCACCTCGAAGATTTCCGACGACCAGATGTTCTACTGCATGCAGCGCGGCCTGTCGGACGAGGAAGCGGTGGCGCTGATCGTCAACGGCTTCGTCAAGGACGTCCTGCAGCATCTGCCGATGGAATTCGCGGTGGAGGCGCAGAAGCTGATCTCGATCTCGCTGGAAGGCAGCGTGGGCTAACCCCCGCCGCCCAAACCGAACAACAGAACCAATGGGCCGCGGACAGGCGCGCAGGACGCGACGCCCGGCCCGAACGACCGGAATTGCACCATGCTGGAAATCAGGAACCTCGTCGTCGACATCGATGACAAGCGCATTCTCAACGGCCTGAACCTCACCGTGAACAAGGGCGAGGTCGCGGCCATCATGGGCCCCAACGGCTCGGGCAAGTCGACGCTCTCCTATGTCATCTCCGGCAAGGAGGATTACACCGTCGTGGACGGCGAGATCCTGCTCGACGGCGAGAACATCCTGGAGCTGGACCCGGCCGAACGCGCCGCCCTCGGCGTGTTCCTGGCCTTCCAGTATCCGCTGGAGATCCCCGGCGTCGGCACCATGACTTTCCTCAAGGCGGTGATGAACGCCCAGCGCAAGGCGCGCGGCGAGGCCGAACTGACCACGCCGGACCTGATGCGCCGGGTGCGCGAGGCGGCGGAAAAGCTCTCCATCAACCAGGAGATGCTGAAGCGCCCGCTGAACTTCGGCTTCTCGGGCGGCGAGAAGAAGCGCATGGAAATCCTGCAGATGGCGCTGCTGGAGCCGAAGCTGTGCATTCTCGACGAAACCGACTCCGGTCTCGACATCGACGCGCTGAAGATTGTCGCTGATGGCGTCAACGCCCTGCGTTCGCCCGACCGCTCGTTCCTGGTGATCACCCACTACCAGCGCCTGCTGGACTACATCGTGCCCGACACCGTGCACGTGATGGCCAACGGCCGCATCGTCCGCACCGGCGGCAAGGAGCTGGCCCTGGAGCTGGAAGCCAACGGCTACGCCGACTACCGCCAGCAGGCTGCTGAATAATGGGTGCTGACGTGAAGCCATTGCGGACCGCCGCTGAAACCGCGCTGATCGCGCGTTTCCAGGCCGCCGCCAACTCCCTGCCAGGCGACAGCGCAACCGGGCGTCGCCGCACGGAGGCATTCGACCGCTTCGAGAAAACGGGTCTGCCGACCCGCCGGATCGAGGAGTTCCATTACACCGACCTGCGCGCCCTGCTGCGCGACGCGCCGGAGCCGGCCGCCCGGCCGGACGCCGCCGCTGTCGCCACCGTGCTGGCCCGCAACGCCGCGTTCCCGGCGCCGCTGGCGATCCCGTCGCTGGATTTCGTCAACGGCTACCTGGTTTCGCAGCCGCCGGCGATCGCTGGCGTCGACATCGTGGCGCTGGACGCCGCGCTGGCGGCGGGCGACGCCCTGACCAGCCGCCTTGGCGCGCTGGAGCTGGCCCAGGACAACCCCATGCTGGCGCTCAACACCGCCTTCATGGCGGAAGGCGCCATCGTGCGGGTGTCGAAGGAGGCTGGCGACGCTGGCCTGCAACTGCGCTTCGCCAATGCCGCCGACGCGCCGTTCTCGTCCGCGCCGCGCGTGCTGGTCATCGTTGATGACGGCGCCAGCCTTGATCTGGTCGAGACCCATGCCGGCGCCAATGGCCTGGCCTACCAGGTCAATGCGGTGGTGGAGATTATCGCCGGCGACGGGGCCCGCGTGAATCACACCCGGATCAACGCCGAGGGCGACGCCGCCCAGGCGGTGTCGACGTTGTCCGTCTCACTGGGCGCCGATGTGCGCTTCAGCTCGTTCGGGTTGACCACGGGATCGGCGATGTCGCGTCATCAGATATTTCTGGGATGCGCGGGTGAGGGCGCTGATATCACCATTGGCGGCGCCACCATGCTGCGCGGTCGTCAGTTCGCCGACACCACGCTGACGCTCGATCACGCCGTGCCCAACTGTAACAGCCGCGAGTTGTTCAAGACGGTGCTGGACGATGAGTCCACCGGCGTGTTCCAGGGCAAGATCATCGTGCGCCAGCACGCCCAGAAGACCGACGGACGCATGATGTCCGCCGCGCTGCTGCTGGCGGAAAACGCCACGATGAACAACAAGCCGGAGCTGGAGATCTTCGCCGACGACGTGCAGTGCGCCCACGGCGCCACCTGCGGCCAGCTCGATGACGATCTGCTGTTCTACCTGATGGCCCGTGGCCTGCCGCGCAAGCAGGCCGAGGCGCTGATGGTCGAGGCGTTCCTGGGCGAGCCGCTGGAGTTCGTGGCGCGCGAGGACGTGCGCGACAACCTCGTCGCTTTGGTGGAAGGCTGGCTGGCCGCGCGCGGCTGACCGGCTCTTCGCCATCCCGTTTACGAACAATGCGTGCGGCGCCTGGCGCCGCATGCGATCGGGCGCTTCCGGCTCCAAACACCCGGCCGGCTCCCATGCGCTCAAGCCAGAATTTCAGGAGGGCGGGGGCAGCCCCGCGATTGTCTCCATGACAGACAGCACGCCCGCCGCGCCCCTCGACCTCGCGCGCATTCGCGCCGATTTCCCGATTCTCTCCCGGCAGGTCTACGGCAAGCCGCTGGTCTACCTCGACAACGCCGCCTCGGCCCAGAAGCCGCGCGCGGTGATCGAGGCCATGACCCGGGCGATGGAAACCGGCTATTCCAACGTCCATCGCGGCCTGCATTACATGGCCAACGCCGCCACCGAGGCGTTCGAGGACGGCCGCGAGGCGGTGCGCGCCTTCCTGAACGCCGCTTCGACCGACGAGATTATCTTCACCCGCTCGGCGACGGAGGCGATCAATCTGGTCGCCGACAGCTACGGCCGCATGGCGATAGGCGAGGGCGACGAGATCGTCCTGTCGATCATGGAGCACCACTCCAACATCGTGCCGTGGCATTTCCACCGCGAGCGCAAGGGCGCCGTGCTGAAGTGGATTCCGGTCGACGACAATGGCGTGCTCGACCTGGACGCTTACGAGAAGCTGCTGACCGACCGCACCCGAATCGTCGCCATCACCCACATGTCCAACGTGCTGGGCACCATTGCCCCGGTGAAGGAGATGATCCGCATCGCCCATGCGCGGGGCGTTCCGGTGCTGGTGGACGGTAGCCAGGGCGCCGTGCACCAGCACGTCGACGTGCGTGATCTCGACGCCGATTTTTACGTGTTCACCGGCCACAAGGTCTACGGGCCCACCGGTATCGGCGTGCTCTACGGCAAGCGCGACCTGCTGGCGAAGATGCCGCCCTTCAATGGCGGCGGCGAGATGATCGAAGCGGTGACCACGGACACGGTCACCTACAACGAGCCGCCGCACCGCTTCGAGGCCGGCACGCCGCCGATCGTCGAGGCCATTGGCCTTGGGGCGGCGCTGCGCTACATGCAGGCCATCGGCCGCGACCGCATTCACGCTCATGAGGCGGATCTCAGCGCTTACGCCCACGAGCAACTGGGCGCGATGAACTCAATCCGCATCATCGGTAGGGCGCCGGGGAAGGGCGCCATCCTGTCGTTCGAGATGAACGGCGCTCACGCCCACGACGTGGCCACGATCATCGACCGGGCCGGCGTGGCGGTGCGGGCTGGCACCCATTGCGCCATGCCGCTGTTGACGCGCTTCGGCGCCACCTCCACATGCAGGGCGTCGTTCGCGCTCTACAACACGCGCGACGAGGTTGATGCGCTGGTCGAGGCGCTGCGCAAGGCCGAGCGCATGTTTGGATGACATGGCGGCGCCATGGGTGTATGCCGTCGGCTCGAATGCGTGTTTGAGCGGCGGCTTCACCCCCCTGGACCGCCAGCCGGATCAGGAGCGGCCCGTGCGGAAGCCCGCTCCCGGGAGATGACGAAGTGACCCAGAACCAGATGACCGACGGACCGGCGCCCAACGCCCCTGACGTCACGCCGTCGTCCACCTTGCCGCCGGAAGAGATCGACCGCCTGACGGACGAGCTCATCGCGGCGTTCAAGACCGTGTATGACCCGGAAATCCCCGTCGATATTTACGAACTGGGCCTGATTTACCGCGTCGCCATCAGTGACGAGCGTCACGTCGACGTCGACATGACGCTGACTGCCCCGGGTTGCCCGGTGGCCGGCGAAATGCCCGGATGGGTGGAAAACGCTGTCGCCGCCGTGCCCGGCGTCTCGGGCGTCGACGTGCGCATGGTGTTTGATCCGCCGTGGGACCAGAGCCGCATGTCCGACGAAGCCCGCGTCGCCCTCGACATGTGGTGAGGGCCGGCGCGCCTCCATGTCTTTCCGCATGACCTGGAACCTTGCCCGGCGGGGCGCATTTTCCTGACAGGGCGGGGCGATCCCCCGGCCTGCATGGAAATGCAACCTCTCTGGAAGGAGACCGGGATGACCGCCGCCAGCCACGATCCGCCGCCTCAAATTCCTCCGCCTCTTGGCCAGGTGCTGGAAAGCGCGCTTTATGTGGACGACCTGGGCAGGGCGGCGACCTTTTACGAGCAGGTCCTCGGTTTGCGCGCCCTGGTGGCGGACGGGCGGTTCCGGGCCTACGCCGCAGGCGACCGCAACGTGTTGCTGCTGTTCCAGCGCGGCGCCACCAGTGAAACCGCGCATCTCCCTGGGGGCGTTATCCCGCCACATGGTTATCTGAAAATCCGGCCGGACGACCGCATCCAGCAGCACATCGCCTTCGCGGTGAGCCCCGAGGGGCTGGAGCAATGGGAAAGGGCGCTCGCAGCGCGGGGCGTCACCATCGAAGGCCGCACCGAATGGCCCAAAGGCGGCCACAGCATTTATTTTCGCGATCCCGACGGTCATCTGCTTGAACTGGCGACGCCCGGCCTCTGGCCGATATCGGGTGGCTGAGCCATCGGCGCCCAGCCGCAACCATTATGGTTAATGGCAGCGTCAGACAGACCACGGGACGAAGTTTGCGGCCGGTTTCCTGACCGATGCTCCGCGCATGCTGAAAAAATTGCCCGCGTGGACATGACAACCATTGCGTGTGCGAATAATGCCCAGGATATTTTCCGGCAGTCGCCAATTTGGTCAGCGTCCTACCAACTGACGAGTTGCTTCATCCGTCAGGAAAAAGCATGCTGCGGCGTCTCACGCCCGTGTCGGGCAGTGTATGCGACAATGATAAATGGAGTTTGTAATGGCTGTTGACGGCGCCTGGAATCTGACCATGCAGACCCCAATGGGCGAACGGACCTCAACCGTGAATCTGACTGCCAACGGCGACGCGCTGACGGGAACGCAGAGCGCCGATCAGGAGGCGGGCGAGATTTTTGACGGCAAGACCTCGGGCAACGATGTCTCCTGGAAAATCAAGATCACCAGCCCCATGCCCCTGACGCTGGAGTTCAAGGGCAGCGTCGCTGGCGACAACATGGATGGCAAGGTATCGGCGGGCTTTATCGGCAGCTGGGGTTTCACCGGCGTCCGCGCCTGATCACCGCCGCGAAACAGCGTCCGTTTCGCGGGAGAAGCCTCCCGGAGCATGCTTGTCGGAACCGGCGTCGCCAGACGATGGCGCCGGTCCCGTCATGGTTTCCCGCGTGACCAGGGATATGGTGACAAAGCTCACATAGAGCAGCAGATACCATGATCCGATCTTGGAAAATGGCGCCAACTCCGGGGTTCGTTGCCCCGCGTAGAGCCATGTGCCGGTGCGTGTGCCAATGTTCTCCGCCACCCAGAGAAACAGGCTGGAGAAGAACGCCGCCAGCGGCAGCGGCATCCAGTACCAGCGCGCCAACCTGAACCAGATGCGCGTGCGGCCGTAGATCAGGATGGTGGCGGCGAACAGCGCCCAGCGCAGATCCGGCAGGAAGTGGTGCGCGAAAAAATTGACGTAGATGGTAACGGCCAGCGCCACGGTTAACCAGAATGGCGGGTAGGGCGTGAAACGCATTTCGAAGATGCGTATGACCCTGACCATGAAGCTCCCGACCGCCGCATACATGAAGCCGGAAAACAGCGGCACGTCCATGATGCGGAAAAATCCTGCCTCCGGATAAGTCCATGATCCCGCGCTCACCTTGAACCATTCCATGGCGGTTCCGGTGATATGGAAGGCCAGGATGACCCGCGCCTCTGTCCATGTTTCCAGTTTCAGCGCCAGAAACAGCGCCTGTACGGCAATGGCGAAGACAAACAGCGCATCATAGCGCGCCACTGGCCAGTCCGCATGCCAGACCAGCCGGCTGACCAGAATCGCGCCGAGCAGCAGGCCGGCAAACAGGCAGGCCCAGGCCTGCTTGAGCCCAAACATGACGAACTCGGCCACGCACCAGGGCAAGCGCCGGCGCACCAACTGGCCAAGACGCAATTCCAGCGCGCGCGTATCGTTCATGGAAAACCGTCGCTCCATCCATTATTCGCCGCCGGCGGCCAGTTCGTCGGGCGGAGCTGACTTTTGCGGGCTAACCGCGGCCATGGTCCGCTGGACGATCACATCCGGGATAAACGGTTCTCGCGCGCCGGAAAAGCCAGGGCGCGGGTTCGCGCGATCATGGCTGGGGCCCACAACCAGGCGCGCCATGCTGATCCTGACGGGTTCAGGCGATGGGTCGGGCCAGCGACCTTGCTGTCCCGGAGACAAAGTGAGGGCCGGCATCGGAAAAACGGCCGGTGCGGAAGCCAGTTGCGCAGGGCGTCGCCAGACGAACGTCGTCACGGGAATCGCGACGGAAACCATTGTGATCGAACAGGTTTCGCAAACAATTCAGGCCCGGCGTGAATCCCGGCGGAGCAGGATCGATGCCTCCAGCCTGATATATAATTCGCAGAAGATATATTATGGAACCAAAAATGAACCGCCGATTGAGCCGCGGCGATGCTCCTGGCGATTTCAGCGGTTTTCAGCCCCTGGATATCCGAAGCCCGTGTATCGGGATGATCCAGGGCCTGAAACAGTTCGGCTGGATCTGGCGGGCCGACTTGCGTCCGCCGCGGCGATATCCACCCCGCCAGCCGATCGCTTCGCCGGACGCTCAGGCCTCACGGCGCGGCGCGACCGGGAGTTCCCCGGTCAGCCGCCGGACGCGCGGAATGACCTCGGCCGCGAAGCGTCGCATCTCACGCTCGAACGGCTGGAACTGCAGCATGAAGGTGTCGACGCCCAGGCCATGAAACGCCGCGATCCGTCGCGCCACCGTATCGTAGTCGCCAACAAGCCCGGCGGCAGTACCGCCATTGGTGCCGACTGATGGCGTGCGCGCGATGGTCTGCATCATCACCACAGCCGGATCGGTGTTGCTCCGCTGGATGTCGCGTAGCGGCGCATCCAGTCGCGCGAGGCCGGCAAGCCGCGCCAGTTCACCGTCCGCTTCAGCCTGGGTCGGCCTCGCGATTACGAATGCCGACAGCCCGAAGCGCAGCGGCGCGCCGGCGCGTTGGCGCCCCCGCAAATCGGCGATCAGGCCGCGCACGTCGTCCGGCGGCTGGCCATTGATGAACCAGACGTCGCCCTGGGCGGCGACCAGCGCCCGCGCCGGCCCGGATTCGCCGCCCACATAGATCGTCGGCCGCCGCCGGAACTTGCCCGCCGGTCTGAGCTGATAATCGTCAACATGGAAATGCGCGCCGTGATGGGTCACCGTCTCGCCGGACATCAGCCGGCTGACCACCGATAGCCATTCCGCGCCATAGGCATAGCGCGCGTCGTGCTCCGCGAATGGCAATCCGGCCTTCTCCAGCTCGGGCCGGTTCCAGGCGTTGACCAGGTTGAGACCAAACCGCCCCTGGCTGATTTCCTCAATCTGCAGCGCCATCTTGGCCAGAACGACCGGATGATAGAGATACGGCTTGATCGCCGCGATGATCTCGATCCGGCTGGTCAGCGCCGCAAGGGCGGCCGAGGTTGTCCATGCCTCAAGCTGGTCCAGATCCCGGTCAAGCGGATTGGCGGTGTGCTGCGCCACAAGCGTCGTCGCATATCCGAGCCGTTCGGCCTCCAGAACCAGCGCGCGGTTCCGCGCGAACGACGCGTCATATGGCTCTTCCGGGTCATGCAACGCAGCCCTGTTGCCATGCACCAGAGCCCATATGCCAAAACGCAGCTCCTTTTGAGACATTTTTTCCTCGCATTCGCGCTGTTCAGAAATAATATTTCATTTTACTTTCGCAAATACATAATAAATCAAAAACTACATTGATGTCCATGCAAACAAAATTACACTGCATCCAGACATTCAGGATGCATGCCCATGATATTGACACGTCGCCATGTACTTGCCGGCGCGCTCGCCGCGCCCGTCGTGCTGTCAGGAGCTTCCCGCGCTGGCGCGGCGGCTCCGGTGCGCTTCAGTTACCAGCGCTCCTCGACGCTGCTGACCTTGCTGAGGGAGGACCGGGTTCTTGAAAAGCGGCTGGCGCCGCTGGGTCTGGAGGTAAACTGGAAGCAGTTCACATCGGTGCTCCAGCCGATGAACGCCGGCTCGGTGGAATTTCATGCTGATGTGGCCGACGCCGTGCCGATCTTCACACAGGCCGCCGGCGCAAAGCTCACATTCTACGCGACAGAGGCGCCCTCGCCGTCCGCCGAAGCCATTATCGTGCATGCGGATTCGCCGATACGGAGCGTGCGGGATCTTAAAGGCAAACGGGTTGGCGTCTCGCGCGGCTCCGGTTGTCACTTCATCCTGGCGGCGGCGCTGGCGCGCGATGGCCTGTCATTCACGGATATCACGCCAGCCTATCTGGAAGCGCCAGATGGCGCGGCGGCATTCAAGGGGCGCAGCATCGACGCCTGGGTGATCTGGGATCCGTTCCTGTCGATCACCGAGCACCAGCATCCGGTGCGGACCATCGCCGACGCCACCGGCCTCAGCGGTTACAGCCGTTATTATACGGTCAACGCCAGCTTCGCCGACGAACGCCCGGATGTGGTGAAGATCGTTTTCGAAGCGCTGGCTGAACAGGGCCGCTGGGTCAAAGCCAACCCGGAAGCCGCTGCGAAGAAGCTGGCGCCCATCTGGGGCGACGTGCCGCCGGAGGTCGTCAGGGCCGTCAACCAGCGGCGGAGCTATCAGGTGCTGCCGGTGCGGCGCGACAGGCTGGGCGACCAGCAGCGCATCGCCGACGTTTTCCTCGCTGCCGGGCTGATCCCACAGAAAATCGACGCGACCTCCGTGCCGATCTGGTCTCCGCCGTCCTGACAGCAGAGCATATGAGGGCCCGCCTGACGGATTTTTCCGCCAGGCGAAATGCTCCGATGTGAAAACGCCGCCGGCGTCAGGCGCTCTGGCGCGTCGCCATGATCTGCTGGAGCTCGGCCTCGTAAGGCGCGTAGGAATCCTTGAGCGTGGCGCTGTTGAGCAGCATCGTCGCCGCCAGATCGTCGGTTCCCGCGCGGTAAACGCGGGTCAACACCCAGGCGCTTTCGGTGCGGCGGCTGCCGCTGAGGCCAACCACCTCGCGCTCCAGTTCATACGGCTCGTCGACGAACAGCGGACCGTTAACCATGCGGATTTCCTGGTCGGCGAACAGGCCAACGGCCGGACCGCGCGCCGGCAGGCGACCATTCTCCGGCGAACCGAGCAACACGCTGATCATCTCCATGGGTATGATCGCCCGGCCCCACGGATTATCGCCGGAATTATACCAGGACGACGGCTCCGTGATGACTTTCAGCTTGTCGGTCAGGCTGAACGGATACAGCGCGCCCATGTTCTGGTTCATGGCCATGCGCACCGGAATGCGACCGCCGAAACGGCCCATCTTCACATCGGCCAGGATCACCAGAACGTCCGGCGCCTTCAGGGTTTGCAGCCGCTGCTCCAGCGCCGTTGGCGGATTGCCAGCGCCGACCGAGGCGCTGCCGCGCAGCACTTCCTCGCCGTCCTCGCGCTCCATCCAGATTTCGGTGTGCGTCGCCCCTTCCGCGGGCTTGCGCATGAAGGCGCGCGCCAGATCGCCCTCATAACAGGGGCTGCGGTAATGGGCGGAAATGCAGCCGCTTTCGAACCAGGCCTTGCCCCACAGATGCTCGCCCAGCGGCGCGAACTGGCTGAAATGCGTAGGCCCTTCGATGGTGCCGCCCTTGAAACCCAGCTTCTGCGCCGTGGCGTCATCGTGAATCGAGGCGTGATCGTCGTAGGACTGCGCCTGCAACATCTGGCGCGGTCCGCGCAGCGGCCCCGATATCACCGCGCCGTCGTCATGGATTTCGGTAGCGAACGCTTTCGACATGACGGTTCCTCCCATTTGGGCCAGCTTGGTCGCTGGCCATTTTTGTGTTCACGCCGTCTCCAGCACCATGCCGTCAAAAGCCGGCGTCACATGCGGCGGCAGTTCGGCCGCCAGCGTCGCGTAATCCAGGTCCGTATGCAAATTGGTCAGCACCGCGCGTTTCGGCTGCACCCGGGCGATCAGCTCCAGCGCTTCCGCGACGTTGAAATGTGTCGGATGCGGCGTGTGGCGCAGCGCATCGACGATCAGCACGTCGAGGCCATGCAGCATGGCGACGCTTTCCTCCGGCATCAGGTGGACGTCGCTGGCGTAAGCCAGGTCATTGAAGCGAAAACCCAGCGCCGTGGTGTCGCCGTGCAGCATGTTGAACGGCAGCGCCCGCACCGCGCCGCCAGCCCCGTCGATCACCACCTCCCCGCCGATCGCCATGGGGTGGCGACGCAGGATCGGCGGATAGGAGCTGCCGTGCGGCGTACGGAAAATGTAGTCGAAGCGGTCTTCGAGGAAGGCAAAGGTCTTGTCATCGATCCACACGTCGAGGCGCCGGCGCATGGCGATGGCCAGCGGCCGCACGTCGTCGATGCCATGGGTATGGTCGGCGTGCTCGTGCGTCAGCAGGATGCCGTCGAGCTTGCGCACGTCCGCGTCCAGCAACTGCTCGCGCAGGTCCGGCCCCATGTCGACCAGCACCGTGGTGGCGCCATCGGGCCCGGTCCGCTCCACCAGCAGGGCGCAACGCCGGCGGCGGTTTTTGGGGTTGGCGGGATCACAGGCGCCCCACCCCTGCCCCACGCGCGGCACGCCAGCCGATGAGCCACAGCCGAGAATGGTGACCTTAAGGCTCATGCGCTCCCCCAGTTCTGAGAGAAAAATCCTTGTACTGAACCGGATTTTTCCCTGCCTTGGTTTGACGCGTTTTCGATGCAGCGCGGCGCCCGCCCCGCCGGAAAACGCTAGTGTTGCCCGGCCTTCTCAAGGGCGGCGGCCTTGTCGAACAGCCGGAAGAAATTGTCGGTCGTCAGCCTGGCTAACGCCGCCGCGTCCATGCCGCGCACCTCCGCCAGCACCCGCGCCGTGTGGGCCGTATAGGCGGGCTCGCAGCGTTTGCCGCGCACCGGAACCGGGGCCAGATACGGCGAGTCCGTCTCCACCAGCAGCCGGTCCGCCGGAACGTCGGCGGCGATGGCGCGGATGTCTTCCGACTTCGGGAAGGTCAGGATGCCGGAGAACGACACATACAGCCCCAGCTCCACGCCAGCGCGCGCCAGCGCCGCCCCGGACGAGAAGCAGTGCAACAGCGCCTTGAAGGCGCCCTTCGCCATCTCCTCGCGCAGGATGGCGATCATGTCGTCGTCGGCCTTGCGCGCGTGAATCACCAGCGGCAGGCCGGTGATGCGCGCCGCGGCGATATTGGTTCGGAACACCGCCTTTTGCACCTCCGGCGGGTCCTTGTCGTAAAAATAGTCCAGCCCCGCCTCGCCAATGCCGACGCAGCGCGGATGCTGCGCCAGGGCGACGATCTCGTCCACGGCGACGTCCGGCTCTTCGCCCGCGTGCAGCGGATGGGTGCCGACGGTGAACCAGACGCGCGGATCGCGCTCGGCGATCTCGCGGTAGATGTGAGCCTTGCGCACATTGGTGGCGATGGTCACCATCCGCGTCACCCCGGCGGCCTCTGCCCGGGCCATCACCTCATCGAAGTCGTTGGCGAAATAGTCGAGGTGGCAGTGGCTATCGACGAGCATCAGGAAACCGCTTCCGTTTCCGGTTCAACATAACGCGGAAACACCGGCGCCGGCGCCGGCAGATGCGTATGCTCGATCAGCCGGCCCGGCTGGCCAAGATATGCAAAACTGCGCTTGTCCGGATCCACAGCCAGCAGATCGAGCAGCTTTTCCGCCGCCGCCGGCGTCACGGGCTGGGCCATGATGGCGACGTTGCGGATCACCTCGGCCGTCACATACAGCACCGTGGCCATGCGGTCCGGCTCGGTTTTGCGCAGCTTCCACGGTTCCTGGGCGGCGAAATAGCGGTTGGCCTCGGCCACCACCGCCCAGACCTCGGCCAGATATGTGTGCAGGGCGAAATGGTCGAGGGCGGCGCGCGCCTTGTCGCCCAGGGCGTCCGCCTGGGCGAGCATGGCGGCGTCCTCCACCGTGAGGCCGCCCGGCTGCGGAATCTTGCCGTCGCAGTTCTTCGCCACCATCGACAGCGAACGCTGGGCGAGATTGCCCAGGTCATTGGCGAGATCAGCGTTGATGCGGTTGACGATGGCCTCGTGGCTGTAGCTGCCGTCCTGACCGAACGATACTTCGCGGAGCAGGAAATAGCGCATCTGGTCGACGCCATAGGCAGCGGCCAGATCAGCCGGCGAAATGACGTTGCCCAGCGACTTGGACATCTTCTCCCCCTTGTTGAAGAGGAAGCCGTGGCCGAACACCCGTTTCGGCAGCGCAACGCCGGCCGACATCAGAAACGCCGGCCAGTACACCGCATGGAAGCGGATGATGTCCTTGCCGATGATGTGCGCGTCCGCCGGCCAGTAACGCCACTTCGGATTGTTTTCGTCCGGGAAGCCAACGCCGGTGATGTAATTGGCCAGGGCGTCAATCCACACATACATGACGTGGCCCGGCGCGTCCGGCGCCGGGATGCCCCAGTCCAGGGTGGTGCGGGAAATCGACAGGTCCTGCAGGCCGCCGCGCACGAAGCTGGCCACCTCGTTGCGGCGGCTGTCGGGACCAACGAAATCCGGCTGTTCCTCATAGAGCTTCAGCAGGCGGTCCTGATATTTCGACAGACGGAAGAACCAGGTCTGCTCCTCGGTCCACTCCACCGGCGTGCCCTGCGGACCCAGCCGCGTTCCATCGCCCTGCAGCGTGGTTTCGCTCTCGTCGTAGAACGCCTCGTCGCGCACCGAGTACCAGCCGGCGTAAGCGCCCAGATAAATGTCGTCATTGGCGCGCATGCGCCGCCACAATTCCTGGCAGGCTGCGTAATGGGCCGGATCGGTGGTGCGGAAAAACCGGTCGTAGGATACCGACAGGCCATCGCACATGGCCTGGAACAGCGCCGAGTTGCGGTCCGCCAGCTCGCGCGGCGTCACGCCGGCCCTGGTCGCCGTCTGCACCATCTTCAGGCCGTGCTCGTCCGTCCCCGTCTGGAAATAGACGTCATGGCCGTCCAGCCGCTTGAAGCGGGCGATGGCGTCGGTGGCGATCGCCTCATAGGCGTGGCCAATATGCGGAGCGCCATTGGGATAGGAAATGGCTGTGGTGATGTAGTAGGTCGGCCGACCGGCTGCCATCTGCGATAACCCGTTGGTTTTGAGCCGGACCCCGGGCAGCGGCGCGCCGCCGGAATCCTCCCGGCCTGACCGACGCGCGCTTACGGGGCGGAGAGCCGCCGGACAGCCTCCGCGAGGTCGCCGAACATGGACATGACCAGCGGCCGCCGATCCAGATTATAGCTTTCCGCCTCGCGCGCCGCCTGGGCGTTCTTCTCCCACACCTCGACCAGGGGCGCAAGGCGATGCGGCCCCAGTCCCGCCTGGCGGCGCACAAGCGCAGAGGTCCAGTCGCCAACGGTTTCGAGCACCGTGCGGAACGCTTCGTCCTGATCGCGGCCGGCGACCCGGTCGGCCAGCGCCAGGGCGCGGGAAACATCCATGCGCGGCAGCAGGTCCAGCAGCGCGCGGGTCTGGCGGATCAGCGCGCGCCGGTTTTCGTCCAGCATGGCCAGGGCCTCGCCCACCGAGCCATGCGCCAGCGCCGTCGCCTCCGCCAGTTCGGCCTCTTCCGCGTCGCTCCATGGCGCGCCCAGCGAGCGCACCGCCCGCATCACGTCGGCGTCGGCCAGCGGCCGCAATTGCAGCCTCCGGCAACGCGAGCGGATGGTGGGCAGGGTTCGCGCCGGGGCATGGGAAATCACGAAGACGATGGCGCGCGGCGGCGGCTCCTCGATCGCCTTGAGCAGGGCGTTGGCGCCAGCGACGTTGAGATCGTCGGCGCAATCAACAATCACCACCCGCCAGCCGCTGGCTGTAGCGGCGAACAGATCCAGCGCCCGGCGTACGTCGGCGACGGCGATCTCGGCGGAAAATCCCTTGCCGTCCTTGCGCGGCCCACGACGGATGACAGCCACATCCGGGTGGGCGCCGCTGGCGATCTGGCGAAAGACCCGTGTATCCGGCGCCACATCCAGGCTGGTGATTCCGGCGGCGCCGGGCATGGAGGGATCGGGGTTGGCCAGCAGAAAGCGCGCCGCCCGCCAGGCGAAGGTGGCCTTGCCAATGCCCGCCGGACCGCCGACCAGCCAGGCGTGATGCAGCCGGCCGCCGCGCCAGGCCTCCAGGAACGCCGCCTCGGCTTCCTGATGGCCAAACAGCAACGGCTGCTCGCGCGGATGCGGCGCGCCAGGGTGCTGGTCCGGCCCGATCGCTCCATCCGCCTCGCTCGCCATGCCGCCGCCTCTCCTTCGCCCGCCAGGGTATTTCAGTGAAACCAGCCCGGCGGAAACGCCACATACCTTTTATATGGGACAGTCTTCTTCCGCCGCCCGACAAGCACTGGAGCGGCCCTGCCCCGGACGCCCCGACGTGCGGTATATCAGCAGCCACGCCGCCCGGGCGCCCGGCTCATCGGGCCAGCGCCGGCAATCGCCTGACCGTATCGCCCAGACGTTCGTCGACAATACGAAAAATGTCCGCCTCCACCTCCGGCGCCGTCCGGTCAGCGTTGACGATGACGCAGCGCTCCGGTTCGGCGTTGGCGATCTGGTGAAAGGCCTTGCGCAGTCGCGCGTGAAACCCGAGGCCCTCGCTCTCGAAACGGTCCGCCGGGGCGCCGGCTTCCCGGCGCGCCGCGGCGCGGCGCAGGCCAATGGCCGGGGGCATGTCCAGCACCAGCGTGAGGTCCGGCCTGACGCCAGCCAGCGTCACCTTTTCCAGCGCCGCGATCACCTCATCGCCAAGCTTGCCGTTCGCGCCCTGGTAGGCGCGGGTGGAATCGGCGAAGCGGTCGCACAGCACCCATTTCCCCGCCTGCAAGGCCGGGCGGATCAGGCTGTCGATGTGATCGATGCGCGCGGCGCTGAACAGCAGGGCCTCAGCCATGGGGCCGAGTTCGCGGGCGCCGCCGCCCAGGATGTAGGCGCGAATGGCTTCGGCGCGTTGAGAACCGCCCGGCTCCCGCGTCACCACCACGTCAAGACCCGCGCCGCGCAACCGGGCTTCCAGCAGGCGTATCTGGGTGGATTTGCCAACGCCCTCGCCGCCTTCAAAGGTAATGAACCGTCCGCGCCGCTTCGCCCTGTCGCTCATTCGCGCCTCAATGCCTTGCGGACCCAGCCGCCCGCCAGTTCCATCGCGCCGTCCAGCGCCCGCTGCGGTATGCTGCCCCGCGCCACCGCCTCGGCGGCGTATAGCGGCGTTTCCAGGGCCGGCGCATCGCCGCGCAACACAATCAGCTTGCCAATTTCCGCGCCTGCCGCAACTGGCGCCGGCGCCGGGCCGGTATAGACGATTTGCGCCGTCAGCCGTTCATCGCCCTCCCGTCGCACCAGCACGCTGACCGGCCCCCGCGCCGCCAGCGCGACAGAGCCACGGGCGCCGCCGAACACGCTGGCCTCCCCCACCTTCTCCCCGGCCTCGAACAGCTTGCGCGCCTCGAAGGTCCTGTACGCCCAGTCGACCAGCTTGCGCGCTTCATCCGCGCGCGCGGCGGCGGTCTTGAGCCCGGTGAGCACGAACACCAGACGCTGGCCGTTCTGCACCACCGAACCAGCCAGGCTGAAACCGCCTTCCCTGGTGTAACCGGTCTGCAAACCGTCCGCGCCGTTCACGACATGCACGAGGGGATTGCGGTTACGCTGGCGAATTTTGTTCCAGGTGAACTCCGGTTCGCTGAACACCCGGTAGAGCTCCGGCCAGGTGGCGATCACATAACGCGACAGCCGCGCCATGTCGCGCGCCGTCGTCATCTGCCCCGGATCAGGCAGCCCCGAGGCGTTGACGAACGTCGTGCGCGTCAGGCCAATTTCCTTCGCCTTCGCCGTCATGCGGGCGACAAACGCCGGCTCGCTGCCGGCAATGCCCTCGGCCAGCGCGATGGCGGCGTCATTGCCAGCCTGCACCAGCATGCCGCGCAACAGATCGCCGACCCGCACCTCGCTGTTCAGAATGGCGAACATGGCCGAGCCGCCAGATGGCCCGCCGCCCGTACGCCAGGCGTGCTCGGAGATACGAAACTGGGTGTCCTGCGTTATCTTGCCGGAGGACAGCGCTTCGAACACCAGGGCCGCGGTCATGATCTTGACCATGCTGGCCGGGGCGAACGGCGCGTCGGCGGCCTTGTCGAAGAGCGTGGAGCCCGTGGCGTCGTCGATCAGGATCGCCTGGGCAGCCCCGGTTTCGAACGCCGCCGGCGCCCTGGCGGCCACATTCCGTCCATGCTGGGCTGCGGCGGGCGCCACGGAAAGCGCCGGCGCGGCCAACAGCGCCGCCATGACGCCCACAAGGGCGCGCCGCGATGTCTGCAAGGCGCCGGCAGAGGCCGCGCGCTGACCTGGTCGCCGTTTCAACCCCAATATCATGGCGAACAATCTCATAAGGGGAATGTGCGGCGGCGGCGGCGCAAAGACAAGCTGACAGGACGCCAAACCGGTTGACCAGCCGGAATAGCCGGAGCGAAAACCCCGCGCCCTTACCACCCGGCGCCGCCCTTCCCGCCGCCGGATCATGATCGCCTATAAATCTGGCGGCGACATTTGCCGTCTACCCGGGGAAAATTGCCATCCCGTGCGGTGACGCCTTGCGCCACTTCCCATGCAAGCGCAAACGCCTGATGCGCCAGCAACCTGTCTGACCCTGATCCTGGACGACGTTTCCACGGCGCTGGCCAGCCCCTGCGCCACCACTCCAGGACGCCGCCAGCCCACCGCATCGCCACGCCCCCGGGCATGGGGAGCCAGGCCTGAAACGCTGATCGGGCTTCAGTTACCCGAGGCCACGAGCAGGGGGCGAACCGGCGGCAGCGGCGCGGTGTCCGGCAGCGTCGACACGGCTTCCTCAACAAGGCCGGCCATGCTCATGCTGGTCTCACCGCCCTGGATGTGGGTCGAGGTCGCGACGACCTCCTGCTCTGCGAACTGCTTCTCCCCGGCCGGGGCCTCCGCCATTGCGGCGTCGCGCGTCGACATGCGCGGCGTGGCCCGCGCCGGTTCGCTGGCGCTCGCCACCATCACCGGCGACTGCTGGCCGTCCAGCCGCGCCGGCACGCCGTCCGCGAGGGTCGCCGCCAGCACCTGATCATCACTGCCATTCACTGAAGCGCGGCGAATGTAATCGACCTGCACCCGCGCCGTGCCGACCCGACGGAACTGCAACAGATCGGCCGCGCGCCGCGACACGTCGATAACGCGCCGCCCGTGGTATGGGCCGCGGTCATTGACGCGCACCACCAGCGACAGGCCGTTATCCAGATTGGTGACGCGCACGTAGCTCGGCAGCGGCAGGGTCGGATGCGCGGCGGCGATGGATTCCTTGTCGAACACTTCGCCATTGGCAGTCAGGCGGCCGTGGAAATTCATGCCATACCAGGAGGCGACCCCTTTCGCGGAGTAATGGGGATTCTCGACCGGCGTATAGCGTTTGCCCGCAACCGTATAAGGCTTGCCCACCATGGCGCGCCCGCCGCCCTTGGGCACCGGGTCGCCCGGCCGCACCACGCGCGGGCTGGAATTGACGCCGTATTTCTTGTTGTAACGATCCTGGGCGCCGCCCTGGCGCCCCACCTGCCCTGCGCAATTGGCGACCAGCAGCGCCGCCGCCGTTACCCCCGCGACGCGCAGGACAACCGCGCTCACGGTCCGCTTCCTGACGCCATCCCGCCGCGCGTCGCCTGGGTGCGCTGGCATGGCGGAGGCCGGAAAAATCTCCGGGGAATAGCATTCGGGCATGGGCAGCCTGGGCTCGCTTCTGTAGAGGCGCAGAAAATCGCCTGGTCACAGGATTGAAACTGCATTTCCGGCCCATCGCGTTAACAAAGCCTTAATGCAGCCTCCAGATGCGGGGCGCGACGGATCAAATTGAAACAATCCAGCCGCGCGCAGAACCTGGCCTGAACGGGCGTGTTTGTCAAAACGGCGCCAATTTCACGTCATGCGCCCCCTGAAATCCGCCGGCAGTCCTTCCTTCAACCTGAAGCGCAGCAACATTTTTTTGCAAGCCGCGATCTCCATGGCGCGGATGCCCCCGCCCAGCGCCCGACAATCGCCACAATCGCAACCGGCGATTAACCTTTCGCCGACATTCCACTGGCCGCCACGCATATCCCCGTAGCCAGACCGTTGACGGGCGCGCGCCGCCTGCTCCCGCGTGATTCCGCCGGGCCCCGAGGCGCGCCCATGACCAACGTCGCGCCCGCATGACCAACGTCGCCGGGTTCGTCAGGCGGGAAGCAACGGGCAAAGGCCGGCGCCGCCCCCGCCTGTTTGCACAACAGTAAATTTCGAAAATTTTCTTCTTGATAAAATCAAATACATGAAATTAACTTGAAACAACATCCGATCTGTCGTGAGAATGCACCACCATGGCAAAGCGCGCCCTCATCACCGGCGTCACCGGACAGGACGGCGCCTGGCTGGCGCGATTTCTGATTTCAAAGAACTACGAGGTATTTGGGCTGGCGCGCCGTTCGGGCTCCGGCGGCTTCGCGGCGGAGCGACTGGACTGGCTGGGCGTCACCGGGCGCATCACAATACTTGAAGGGGACCTGCTTGATCTTTCAAGTCTGCTGCGCGCGATGCAGGAGGCCCGCCCCGACGAGATATATAACCTGGCGGCGCAATCCTATGTGATGACGTCCTGGCGGCAGCCGCTTCTCACCGGCTCCGTCACCGCCCTGGGCGCCGCCAACATGCTGGAGGCGATGCGCATCGCCTGCCCGTCCGCCCGTTTCTACCAGGCTTCATCCTCCGAGATGTTCGGTCAGGCCGCCGCCGCCACGCAGAACGAAACAACGCCGTTCCGCCCGCGCTCACCGTACGCCGCCGCCAAGCTGTACGCCCACTGGATGACCGTGAATTATCGCGAGAGCTTCGGGCTGCACGCCAGTTGCGGCATTCTTTTCAATCACGAGTCGCCGTTGCGCGGCGAGGAATTCGTGACGCGCCGCATCAGCCGCGCTGTCGCCGCCATCCGCTGCGGCTCCCGGGAGAAACTTTCACTCGGCTGCATGGATGCGCGGCGCGACTGGGGACATGCCCGCGACTATGTGGAAGCCATGTGGCTCATGCTGCAACAACCCGATCCGGTCGATCTGGTGATCGCCACCGGAACCAGCATGAGCGTTCGCGACATCTGCCGGATCGCCTTTGCCCACGCCGGTCTGGATATGGACCGGCATGTGACCCATGACCCCGCCCTGCTCCGTCCGGCCGAAGTCGGCGCCCTGCTCGGCGACGCCAGCAAGGCCCGGGCGCTGCTCGGCTGGCGTCCCCGCGCCAGCGCGGCGGACACCATGCGGGAAATGGTGGACGCGGACATTGCGCGCCTGCAACAGCCCTTCAGCCAGGCGGCGGAATGAGCCCGGCCCGCTTCTGGCCAGTCCGGTTCAGCCCTGGTAACGGCGACCGGCGCTCAGCCATTCAGCGGCGCCCACCGCGCCAGCGACAAACAGGCCCGCGATCACAGCGAAAATAATGGACATGGCGCCCTCCTGCTCCATGGGGTCACTTCCTGCACATCAACATGCGCAAAAGATGCGGCGGCTGGCGTGCGGCTGCGCACCCGGCGCGGACATGCAAACTGCGGTGAATGGCGAAAACAGGCAGTTAAAAACGAATGTTCGCCCTGCTGAAGGGTATTCGCGGTTAACAAATTCACAGCATCCGCCAATGGTGGCGGCCAGCTCTGGCGAATATAGGCAAAGAGTCGTAATTGCCCCTGGGGCCGGCCCCGGCCAGGGCGCTGCGCCGCGACAACGACGAAACGCAAAACATGGCGGGAAACGACCAATGAAGGCCTTGCGATATTTTGGACCGCGCGACATCCGCTGCGATACCATGGACGACCCGACGCTCCAGTCCGATCGCGACGTCATCGTGCAGATGGAAGCCTGCTCAATCTGCGGCAGCGACCTGCATATCTATCACGGCCATGGGTTCTCGACCGACGTGGGATTTTGCGTTGGCCACGAAGCTGTAGGCGAGGTGGTCGAAACCGGCCGCGCCGTGCAGCGGCTCAAGGTGGGCGACAAGGTGATGATGCCGGCGGCCGTCGGCTGCGGCGCCTGCCGCTCCTGCCTCGCCGGCAACGTCATTCATTGCGAGTTTGGCGCAGGCGCCTGCTACGGGCTGTCGGCGAAGCTCCAGGGCGTTCAGGCCGAGGCTTTCCGCGTGCCCGCCGCCGACATGAACGCCGTGAAGATTCCCGAGGGCGTCAGCGCCGAACAGGCGTTGATGATGACCGACGCCCTGTCCACCGCCTGGTTTGGCGCCCGCAACGCCGACATCCGCCCTGGCGCCAGCGTCGCCGTCATCGGCCTTGGTCCCATCGGGCTCATGGCGGTGGACAGCGCCTTCGTCATGGGCGCCCATGTGGTCTACGCCATCGATCCGGTGGAGGAGCGGCGCGAGCTGGCGCGGCAATCCGGCGCCATCGCCCTGTCGCCTGACGAGGCCGTGGACGTCATTCGCGAAGCAACCCGCGGCCGCAAGGTGGATTGCGTGATCGAGGCGGTCGGCCTCGACGCCACCGTCGATCTGGCGCTGCGTCTGGTGACGCGCCGTGGAACGGTTTCCGTCATCGGCGTCCAGCAGTCCCGCCGCTACGCATTCCCGCTCGAACGGGCCTTCGCCGCCGGCCTGACGTTCCGCATCGGCACATGTTCAGTGCCCGAGGAGTTGCCGGCCCTGTTCCCGCTTGTGCAGTCCGGTCGCCTGCGCCCGGAGCGTTACATCAGCCATCGCCTGTCCCTGGACGCCGGCGCCGAAGCCTACCGGATGTTTGAGGCGCGCGAGGCCGGGGTGATCAAAACCGTGCTGACGCGGCCCTGAGAACCGGCCGCGCCCACCAGCGTATTCGCCAGCAAGACGCGGGCCGTTCCGCCTGAAGGGGCGCGGACGGCCCGCAAAGCCGTTAACCAGGGAAGCGGGCGCTTCCGGTGAACGCCGTGGCGCCGGAACGCTCAACCTGTCCGGATTTCCTCTCCCGGCTTCGGAATTGACACGACGACCCGCAGGCCGCCGCCCGGCCGGTCTTCCAGGCTGATCTCGCCGCCGTGGGCGACGATCACGGCCCGGGCGATGGTGAGCCCAAGGCCCGAGCCACCCGTTTCGCGACTGCGCGATTCCTCCAGCCTGACGAAGGGCTCGAAGACCCGCTGCCGGGCCTCCGCCGGGATGCCCGGCCCCTGATCCTCCACCGTCACGGTAAAATGGCCAGCGGCGGCGGCGACGCTGACCCGCGCCACGTCGCCATATTTCAGGGCGTTGCCGATGAGGTTGGAAAACGCGCGCTTCAATGAAGGCGCCTGCCCCAGCACCGGGGCGGAGCCAACGCCGCTGAGCGAGACATCACGGCCCTGATCCTGGAATTCGTCAACGATGGTTTCCACCACAGGGGCGAGATCCAGCGGCCGCATGCGCTCGTCCGACTTGCCGCCGCGCAGATAGGCGAGGGTTGAATCGATCATCGTCTCCATCTCGCCGAGATCCGCGTCGACCAGGCGGCGGGTCGCCGCGTCCTCAAGCAGCTCCGCGCGCAACCGCAGCCGGGTGATGGGGGTTCTCAGATCGTGGGACACGGCCGCCATGGCCTGCATGCGTTCGGTCACCAGCCGCTGGATGCGTTCCTGCATGGTGTTGAACGCGCGCGCCGCGCGCCGCACCTCGACAGGCCCGGTTTCCGCCAGGGGCTGCGGCGCCTGGTCGATGCTGAACCGCTCCGCCGCCAGCGCCAGCTCGCGCAACGGCCAGGTCGCCCAGCGCAACAGCAGGACCGCCACGCCGATAATGGCGACGCCGACGCAAATCATCATTGCGAAGGCGCCCCAGCCCTCATACGATCCCGGCTCCAGGGTGGAGATGGAAAAGTTGACCCAGGAGCCGTCATCAAGCCGCAGAGACGCCAGCATCATGTGTCGCCAGACGGCGCCGCCCCCGTGGTTATGGGTTCCGGCGGCGGCGAAGCCGATCCGCAACGCCTCCGCCCCAAGACCAGGCGCCTGCTCGCGCAGCCGGGCGGCCATCATCCCGGCGCGCTCGTCATCCGTCCCGTTGTCCAACGTTAGACCGACCCGGCTCCAGTGCGCCTCAAGGCTGGCGTCGGAGAGATCGTGAGCCACCCGGCTGCGCTCCGCATCGCCGGAAACGCCAGCGACGGCGCGGCTGATGGACAGCATGCGCGCCGCCAGCGCCCGGTCGGAGGCTGAGGCCGCGAGGGTGTCCGCGCCCACACGCCAGGCCCAGTATCCCAATGCGTGGAAGCCAAGCAGGGCCGCGATCAGGATCAGGATCGCCCGGCTGGCGACCGTATCCGGCCAGAGCCTGCGAAGCATCGCTTTCATCAGGCTTCTCCATGCTGGCGTCGCGCCTCAGCCGCCAGCATGTAGCCGGCGCCGCGCACCGTCTTGATCAATTGTCCGCCGCTGGCGTCCGCGCCCAGCTTGCGGCGCAGCCGGCTGATCTGCACGTCGATCGTCCGGTCAAACGGGTCGTCGCTGGTCCGGGTCTTGGCGAATTGCATCAGCGCCTCCCGCGACAACACCCGGTTGGCGTGTTCGACAAAAACCGCCAGCAGATCGAACTCACCGGTCGAGAGGTCTATCAGCACGCCCGGCGGCGAAAACAGCTCGCGCCGTCGCAAATCCATCACCCAGCCGTCGAATGTCACCACAGCGTTGTCGGCGGCGCGTCCGCCGCTTGCGGCCCGCGCCCGCCGCAGCACGGCGCGCACGCGGGCCAGCAGTTCGCGAGGACTGAAGGGCTTGGCGATGTAATCATCAGCCCCGCCTTCCAGCCCACGGATGCGGTCCGCCTCATCGCCGCGCGCTGTCAGCATCACGATGGGGATTTGCGAGGCGGCGCGCACGTCGCGGCACAGGTCGAAGCCCGAGCGCCCCGGCAACATCAGGTCGAGAATCACCAGGTCGGCGTCGCCATGCGCCAGCGCCGCCATCATGGCGACGCCATCGGGCGCGCCGGCGACCTGGTAACCGTGACGCTGGAGAAAACGCGCCACCAGCAGTCTGATTTCAGGATCGTCGTCCACGATGAGCACGCGCCCGTAGTCGAGCCCCGGCCCCTCCAGCCCGTGGTCCGCCGCCACATCCTGTCCCGGTTCGTCCGCGCCGGTCCGCGCCGGCCGCCCTGGCTGTTGCATCTGTCATCAAGTCTCTGGCGTGCATGGGGTTTTACGCAGCACGACGTTGTTTCTTTCGATGCCTCGAAAAGGCCTGGCGCCGATCAGCCGGGCCCATTCCATCCGCCAGAACATAGCGCGCCTCCCCGCCTCTGGCCCGCGCCGGTTTGAAACAATTTGTAACGGACGCGCGGCGCAGCGGGTTGCTACCCCTTCAGTCGGGACGGCGCGGCGACTTTTCGCCCGCCTGCCCATCACGACCGGGAGGAACAGAAGCCGTGCGTGTCGCCAGAGCATTTTTCAGCGAAGCGGACGCCGCTTCCCGTGAAAAATACGCGTCATACCAGCCGCCTGTCGCCAGGGGCCGCGCCGCGTGGGCGGCGCGCGGCGGCCGGTTGCTTTTGCCGGTGGCGCTGCTGGCGCTTGGCGCCTGCGCCGCGCCGGTGATTCCGGATAGCCTGGCGCGCCCCGCCAATCCCGATGCGCCGGTTCCACCGCCAGCCTACCACAGCGTGACCGCTGGCGCGGCGACGTTGCGGCCTGTCGGCCCCATGAACTGGCGCGAAATCAACCGCCGGGTCACCCCGCAAAAGGGGCCCGCCACATGACCAGCCGCATCAGCACTCCCCACCGGACCCGCGCGCCTTCCGGCAAAGCTGACGCCACATCTCCCGGCAGGCGCGCCCCTGCCCTGCTCCGGCCTGGCCTGGCCTCCGGCGTCGCCCTGCTGCTGGCCGGCTGCGTCGGCTTTTCCGGTGACGGCGGCATGGCGGGCGTGGTCAGCGGCTCCAGCGCCAGCATCGGCAAGGATGTGGTTCGCATCAGCGACGACCAGTCCGCCGCCGTGGCGAAGGAGCGGGTCGACCGGCTGCTGCGCAGGCCGCTCACGGCGGACGCCGCGGTGCAGGTGGCGCTGCTGAACAATCGCGGCCTGCAGGCTGCCTTCAACCAGCTTGGCGTCGCCGAGGCGCAGATGGTCGCCGCCAGCCTGCCGCCCAACCCGCGTTTCGGCATTTCGAAACTCTCGGGCCGGTTTGAGGTGGAAATCGAGCGGCAGGTCGTCGGCAATCTGCTGGCCCTCGCCACCTTGCCGGCGCGGGCGGAGATCGCGCGGGACCAGTTCGGCATCGCCCGGCGGCAAACGGTCGAGGCGGTGCTGAAACTGGCCGCGGACACCCGCCGGCAATACTGGCGCGCTGTCGCCGCCAACGCTGAAGTCGCCTTCTACCAGCAGGCCAAAGCCACCGGGACGGCAACGACGGAGCTGTTCCGGCGCCTTGGCGAAAGCGGCGGCGTCAACAAGATCGACCAGGCGCGCGAGTTCGCCTTCGACGCCGAGCTCACGGTGCAGCTCGCGGAGGCGCGGCGACGCCAGGGCGAGGAGCGTGAACGTCTGGTGCGGCAGCTTGGTCTGTGGGGCGCCGACGCCAGGTTCCGGCTGCCGTCCGACCTGCCGGCGACGCCCCGCCCCCAGACCGCGAAAGCCATTGAGGCCGAGGCCCTGCGCCAGCGCATCGACATGCAGATCGCCCGCGACGAACTGGCCATGCTGGCGCGCTCCCTGGGGCTGACCCAGGCGGTGCGCTTCATCAACGACGCAGAGTTGCTGGGCCGCCGCACCTATGACCGGGGTCGCGACATCACGGAGCATGGTTCGGTCCGGCGGGAAAGCGCGCGCAGCACGACGCTGGAGCTGGAGATCGAAATCCCGATCTACGATTTTGGACAGTCGAAGGTCGCCATGGCGGAGCAGACCTACATGCAGGCGGCCAACCGGCTGGCGGAAAAGGCCGTCAACATACGCTCCGAAGCCCGGGAGGCTTACGCGAGCTACCGCGCCAGCCATGACATCGTTCGCCAGTACCAGAACAACGTCCTGCCGCTCCGCAAGATCATCCAGGACGAATCCCTCCTGCAATACAACGGCATGCTGACGGACGTGACGGAACTGCTGACCGACGCCCGCAACCGCATCCTGTCCAATGTCGCCGCCATCAACGCGCGGCGCGACTTCTGGATCGCGCACACCAACTTCCGGCACGCGCTCATTGGCGGCGGCGTGGGAAGCAGCGGCGGCGCGATGGTCGGACCCACCCCCGCCGCCGCGGCCGGTCATTAAGGGAGCCCAGCCATGACCAATCTGTCCCGCAGGGGATTTCTCGGCTCATCGGGGCTGGCCCTGGCGAGCGGCCTGACGGCCGGCGCCGTTTCAGGCCGCGCCGCCTTCGCCGGTGTTCCCGAAGCGCCCACCATGGCGGACGCCGCCACCCAGCCGCCGCTGACGCCCACCACCGGCCCGGACTACCAGCCCGTCGCTACCCTGAACGGCTGGTCGCTGCCCTGGCGGATGAACGGTGACTGGAAAGAATTTCACCTGGTGGCGGAGCCGGTCGAGCGGGAGCTGGCGCCCGGCATGAAGGCATACCTGTGGGGCTACAACGGCCAGTCGCCCGGCCCCACCATCGAGGCGGTCGAGGGCGACAGGGTCCGCATCTTTGTCACCAACAGGCTGCCGGAGCACACCACCGTTCACTGGCACGGCCAGCGCCTGCCCAATGGCATGGACGGGGTCGGCGGCCTGACCCAGCCGCACATTCCGCCAGGAAAAACCTTCGTCTACGAGTTCCAGCTCCGGCGCTCGGGCACCTTCATGTATCACCCCCATTCCGACGAGATGGTGCAGATGGCCATGGGCATGATGGGCTTCTTCGTGGTCCACCCGAAGGACCCGGCCTTCCGCCGCGTCGATCGCGACTTTGTCTTTCTGCTCAACGCTTTCGACATTGAGCCTGGCGCCTATGTGCCCAAGGTCAACACCATGCTGGACTTCAACCTGTGGTGCTGGAACAGCAGGGTGTTCCCGGGCATCGATCCCCTTGTCGTCGGCAGGAATGACAGGGTCAGGGTGCGCTTTGGAAATCTTACCATGACCAACCACCCCATCCACATGCATGGCTATGAGTTCAGGGTTTCCTGCACCGATGGCGGCTGGGTCGACCCCGCCGCCGCCTGGGACGAGGTGAGCATCGACTGCGCCGTCGGCCAGATGCGCGCCTTCGACTTTGTCGCCGACGAACCGGGCGACTGGGCGATTCACTGTCACAAGTCGCACCACACCATGAACGCCATGGGACATTCGGTAAAAACCTATATCGGCGTGGACCAGAAGGAGCTGGCCAAACGCATCCGCAAGCTTACGCCCGGCTACATGCCCATGGGCGCGACGGGCATGGGCGAAATGGGCTCCATGGAAATGCCCCTGCCCGACAACACCCTGCCGATGATGACCGGCTTCGCCCAGTTCGGCCCGGTGGAGATGGGCGGCATGTTCTCCGTGGTGAAGGTGCGCGAGGGACTGGCGAAGAACGACTACAAGGACCCCGGTTGGTTCAAAAATCCGGAAGGAACGGTGGCCTTTGAATACCAGGGCCAGCCGCCCGCGCCAGCGCGCGCCGCGCCGCCAGGCGCCGACGCTCCCGCATGGCGGGTGAAAGATCCGCGCAAACCCGCGTCAGGCGCGCAAGGCCAGCCGCGCCCGCCTGCCGGCGGCCACTCCGGCCACTGACATCGCCGCGTCAACCACTTCACAGATGGAAGGAATTGCCATGTTCAGGACAGCAGCAACCACAACGGCGGCCCTTGCCTTCATCGCCTTCGCCCTGCCAGCGACGGCGCAATCGGTCAGCGGAACGGTTACCAAAATTGATGCGGCCCAGGGAAAACTCACCATTGATCACGGCCCGATCAAAAATCTCGACATGGACGCCATGACCATGGTGTTTCGCGCCGGCGATCCAGCGATTCTCAAGGGGCTGAAAGCTGGCGACCGCATCCTGTTCGACGCCGATCGGGTCAATGGACAGATCACGGTGATCCGCCTGCGGAAAAACAGCTGACCGCCAGCCCGGAATCCGGCCAGACCGGATCAGGCCCCTGTCCTGGCCGGGGGGCGCCTGGTGCGTGGCCATCGCCTGGCAATGGCGCCGCCCCGACGGCTATTGATAGAACGATGACGGCGGCGCCCCGAAATGGCGACGGAACATCGCCGTGAACGCGCTCTGGCTGGCGTAGCCGCAATCGAACGCGATATCGATAATCCGCTCGCCATGGGCCAGACGCCGCAGCGCGAACAGCAGCCGGGCCTGCTCGCGCCATTGCGCGAATGTCATGCCCGTTTCCCTTGCAAACAGCCGGTGCACCGTTTTGGCCGTGACGTTCAGACGGCTGGCCCACTGCCCGACAGTTGTCGTATCGGCTGGTCGCCGCATGATCGCGTCGCATATCTGGCGCAGACGCACGTCGCCCGGCTCGGGCAGATGCAGCGGCAATACATCGGCCACCCGCGTCTCGTCGGCCAGCAGGCGCATGAGACGCCCGCCCCGGCTGTCCTCCGCATAATCGAGCGGCACGCGCGCCGCCGCGACGACAAGCTCGCGCAACAGCGGCGACACCGCCATCACGCAAGTCCGGTCAGGCAAATGATCGAAGGTGGTCGCATCGACGAAAACGGTGCGTATGCGGACATGACCGGACATTTTGACAGTGTGCTCCAGCCCGGCGGTGATCCACAGCGCGCGGCTCGGCGGCACAACCCAGAGCCCGGCGGCAGAGCGAACGATCATCACGCCTTCGATGGCGTGGAGAAGCTGTCCGCGCGGATGGGCGTGCCATCCCGTCTCGGCGCCATCCGGGTAGTCGATGTCCATGCCCGCCATCGGGCGATCCGTGTCATGAAAATCCAGATGCTTGCGGATCAGCTGGTCCAGCATGTCCCATCCTCGACAGTTCCGGTCTTGTTAGAGTGATACAGACCAGCCCGAAAAACCATAACTGGCGTCTCCTTTCACAACCGGAACGCCAGCCATGAAGACCAGAACCGCCTTTCTCTATCCTCTCATCGCCATCGTGCTCTGGTCGGGAAACGTCATTGTGTCGCGCATGTCGGCGCACGCCATAGGCCCGGAGGCGATCACGTTCTACCGGCTGCTGCTGGCCGTGCTTCTGATGAGCACGCTCGTCGCCGCGCCAGCCTGGCGGAACCGCGCCGTCATCTGGCCCCATCTCGGGCAGTTCGCGATCCTCGGCTTCCTAGCCATGTGCCTGTTTCAGGCCCTGTCCTATCTCGCCGCCGAAACCACCACCGCCGCCAACATGGCCATTTTCACGGCGCTGACGCCATTGCTCACCGTGGGGTTGAGCGTCGTGCTGCTGAAGGAGCCGCCCACCGTCGGCGTGGTGGGCGGCGGTGTTCTCGCGCTCGCGGGGCTGATCTATCTGGTCAGCGGCGGCGATCCGCTGGCCCTGGTCCACAATGGCGTGCGTCCGGGAGACCTGCTGATGCTGCTCGCGGCGCTGGTTTACGCCCTCTATGGCGTGCTGCTGAAGCGCTGGAGCCTTCCGGTCAGCGGCTGGCAATCCACCTACATGCAGGCTTTATGCGCCCTCGTGATCATGTTCCCGGCCTTTCTGGCGACGCCGCCCGCCGGGCGCGCCCTGAACGCCCAGACCCTGCCGCTGATCGTCTATGCCGGGGGCCTGGCGTCGGTCATTCTGCCGTTCTTCTGGGTTCGCGGCGTGCAGCTTCTGGGACCGAACCGTTGCGCGGCCTTCATGAACCTCCTGCCGGTGCTGACGGCGGCGGGCGCGATGGCGCTGCTGGGAGAGCCGGTGCGCTACTGGCATGTCATTGGCGGCGGCGCGGCCATTGCCGGCGTGATCTGCGCCGGGCTGTTTCCCCGCCCCCTGCGCTACAGGGGGATGGACGTCGCGTTGAAAGCCAGCGGTTCATAGCCGCCCAGCCAAAGCGCGAGACAAATTGAAGGACATGACAAAAGCTCCGCCAGATCTGACGGAGTTTTTTCTCTGTGTTCATGCATCAATGCATTGACGCGAAACAGCGCCGCTTTACCTCAACGTCCCGTCATCTCAAAATACAGGGAGAAGCTCCGGGAACAGGTGGATTCGTTTCTCCACACCTGATCAGTGTGCCGTGGCCCCGGCGTCCCTGTATTTGTCCTGGCGGATAATCCGGGCTCCAGCGGCGACAAACGGGCCAGGCGGCCGTGCGACGCGGACAATAAAACACAAAACAATACAATAATATGGGAGTGAAGCATGAGCAGAAAGCCGCCTCTGGCCGGGGTCCGGATAACCGACATGTCGACGGTGGTGTTCGGTCCCTACTGCACGCAAATGCTGGCTGATCTCGGGGCTGACGTCATCAAGATTGAACCCGAGGAAGGCGACAGCGCCCGCAATATCGGCTCATCGCGGGTAACCCCGATGATGGGGCCGGTCCATCTGCGCCTCAATCGCGGCAAGCGTTCGGTGACCTGGGACATGAAAACCGCCGGGGGCCAGCAGGCGATCCGCCGGCTGCTCGAAACCAGCGACGTCTTCATTCACAATATCCGTGAGGACGCCATCAAACGGTTGGGCCTTGGCTATGAGGAGGTGCGGAAGATTCGCCCGGACATCGTCTATGTCCACTGCACGGGGTTTGGCCTCGATGGGCCCTACGCCGGATTGCAGGCCTATGACGACGTGATCCAGGCGGCCTCTGGCGCGGCGTCGCTGCTGCCGCGCGTGGACGGCAACCCCAAACCGCGTTATCTGCCGACCCTGTTCGCCGACAAGGTTTCCGGCCTCCACGCCGCCTACGCCACCCTCGCCGCGCTGATGATGCGAAATCGCGATGGCGTCGGGCAGTTTGTCGAGGCGCCGATGTTCGAAGCCATCACCAGCTTCAATCTGCTTGAGCATCTTTGCGACGCCAGCTTTGTCCCGCCCGCGGGCCAATGGGGCTACACGCGCCAGCTTGACCCCGCGCGCCAGCCCATGCGCACCAGCGACGGCTATATTTCCATCGCGCCCTATCTCGACGACCGCTGGGTCCGGTTCTTTCAGGCGACCGGCCACCCGGAAGTTCTGGAAGAAGAACGCTTTGCCGACAAGACGCTGCGGCGCATCAACATGACGCAGATGTACGAGGTGGCGGAAACCATTTTGCCGGAGAAGACGACGGCGGAATGGCTGGCGATCCTCAAACAGGCCAATGTTCCGGCGTTCCGCTGCAATCAGATCGATGAAGTGCTCAACGACCAGCACCTGAAGGCCGTCGGCCTGTTCCAGCAGCGCGACCATCCCACCGAAGGGGCCTACATCGAGGTGCGTCCCCCAGTCCGCTTCTCGGGCTTTGACTACCCCGAACCGACGCCCGCGCCGACAATCGGCCAGCACAGCGCGGAAGTCGCTGCGGAACTCGGGCTGACGCGCCAGGCAAGGCCCGTCGATCAATGAGCCGCGCCTGACCCGGCGATGGCGGGCGACAATGCAACGCCCGCCTCAACGGCAGTGAATTGAGGATAGCCTTACGACACCCGCGACGCCGCGCCCCTGCCAGATTCAGCCCCCGGGCGCCGGGGCGCGCGGCAATCACCTCCACACCGCCGCCATCCGGCGATATCCCCGGAGTGCGGCCAAGAGACAGGACGCCGCCGTCACGGCGGCCCACACACACCACGTCTGCCGGATGCCTTTGGCGGGCCGAAGACGAAGAAACGGCCAACGACACCTACGCCAGAGCTCTCCAAAATGAAGCCTGAAACCTTCTGCAACATGCTGACAGCGGTCGCGGCCCAAATCAGCCTGGCCCCGACCGCTGATTGTCAGAGGTTTTCCTTGTAGAATGGAACGAGCTTCGCCAGCGCCTGTCCGACCGGCTCCGGCTTGTCGTAGAGGTCATAGTGCGACCAGCCTTCGAGGACGACCAGTTCCTTCTTCTTCGAAGCCGCCCGTTCGATGATCTCGCAGCCGTCGCGATAGGCGCCGAACGCGCCGACCTGATCGCCGACGATCACGCAGAGCGGCTGCGTCAACAGCACTTCCGCCAGATGGAAGGCGTCCCAGCCGACAGCCGCGGCCTGATGCGATGGCACGGAGCGATTGAGGCCGTTCGGCTTCTGGCCGCGCGGCGTGCGGTAATATTCGGTCGCTTCAAGAGTATCGCGGTCGTTGACGCCGAGCCGCCTGGCCTCTTCCGGCGACGGCGGCAGCAGGTCATCGACCTTGACCGCCTCGCCGCGGGCTTCCGCCGTGCGCTGCCTGGCCATGGCCTCCAGCGCGGCGATCGGGTTGAGCGCGGTGAAGTTGCCGCGCATCAGGCGGCCATAGTTCGCGCCTGTGACGGCGCTGACCGCCTTGATGCGGCGTTCGGTCATCGCGGCGTTGATCGCGTAACCGCCGCCGCCGCAGATGCCGAGCACGCCGATGCGATCCTCATCGACGTAAGGTAGCGTCACCAGATAGTCGGCGACGCGGCGGAAGTCTTCGACCGCCTGGGTCGGATCTTCGATGGAGCGAGGCTCGCCGCCGCTGGCGCCCTGGAAGCTGCGGTCGAAGGCGATGACGATGAAGCCTTCCTTCGCCAGCGCCACGCCATAGACATTGCCCGATGTCTGGTCCTTGCAGCTTCCGATCGGATGCGCGCTGATGATGGCCGGATATTTCTTCGAAGTGTCGAAGCCCGGCGGGAGGTGGATATCGGCGGCGATATCCCAATACATGTCGTGATTGCGGATTTTGACGGTTTTCATGGTCCGATCTTCCTGCTTTTGGGTTAGAAGAGCGCTGTTACCGGCCCGCGAAGAGGCCCCGCATTCACATGAACGCAGGCTTGTCGCCATCGGCGCCGGGCTTGTTGACGCCGATATTGCGGTTGCCGAGCGCGCCTGGCGCTTCGATCAGTTGGACCACCAGGGCCGCCACGCTCTTGCGCGCGACTTCGGCGCCCTTGAAGGGTTCATTGCGCCCGGTGATCTCGTAGTCGATCTCGTCGGCGTCGGTCAGCCAGGCCGGGCGCAGCACGACGTAGTCCAGCCCGGATGCTTCAATGAGGTCGGCGGCCTTGCGATAGGGAGGAAGATATGCACCGATTTCCCGGTTGTTCCATTCGCCGAACCTGCCGGGAACTTCGTCATAAATGCCCAACGTCGTGCAGAAGATCAGCTTGCGGACGCCGGCATCTTTCATGGCGGTAATGATGGCTTGCGCCTGGGCGTCGACGTCGCCGGCAAGGTTCGCGTAAACCACATCCTGGCCGACCATGGCCTCCTTCAGCCTGGCGGCGTCGTGCACATCGCCTTCGACGACGCGGGCGTTGGCAGGGACATCGCGGCCCAGCTTCCTGGCGTCGCGGAGGAACAGGGTCATTGCTGCGTCATTGCGCTCAGCCAGCATATCGACCACATGCCGGGCGATCTGCCCGCTGGCGCCGAGGATCAGGGTTTTGGTCATCGATTTATCCCCCGCTTTGCTGCCGCCGCGCCGGGCAGACAGACCATCGCTTGTCACCTGATTTAAATAGACAGCTGGACGCGGGAGAGAATGCCGGCATATCTACATTCAATATGAAGCCTGACTTAAAGATGTAGCTCGTGGATCGAAACCTTTTGCCCGCCATCGCCGCCTTTGCCGAAGTGGCCCGCGAAGGCAATTTCACCCGCGCGGCGGCGAAACTCGGCATTACGCCCTCGGCCCTCTCCCAGACGATCCGCGCTCTGGAAGAAAAGCTCGATATCCGCCTGCTCAACAGATCGACCCGCTCCGTCTCGGCGACCGGGGAGGGGCGCGTGCTGTTGGCGCAGATCGATCCAGGCCTCGCGGCCATCGCCCACGCCGTCGGCGCGCTTCAGGACGCGCGGCGTCGGCCAACGGGCGAAGTGCGCATCAACAGCTCACGGATCGCGGCAAGTCATCTTCTGTTGCCGCATCTGGCGGAGTTTCACCGGCGCTATCCCGATATCCGGCTGGAAATCGTCGTTGACGACGAATTTGGCGATATCATCCGCGAAGGCTGCGACGCCGGCGTGAGGCTGCGCGAGGATGTAGGAGACGGCATGATCGCCGTGCCGCTCTGCCCACCCATCTCGCTGGCGGTGGTCGGCTCTCCGGCCTATTTCGCGGCCAATCCCGCACCGGCCAAACCGGCCGATCTTGACAGGCACAATTGCCTGGGCCTTCGCCATGGCATGAGCAGCACCATTGCAGGATGGGAGTTGACCGACCCGGACGATGGACACAGCTTCCTCATCCAGCCGCAGGGCTCGTTCGTCGTCAACAATGACGATATGGTGTTGAACGCCGCCCTGCAGGGCGTCGGCCTCGCCATACACATGGACTTCGCCGTGCGCCGCCATATCGAGGCAGGTAATTTGATCCGGGTTCTGGAGGACTGGTGCCCGCCCTTCGACGGATTCAATCTCTACCTCGCCACCCGCGAACAGATGCCGCCGAAGCTCCGGGCCGTGGTCGATTTTCTGACTGAAAAGCGACGCGCGGCAACCGCTGGAGGTCAGCGCCCAATCGCCTGACGGCAAGCTGTATTATGATTGCCCTTGCGGATTGCCGACACCTGGCCACAGAAATCTTAATCGATGTTTCGCGCACATCCGTGGGCCATTCTGCCTGGCGCAAGCCCCTTGCCCACAGGCCACTGCCCCAAAAGGCGCTATCCATCTGATAATTAAAGAGATAGCTCGGAAATTTGTGCGGCAATCGGCGGTGTGGCGGATGGGGTGAGATTCGAACTCACGGTACGGTTACCCGCACGGCGGTTTTCAAGACCGCTGCCTTAAACCACTCGGCCACCCATCCATCAGGAGCGTCAGAACGACATCCCGCACGCGGGCGCCGGCGTTGCGCCGGCCTGCCCCATGCGGGTGTTTTGCCGTCGCCGGGGGCCAATGGCAAGCCTCAATCACGTCACGCGGCGCGTCTTTCACAACGTGGCCGGCTTATCACGGCTGAACGGCCCCCCGGTTGACGCGGGGATGGCGCTCCCGCCGGCCGGCGGAGCGCCATCCATGCGTGCAAATGGCTTACCTGTTGTCCCGGGAGTTGATGATCCCGCCTTCCGGGACCCAGCGGTCACCCTTGAAAACCATCATCTGCAGGTCCTCGACCGGGAAATGGTCGGTCGGCGACGTGGTCATCGCAATGCCCTCGTACAGCAGGTCCGCCTTGTACCCCTTCATGCTGGTTGCGACCTTCATGACGTTCTCGTGGGTGAGATTGTCGCCAGCCTCCTTCAGCAGGTGCACAAGCGCGCTGCTGATGGCGTAACCATAGGCGTAGAGCGAGTTGTTGAGATCGCCCTCCGGCATGTATTTGGCCATGAACGCCCTGAACGCCTTCATGTCAGCGTCATTCACGAAAGCCGGGTCGGTGGGATCCTTGATGTAGGTCGCCGTGATGGCGCCCTGGGCGTTCTCAATGCCGGCGGGGATGATCACCGCGCCGACCTGGGCCGCCACATTGTTGAGGATGTGCACCGGCCGCCATTTCATTTCACCCAGTTTCCGCATGGCCTGGGCCGCGAACTTTGGCGTCGAGAGATTGAGAAACAGATCGGCGCCCGAGGCCTTCAGTTTCACCATCTGGGAATCGACGGTCGCGTCCGACAGATCGTAGTGCGCCTCGGCCACGATCATCGACGTCCTGTCGCCGAGGCCATCCTTCACGCCCTTGTAGATATCCTTGCCATAATCGTCGTTCTGCACCAGAACGCCGATTTTCGCGTTGGGATAGCGGGTTTTGATCAGTTTGGCGTAGGCGCGCCCCTCCGAGTTGTAGGACGCGTTGAATGGCATGGTCCAGGGGAACTGGGCGGGATCATCGCCAAACCGCGTGCCGCCTGAAGCCAGCAGCAGATGCGGCGTCTTTTTGGCGTTCATGTATTTCATGATCGCCGTATTCGATGGCGTGCCGACGGTGCCAAACAGGGCCAGAATGCCGTCGCTCTCCACCAGCTTGCGCGTCTGCTCCACCGCTTTGGGCGGACTGTAGGCGTCGTCGTAACTCAGGAAGCGGATCTTCCGGCCATTCACGCCCCCTTGCTCGTTAATCATCCTGAAGTAAGCCGCCGCTGTCTTGCCAACGACGCCATAGGCGGAAGCCGGACCGCTATAGGGCACAAAATTGCCAACGACGATTTCCGTATCGCTGGCTCCACGGCTATATTTCTTTTCGGCGAGAGCCGGGAAAGCGGTGGCGATGCTCAATACTGAAGCAATGCACAGCCCGGCCACAATGGTCCGCTTGCCAATTTTCAAGACGTTTCTCCCCATCTGTTCGTTATGGGGCAAACATAGCATGGCCTTTACAGGTTATAGCAAGAGGCAAACGCCCACCGCAGCTGGCTCCGCGTTTCAGCCAGACCGGGACCAGTCAACGGAAATCGCCGCCTCCGCCGCCCGCAAAGACCGCCACGACAAAAACGCCTGCCGGACTTGAATAAAACGATAGTTCACATCAAAATTTTTGTATGGAGATCAGTAAATTCAGTCGCCACCAGCAAGAACATCCCGCTGCGTGAACGCGTGACGCGAACCACTCCGCATGCGCCAGGTGTTGGGGGCGGCCTGGAAACAGGAAACAAACAGATGGTTCCCGGAAATAACCTGACGTCAGGCCGTCCATTACCTGAAATTCACCACCCGAATACCCAAAACTGGCGGCGACGCGCCAACGGCGCTCCGTCAGTCCTGGGCCATGTCAGCGGTTTCCGCGACAGGGTCCTTGCCAGACCGCAGCGGCGTCACGTCGCGGATGCTCCGCAAGCCGCCGTCACCCCCCAGCATGGGAAGTTGCGCGCGGGTTCGCGAGCGCGGGAGGGCGCCCAGCAGCCGCTCGTCCAGCGTTTCAATAATCTCGGCCAGTTCAGGCTCCGCCACCTGAGCCGCCGCATTGTCCTGGGCATACCAGACACACTGCCGCTGCCCGTGCTCCGGCCAGTCGGCCTCCTGGCCGCGCACCAGCAGGGGGTAAACCGTCACCGTGCACTGCTGCAATTGCCCGTTCTTGCGCCGTTTGACGTAGCCATAGGCGCCCAGTGGCTGTTCGCCAATGCGTCCGCGCAGGCCGGCTTCTTCAAACGCCTCCTGGGCAGCCGCCTGCGACGCGGTGCGGCGCTTCATCGGCCAGCCCTTTGGAATGACCCAGCGCCCCGTCTCGCGGGAGGTGATCAGCATGATTTGCAGCGAGCCGTCCACCAGGCGACGATAAGGGAGAGCGGCGACCTGAGAACCTTCCGTACGCTTCAATCTCCCCTCCTTTCCTGTGCCTGACCCAAATGACGTTCCATCAACCCCAGGGCAGGCTTCTGCTCAGCCAGCGCCGGCCCATGATGATTTGACGCCATCTCACACATACCAGCCCAAACTGTGGCCGTTCACCAACAAACTTGAAGCGGGGGAACGACAGAAAGTCCGCGCGAACAGCCGACCGTAACGACGGCGGCGCGACCCATGCAGTGGCCGCCAGTCATGATGCAAGCCGAATCGTAATTTCAAAATAATCAGCCCCAATGTAGGGAATTTCCAAGAAATTTCAAGTAAAGATGCGACGACACCGCCGCGACAACTACGGACGCGCCCAGCGGGCCATGACCCCGAATTATGCCGCGAGATTCAGGCTGGTCCAGGCCTGTCCGCGTCAAAGGTCGCGTTTGCCCGGCGCGCGCTGTCAACGCGGCGCCGGCGCCAGATTTTCAATCGCGAGGAGCGAGAAAGAGCCCGCCGACCATCCGGTCCGGCATTTGTCCAATCAGGCTCTCAGGCCTGCATGATCCTGGGGCTCTTGCGAACAGCCCTGATGACCGCATTCAGCGCGTCTTCCGCTTCCTGCGCCTGGCGCAGCCCCTGGCTTGCCCTGGCCGGGTCAGTCACTGCGGCCACAAGCTTGCGATACGGCTCCACATTGCGCCCCATGCGTCTGGCGTGGAAAGCATCAAGATATTCCGGCCCATAGACCTCGGCCAGATGCTCCAGCGCGTCTTCCAGCGCCGCCTTCAAAACCAGCGCCTCAATTTTTGACTGCGCCGACGCGTCAGGTCCCACCGATTCCCCGGCCAGGAGAGACGGCGCCGATGAAATGGTGGGCGTCGCCGCCGCGCTCACGGGCCGGACATGCGCCGCCGGCGCCGTTGGCTCCACCAGCGTCCGGCGGCGCAGGAGCCAGACGCCGCCGAGCATGGCGGCGAAGGCGGCGCCGGTGACAAGAAGGGCGGTGTCGCTCAGCATGTCCCCTTTCCAGACTGGCCAGAAACGTCCCGGCCAATGCGATAACAACATGACTGCGTTGAATATAGCGCAAGCCAGGCCGCCATCAATATTTCCGCGCCGATCCGTGACAATCCCACCCCGCAGCCATGGCGCCCGTCCAAAGGCAAAGGCAACCGGCGCCGGCGCGGCCGCGCCACGGGTGGACGGCTGGCGCCGTTTCAGACCCGCTCACGGGCGCGGCCTGGCAACCTGCTGTTGCGGCGCCCGGCCCACGGGGATACGAACGGGCCGAGGCTGGAGACTCTCATTCCCAGGGAGGCGTCGAGTGCCTGAAGCCACGACCCCGTTTGTTATCGCGCCATCGCCACAGGCGAGCATTGCCGTTGCCGGAACATGCGCCCGCTTCCCGGTGCGCCGCATTGTCTGTGTCGGCCGCAATTACGCCGAGCACGCCCGTGAAATGGGCGGCGATCCTGACAGGGAGCCGCCGTTCTTTTTCATGAAACCCGCCGACGCGGTGACGGACGGGGGCGCCATTCCCTATCCGCCGCTCACTTCCAACCTGCATTATGAGGCGGAGCTGGTGGTGGCGATCGGCGCGCCTGGCGCTGATATCGCCCCCGGCGACGCCCTGGCGCATGTTTACGGCTATGGCGTGGGCGTCGACCTGACCCGGCGCGACCTCCAGAACGCCGCCAAGTCGGCCGGCCGCCCCTGGGAGTGGGGCAAGGCCTTCGACTTCTCCGCGCCTTGCGGGCCACTGCGCCCGGTCAGCGCGGGCGGTCATGTTTCCCCGGACGCCAGGATTTCCCTGACGGTCAATGGCCAGTCGCGGCAGGCGGCGGTCATGGCGGACATGATCTGGCCGGTTCCCGCGATCATCGCCAATATCTCCACCGCCATGCTCCTCGCGCCCGGCGACCTCATCTTCACCGGCACGCCGTCTGGCGTCGGTCCCCTGTCGCCAGGCGATGTCGTCGCGGCGCGCATCGACGACCTGCCCCCGCTGGATTTTTCCATTGCGCCCGGCGCCTGAAAGGACCATGCAGGCGGCCATGGCAAACATTGTGAAGCCCACCGGTTCACCGGCCGCCGGCGAGGAAACCGGCAACCCGACGGCGGAGGCGTTGCGCCAGGCGATGCGGCGCGTCGCCAGCAGCGTCGCCGTCGTCACCA
>Ga0180216_1000356_pt1 | contig 50070 bp, 32 predicted proteins | sample eDN3rd37CBELigMG_FD_128879 | JGI IMG/M metagenome (GOLD analysis project Ga0180216, IMG submission 128879) | Enriched Miracle-Growth compost microbial communities from Emeryville, California, USA - eDNA 3rd pass 37_C BE-Lig MG (version 2)... ...
GCGATCCTGTCCAGGTCGGTCTGGCCCGCCAGCACCGCCTCGGCTATCTCCTGCGCATACATCGCCTTCCGCTTCGAGAGCCCGGCCTCCGTCAACTCCAGGTAGTTGACCCGCGCCACCATCTCCGGGTCGGGGACCACCGGGACCAGCTCGCCATCCACATCGATCTTCGGACCGAACCGCTCCGCGAACCGCCGCCGGATCGCCCGCCCCGCGGCATTACTCAGCTGTTGGTCGATCAACGCCCAGATGAGCGCCGTCCAGAGATCCGGTATCCGCAACGGCTTCAGCCCAGGCATGCTGTCGACTATCTCCAACAGCGCCCGATCCCCCGCCACCGCGGCCCGGAACTCCTTCAGATCGTCCTCGGCCGAGATCATCCTCTTCAGCGCCGCCAGCACGCGGTCCTCGACATCGGCCAGCGAACGATCCGAATAGACCGCCGCGGTCACTGGACCATCATCCACCTCCTGTTCCAGCTGGACCACCACGGGGCGGCCCGCCAGCCAGAAGGCGCGACGGACTGCGCCGCCCTCCGCGTGATAACTCAATCTGTACGGAGCCACGAAGTCGAGATCGAACCGCAATACGGACATACGCTACCCGGCCTGTGGAGAGGGTTGGACAAATTCCTTTACGGTCGGCTGACTCCGATCATAGCGCGCTGGTAGTTGTACCGCAACCAGATCCCGTAGACGACGTCGCCCGCACCCACCCCTCAGTCGACCCCGCCCCCCGGCAACACCGCCCGCCCGGTCTCCGGGTAGAACCTGCTCCCCGCCGGGAGTAGATGGACCACCATCCCGGCTACCCCCAGGACTGGGGCGCTCGCAGGAGTGACCTCGCCCCGGCGCGCGTCGTATACCACCACCACACTCTCACCGACCACGCTCCAACTCCCATCGGGGTGGACGATCAGCGCCGTCGACTCGTCTATCCCCACCCCGAGGAGATGCGGGTTCTCCAGGACCACGCTCACCAACCGGTTCTGGCGCTTCCGCCGCACGAAGTGCTGGTCGATGACCGCGTTGACCACCAGCGAGAGCCCCTCCACCGTCTGGATGTTGTCCCGCTCGATCGTCAGATGACTGGCGGTACTGTCCGTCGGCGGACGCGAACCACCAGGGCGCTTCTCCCGCCCCGTGATCATCGGTGTCGACATGATCGCCGCCCCCGCCGACGTACCCCCCACCACCACACCACCCTCGTACAGCTCCCGGATCCTCGCAGCCATCTTCGTCCCCACCAGCGCCCGCGCCAACCGCGTCTGCAACCCGCCGATGAACCAGATCCCCGTCACACCGTCCAGCCGACGTACCGCGGCATCGGTGTTCGCCTCCTCCCGGTCCATGTAGAGACTGAACGCTTCCACCCCATAGCCGCGCAGCTCCTCCGCCACCTTCTCGCCCGCCCGCGCATTGTTCCCGGCCATCCCGAAGACCGCGATGCGCGCCTTCCCCCGGCCACCCGCCAAATCGACGAACTGCTGCATCAGCTCCTTCGAGCGCGGTCCACCACCGACGATGAAGAGCGTCCCGGCCGGAGCCCCTTCCCGCTTCGCCCGTACCAGTACCGTATCCTCACCGGCGCCGGCACCCCAGGCGAGGGTCCCGGCCGGGAGCGCCGTCGCGCCGCCGAGAAAGAGCCCGCATCCCACCACCGCTGCCAGCAACCGCCTCCGAACCTGCTTCATCATCTCCTCCTTACGACAGCTCCAGTCGTTCTTCCGCCCACCCCCACCCGCATGCCAGCGCCCCCGCCGGCCGGCCGCTGGAATATGTCCCCCACGCCACCCGGCCGGCCAGGGGAACGGACACGACCGCGCCGACCGCCGCCGCCGCGCCCGATACAGTACCGCGGCGCCCACACCGGCTGGTCCGGCGCCACACGACGCCGCCATTACCCAACCCCCGTACCCCCATCGAGTTACAGCCGCGTCACGCTCGCCGCTCTTCCTCCGGACCCGTGTTCCCGTTCCCGGTACCGAGTTCCTTGACAAGCACGATGGGGCACACTAATTTGGCCACCCATTGCCCGAAAGCTAGGAGACGTTGTTTTTCGGCACCTAGTCGAATCCCGACCTACCTTGCACGGCTCTCTGTCCATTCCGTGGTCGGGATCAAGGCCGACGCCGCATTCCGCGGCGTCTCTTCACTCTCTTACCTGCGGGAGGTTGCGTTGAGTATGTCCACCCTTTCCCACAGCCCAACCGGAGGATCGTATGAGACATAATGTCGTACGACGACTAGTGGCTCCGCTGCTATTGTTGCTGAGCTGGGCGCTCCCCGCTTCGGCGCAGGAGGGACGGGGCCAGGTGACTGGTACGGTGGTACACGCCGATACCAAGGAACCCATGGCTGGGGTCCAGGTCTATCTCGAAGGGACGCGTCACAGCGCGGTCACCACGCAGAACGGGCGCTTCCTCATCCTCAACGTCGAGCCCGGCATCTACCGCATCGTCGCCTCCAACATCGGGTACGCCGAGGCGTTCAAGGATAACGTGCGGGTCGAGGCCGGCGCTCCGGTCACCGTCAACTTCGAGATGCGCGCCGAGGCCCTCTCGATCGAAGGGCTGGTCGTCACGGGTGTGGTCGATCCGATCTCGGGGATCAAGGTCCCCTTCACCGTAGGTAGGATCAGCGCCGAGGACATGCCGGTCCCGGCCAACACCTCGGCGGCCGGTATCATTCAGGGTAAGATCGCGGGCGCCCAGGTCGTCCGCGCCCACAGCCCGGGTTCCGGCGTCTACATCCAGCTCCGCTCCCCCACGAGCATCTACGGTTCGAACGGTCCGCTCTACGTCGTCGACGGCGTGATCCTCTCCAACGCCTTCGATCGGACCACGGTCGACATCGAGTCGCTCGACATCGAGAGCGTCGAGGTGATCAAGGGCGCCGCCGCGGCCTCGCTCTACGGCTCGCGCGCCAACAACGGCGTCATCTCGATCACGACCAAGCGTGGTAGCGAGATCCCGCAGGGTCAGACGCGGATCACCGCCCGCAGCGAGTTCGGCTTCAACCAGATCGCCAAGCGGATCCCGATCGCCCGGCACCACTACTTCCTGACCAACGAAGAGGGTTACCTGGTCAACAGCTCGGGCGCCGTCCTCGAGAATCCGCTCTCCGGCCGCGTCACGGCGCCGGACCGGATCATGGACAACCCCTGGGGGCCCTACAAGACCTACGACAACGTCGACCGGTTCTTCAAGGCGGGTCAGTTCCGGGGTAACACCTTCACGATCTCGCAGAACTCGTCGTCGACCAACTTCAGCCTCTCCTTCAACAACTACCAGACCACGGGTACGCTGGAGGGGAACGACGGCTTCGAGCGGAACAGCTTCCGCGTCAACCTCGACCATCGTCCGCGGAACGACCTCTCGGTCCGGATCGGCGCTTACCACATGCGCTCCTTCCGTGACAACGTGGTCGGCGAGCCCTTCGAGGATCTCCTCCGCTTCCTCCCCGACGTCGACCTCGCGACCCCGGGGGAGAACGGGATCCCCTACAAGATCGAGCCGGCTGCTCCCTACAGCTCGATCCGTAACCCGCTCTACTGGCAGTGGGCCAACGACAACTGGGAGAAGCGTGCGCGGACCCAGGCGAACATCGCCCTCCGCTACAGCCCGATCCGCTGGCTCACCCTCGACGCCGACCTGGGCTACGATCGCTCCGACCGTCTGATCCAGGAGTATCGCGCCAAGGGGATGCCCCTCCTCGAGAGCAACAGCGACGGCGATGATCCGGATGTCGACGGCGGCATCAACGGGCGCTATCGCATCTACATGGCCCAGACCAACAGCTACACGGCCTCGTTCACGGCCACCCTGCTGAACTCCTTCGGTCCGCTGACCGCCCGCACCTACTACCGCGGGATCATGGAGCGCGAGGACCAGCAGAACCTGAACGCGATCGGCCGTCAGCTCGCGGTCACCGGTACCAAGGACCTGAGCGTCTCGACCGACCGGTTGATCGACTCGGGGATCATCCTCTCGCGCGCCAACGGCCACATGGTCGCGACCGCGCTCGACTACAACGACAAGTACATCGCCGACTTCCTGATCCGTCGCGATGGTAGCTCGCGCTTCGGCCCCGAGTCGCGCTGGCAGACCTACTATCGGGCCGCGGTCAACTGGCGCGTCTCGCAGGAGCCCTGGTTCAACGTGCCGGGGGTGAGCGAGTTCCAGATCCGCTTCTCGCGCGGTACGGCCGGTGGCCGTCCTTCGTACGAGTGGCAGTACGAGACCTACACCATCACGGAGGCGGGGCTCCTCCAGAAGGGTACGCTCGGTAACCGCTTCCTGCGCCCCGAGAAGACCACCGAGAACGACCTCACGATCCGGACCATCTTCGACAACCGGATCTCGGTCGACCTGACCTACGTCACCACCAAGACCGAGGATCAGGTCCTCCCCGTCGCGCTGCCCGGCCCCTACGGCTTCAACACGCAGCGGCGTAACGCGGGTACGATCGTCGGCACCACCTACGAGGCCACGATCGAGGCGCGGCTGATCAACCGCAACAACCTCAGCTGGCGCACCAACCTCGTTCTCGACCGCAGCCGGAACCGGGTCGAGCGCTTCGACCGTCCGTGCTACCGCGAGAACATGGTCTTCTACTGTGAAGGGATGGTCATGGGTGAGTTCTGGACCACCCGCCTCCACAGGAAGCCGGAAGAGCTCCTCTATCGCCACTCGCCCGAGGTCCTCAGCCAGTTCCAGGTCAACGACGATGGCCTCCTGGTCTGGGTCGGCGAGGGGAACACCTACAAGGACGGCCTCTCGAAGAACCTCTGGGGGACCCAGACCACGATCGATGGCTTCACCTATCAGTGGGGGCTCCCGTTCCAGCAGACCAACGAGATCGGTAACCCCGTCCGCGTCAAGACGGGTGACGGCAACCCCGACCTCAACTTCGGCTGGAGCAACACCGTCCGCTGGAAGCGCTTCACCTTCTACGCGCACATCAACGGTCAGCTCGGTGGCGACATCTACAACACCACCCGGGCCCGTATGTACACGCGCTACCGGCACGGTGACGTCGATCAGTACGGCAAGCCCGAGGAGCTCAAGAAGCCGATCGACTACTACAACGCGCTCTACAACTCTGGCAACTTCGTCGACTTCTTCATCGAGGACGGCTCCTACGCCAAGTTGAGCGAGCTCTCGGTCCGCTACAACCTGCGCCAGAACCAGATGAAGGGTGTTCTGCGCCAGCTCGGTCTGCAGAACCTCTCGCTCGGGTTGATCGGGCGTAACGTCTACACGCTGACCCGGTACACGGGCTACGATCCTGAGGTCGGCTCGAACTTCAACCGGCGCGACGCCAACCCCTATCCGCCCTATCGGACCATCACGGGCGAGATCAGGGTCACCTTCTGATATGGCGTGTACAGGACGAGAGCCAGAGAAAGAGAAGATCTGACTATGCGAAAGGCATTCACACGGGCCATCTGGGCCGCAGCGCTGGGCGTGACCTTCGCCGGCTGCCAGAGCCTGGATCTGCCCTACTACAACAGGCCAGACCGGACGCGCGTCATTGCGACGCCGGAGGACGTCGAGGTGCTGATCTACAGCACCTACCGTCGCTGGTGGGAGTCGGCGCAACACAACCAGCCCAACCGTGCGCTCTCGGTGATGGGCAACGAGATGACCACGGCCCTCACCGGGGCGAGCGGGACCTACGACGTAGCTCGCGAGCCGCGTGAGACGATCCCCAACACCCTGGTCTATCCCGGGTATTGGATTATGCGCCGCCCGTGGGATCTACGATGGGAGGTCATCTCCAGCGCGGTCGATGGGATCCAGGCGATCGAGCAGCGGGGCATTCGGATCTACGAGACGTCCAGCTCCGGTCGGGTCGATGTGACCGATCGGGCCCGCGCCTTCGCCTACTTCACCGCGGGGCTCGGCCACATCTACCTGGCCTTCCACTTCGACCAGAGCTACATCTACACCCCGGACATGGAGCTCCGCGAGGACATCGACTTCAAGAGCCTCGGGGAGTACGGTTTCGCGTTCCGCCCCTACAACGAGGTGGCGGAAGCCGGGCGTGAGCTCCTCCGGGAGGCCCTCCGGATCAGCGAGGCCAATCCGCACGACATCCCGGCCAGCTGGATGAACCAGGACGAGAATATCTCGGCCGAGGACTTCCGGCGGATCATCCACTCCTTCATCGCCCGGTCGCTCGCCTACACCCCGCGCTCACCCGAGGAGCGGGCCGCGGTCGACTGGAGCGACAACGAGGGTGGCGTCCTCTATCACGTCGATCGTGGGATCGAGAAGGATCTGTACGTGAAGTTCGTCGAAGGGACGTGGGAGGCCCCCTACCAGCAGTTCGTGACCTTCATCAACGATGCGCGTCTCTCGAACCGGCTGCTCGGTCCCGCCGATACCTCCGGCGCCTACCAGGACTGGCTCGCCAAGCCGATCAACGAGCGGACTCGCTTCCAGATCCGTACCCCGGACCGCCGCATCACCGGTACGTCGGCCACGACCCGGGGCGAGTACGTGGCCTACAGCTCGCGTGCGGCGGGTGTGAGCAACTCGCAGACCCGCGGGACGTACCTCGACTCGCACTACTACTCGGTGCGGTGGATGCACCAGGATTCGCTGCGAATCCCGGGCAAGAAGCTGTACTCGATGACGACGCTCGAGATGGACTTCCTCCGGGCTGAGGCGTACTACCGCCTCGGTCAGAAGGACAAGACCGTCGAGATCGTCAACAAGACCCGCACGAGGACTCGTTATATCCCCAGCGGGTCCACCACGGTCGCCTACCCGGGGCTCCCGCCGGTCACCGTCGACGGCGTCCCGCAGTCGACGGGGTGCGTGCCCAGGAAGCCGTGGCGCAACCCGGATGGCTCCATCCCCTGCGGCGACCTCTGGGACGCGCTCATGTACGAGAAGCGGATCGAGCTGCACGGCTTCGAGGCGATCATCCCCTACGCCGACGCTCGCGGCTGGGGCCAGCTGGTCGAGGGGACGATGATCCACTTCCCCGTCACCGCGCGTGAGCTCGAGATCATCGGCTACCCCGAGTACAGCTTCGGTGGTGTCGGCCGGCCGGGTGGCGCTCCGCCCCCGACCACGGTCTCGCCCTGACGGGTAGCTGCACGGCACACCAGCCTCGCCCTGTCGCGAAGCTGGTCGGAAGGGGGCGCTCCGGCGCCCCCTTCTTCGTTTTGCGGAACACCATCGAGACCCGTAAATTGTACTCTGATCGGCTACCAGCCGCGGGGACGCACCCTGTCCGATCAGCACACACTTTTCTGCGCCAGAGGAGAAGCTACGTATGACATGGCACACGATCTCCCGCCGGAGCCGGCTCTGGCTCCTGATCGCAATGGTCATGATCGTCACGGGCGGGTGCGCCAGCGCCGCCGGCACCAAGGCTTCGGGATCCAACTCTGAACGGATCACCAACGCCGAGATCGTCACCGCCCGCACCCAGGGGATCTCCAACCTCGACGAGCTCATCAGCCGGCTCCGCCCGCGGTGGCTGCAAGTCGATCGGATCCAGAGCTTCAACGTCTCGTCCGGGATCCTCGTCTACGACGGCAACTCCATGGTCGGCGGCCCCGACGTCCTAGCCAACTACACCCTCGACACGATCCGGGAAGTCCGCTGGCTCAACTCCGCCCAGGCCGGCACCCTCCCCGGCGCCGGGGGGATGCACGTGGAAGGCGCGATCGTCATCATCCGCTGAGTCGTATACGACGCGGCGCCCGCCACTCGGCGGGCGCCGCACCCGCGACTCACCCCGCGATCGCGTCGCGACTCCGCGCTTCACGCCCCGCTAACGCCCTCTCGCTCAGCCACTCCACCCGCACCACCTTGCGCCCGCTCCACGGCGATCCTAACCTTTGCTCATGAGGAAGATTCGCAGCCATCGCTTGACCGCCGCCCTGGCGCTACTCGCCCTTTCGACCACCATCGCCCCGGCCGCGGCGCAGGTCCCCGAAACCGAATACGACGGCGCCGCCGCCCTCGGCCTGGCGCTCCGCCGCCTCGGCGCCACCCAACGAGTCCTGATGATCGCCGCCCACCCGGACGACGAGAACACCGCGGTACTCAGCGCGCTCGCGCTGGGTGCGGGCGCCGACGTCGCCTACCTCTCGCTCACCCGCGGCGAGGGCGGGCAGAACGGGATAGGTGCGGAGTTGCAGGAGGCGCTCGGCGTCATCCGCTCCGAAGAGCTCCTCGCCGCGCGCCGCCTCGACGGCGCCCGCCAGTTCTTCACCCGCGCCTACGACTACGGCTTCTCCAAGAGCGCCGACGAGGCCTTCCGCAAATGGCCCGCCGACTCCATCCTCGCCGATGCCGTCGCCGTGATCCGCCGCTTCCGGCCGGACATCGTCGTCGCGATCTTCAGCGGGACCCCGGCCGACGGCCACGGACAGCACCAGGCCGCGGGGATCGTCGCACGCGAGGCCTTCCGCGCCGCCGGCGACCCGAACCGCTTCCCCGAACAGCTCGCGCAGGGGCTCCGCCCCCACCAGCCCGCGCGCCTCTACCGCGCCCTCTGGCGCGACCGCGGCGACGGCGGCGTCACGCTGCAGACGGGGACCTTCGACCTCCTCCTCGGCCGCTCGTACCACCAGATCGCGCTCGCCAGCCGCGGCCGCCACCGCTCCCAGGACATGGGCCGCGCCCTCACCCCGGGACCGCAGCAGGTCCGGCTCCAGCGCGTCGACCGCGACGACCCCGCCGCCACGACCCTCTTCGCCGGGCTCGACACCACCCTCTCCGCCCGCGCCGGCGCCCTAGGCCGCGGCGCCCCCGCGGAGCTGACCAAGTTACTTAGGGAGTACGACGACGTCGTCCCCACGATCCGCGCCGCCTTCAACCCCCTCGACCCGGGCGCCCTCGTCCCGCACCTCGCCCGGGCGGTCGCACTCCTCGAACGCGCTGACCAGCTCCTGGCGGGCGCCACGACCGCCCCGGCGTCCGGCACCGACCCGGCCGCCGAGCTCCGCTTCCACCTCGCCGCCGAGCTCGACGACGCCCGCGCCGCCCTCGCCCGCGCGGGTGGCGTGCTCCTCGACGCGATCGCCAGCAGCGAACGCATCGTCCCCGGCCAGACCATCGAAGCCGAGCTCACCCTCTGGAACGGCGGGGCGTTCCCGCTCGCCGTCGCGCGTCTGGAGCCGGACCTCCCCGCGAACTGGGCCGTTACACCGCTCGATCGCGCCGCGGACAACGTCGTCTCCCTCGCCCCCGGCGCGATCCTCCGGCGCCGCTTCCGGATCGCCATCCCGGCTGACGCGGAGCCGACCGAGCCGTACTACCTGCGCGCCCCGCGCGACGGCGACCTCTACCGCTGGCCCGCGGATCCGGCGCTCCGGGGGCTCCCCTTCGAGCCCCCGACGCTGCGCGCCCGGGCCCGCGTCGACATCGCCGATCGCACCCTCGACCTCGCCCGCGAGATCGAGTACCGCGCCGTCTCGTCGGTCGACGGCGAGAGCAGGCGCCCGCTTCTGGTCGTACCGGCGGCCTCCCTCGAGCTGGACCCGGGGATCGCGATCCTCCCCTCGAAGGCCGCGGCCAGCCGCAAGGCGGCACAGGCCAATACCACCGCGCTCCGCTTCACCGTCCGGATCACCACGGACGCGCCGGAAGGTATCTCCGGTACGCTGCGCCTCCTCCTCCCCCCCGGGTGGACGAGCGCGCCCGGCAGCATCCCCGTCACCCTCGCCCGGCCGGGTGAGAAACGGCAGTTCGAGTTCCAAGTGACCCCACCCGCCGGGGTCGAGCCCGGGGCGTTCCCCGTCCGCGCGACCTTCGAGGCCGCGACCGGCGCCCGCTACGACCGCGGCTACACCCTGATCGACTATCACCACATCCGCGTCCGCCCACTCTACCGGGAGGCGGCGGCCACGATCCAGGTCCTCGACGTCGCGGTCGCCGACGGGCTCCGCGTCGCCTACATCCCCGGCGCCGGGGACGCGATCCCGGACGCCCTCCGCCAGCTCGGCGTCCCGGTCACCATCATCGCCCCCGCCGACCTGGCCACGGCGGACCTCTCGAACTTCCACACGGTCATCCTCGGGATCCGCGCGTACGAGCACCAACCCGAGCTCCCGCGCCAGAACCGGCGGCTCCTCGAGTACGTCGAGCGGGGCGGGACGTTGATCGTGCAGTACAACCAGTACCGCTTCTCCGGGAGCGACCTCGCGCCCTACCCCCTCACCATCGCCCGGCCGCACGACCGCGTGACCGACGAGACCGCGCCGGTCCGGCTCCTCGACCCGGCGCACCCCATCCTCTCTTGGCCGAACCGGATCACCGAACGGGACTTCGAGGGGTGGATCCAGGAGCGCGGACTCTACTTCCCCCGCACCTGGGACGAGCGCTATACGCCGCTGCTGGCCATGAACGACCCGGGCGAGTCACCGCTCGAGGGAGGGCTCCTCGTCGCCCGCTATGGGAAGGGGACCTACGTCTACACCGGGCTGGCGCTATTCCGCCAGCTCCCGGCAGGGGTGCCGGGAGCCTACCGGCTCTTCGCGAACCTGGTTTCGCTCGGGGTGCGACCGGAGCGCTAGCGGTTCGCTCGGAGGATCGCGCCGTTCAGAGTGGCGGCGTACGCGGTCCACCCAAGGTACGGCGTCACCAGCATCGCCGCGGTACGATCGACCCGGCCGCTCTCCCGCGCATACGCCGAGAGGAGCGGTAGGAGCAAGGCAAGGTCGGCTAGCGCCGCGCCCGGTCGCTTTGCCCCGAAGAAGAGTGGACTCCACGCCGCATTGGCCGCGAGCTGCGCCCACCAGAAGGCTAGAGCACGATCCCGTGCCGGACTGGCACCCTGCCGCCAGACCCGGTAGGCAGAGAGCGCCATCAGCGGATAGAGTACCGACCACACGACGGGGAAGACGGCACGCGGCGGCGTGAATCCGGGCTTCTTCAACCGTCGGTACCACCTCTTCGTCCGGCCGCTCCCCGGACTCACCCGCGCCCCGAGCAACGCCGCCCCCGCGACCGCGGCGCCGAAACCGGCGAGCGCCAGCAACTTCCCTTCGCGCTCCGGTGTTTTCATGGACTCACTCCCTTCTAGTGGTCACGGTATAGAACGGCAAGGCACATACCGCCGCGGCCGGAGAATACCGGCTAATACCGAATGGGACCTTGCTCCACCCATCCTGTCCGACCTTGGCAGCCCGGCATGCTGCCCCTAACTTATGATCATGTACAGATTCAAGAATTTGACTGCACTGGCCGCACTGCTCGCCGGCGTTACAGCCTGCACCACCGGCGATGGCCGTACCCCCCTCGTCGTCTACTCCCCGCACGGCCGCGAGCTCTTACAGGCCTTCGAACAGGCCTTCGAAGCGCGTCGCCCCGATGTGGATCTGCAGTGGATCGACATGGGCTCCCAGGAGGTCCTAGACCGGATCCGCTCCGAGAAGGCCAACCCGCAGGCCGACGTCTGGTGGGGCGCCCCCGCGGCTCTCTTCCAGACCGCGGCCGAGGAAGGGCTCCTCGAGCCCTACGGCCCCACCTGGGCGACCACGCTCCCCACGGAGATGCGGGACGAGGGGGCGCTCTGGCACGCGACCTATATCACCCCCGAGGTGATCGCCTACAACACCGAGGCGGTCACGGGCGACGACATCCCCCGCGACTGGGACGACCTCCTCGACCCGCGCTGGCGCGACAAGGTCCTGATCCGCGACCCCCTCGCCAGCGGAACGATGCGCACGATCTTCGGGATGATCATCGACCGCTCTCTACGCGCCACCGGCGATACCGCCGCGGGGATGGAATGGCTCCGCCGGCTCGACGCGCAGACGCGCGAGTACGTCCCGAACCCGACCCTCCTCTACCAGAAGCTCGCCCGCCAGGAGGGGCTGGTCACCCTCTGGGCGATGCCGGACATCGACGAGCTCAAGGCCAAGACCGGGCTCCCGATCGGCTACGTCATCCCGCGTAGCGGGACCCCGCTCGTGGTCGACGGGATCGCCGTGGTCCGCAATACTCGTCGCCCGGAGCTCGCCCGGGAGTTCGTCGAGTTCGTCGGGAGCGACGAAGGGATGATCCTCGCCGCACGCGAACACTTCCGTCTCCCGGCCCGCCCCGACCTCCCGGCGGACTCGCTCCCGGAATGGGTCCACACCGCCCGGCAGCAGCTCGTCCCCGAACCACTCGATTGGGACCGGCTGCAGCGTGAATCGGCCTCGTGGATGAGGTATTGGGACGAGAACATACGCGGGCGAGGACGGCGTTGAGGGATGCTCCGCCTGGGTCGCGCCGTGCTCGATCGTATCCGGCTGATCGATTCAGCTGCCTCCAGCTCGGACGACCGCCACTCCCCCGGTACCGCCTCCGCTCCATGGGCAGCAGGAAACGGACTCCGAACGCCGCAGCGATGACCGTATGACCGCATCCGGTACCACACCGATCCTCGAGCTCGAGCGAGTCACCCGCCGCTTCGGCGAGACCACCGCGGTGGACGATCTCTCCCTCGAGATCGCGCCCGGCGAGCTCCTCACCCTCCTCGGGCCGAGCGGGTGCGGGAAGACGACGACGCTGCGCATGATCGCCGGCTTCGAGACCCCGTCCGCGGGGCGCATCCTCCTCGACGGGCGCGACATCACCGGGACCCCACCCCAACGCCGCGGCTTCGGGATGGTCTTCCAGAACTACGCCCTCTTCCCCCACCTGGACGTAGCAGGCAATGTCGCGTTCGGGCTGGAAGGGAAAGGGATCCCGCGCGCCGAGATCCGGCGCAGGGTGGAGGAGGCGCTCGCCCTCGTCGACCTGGCTGGGTACGGGTCGCGCAAGGTGCAGCAGCTGTCGGGGGGACAGCAACAACGGGTCGCGCTCGCGCGCGCGCTCGCGCCGCAACCGCGGATCCTCCTCCTCGACGAGCCACTCTCCAACCTCGACGCCGCGCTGCGCGAGCGTACCCGCACCGAGCTCCGAGCACTCCTCGAACGACTCGGGATCACCGCTATCTTCGTCACGCACGATCAGGAGGAGGCCTTCGCCCTCGCCGATCGCATCGCGATCATGGAGAAGGGACGGCTACGACAGGTCGGAACGCCGGAGGAGCTCTATCGTCGCCCAGCCACCCCCTTCGTCGCCACCTTCCTGGGACAGGCCAACTTCGTCGACGCCCGGGTGCTCGGGAGGGAAGGGGATCAGCTCATCTGCGAGCTGACCGGAGGGGTACGCTGGCGAGTGCCGGCAGCCAACGGCGGCGCCGCCGGGACGCCGCCAGCTCCCGGCGAGAGGGTCCGGATCATGGTGCGCCCCGAGGACCTCGTCTTCGTCACCACGACCGGTGAGGGGGCTCCGAGCGGGTTCACGACCACCTCCACCGGCGGCGTGGCTGAAAGAGAGCGCCGTGACACGGGGACCGCAGGATCCCAGGGTGAGCTACGCGCGCAAGGCTTTACGGTAGAGGGTGGGCCGGCCCTGAGCGCCAGCGTGCTCGAACGACGCTTCGCCGGTCCGACTACCAGCTACCTGGTCCGCGTCGGCGAGGCGGAGCTGCTCGTGCGGGGGAGGCCGGACGACGCCCACCCCGGCCAGATGCTGCAACTCCGCCTCGCCGCGGATGCCACCCCGGTCATATTCGGCGCCGGATCAGACCGACCGGCGCACCCCGGCTCAATTCTTCTTGAAGACACGCACCCCGAAGAAGCAGTACGCCTCTGAACAACCGGGGATGGACACGGCGAGCAGGTGCGGCCCGGTCTCCTTGGCGACTGCCCGGAGCACTGGTACGTCGTCGTCACCGACATCCTTGTCGAGCACCGACGTCCCATCCCCGCTGAACAGCACCAGATTCATATCCGTGCAATCGCCGTCACACCCCCCGACGATAGCGTAGGAGACATCCTTCTCCAGCTTGATCTCCAGCACCACCTCCCCCTTCGGCTTCAACAGGCCGACGAGCTGGGGAGCGCCGAAGACAGTCACGTCGGTGGCGAGGCCCTTGTCAGCCCAGAACTTCTGGGTAGCCTCCAGCTGCTCCATCACCACCGCGCGCTGCGCATGGAGATCCGCGGCGCCCACCAACATGAGGAACGCGGTGGCGGCGAGTGTTACGACACTCTTGATCATCTTTCCTCGATTGTGAAGGGGAGAGTACGGCCAAAGGCGCTAACGATAACAGCCGTGTAGCTACGACCGCAATAGTGATCTTCCAGGCAGCGCGCCGGTCGAGGAGTGATACCAAATTCGACGATTCAGGCATCGCTCCAGCACAGCTCCTCCCCGAATCCCGAATGCCGAATCCCGAATCCCGCACCCATGCTACAGGCGCGAAACAACCGTATTTGGTATGAGAACTCATATCGAGTGCGGTTGCCTCATACCTGCAACGTAGATGCAGGGTGTTCCCCTGGAACGGAATCGCGCATGAGGGAGCGGAGACCCCTCGGGCCGGTACATACCGCCCAGAAGCGGACGCCAGTCTGGAGGACCCGAGGGGAAGGGTCGGCGGGGAAAGCTCAGCGAGCGGGCGCCCGGAGCGGAAGGGGAGTCCCCCGCGCCGGAGCGCTGCCGCATCTACCGCGATCAGTATCCTCTATCCTACAATAAGTCACGGCTGCCGCGTGTCCGGCAGCCGTGACACGCCATCCCTCAAAATATCAGCCCTACACCCAACGACACCGTGGGCGTGTAGTTGTTCATCGTCGAGACCTCTACCCTACCGGTGGCGAAGATGAAGGGTGTCGAGACTATCAACCCGATCGAACCTCGGCCGTGGCTGCGGGCCTGCAGCTCGTCCCAAAAGGTCTCGAACTCACCTTCCGGGCTCGGCTTCGCCACGTACAGGTACTCCGGCAGGATGAAGAGCGCCAGGGAGAGGCCGCGCGCCGAGCCGAGCCGTTTCCCGATCCCGATCCCGATCGGGACGATCGTCACGGCACTGTCGGCCGCTTCTTCGCGCGGGATCCGCTCGTGCTGTACGCCGACGACGAAGCAGACCGGCGGGGCATAATCCTCCATCTCGTAGCCGAGCGACGCGGAGAGCGTCAGCCCGCGACCCGCGTCGTACTCGGCGCGGCGTACACCGAATCCGAGCGAGTATTCGGTGTTGAAGTTCAACCCGAGGCGCCCCCCTACCGCCGGCTGCGACCCACGGGCCGAGACCTCCCCTTGCAGCGAGATCTGACCTTCTCCGGCCGGCAACCCCAAACAGACCTGCGCCGCCGCCTCACCGGCTAGCAGCAGCATCAAGGCGGTGGTGGTCAGTAGCTTGATCCCGTTCGAGTATCGCATAGCGGCTCCGCGGTTGGGCATTTCCGGCCCCACGACTACGCGCCCGTCCGCGCTAGTCAGGCCGGATCCGTCTGGGTCTCGCCCATATCGCACACCCTGTTCCACCCCGTGGCCCCCCGCCCCACATCCGACGCCGAACCCTTTGCTGGAGCGCGACTATCTTGACCCCGGCCCAGCTCCGACCGATCTTGACCGAGCTGTCCCACCGCCTGACCCCTGTTTCCAGGAGCGATCCAGCATGCACCGCTACCCCGGACTCCGCCGCCCGGCGCTCGGCTTCCTGATCATCCCCTTCTGGCTCGGCTGCGGCTCCTCCGCGCCCGCCGGCGATACCGACCCCTCCGGGCGCAACGCTTTCTGGTCCGCGCTCACCTCGCTCTGCGGCCAAGCCTTCGAGGGACGGCTGGTACACGGCTCCCCGGCGGATTCCGTATTCTCGCGGGAGCGCCTCGTCATGCACGTACGCGAATGCGGTCCGAACGAGATACGGATCCCGTTCCACGTAGGCGAGAACCGCTCGCGGACCTGGGTCTTGACCAGGACCGAGACCGGGCTCCGCCTCAAACACGACCACCGCCACGAGGACGGCTCCCCGGACGAGATCACGCAGTACGGCGGCGACGCCGCGCCCGACGGCACCGCGGAATGGCAAGAGTTCCCCGCCGACCCCTACACCGCCTCACTGATCCCCGCCGCCGCCACCAACGTCTGGACGATCGAGGTGATCCGCGACACCACCTTCGCCTACGCCCTCCGCCGCGAAGGCACCGATCGCAGATTCCGCGTGGAGTTCGATCTGACAAAGCCGGTAGAAGCACCGCCGGCGCCATGGGGGAGGTAGGGCGCGGGATTCGGGGGGTGGGATTCGGGGGTTGGGGGTCGGGATCGGGGGGCGGGGGTCAGGGTTCAGGGGCCAGGGGATTGGGATTCAGTATAGTGGGCATTCGGGGGGTGGGATTCGGGATTCGGGGGGCGGTTGTTGGAAGTGGGAGGGGGTAGGGTTTGGGGAGCAGGGGGTGAGGTCAGGGGAGCTTGGGATTCGGAGGGTGAGGCTGGGGGTTGGGCAGGGTATGGCGCAGGTAGCGCAGCAATAGACAGAGCAGGGTTTGAGAGTCGTGATGAGGAGCAGCAGGTCGGGCTGATGACGCCGAGGTGCGAGGTTGGGCAATCGGGGATCGGACTTCGGAGGTCCAGGTTGAGCCGATCACGCAATGGCTGGCTAAGCTTCCGGCAATAGGGGGCAGATCGTGGGAATTGAGGAGTCTGAGACTGTTGGGTCGGACAAACTCAGCTTTGGACGACCGAGCCCCCCCGGAGCAAAGTTCGGGAAGTGGGGTCGGGGTCTGATACCAAGTTCGGCTATTCAGACATCGTTCCAGCGCAGCACCACCCTGAATCCCGAATGCCGCATCCCGAATCCCGTACCTTCGCTCCAGGCACGAAACAACCGGATTCGGTATGATGCCTAGTCCCAACCCTCGACCCCTGGATCCTGACCCCCGACCCCCGATCCCGAATCCCTACCCCTTCAACGCCACCTCCAGCGCATTCCAACCAAGCATTGCGCAGCGGACGCGGACGGGGAACTTGCTCACCCCGGCGAGGGCGCGGAGGTCGCCGAGCGAGCGGTCGCGCGCAGCCTCGGCATCGCCGTGCAGCATCTCCGTGAACCGCGCCATCATCGCGCGCGCCTCCTCCGGGGTCTTCCCCCTGAGCTGCTGCGTCATCATCGAGATCGACGCCTGCGAGATCGAACACCCGTGGCCGGTGAAGCGGACGTCCGTGATACGACCGTCCTCGATCAGGAGCTGCAGGAAGACCTCATCCCCGCAGGTCGGGTTGTTCAGGTGCGCCGACGAAGTGGCGCCCTCGAGCGCCCCCTTGTTGCGCGGGTTCTTGAAGTGGTCCAGGATCAGCTCCTGGTATAGCGCCCCGAGCGCCGGGGTAGAACGATCTATTTCCATCTAGCAGTATTCCGATCTCGTAATGGTGTGGGTTGGGATTCGGGGATCGGGGGCTAGGGGTCTGGGGCCAGGGGTCTGGGCTTGGGATTCGGGGTTCGGGGGATTGGAGCGGGCGTCCTCCGCGACTTCGCACGTTCACGACGCCGCATCCCCGCGCGCCCCACACTCGAATCCTACTCCCCCGCGAATCCTCCAACTCCGCGACCCCACACTCGCCCGCGGACCGCGCCAACTCCGCGAACTGAACTCGCCTCACGCGAACCTCACCACCCCGCGACCCCCGCCCCCCACAACGAAGTCAGCCCATTCCCCCACAATCCCTCAGCCCCCCCTCCAGCCACACACCCAACCCCTCCGCCCCCCCTCCGACCCCCGAATCCCGAATCCCAACCCCCGAATCCCAAGCCCCTGACCCCTGACCCCTAGCCCCTAACCCCTCAATACCCAAACACCACCCGCGCCTTCTCCAGCCCCTCCGCCAAGCGATCGATCTCCTCCGTCGTGGTATAGACGAAGCACGATGCGCGCGTGGTCGCCGGAACGCCGAGGTAGCGCATCAGGACCTGGGCGCAGTGGTGGCCGGCTCGGATCGCGATCCCCTCGGAATCGAGGATCGTCGCCACGTCGTGCGGGTGCAGCCCCTCGAGCTCGAAGGAGAAGACCGCCGTCCGCTCCTTCGGATCGAGCGGCCCGAAGTGACGGAGCCCCTCGACCGCGGAGAGCCGTTCCAGCCCGTAGCGGACCAGCTCCGCCTCGTGTGCGGCGATCGCCTCGCGCCCGAGCGAATCGAGGTAATCGAGCGCCGCGGCCATCCCGACCGCCCCGCCCACGTTCGGCGTACCCGCCTCGAACTTGTGCGGGAGCTCCGCCCAGGTCGAGTAGTCGGGATATACCATGTCGATCATCTCGCCGCCACCCTGGTAAGGCGGCATCTCCTCGAGGAGCTCGCGCCGCCCCCAGAGGACCCCGATCCCCATCGGCGCCCCGAGCTTGTGTCCGGAGAAGGCGTAGAAGTCGCACCCGAGCGCCTGTACGTCGACGACGGCGTGCGCCGCCCCCTGCGCGCCGTCGATCAGGACCCGCGCCCCGACCCGCCGCGCCCGCTCGACTATCTCCCGCACCGGGTTGATCGTCCCCAGTGCATTCGAGATATGGCCGACCGCGACGAGCTTGGTCCGCTCGGAGAGGATCGTGTCCAGCTCGGCGAGGTCGATGCGCCCTTCGTCGTCTATACCGACGTAGCGCAGCTTCGCCCCGGTCCGCGCCGCCACCAGCTGCCAGGGCACGATGTTGGAGTGGTGCTCGAGCACGCTCAGCACCACCTCGTCCCCCTCGCGGAGGTTGGTCCAACCCCAGGTCATCGCGACGAGGTTGATCGCCTCGGTCGTCCCCCGGGTCCAGATCACCTCCGCGGGGTCGGCCGCGCCCAGGAAGCTGGCGACCCGGGCGCGAGCGGCCTCGTAGCGCTCCGTCGCCCGGCGCGAGAGCTCGTGGATCCCGCGGTGCACGTTGGCGTTGTCCTCCCGGTAGAACGCCGCGACCGCGTCCAATACCGCCCGCGGCCGCTGCGCGCTCGCGGCGCTGTCCAGGTAGACGAGCGGGTGGCCGTGCACCGTCTGCGCGAGCGCCGGGAAATCCGCGCGCACCGCCTCGACGTCCAGCGGCGCCACCCCGGCCGCCGCCCCCCGCGTCGTACCGGGAGTCGTCCGATCCAGCACTTCTTTCATCTCACACCGCCAGGTATATCTCGCCAGCGTCGACCTTGACCTCGTACGTCTTCACCGGCTTGATCGCCGGGAGACAGAGGGCGCGGCCGGTCTGCAGATCGAAACGCGCACCGTGCCAGGCACACTCCAGCTCGGTGTCCTCGAGCGTACCGCTGGAGAGCGGGTAGTCACGGTGCGAGCAGTTGTCCTGTATCGCGTAGATCTCCCCCTCGACGTTGGCGAGACAGATCTTCTCCCCGCCGACCTCCACGGCGAGGAGCTGCCCCGGCGGGAGATCGTCGAGGGCAGCTACTCTCACGAACTCGGCCACGTCCACCTACCCGATCCTCGCGGCGATCGCCGTCTTGAGCTCCTCGACCACATCCGGGAGCGGGAGCCGCTCGAGCACCTCGCCGAAGAAGCCGAAGATCACCAGCCGCTCGGCCGCCTGGCGCGTCAGACCACGGCTCATCAGGTAGAAGAGCTCCTCCTCGTTCAGCTGGCCGACCGTCGAGCCGTGCGAGCAGCGGACGTCGTCCGCCTCGATCTCGAGGTTCGGGAGCGAGACCGCCTCCGCGTCCGGCGAGAGGAGGAGGTTCCGGTTGGTCTGGTACGCGTCGGTCTTCTGCGCCTTCGGGTGCACTCTGATGATACCCCGGAAGACCGTCTTCGATCGGTCGTAGAGCGCGCCCTTGTAGAGGAGATCGCTCGTCGCGTGTGGGACCACGTGGTCCTGCCGCGTGTTGTGGTCGAAGTGCTGGTCGCCGGTCGCGAAGTAGAGGCCGAGCATGTCGCTGCGCGACCCGGTACCCTCCAGCCGAGCCCCGAGGTCGACCCGCGCCACCGAACCACCCAGGTTCACCACCAGGGTGTCGAGGTTCGAGTCCTTCTCGGCGATCGTCTTCTGGAGCGAGAGGTGGCGCACCCCCTTCCCCCACTGCTGCAGCGCGACGTACTGCACATCCGCGCCGTCGCGGGCGAAGACCTCGACCACCCCGCACGAGAGGGTCGGCGCCTCGAAGTCGGGGGAGGCGAACTCCTCGACGTAGGCCACATGGCTCTGCGCCTCGGCGATGATCAACGTCCGCGGGAAGACCGCCGTCCCCTCCTCCTCGATCCAGCGCACCACGCGGATCGGCTCCTCGACCCGCACCCCGCGCGGGACGTAGAGGAAGATCCCACTCGCCCAGAGCGCACCGTTGAGCGCGGCGAACTTCCCCGCCTCGGCCGGGAGCGCCTTCGTACCCAGGTGCGTCATGACCAGGTCGGGGTGCGTCTCCGCCGCCGCCGCGAGGTCGGCCAGGATCACCCCCTTGGCGCGCAGCTCCTCGTCGAGCTCGATCGCGGCGACGTCGGCGCCGACCACGAGCACCCGGCCGGCCGCCTTCTTCCCCTCCAGCCGCGCGCGCGCCGCGGCGGGGACGACGACCCCGGCCCCCGCCCGCTCGGCGAGCCGGACCGACTCCAGCGAGAACTGCGAGACATCCGTGTAGCGCCACTCCTCCACCTTCCTCGTGGGGAAGGGCGTCTCCTCATATACCTGCCAGGCGTGCAGGCGCTTCTCCCGCAGCCACTCCGGCGAGCCCGCGGCCCGCGCCTCGGCGGCGCCGCGGTTGAACGCCGCCGTCACGCCCTCTATCACCATGGTATTGGCCAACGTTGACCCCTCCTTTACCAACTCGTTCAGATCTCGTCCGTCAACGTCGGCGCTCAGCCAACGCTCCCCTCCATCTCCAACTCGATCAGGCGGTTCAACTCGACCGCGTACTCGAGCGGCAGCTCCTTGGCGATCGGCTCGATGAAGCCGCGCACGATCATCGCCGCCGCCTCATCCTCCGAGAGGCCACGGCTCATCAGATAGAAGAGCTGCTCCTCGCCGATCTTCGAGACCGACGCCTCGTGCCCGACGTTCGCCGTGTGCTCCTCGATCTCGATGTAGGGGAAGGTGTCCGTGCGCGACGTGTCGTTGATCAGCAGCGCGTCACACTCGACGTTCGACTTCGCCCCCGTCGCACCCTCGTAGACCTTCACCAGCCCACGGTACGACGCGCGGCCCGTCCCCTTCGAGATCGACTTCGAGATGACCTGCGACGTCGTGTACGGCGCCGCGTGGATCACCTTGCCGCCCGTGTCCTGATGCTGACCATCCCCCGCGTAGCCGATCGAGAGGATCTGCCCGTGCGCGCCCTTCCCGATCAGGTAGCACGACGGGTACTTCATCGTCAGCTTCGAGCCGAGGTTCCCGTCCAGCCACTCCATGTGCGCGTCCTCGTGCACCAGCGCCCGCTGCGTGACGAGGTTGTACATGTTCTTCGACCAGTTCTGGATCGTCGTGTAACGGAACCGCGCACCCTTCTTGACGATGATCTCGATCACACCCGAGTGGAACGAATCGGTCGAGTAGACCGGCGCCGTGCACCCCTCGATGTAGTGCGCCTGCGACCCCTCGTCCGCGATGATCAGCGTCCGCTCGAACTGGCCGAGCTGCTCCGCGTTCACCCGGAAGTACGCCTGCAGCGGCGCCTCCACCTTCACACCCTTCGGGATGTAGACGAAGGAACCACCCGACCAGACCGCCGAGTTGAGCGCCGCGAACTTGTTGTCCGCCGCCGGGACCACCGTGCCGAAGTACTCACGGAAGAGCTCGGGGTAGAGCTTCAGCCCGTTCTCGATCGACTCGAAGATGATCCCCTGCTCCTCCCACTCCTTCTTGAGCGAGTGGTAGACCATCTCCGACTCGTACTGCGCCCCCACCCCCGCCAGCACCTTCCGCTCCGCCTCGGGGATCCCCAGCTTCTCGAAGGTCTCCTTGATCTCCGGCGGGACGTCTTCCCAGGACCGCTCCATCTGGTCCTGCGGCTTCAGGTAGTAGTAGATCTGGTCGAGCGTCTCCTCGAGGTCGGAGAGGTCCCCACCCCAGGTGGGCATCGGCTTCGAATAGTAGATCTCCAGCGCCTTCAGCCGGAACTTCAACATCCACTCCGGCTCCTCCTTGTGCGCCGAGATCTGACGCACGACCTCTTCGCTCAGCCCGCGCTGAGCCTTGAAGACCGGCTTGGCCTGGGTGATGAAATGATACTTGTACTCGTCCAGGCCGAGGCTGGTCACCAGTTCGTTCTGCGGCATCTCGAACCCTCCAATTCGGCTCCCCCGCCGGCGCGCTCCCACCGCCCGCGGACAGCTCTTTCACAATCCCACGTCATCGGCACCGACAGGCCCAGCCCGCGTGCCGTACGGCTGACCGCGCCCCCGGAGGGGCAACAGCATGGCAAAGAACTCAGACCGACGCCGGCTCGCCCCGGTACAGCTCGTAACCGCTCTCCTCCAGCCTCAGAGCCAGCTCCGGCCCGCCGGACTCCACGATCCGGCCATGCACCATGACATGCACGAAGTGCGGCTTGATATGCTCCAGCAGGCGCTGATAGTGCGTGATCATCAGCACCGACATCCCCGGCTTCTCGGAGAAGACCTTGTTCACACCATTCGACACGATCCGCAGCGCATCGATGTCCAGACCCGAGTCGGTCTCGTCCATGATCGCCAGCGTCGGCTCCAACATCGCGAGCTGCAGGATCTCGGTCCGCTTCTTCTCACCACCACTGAACCCATCGTTCAGGCTCCGCAACGCGAACGACGGATCCATCTCCAGGAGCTCCATCCGCTCCGTCAACATCTCCTGGAACTCGAAGATGTCCAGCTCCTGCTCCGGGTTCTTCGCCTGGACCGCGAGACGCAGGAAGTTCGCGATCGAGACCCCCGGGATCTCCATCGGATACTGGAAAGCCAGGAAGATACCCGCGCGCGCACGCTCGTCCGGCTCCAGCTCGAGCAGGTCCTTCCCCTGGTAAGTCACACTGCCAGCAGTGACCTCGTACGCCGGATGCCCACTCAACACCTTGGCCAACGTGCTCTTCCCCGAGCCGTTCGGCCCCATGATCGCATGGATCTCACCGGGCTTCAACTCCAGGTTCACACCCCGCAAGATCTCGGTCCCATCATCCGCGATCACGGCGTGCAGATCCACTATCTTCAACAGCGGCTCACTCATTTGCTCTCCTCGCTCCTCACGGTGCAGCTCTGGGGCAGCTTTCAAGAATGATTCTCAATATTGAGAAAGCTACCTCCCCGGGTGCTGGGTGTCAAGGGACGAATCCGACCCGGACTCGGGGGATGGCGCGGCCGAGGACACCGGCGTCAACTGGTCTCAGCACCGTATTTTACGCGCATTGTTCGACAACTTTCCGGCACCGGGAACGCCCCTTTCGCCCCCGCCTTCCGGTCGCGGGACCTCCTCCGTCCGATGCTTTCCATCGGGTCCTCCAGACGGGGCCTCCCCCTCGGTGCGGCTTGTGCCGCCCCTGCGGGGTCTCCGCTCCCTCCTGCGCGATTCCGCTCCAGGGGAGTACACCCCGCCTACGCTAAAGGTATGAAACAGCCGAATTCGGTATCACACGAGTCACCCGCGGGGGTCAACGCTCGTGCCGACAGGGTCCCCGAGAATCTTTGGCCCGTCTCTCGCGGCCCTTCGCCGGGGGTCGGGGGTATTGGATGGTTGTGGGGCGTAGCGAACGGCGGCGGCTCGACGTTTACCGAAAGGTAGGTAGTGAGTGGGATCACTGGTCGATGGTTCGCGTGGGCGCGTGGTGCTGGTGTTGGGTGGCGGCGGGGTGAAGGGGATGGCGCACATCGGCGCCTGGAAGGCGCTCGAGGAGCTCGGGGTGGAGGTCACGGCGCTGGTCGGCACGAGTATCGGCGCCCTGGTCGGCGCCTGTCTGGCGGGGGGGCTGGGGTGGCGGGAGCTGGCGCCGCTGGCGATGTCGTTACGGAAACGGGACATCGTCTCGATGAACGGCCGATCGCTCCTCCTGAACGGGATCCGCCAGCCGAGCGTCTTTCACGGTGAGCGGTTCCTGGAGTACATCCGCTCGGTCCTCCCGGTCCAGCGCTTCGATCAACTCCAACGCCCCCTCTATATCAACGCCGTCGACCTGGAGACGGGGGAGATGGAGTGGTTCGGCCCGAGCGGTCGCACCGATCTCCCGCTCGACCTGGCGGTCTACGCCTCCTGCGCGCTCCCGGTCTTCTACCCCCCGGTGGAGATCGACGGCCGCCATTACGTGGATGGCGGGGTCCTCGACGCCCTCCCGTTCGAGTACGCCGGCACCCTGGACCCTGATCTGATCGTCGCGGTGGATGTCACCGCGGGGCCCGAGAAGGACAGTCTGGACACGATCTCGAAGGGGATGGTCGCGATCCATCATCGGGTCTACGACATCATGGGTTATGCGCTGCGTCGCCAGCGGCTGGAGCGCTGGGCCGGCGCCCCGCTGGTCTACGTGCGCCCTAACCTCGACGGGATCTCTACCTTCGACTTCACGCGCACGCAGTACTTCCTCGAGGAGGGTTACCGCGCCACCCGCCGGGCGCTCGCGGAGTGGGAGAAGCGCGCGCCGGTCGCTAGTTGATGGGGGCGAGCGCGCGCACGATCCGGTCTATCGCGCGGCGCACCGTGGCGGCGGGGGTGCCGCTGGCGTTGGTCATGATGCTGAAGATGAGCTCCCGGCCATCGGGGGTATGGAGGTACCCGCTCAGCGAATTGACGTAGGTGATGGTGCCGGTCTTGGCGAAGAGTCGCCCCTCGAACTCCGTCAGCCGGTGTTCGAGGGTCCCGCTCTCTCCCGGCCGGGCCAGGGCGTCGCGGAAGTGGGGTCCCCAGGGTTGTTGCCGCGCATGGTCGAGGAGCCGCACGATCGCGCGTGGGGTGAGGAGGTTCTGCGCGGCGAGGCCGGAGCCGTCGGCGAGCCGGAACTCGGCGGAGTCCAACCCGACGACGTCTATCAGATACCTCGTCTCGACCGCGATCCCCTCCCGCCAGCTCCCCCGTTCTCCCCGCTCCGCGCCCAGCGTCTTGAGGAGCTGTTCGGCGATCCAGTTCTGGCTCGGCTTGAGGATCGCCGCCACGATCTCCGTGAGCGGCGGCGAGTGCCAGGTAGCGATGAGCCGGAGGGCGACGTCGTCGCCTCGGCCGGTGTCGTCGACCCTCGCGGTACCGGTGTCCGCGGCCGTCCCGCGTAACCGGGCGGACTCGGCGGGCGACGTGATCAGCCGGACCTCCCCCGCGACCTCGATACCGCGCGCCGCGAGCTCCGCGAGGAGCTCCCGCGCCGCCAGCTCGGCGGGGTAGGGGGCCGCGACCCGCAGGGTGTCGGGGGGCGCCCCGAGCGGGATCGTGCCGTGGAGCTCGACGACGTCGCTCAGATAGCGTCGCCGCGCCGCGACCCGCCCCCTCCCCTCCGCCGCCGCCGTGCCCACCGCCGCGACCACCTCGACCGCGCCGGGGGGCGCGAGCGGGGACACCCGCGCGGGGGCGCCGACCGAGTCGCCGGGCGCGACCACCACCCGGAAGGTGCCCTCCTCGACCGCGAAGGCGGCGACCGGCGCGGCGTATTGGTAGGTCAGGTCGCCCACCTCCCACGCTGGATGGATGGGCTGGTCGTCAAAGTACGTGAGATCGACGACGAGGTCGCCGCGCACCCGGCGCACCCCCGCCGCCGCGACCGAATCGGCCAGCGCCGCGAGCGGGGTCGGTCCCTCGGGGTGGAACCGGCGCGAGAGGGTGGGGTCGCCCCGGGCGAGGAGGAGGAGCCCATCGACCTCTCCGATGGCCGCCTCGCCACCCTCCACCGCACCACCACGCGGCATCAGCGCGTACAGCTCCGTCCGATAACGGTGCTCCGGCCCCAGCTCGCCGAGCGCCACGGCGGTCACGACCAGCTTCGTGTTGGAGGCGGGGACGAAGTGGAGGGCGGGGTTGAGACTGTACAACACCCGCCGGGCGGCGGGGTCGTAGACCTCGATCCCCCAGTGCGTCCGATCGAGCGGCGGCGTCGACCTGATCGAGTCGACGACCGCGGCCAGGGTTCGCGCCCCGGGGACGGGCGCCGGAGAGCGCGGCGCGGAGGCGCAGGCGCCGGCCAGGACCGGGAGCAGGAAGAGGAGCGGGAGGCGCGCCGGACGACGTCGTCCAACACCCGATCCTCCGCTCGAGCCCGCCCGTCCGGACTCCGCAACGACCCCGCCGCGACCGGCGGCGGGAGCGGGTGGATTTCGGTACGACATAGCGTGTCACACCCCCCTGGTAACTTTGGCGAATGAAGATGGCGAAGCGGCCCGGCAGACGCCAGATCGGCGCGCCGGCGCGGCCTGGGCCAGCTTGCCTAGCGCACGGGGGGAGCGTAGATTGCCTTTACGCCTCGCCACTCGCCGTGTCCCGGGCAACGTGCTCCGATGCGAATCCCAGAACAACGGACCTTTGCATGAGTGTCGATCTGACAGGTCCGGGGCCTGATGTCACATCTCCGGATCACGCTCTGTCGCGCAGCGCTACAGGCATCCGGCCGCTCGTGCTCGGTGCCTTTCTGGTGTTGGCGGTGAGCGCGGTGCTCGACCGGGCGCTCCCGGCGCAGGATCTGGCACGACAGGCCTGGGATACCATCATCTGGCTCGCGGTCCCGGTCCTGGCGATCGCGACTGCAGGTCGAGCCGCGCTGGCCGCGACCGGTTACCTGCGCGCGGCCTGGTTCGCCTTCGCGGGCGCGGCCTTCTTGGCGCTGGTCGCGCGGTCGCCCTGGGTGATCCAACAGCCGATGCTCTTCGGCGCGACCGGGAGGCAGATCGCGGCGGCCACGCAGCTCATGCTCTGCCTGGTCCTGGGGTGCGCCGCCGTGCTGGCGACTCGCCGGGCGGCATCCCGGGGGCTCGAGCTCGACGCCTCGCTCGACGCCGCGGTCGTCATGGTCAGCGCGCTCATCCTGCTCGAGCGCTTCTTCTTCCCTCGGCTGCAAGCCGATTCGGTGCTGCCCGGGGATTTCCTGGCGGGGCTCCTTTCGGGGCTCTTCTCGCTGACCACCATCTTCTTCGCGATCTTCATGGTGCTGCGGCCCGCCTTCGGGCTGCCGGGTCACACGCCGTTCTTACTCCTCGCCGCCACCTGCTGCTTGCTCCTGGGCGGGCTCCTCGGTATCGTGCCGGGGAGCGGGGGAGCGGGGGCGGGCTCGGTGGTGCGGCTCACGCCGGACCGCATCGCCACCCTCGCGGGGTGGCTGATCCTCGCCCTGACCGCGATCGCGGCCACGCGGGCGCCGCCGGCAGAGGTGGACGGGCGCGCGCCGCCACGCGCACTCTTCCGGCTGCAGCAGGCCCTCATCCCCGGCGCGGCGCTGGTCCTCGGCGTGCTCATCGTCGATACGGCGCTACGTGCGCGCCCGACCTTCGAGACCGGGCTCGCCGGCGCGGTCCTCGCCGCGCTCCTCGCCCTACGCCTCGGCCGTACCATCCGCGTGGACCAGCAGCACGCCGAGGCGCAGCGGTTGCTCGCGCAGAACAACGCGCTCATGGAGGTCAGCCGCGCGCTGGCGGACGCGACCGACCTCAACCGGACCCTCGACCTCGTCGTGCGCTGGGCGTGCAAACTACTCGACGCCCCGAGCGCCGGCCTCGAACTGTTGGACGCGGAACACGACGAGCTCGAGCTCCGCGCCGTCCACGGGCTCCCCAATCACCTCCTCGGGCTCCGCACCCCGGTCGAAGGGACGCTGACCGGGTCGGTGATGCGCTCCGCCCAAGCGACCGCGGTGAGCGCCCCCGGCTACGGCGCCTTCTACCTCCCGAACTCCGAAGCCGCCGCCGGCGCCTTCCCGACCGCCGTCGCGCCGCTCCACTACCGCGACCAGCGGCTCGGCACGATCTTCGCCCTGCGCTTCGACCGCGACTTCGACGAAGCCGATCTCGAGCTCCTGACCGCGCTGGCCGACCAGGCCTCGCTCGCGATCCGGAACGCCCAGCTCTTCGAAGAGGTGCGCGCCCTCTCGCTCACCGACCCTCTCACCGGGCTCGCCAACCGCCGGCAGCTCACGCGCGACCTCAACCGCGAGTTCGCCGCGACCCGCCGCGGCCGCCGCCTCATCGCGGTCCTCTTCGACATGGACAACTTCAAGGAGTACAACGACAAGTACGGCCACCCCGCCGGCGATGAAGTACTCCGCCTCTTCGGCCAGGCGCTCGCCCGCGAGACCCGGTCGATGAACCTGGCCGCCCGCTACGGCGGCGACGAGTTCATCTCCCTGCTGGCCGACACCTCGCCCGACGGCGCCCGCGTCTTCATCGAACGCGTCGTCGGACACTTCCAGAAGGCGATGGACGAGCTCGGCCGCGGGACGATCACGGTCAGCGCGGGGCTCGCCGAGTGCGACCAGAGCATGCAGTCCCCCGACGAACTGGTCGCCGCCGCGGACAAGGCGATGTACAGGGTGAAACCGACCCGGTCGACCCGCGGGAACCAGCAGGAACCGGCACCGCAGAGTTGAGGGAAAAAGTCATCGGTCCCCGCCGCTCCGTGAACGCGGCGGAGACCGATAACCTACGTCGGGCTCCGGTGACCTACCTACGCCACGCCACCAGCAGTCCGTGCGACCAACTCCGGCAAGGATGCTGGCGGCCGGGAGCTCTGGATACGACCTACAACACTTCCAGCAGCTTCCGCAGCAGCGCCACCCGGGGCGCGAGATCGGCCAGGAGGATGTGCTCGTCGCTCGAGTGCGCGCCCCCGCCATCCACCCCGAGCCCGTCTAGGGTCGGGATCCCGATGGCGGCGGTGTAACACCCGTCGCTCCCGCCCCCGGTAGCGCCCTCGCCCAGCTCCATGCTCAGCTCCGCGGCCGCGGCCCGGACCCGGGAATAGAGGTCGATCACCCCAGCCGTACGTTCGAGCGGCGGACGGTTGACGCCGCCCTCCAGCACCAGGACCGCGCCGGGCTGGATCGGCTCGAGCGCCCGCAGCGCGCTGTCGAGCCGGTCCGCCTCGGCCGCCGTGGAGAAGCGGACGTCGATCTCGACGGCCGCCTCGGCCGGGACGACGTTGCTCGCCGTCCCGCCGGAGATCAGACCGAAGTTGATGGTGGTCCCCACCTCCGGGGCGGCGAGGGTGTCGATCTTGGTGAGCTGGTAGGCGAGCTCGCGGATCGCGCTGATCCCGCGCTCCGGCTCGACCCCCGCGTGCGCCGCGCGACCCTGCACCCGCAGGGTGTAGGTCCCGACCCCCTTGCGCGCGGTCTTGGCCGCCCCTCCGCGGAGCGGCGGCTCGAGCACCAGGGTCGCGGCGGCCCCCTGCGCCGTCTCCTCGATCAGCGCCCGCGAGGTGGGGGACCCGACCTCCTCGTCGCAGGTGATGAGGATCACCAACGGGCGACGCGGCGCGAGCCCCGCCTCGCGCAGCTCGAGTAGGACCTCGGTCAGGACGGCGATCCCGGCCTTCATGTCGTAGATCCCCGGCCCCGTCACCCGCTCCCCCTCGACCTTGAAGGGGAGCGTCTCCAGCGTCCCGACCGGGTGCACCGTATCGATGTGGCCCAGGATCAGGATCGGGGCGAGCGTCTGGTCGGCACCCGCCACCCGCGCCCGCAGGTGCATCCCCCACCCGGCGACGGGGATCCGCTCGACCACCGCCCCCGCCCCTTCCAGCGCGGCGGCGATCTCGTTGGCCAGGTGCGTTATCCTGATCTCATCCCCGCTGGGGGTCTCCTGCTCCACCCAGCTCCGCAGCCGGTCGAGCAGACGGGCCGGGACCTGCGTCTGGCCGACTGCCAACGCGTCGAACTGCCCCACGGTCTCCTGTTCCGGCTCCGGTCCTCTCAGCCCATCCATATCTCGTCTTCCAGATCAGCGGGCCCGCCTCCCCCGAGGCCGGGCCGAGAAAGGTGCGTGCCGGCGAGTTCGCGTGGGCGGAGACGCGGCTCCGCCCGGCGTCGCCTGGCACGCGCCGTCGCAATCAACGTTCCACGACTTCCAGCTTGACCGTCAGATCCTCGATCCGATCGAGGTCTATCTTCACCCCGATCCCGGGGCTGTCGAGCGGGACGTCCACCATCCCATCCGGGGCCATCGTCCACTCCGGGATGACGATGTCCTGCTCCCAATACCGCGAGCTCGGCGAGAGGTCGCCGGGGAGGGTGAAGTTGGGGAGCGACGCCAGCGCGACGTTGTGCGCGCGCCCGATCCCGCTCTCCAGCATCCCACCGCACCAGACCGGGATCCCCTGCGACTGGCAGTAGTCGTGGATCGCGATGGAGTTGGTGAAGCCGCCGACCCGCCCCGGCTTGATGTTGACGATCCGGCCGCTCCCCAGCGTGACCATGTCCTCGGCCCGGTCGAGGCTGGTGATCGCCTCATCCAGGCAGATCGGCGTCTTCAAGCGCCGCTGCAGCTGGGCGTGGCGGACCAGGTCGTCCTGGCCGAGCGGCTGCTCGATCATCATCAGGTCGAACTCGTCGAGCCGCGCCAGGTGATCGGCGTCCGCGAGGGTGTAGGCCGAGTTGGCGTCGGCCATCAGCTCGGCGCTCGGGCCGAGCGCTTCACGGACCGCGCGGATGTACTCGATGTCGGCGCCCGGCTTGATCTTGATCTTGATCTTCCGGTAACCCGCCGCGTGCGCCGCCGCCGCCCGCTCCACCAGCGCCTCCGGGCTCGCCTGGATCCCGAGCGAGATCCCGACCGCCACGCGCGTGCGCGTACCGCCCAAGAGACGAGCCAGCGACACCCCCTCCAGCCGGGCGGCCAGCTCCCAACACCCCATCTCGACCATCCCCTTGGCCATCCGATGGCCGCAGAACCCCACCTCCAGGAGCGGCGCGACCTCACGCGGCCCCGAGAGCTCCCGGCCGAGGAGCCGCGGCGCGATCCACTCCCGCACCGCGTACCACGCCGTGTCTACCGTCTCCTCGCTGTAGTTGGGGGTGTCGAACGCCGCGCACTCCCCCCAACCCACCTCACCGTCCGGGTGGTGCAGCTCGACCAGAAAGACCCGCCGCTCCCGCACCACCCCCGACGAAATCTGGAACGGCTCCTTCAACGGGAGCCGGATCTCTCTCAGTACGAACCGCTCGATCCGCAGCATCTGACGACCACCTTCTCTGCCAGACTCACCTGGCCGCTTCGTTGGCCGACGCCCCGTTCGCGGGCGCCGCGAGGAGATAATGACAACGCCCGGCCTCACGGGCACGCCGGAAATCGATCACCTTGTACCCCGCCCCGAGGTACCAGAGGAACGCCCGCTGCACCGACTTCTGCCACCGCTTCGCCTCCTCCAGCGAGCTGTCCCGCACCGCCTCGATGTCCTCCGGGATCTCGATCCGTACCAGCGGCGCCGACGGCAACGGCTGCGACTCGGGGGCCGGACCACCATCCGGGCCACGGTTCGCGATCGGCGCCGCGAGGTCGGCCCCCTCCACCGGGGAGGCGCCCGAGACGACGTCGCCCGAACGACTACCGCCGTTCAGCCGCCACGCCGCCACGAACCGGTCCGTCCCCAGGACGTGCAGCACACTCCCCGTCCGGCCGTACATGTCCACCACGTACTCCGTCACCTCCGCGCCGAGCCGGACCAGGTTGAAGTGCGCGTTGCGCGCTACCAGCGGGTCGAAGGTCCAGTACATCAACTCCACCCCCAGCGGGAGGAGCCTATCGCGCTGGTACTCCTTCAACCGACGACCGATCCCCGAGTTCCGCGCCTCCGGCAGCACCGCCAGCATATGCGACCAGTGCACGAGCCGCCCGTTCTCCACCCCGGTGATCCCGTAGACACAACCAAGCATGCGCCCGGTCTCGTCGAACGCACCGGCCGCGACCCCGCCGACCTTCTGCGTGATCTTCAGGATGATCGGCGGTACGACCTCGTTGTACTCGGCGCCCCAGGTGATCCGCTGCAACTCCACGCAAGCGGCGAAGTCCTGGTGCGTGCGGAGCGGCCGCACCTCTATCCGATCCTCCGGCGCGGCCACCGTGCCGACCAGAGACTGCGATTCCACAATTGGCCTGACCTTCAAAGGGGTTATGAGTCGTACGCCCGGTCTCGAAGCATATGGCGCCGAACCCGGCGCCAGCATTACTTTCAGTCTACAAATCCGTACTGCACACCGCAAGGCATACACATATGCACACAGACGCGGAGGGCGGCAGGAAGGGGCACCCTGCGGAGGTAGCCCCGAACGACGCTCCGCGCCGACGCGATCTGTCGGTTACGCCACCATACTCTCCGCCGGCGGCCGCGCCCCTGGCTCCCCCCGGAAGGCTGACCCCCCGATGTCCGCCAGCTGCTGGCGGCAGCGTCCACAGCGGCACCCCTCCTCCGAGCGGTCGACCGTCTTGCATGCCATAACTGCAAACTGTATAGTACACCTGCCTGTATGCGACACTGCATACACTCATGGCCCTCCGACACTGGCTAGGTACAACTGCGAACCGATCGCATCGCTCCGGCCGGGGCACACCTCACCGGCGGCCATTCGGGGTGATCGGCGTCCGGGCAGTAGCTGTCTTCCAGATACATCCCCTCATCGGCTCGATAACGGGTCCTTAGGGGCGCGCGAGCCGGTGATCGCACGACACTGAGTCGAGGTCGTTCCACAATTCCGATATGTATGGAGGCGCTATGAAGCTGAGGACGTTGTGTACCTTGTCGTTGGCCTTGTTACCTCTCGCCGGGTGCGCGGAGGGGGAGGGGCCGGTCGGGCCGGAGCGGGGTGCTCGCGGGCCGGCTGACCAGCCGGTGGACGTATACCTGGCCTGCAACGTGTCGGTCAGTTCCGGGGATCTGTCCTGCTCGGCGCCGGAGCTCGAGCTCCCGGGCTCGGTCTCGGGTGCCATCCTCGGCGGCCAGGCACGCTATGTCCTGCTGGAGTCGTCGGGGGCGTCGTACGACGACGCGCAGTCGCTCTTCAGCGCCTCGGTGGCGGTGCGCAACTTCTTGTCCCAGCCGCTCGGGACGACCGACGGGGAGACCGCCGACGCCGACGGGGTGCGCATCTTCTTCGTCAGCGAGCCGCAGGTGACCGGGGGGAGCGGGGTAGTCACCGTCAACAACGCGGACGGCGTCGCCGAGTTCACCGCCGCCGACCAGCCCTACTTCCGGTACAACGGCCCGATCAAACCCGGGATCCGCTCCGGGGTGAAGGTCTGGCGTTGGGATGTCCCCTCCACGGTGGAGAGCTTCAGCTTCCTGGTGGGGGTGAGCGCCAAGGTGCCCAACGAGAACGACGTCGTCTCGGGCGTCCAGCTCGAAGCGAGCACGGTCACCGCGGGTGAGTACCACACCTGCGCCCTCGACCTGGAGGGGAAGGCATACTGCTGGGGCTCGAACGATGCCGGCCAGCTCGGCGATGGCACGACGACGAGCCGTCCCACCCCGACCCCGGTGGCGGGTGACCTCAGGTTCATCTCGATCTCGGCGGGGTTCGAGCACACCTGCGGCGTGGCGGCCGATAGCACCGCCTACTGCTGGGGTGACGCCTGGTACGGCCGTCTCGGCAACGGGGCGAGCGGGCAGGGCAACATCTTCCCCACCCCCCAGCCGGTCAGTACCGACAAGAAGTTCGTCAAGATCAGCGCCACCAGCACCAATGGCTGCGCCCTCACCCCCGATGGCGACATCTACTGCTGGGGTCACGGCCAGGCCGGCCGTATCGGCGATGGCTCGCTCACCAACCGGTTCACCCCGGTCAAGGTCATAGGCGACCTCAAGTTCAAGGATCTCATCGCCGCCCACCAGCACATCTGCGGCCTAACCCTCGAAGGCTCCGCGTACTGCTGGGGCACCACCGCGCTCGGCCGGCTCGGCAACGGTCAGACCAGCGGGATCATCTCCCAGCCCGTACCGGTCCAGGGCGGCATCACCTTCGCCACGATGAGCGCGTCCAGCTCCAGCAGCTGCGGCCTCACCCCCGACGGCGATGCCTACTGCTGGGGGAGCAACCAGTACGGGAAGCTCGGGACCGGAAACGTCAACGACACCGTCGCCTCCCCGGTCCCGGTCATCGGCGGACACAAGTTCGTCCAGGTCACCGTCGGAGAGTATCATGCCTGCGCGCTCAAGGCCGACGGCCAGGCGTGGTGCTGGGGCCGAGGCACCAACGGCCGCCGGGGGGATGGGGTGACCTCCGAATCCAACGCCGCGCAGCCGGTGCAGGTCGGCGGTACGCAGAAGTTCAAGTACATCCACACCAGCAAGAGCCACACCTGCGGGATCAACCTGGAGGACCGCATCTACTGCTGGGGGCTGAACGACACCCAGCAGCGGCAGGGGGTCGGCAACAGCAACACCGCTATCCCCTACCCGCGGCTGATCTCGCCGATCGCGCCGTAGACGCATCGAGGCGTCGCGGCCGGGCGTACCGGGCAGGTCGAGCTCCGGCACGCCCGGCCGCCCGCCGGGGGGCGACAGCGCCGACCTACACGCCGCGCTCTCCACCCCCGCCATACACACCCGGTAAGTGATGTTTCTCCCCAAACATCTGTGTCCTTGCATCCCGTTTCTTACCTTCTTATAGTACGCGTGGCGGTATGCGGTCCTGCATACAATTCCAGACGCGCACTCCGTGAGAAATCTTCCACTGACAGGAGAGGTACCATCATGATGCGATGGCAGTTACCCCTGGTGACCCTGACGGCCCTCACCTTGACCGGGTTCGTCGACCCTGACGCCCGCAGCGGGGAGCACGAGCGCACCGATCCTGCGGCGGGTCAGGTACCGGCGGGTAAGGTGGCCGTGACGGGCAGCTCCGACGAGGGCGCGGTCGTCTTGTCCTTCAAGACCGTCGTGACCGCTTCGGGTGCCATTCACTCATGTGGTCTGACCGATGCCGGCAAGGCGTACTGTTGGGGGGACGGCGAGTTCGGGAAGCTCGGCAACGGCTCGGAGGACGACCAGGCGGTCCCCGTTCCGGTGGCTGGCAACTACACCTTCACCGCGTTGGCCGTGGGCATGAACCACACCTGCGGCCTGACCGCCGAGGGTGCGGCGTACTGCTGGGGTGACGGCCAGCACGGCCAGCTCGGCAACGGCACCAGCGGCGAGGGCACCGTTGCGCTGGAGCCGACGGCGGTGGGTGGTGGTCATCAGTTCTCGGCGATCGCGGCTGGAGACAACCACACCTGCGGCATCGCCAAGGATGGCACCGCCCTTTGCTGGGGTTATGGTGGCGCGGGCCGTCTCGGCGATGGTCTGCGCCGTCATCGTTACCTCCCCACCCCGGTCAAGAGCGACTCGAAGTTCGCCGCGATCAGCGGCGGTCACTACCACACCTGCGGCGTGACCACGGAGGGGAAGGCGTTCTGCTGGGGGTACGGCGGCCATGGCCGGCTCGGTACTGGTGACACGGTGCGTGTCGTCGAGCCGACCGCGGTGGCGGGCGATCTCGAGTTCACCGCTGTCAGCGTGGGCGAGGCGCATACTTGTGGTCTGACGAAGGCGGGCGCGGTCTACTGCTGGGGCTCCAACCTGCATGGTAAGCTCGGCGACGGTTCCGGTGAGCCGATGTCGCTCGTCCCGGTGCAGATCGCGCTCGAGGGTACCTTCTCGGCGGTCAGCGCGGGCTACAATCACTCCTGCGCCGTCTCGACCTCCGGCGAGCTCTACTGCTGGGGCAACGGGGTGCACGGCCGGCTCGGCAACGGCTCGTTCGCCCGGCAGACGCGCCCGGTGAAGGTCGACTACGACCAGAAGTTCGCTGGGGTCAGCGCCGGTAAGGAACACACCTGCGCGGTCACCGCGGGGAAGGAGGGGCTGTGCTGGGGTCTCGCCGACTTCGGCCGGCTCGGCAACGGCTCCATGGATGGCACGGTAGCCAAGCCGACGCCAATCACCGCGCCGACCCACACGGCGTCGGCGGGCGATCAGTAGCTCTTTCATCTCGCCAGGAGTAGCAGGCGGCGGCGCCGGTTCCTTTCACCCGGCGCGCCGCCCGGCATATCACACCACAGTCGTTGGAGTACGACCCACATACCAAAATGGAGGAGGAGCTATGAAGCTGAGGACGTTGTGTGCGTTGTCACTGGCCCTGCTCCCCTTCGCCGGATGCGCGGAGGAGGGGCCGGTCGGACCGGAGCGTGGTAATCCGGGTCCGGGCAACCAGCCGGTCGAAACCTATCTCAGCTGTAACGTGTCTTTGCGTTCGGGAGATCTCACCTGCGCCGCGCCCGAGGTCGAGCTCCCGGGCTCGGTCTCGGGGGCCATCCTGGGTGGCCAGGCGCAGTACGTCTACCTCGAGTCCTCGGGCGCTGCCTACGACGAGACCCTGGAGATCTTCAGCGCCTCGGTCGCGGTCCGCAACTTCTTGTCCCAGCCGCTCGGTACCAGCGACGGTACGACCGCCGACCCCGACGGCGTGCGTGTCTTCTTCGTCAACGATCCCGTGGTCACCGGGGGGACGGGGGTGGTCGCGGTGGACACCGCGGACGGCACCGCCGAGTTCACCGCCGCCGACCAGCCCTACATCCGGTTCGGTGGGGTGATCCGGCCGGGGATGCGTTCCAGCTCGGCCAGGGTGTTCAGGTGGAGCGTCCCCTCGACGGTGGAGAGCTTCTCCTTCCTCGTGGGGGTCTCCGCGAAGGTCCCCAACGAGGGCGCCATCGAGCCGGCCGCCCAGATCGAGGCCGGCCAGGTCTCGACCGGCGAGACCCACACCTGCGCCCTAGACAAGGAGGGGAACGCCTACTGCTGGGGGAACAACGCCAACGGCCAGCTCGGTATCGGCACCGTCGGGGACACCGTCCCCACCCCTACCCCGGTGGCCGGCGGGCTCAAGTTCAAGTCGATCGCGGCCGGGTTCGTCCACACCTGCGGGGTGACCCTCGAAGGTGACGCCTACTGCTGGGGGAACGCCCAGTACGGACGGCTCGGGACCGGGGACAGCGGCTCCGGGACCAACATCACCACCCCGAAGCTGGTGGCGGGGGGACACAAGTTCACCCAGATCAGCGCCTCCAGCTCGAACACCTGCGCCGTGACCGAGGACCAGGACGCCTACTGCTGGGGGTTCGGCAACACCGGCCGTAACGGGAACGGGAGCCTCGATCACCAGCTCACCCCCGTCCCGGTCGCCGGCGAGCACAAGTTCAGCGAGATCAGGTCGGGGCACTATCACACCTGCGGACTCCGCACCGACGGGAAGGCCTACTGCTGGGGCGCCCAGGAGAACGGCCGGCTCGGCAACCGCGAGACCGTGGGGAACCAGGCGACCCCGGTCGCCGTCGATCAGGGGAACCTGGTCTTCTCCACCATCGCCATCTCCTCCTACAGCACCTGCGCGCTCACCATGGACAACGACGCCTACTGCTGGGGGAACAACGGCGAGTTATCCACGCGCCTGGGCAACGGTGGGGTCAACGAGACCGTCCCCTACCCGGTGCCGGTCCTCGGCGGGCACAAGTTCATCTCCATCGCCGCCGCCGAGTTCCACGGCTGCGCGGTGGACACCACCGGCCAGGCCTGGTGCTGGGGCCGCGGGCTGAGCGGCCGCCGCGGCGATGGGACCACGGCCGAGAACAACGCCCTCGAGCCGGTCATGGTGGGCGGGCCGCAGAAGTTCAAGGCGGTCTTCTCCCACAAGAGCCACACCTGCGGGATCAACCTGCAGGACCGCATCTACTGCTGGGGTCTCAACGGCTCGGCGCACCCCCTCGGCGTGGGAGCGACCCTCAACATCTCCCTCCCGCGGCTCGTCTCGCCCATCGCGCCGTCGCAGCCCTGAGTAGCGGCTGCGAGCGGTGCGAAGACGTCGTACGGTGCTGACGCTGGCGCCGTACGACGTCCCGGCGAGTCTACGGTCGTGAGTGACTTGACACGATGATCGAATTCGGAAGAAGGGAATCGACGATGAATCAGAGCCAGGATATCGTAGGACAGACCGGCGCCACCTCCGCCAAGCGCCCCTGGACCGCGCCGGCGGTGCTCGAGCTGCCGCGGCTGACCGAGCTGACGCTGCAATCCTTCATCCCCGGGACTGGTATCCCGGGGGGCGGGGGGAGCACGGTCTTCTGAGCCCACGGCTCGGTGGATGACGAAGGGGCCGGCGCTGGCAGCGCCGGCCCTTTCTCATTCCGAATACGGCTGCTCGATACCTGCAGCGTAGGCGGGGTCTCCGCTCCCTCCTGCGCGATTCCGCTCCAGGGGAGTACACCCCGCCGGAGCGATCCCCGAGCTACCGGACTTGATATCGTTCGCCCTGCAATACCGCGCCCGCGTTGCCGCTGGGCTCATACCAAAGTTCGGCTATTCAGACATCGTTCCAGCACAGCACCACCCTGAATCCCGAATGCCGAATCCCGAATCCCGTACCTACGCTCCAGGCACGACACAACCGTATTCGCGGCTCAGTTCGCGACCTTGTGGCCCGTCCACCCCGGCCCGCGGATGACCCGCCCCGGCTTGGCGCCGGTGTGCTTTCCGTTGCGGACCACCTCCACGCCGTTGACGAACACGTCCCTCACCCCGGTAGTGAGCTGGTGCGGGTTATCGTAGGTGCTGTTGTCGCGGATCGTCGCCGGGTCGAAGATCACGATGTCGGCGAACATCCCCGGCTGCAGCAGACCGCGGTCCGGGATCGAGAGACGCTTGGCCACCGCGTAGCTCATCTTGCGGATCGCGTCCTCGAGGGTGATCACCCCCTCGTCGCGCACGTACTGACCGAGGATCTTGCTGTACGTACCGTAGCCGCGGGGGTGCGTGAAGGTCCCTGCCCGCACGCGCGCCGGGTCCCGGCCACCCGCATCGGAGCCGATCTTCATCCAGGGCTGGCGGAGCTTCAGCTTGACGTTCTCCTCGCTCATGGCGAAGAAGATCGCCTCCACGCGGACCCGCTCGGAGAGGATCAGGTCCATCACCGTGTCCAGCCAGTCCTTCCCCTTGGCGGCCGCGACCTCGGAGAGGCGCTTCCCGGTGAACTCCTTGTTGTCCTCGTGCCGGAGCGAGATCAGGAGCACCCCCTCGGGGGTGGCGAGCTTGCACCAGTTCTCCCAGTAGTTCGACGGGTCCTCGACCTCGGCCCTGATCCGGGCGCGGGTGGCCGGATCGGCCAGGTTCTCGAACAACTTGCCCCCCTCCTGCACCCACTCGGGGAGGCAGGTGGTCAGCCCCGTCCCGGCGGCGGTATAGGGGTACATGTTGGCCTCGACGTCGATCCCGGCCGCGCGCGCCGAGTCGATCTTGGCGATCATCAGCGGGGCCTTGTCCCAGTTGTGTACGCCGGCCGCCTTCAGGTGGAAGATCTCGACCGGCACCCCCGCCTCCTTACCGATGCGGATCGCCTCGTCCATCGCCTCGAGGACGTAATCGGCCTCGGAGCGCATGTGGGTGATGTAGATCCCGCCGTACGGCGCCACCTCCTTGGCGAGCTCGATCAGCTCCTCCGTGCTGGCGTACGCCCCCGGCGGGTAGATCAGCGCGCTGGAGAGGCCGAGCGCGCCATCCTGCATGGCGTTCCGGACCGCCTCCTTCATCATCCGCATCGCCTGCGGGGTGGCCGGCCCCATCTGCAGCACCATCCCGAGCCGCCGGATCGTGCTGGCGCCGACGAAGGCCGCGACGTTGGGGGAGGTCCCATGCGCCTCCATCGCGCGGAGCCACTGGTCGAAGGCGCGCGGCCCCGCGAAGAGCGTCGGTGCCGATCCGTCCTGCGGATTCACGCCCGTCCTGGTCGGCCGGACCGGCGCCGGCGTCCCGCCCTCGCCCAAGACCTCGGTGGTGACACCCTGCATCAACTTGCTCACGCTCCGGCTGTCGCCGCGCAGCAGCGCCGTGGTCGACTGGCTCAGGATGTCGATGAACCCGGGGGCCACGACCATCCCGGTCGCATCGAGGCGGCGGTGCGCGGGGGCGTTGGCCAGCCCCCCCTGCTTCTCGACCGCCGCGATCCGGTCGCCGCGGATCGCCACATCACCCACGAAGCGCGGGGCGCCGCTCCCGTCGACGATGGTGCCGTTGGTGATCACTAGGTCGTACGGCCCCGCCCCGACCGCGGGCTCGGGCGCGCGGCTCGGCCCCTTCGCCGAACACCCCGCCGCTACCAGTGTGGTCACGAGCGCCAGCATCGAGCCGCGGCGCCACCCCATCAGATGGCGACCCGCCCCCTGGCCGCGTCGCCGGAACTGCTGACTACCCATTCATCTCCTCCACAGAGTACGGATTCAAACCCCAGCCGCGCCGCGTTGGCGCGGGGCGCCGCGCGGGCGCCATTGAGAGCCGGGATGGGGGCGACGACATCGTCTACCCTGGACGGTATCGACCCGCCGCGCCCCCCTCACGCTGGCTCAGAAGTTCGGATTGGTGTTCTTCTCCTGCCGGCTGATCGGGATGCAGAAGTCACCCGGCACGTCGAGGACGTTGCGCTTGACGTCGTCATCCGGGTTGTCGCCGACCGCCTCCCGGACCACCTCGAACGGCACCGCGCCCGGCACCACGGCCCAGCGGCGCAGGTCACCGAGCCGGCGCCCCTCGAGCCAGAGCTCGATCCCACGCTCCCGCATCAGGAGCTCCCAGGCCTCCGCCTCGCTCGACGCGGACACCGCCGGGAGGTTCCGGTTCCGCGGCGCCGCGTTGTGCCAGGCCCGCAGCTCCTGGATCTTGGCGACGGCGTCCTCCCACCGTCCCTCGACCAGGAGCGCCTCCGCCTCGATCAGCCGCATCTCGGTACCCTTCGCCACGGTGATCCCGACGTTGGAGGCGTTGTACTTCGTCTGCTGCCAGTGCGGCCGGCGGTTGTCCATCCCCTTCTGCGGCTGGCCGCTGGTGGTCGGGATCGTGTACGGCATGCGCGGGTCGCCCGTCGTCGTCCCGCTACGCCGCGCCCAGCTGGCGAACGGGGTGCCCCAGATCGAGACCACGTTGTTCGGCGGGAGCGTCAACGTACGGTAGCCGTTCGCCTCCCGCTCCGACGGATAGTACTGGACCGTCTTGTAGTCGAACTCGGTCGGCACCTCCGCGGCGTCGGCCACCGCCCCCGCCCAGTCCCCCTTGAGCATCCGGACCTGCGCGCGGGCGGCGTAGGCGAGGGTGATGAACTCGTCGAGGTTGCGGGAGGTGGCCACGTCGATCGCGCGAGTCAACTGCGCCTCCGCACGCTCGAAGAAGACCTCCCGCGGCTGCAGCGGACCGTTGTCGATGACGGCGCCGCAGAAGTTCTCACCCAGGACGCGGTTGGAGAGTCCAGCCCAGATCAGGGTCTCGGCCAGCGCGTTCAAGTAGGAGCCGACCGCCTCGGCGTTCTCCCGCCGGCGCTCGATCTCGGCGTCGAGCCGCTCGACCAGGTTCTCGGCCGTCCAGCGGGAGCGCGACGCCTCGGCCCAGAGCTCCGTGACCTCGTACGAGTCGTCGCGGACCCTGCCGTCGCTCAGCTCGCGCAGCCCGTACTCCTGGCCGACGTGGACCAGCTCGTCCGTCAGCAGCGACGAGGCGATGAAGACGCCTCGCCCGCCGACCGGGCCGTTGGTCGCGTAGGTAAAGCTACCGCGCACCCCCCGCACGAGCGAGGGGAGGATCACCGGGTCGTTCAGCGCCTCGTCCTTGATGGCGGCGGGATCGGCCACATCGAGGTCGCAGGCGCCCCCCGCCAGCACCGCCAGCAGGGCGACCCCCCACCGCGCCCGCCGCCAGACCTCACCGGCGCCGGCGCGGCTCTGCATCTTCCCTGTATTGCTCATCATCGCTCTCATCCTCTCACCGTGCGCCGATCAGAATTGGACCGCGATCCCCAGCTGCAGCTGCCGGGGGAGGGGTGTGCTGAAATGCGTCTGGTTGAGCAGCGGCTGCAGCGCCGTGGCGCTCGCCTCGGCCTCGAGGCCGGAGTAACGTTGCGAGCGCCAGAGGTTGCGCCCGGCCAGCGTGAGCTCGCCGCTGGTCACACCCAACCCGCGCAGCAGATTCGCGGGGAGGCGATACGAGAGCAATACCTCGCGGAGCCGCCAGAAATCGGCGGGGAAGACGAAGTCTCCGAGCTCCGTGACCGGGGTGGCCAGCGGGTCGTCGCCCTGCGCCAGATCGATCGAGGTGTTGCTCAGGAGGTAATGCCCGGCCACCTGCTCGACCAGCGCCGAGACCCTGATCCCGCCGGCGAGCTCGAAGAGCGAGCCGAGTTGCACGTTCCGCGTGGGGAAGGCGGGCCCGATGTAGTCGCCGTCATCCGTGAAGAACGACGCCACGGGGTACCCGGGACGGACCCACTGCGCCCCCCCGAGGTTGATCGGATTCTCGTGTCCGATCGACTCGACCCGGTGCCGGTTCGTGTAGAGTCCGGCGGTCGCGGTCCACTTCAGGTCACGCAGGTCGAGCAACCGCGCCCGTGCGCTCAGCTCCAGACCGCGATTCTCGGTACGCCCCGCGTTCAGGATCTGGGGCTCCCGGAAGCCGAGCGAGGGCGAGGCGTAGACCGGGTAGTGCGCCCCCCGCGTCTGCTGCAGATAGTAGGTAGCGTTGAGGACGACGCGGTCCTGGAAGAGCCCCAGGTCGAAGCCACCCTCGTACTCCCGGACGCGCTCCGGGCCGAGGTCCGGGTTCCCGATCTTCCCCGTGATCAGCCCCGGCTGGTTCCCCGACGCCGCCACCGACTGCCAGGTCCGCTCCGTCAGGAAGGCGTCCGGCCGGTTACCAGCCTCGCCGAAGGCGGCCCGGAGCCTCAGGGTGTTGACCGGAGAGGGCACGAAGCCGTGCTCCGAGAGGATGTAGGAGATGCTCGCCGCCGGATACCACTGGAACCGGTTCGACTTGCCGAACGCGCTGTGGCCGTCGTAGCGCAGACCGGCGGTCAGGAAGAGACGCTCGTTCAGCTCGAGCGACTCCTCGACGTACGCCCCGACCGAACGGTGGAAGAGACGGTTCTGGTCGCCGTCGGTCGTACCCGCCGCCTCGACCACCCCCAGCCCCGGGCCGGCAAAGTTGTAGCCGATCGCCAGGGTATAGGCCTCGTCGTGCTTCATCCCCTGCGCCCCGACCGCGGTCGTCGCCCGGAACGGACCGAGGTCGTACCGGAGCTGCCCGCGGTAGTCGAGGGAGAGCAGCGTCACGTGACGGCGGTAGTTGAGCTTCTTGCCGCCGTCGACGAAGGTGGTGCCGAAGGGGTTGAAGTCGATGTCGTCGCTGTTGAAGATGTCGGCGCCCAGCGTCAGGCTGTGCGAGATGTTGCGGGACACCACGTGCTCCAACCGCGCACCCGCGGTGTAGCGGTTGGCCGACAACCCGACGTCGTACGTGAGGATCTCCTCGGGGGTCACGTAGACACCATCCTCGCCCCCCACCAGGGCGTTCCGCGAGAGCCCCCACCGGCTCCCACTGTCGTAGGGGAGATCGACATCGCGCTGCGAGAAGGCCGTATGGATGTCGATCGCCAGCGACTGCAGCGGCATCGCCCGCATGTTCGCCCGGAACGACCAGTAGTCCATCCCGGTCTGCGGGAGGATCCCCTCCGCCGAGCGGAGCGTAGCGCCGGCGTAATAGTTGAACCGGTCGACCCCACCGCTCACCGAGAGGTTCACCTTGGAGTGGTGGCCGTTCTGGACGAAGCTGTCGTAGAACCAGTCGGAGTGCGGCAGCCCCGACCACCAGGAGCGAGGGGTGTTGCTGACCCCGTACTCGCTCTGGACCCTGATCCGCTGCCGCTCCCCGCTCCCGCGCTTGGTGAAGATCTTCAGCACGCCGTTCGCGCCTTCGCTACCGTAGAGCGCGGCGGCCGCCGGACCGGCGAGCACCTCGATCCGCTCGATGTCGTCGACGTTGATATCGTCGATCCCGGCCCACGACTCCCCGCCGAACTCGTAGATCCCGTCCACCCCAGTCCGCAACCCGTTCTCGGCCGAGTTGTCGATCCGGACCCCATCCACGAAGATGATCGGCTGGACGTTGCTGGTCAGCCCCCGCACGCCGCGGAAGAGGATCCGGCTCCCCTGGCCGGGCTTGCCACCCTGCGGGAGGACCAGCACCCCGGGGGACCGCGCCTGCGTAAGCTCGGAGACGGTCGCCACCGCGTTCGGGGAGACGTTGGCGGCGTGGATGGTCGTGACCGCGGCGCCGAGCGCCTTGCGTCGCGTGGCGTCGCTCTGCCCGACCGCCACGATCTCGTCCAGCTGCAGCACCGACGGCCGCAGCGAGACGACGGCGGGCGCGACCCTATCCACGGCCACCTCTACCTCGCGCGTGGCCGACTCGAACCCCGCCGCGCGCACCTCGAAGCTGTACTTCCCCGGGGTCAGCGGGCTGATCCGGAAGTGACCGTTCTTCCCGGTGAAGGCGCTCCGCGAGGTACCCAACACTATGATCTGCGCCCCGACGACCCCCTCACCCGTCGCGGCGTTGACCACCTGCCCCACGAGCGCTCCCGTCGTCGGCTGCGCCGCGGCGCGCCGCTGCGCCCAGAGAGGGTGCGCGAAGCCGACCAACCCCAATACCAGCAGCAGGAACGGCACGAAACCCGGCCGGACCCGCGGCGATCCCGGGGAGGTCGAGATCGACCCTCTGCTCTCTACCTCTATGCGCATCACTTACCTCCGCCGATGTTCGGGTTCGCCAGCTTCTCCGTCAGGCTGATCGGCAGACAGAGCTCGTTGTTCACCTGATAGACCGAAACCCAGGGATCGTCGTTGGCGTCGGGGCTGTCGGCCGCCTGCCGGACCCGCGTGAAGGGGACCTTGTCCTTCCCCGGGGTGTGCGCCCAGCGCCGATAGTCCGCCAGACGACGCCCCTCGAGCCAGAGCTCGATCCCGCGCTCCCTCATCAACACCTCCCACGCCTCGTCGAGGCTAGAGGCGGACACCGACGTCAGCCGGTTCGTCCCCCAGGCGCTGGGCGGGCTCTGGTTGAGACGGTTGTGCAGCGCATTGATCGAGTCGATCGCCGCCTGCCAGTTCCCCTTGACCAGCTCCGCCTCCGCGGCGATCAACCGCATCTCGCTCCCCTTGACGAGCGGGACCGGCGAGGTCGTCCCCGTGTACTTGCGCTGCTTGATGATCGGCCGCCGGTTGTCCGGACCCAGCACCGGGGTCCCGTCCGTGTTCACCTCCGGCTCCACGATCACCCGGGGGTCGCCGACGTTGCGGTCCCCCGTGTAGTCGACCCCCCAGGCGACGTACGGCGTCCCCCAGCTCGTGTAGTTCTTGACCGAGCCGCGGGTGTAGGTCCAGTAGTAGTTCAGGTTGCGACCCGACGACGAGTTGTGGATGCTGAGCCTGAACTCCGTCGGGACCTGGCGCGCGTCCTCGACGGCCTTGTCCCACTCGCCGAGCATCATGTACGCCTGCGCCCGGCCGCCGTACGCCGCCGTCACGATCGAATCGACGCCGGCCGCCGTCCCGACCTCGATCGCCTTCGTGAAGTACTCGACCGCCCGCTCGAACGACTTGGTATACGGCTCGAGCGGCCCCTTGTTGATCACCGTGTGGCAGAAGTTGTCGCCGCCGATACGGTTGGCGAACCCGGCGAAGAGGCTCGCGAGCGCGACGTCGGGGTCGCTCCTCGGGTCCTCCACCAGCCGCTCCGCCCGCTCGACCGCGTTCTCCGTGGTCCAGCGGGAACGGGCCAGGTACCCCCACCAGTCCTGGGCCTCGGAATAGTCGTCGCGGACCATCCCGTCGCTCAGCGATTTAGGACCCTGCCGCGTCCCTGACATCACCAGCTCGTCGCTGAGCAGCGAGGCCATCGTGAAGACCCCGCCGAGACCGGGGACGAGCGCCGCGTAGCCGACGTCGCTCACCGCACCGATCACCACCGCATGGACCAGCCGCGGGTCCTCCAGATCCGCGCTCGCGATCTTCCCGGGGTTGACGACCTTGAGATCACACGCCGCCAGCGAGAGCGCCGCCCCCAGGACCGCGACCTGCCGGCAGCGACGCCGCCCCCGCCCGGCACCGAACTTCGTGCGCAGCAATATCATGTATCGCATCTCCATCACCAGCTCCGGTATCGTTCAGTAGACCAGATTGATCCTGGCCGTGAGCTGCCGCGGATGCGGCGTGTCGAAATAGCTCTGGCTAGCCAAGAGATTCGACGTGATGTACTTCGACTCCGCGTCGAGCCCCGGATACTTCTGGTGGCGCCAGAGATTGCGCACCGCCAGCGTCACCGTCGCGCTGCGGGCACCGATCTTCTTGAGCGCGCTCGCCGGGACGCGATACCCGAGACCGAGCTCGCGCAGCCGCCAGATGTCCGCGGGGTAGACGTAGTCACCCCGATGCGACGTCCACTCCTCGCTGCAACGCTTCGCCATGATCGGATCGAGATCCCCACGGCAGCTGTAGGCGACCGCCAACCCCGGCTTGAACTTCTCCGTCGACGGGTCGTCCGGGTCGTAGAACGGCTCGCCCTGCGTGATCTGGGCGTTCATCAGCCAACGCATCGTGTTGCTGAAGATCTTGTGACCACCCTTGTAGTCGACGAGGATGTTGACCGAGAGGTTGCGGTAGATCCGCAGATCGGTCGACAGGCCGAGGGTCAGGGTGGGGAGGGGCGGACCGAGGTAGACGTCCTCCACCAGCACCAGCTGGCCGTCGCGCAGCTCGTAACGATCGCCGAAGAGCGCGCCCGCCGGATAGCCCTCCCGGATCCACTGGTTGAAGTGCTGCGACCCGACGTTCGCCGGCGGCGCATCACCCAGCGAGACGACCTTGTTCTCGTTGGTCGCGAGGTTGACCTTCGCGTTCCATGACAGGTTGCGCCGGGACATCAACTTGGCCGCGACCGAGAGCTCGTGTCCCCGGTTGTGCACCTCGCCGATGTTGGCCAGCTGCGGGTTCAGGAACCCGGCCGACGGGGCCGCCGCCCGCTCGTAGAGCGCGTTCTTCGTGTTCTGATTGTAGAAGGTGTACTCGATGCTCAGCTTCCCGCCCCGGCCGAAGCTGTAGTCGAACCCGGCCTCGAACTCGTGACTCACCTCCGGCGAGAGGTTCGGGTTACCCTCGTTGTCGGTGGTGAAGCCGGGGAGCCCGTCCATCGCCCGGATCGCCTGCCAGGTCTGCTCGCTCGCGTACGCCGTCGGCTGGCGGCCCGCCGTCCCGTACGCGCCCCGCAGCCGGAGCGTACCGTACTCCTTCGGCCAGAACGCCTCGTCCGAGATCATGTACGAGAAGTCGACCTTCGGATAGAGCTGGTAGCCGAGCGATTCGCCGAAGGCGCTGTGACCGTCGGCGCGCAGGCCGAAGGTGACGAAGTACCGATTGTCCACCGCGATCTGCTGCTCGCCGAAGTAACCGGCGCTGATCGCCTTGATCCGGCGCTCCAACCCCGTGCGCGACGCGCCGCCGTGGATACTCTCGATCCCCGGGCCCGCGAAGCTCGCCGCCTGCGCGCGCGTGAGCTCCTGGGTCTTGCTGTACGCCTGCATCCCCAGGGCGGTGCCGAGCCGGACCCGCGGGCTGACCTGCAGCTGCAGCCGCGCCGTGTAGTCGATGTTCAGCGTGGTCGCGGTACGACGCAGGTTATAGAGGAGACCACCCGCCGTGAAGACGCTGCCGTACTCGCGGTAGCGCCAGGTGTCCTCGTTCAACACCTCGGTGCCGAGGACGAGTCGGTGCGAGAAGATGTCGGTCGGCTGGTACGAGAGCTGGACACTCGCCGTATAACGCCCGAAGCTGGCCGCCCGCTCGCTCCCCTCCTTCAGCCGCAGACTCGGGTAGAACAACCCGCGCTCACCCGCGGCCAACGCGTTCAGCGCATAGCTGTAGTTGTTCGAACCCTCCTCCGGGAAGGTTACCTTCCGCGTGTAGTAGCCGTTGCTGATGTCGATCGACATCCGCTCCGACGGCGCGAAGGTCATATTCGCCCGGAAGGTCTTGGAGTCCGACCCGCTGTTGACCAGGACCCCCTCGCTCCCCGACAGATTCCCCGCGATACGGTACGAGAACCCCGAGGCGCCGCCGCTCAGCGCGACGTTACTGAAATAAGAACGCCCGGTCCGTACGAAGTTCTCGTAGAACCAGGGCGAGTAGACCGAGAGATTCCACCACTCCAGCGGGGTCGAGTTCAGCCCCATCCCCGTGGAGACGTTCCACCGGATATTCGTGTCCTTCCCCCGCTTGGTGAAGATCTGGATCACCCCCGCGGAGGCCTCCGTGCCGTACAGCGTCGCCGCCGCCGCACCCTTCACCACCTCGATCCGCTCGATGTCCGCCGGATCGATGTCGTCCAGCCCGGTCCACGCGGCATCGACCGTGACGTACGCCTCCTTCGAGTTGTCCAGCCGCACGCCGTCCACGTAGATGATCGGCTCGATGCTCTGCGTGAGACTCACCGGCCCGCGCATGACGATCGCGCTCCCCTGACCCGCGTTCCCGCCGCTCTGCATGATCGTCATCCCGGGGACCCGCGACTGCAGGAGCTGTGAGACGTCGACGATCGGCGCGAGCTCCAGGTCTTCGGTGTTGATCGTCGACACCGAGGTCCCGATCTCACGCCGCGCCGTCCCCATCGCCCGGCCGGTCACCACGATCTCGTCCAGCGCGATCGCCGACTCCTCCAGCGTCAACTCGATCCGCGCCACACCCCCGGCGCTCACCTCTACCGTGCGGGTGACTGCGTTGTAACCGATGAGGCTGAAGGTCACCTCACGCGTACCGGTCGGGACGTCGAGGAAGAGGAACTCGCCCCGCTCGTTCGTCGTCGTCGCCCGCCGCGGCGAGGTCAGGATCACCTGCACGCTCGCCAACGGCGCCGCCGTCACCGGATGCACTACACGACCGGTGATCCGCCCCGTCGAATCGGGGGTTTGCCAGAGCTCGAACGCCCCCCGCGCAACCGACGCCGGCACCCACTCGCCGCGCGCTACGCTACCTACCGCCCCGGTATCGGCCAGGAGCGACGACGCCGGGAGCAGCACCAACCCGAGCGCCACCAACCACGACGGGCGCCACCTCCCCGCTGCCCGCGAGCGCCGCCGACGCTCGCAGCGACGTCCACCCTGCTCATCCGCGCTCCCCTCCCCCACAGCTCCCGTCTCCCCCCCGGCGGCCGATCTCATGGCACGCCAGGGACTGCCGGGCCTGGACCTACGGTCGATCCACCTGCCAAGCATCACTCAACCTCCTGCCGATTCGATGTCGGGCTATCTATGTCAGGGATGACGGTCCGCCGCACTACATCCCTTCATGGCCCCAGCCCAGAACGCGCCGCATGAGGCAATGCTCCGGCAAGGGCCGCGTTGCGGCCAGGAACTGATTCGTGTCGAGTATCTATGAATCACCAACGCCCCATTGGGGGCGCCGGGGAGTACTTATGTATAAAGTGCGGAGCGCAGGATTGTATACGAAGATGTATCCGCAAATGGCAACTTATCGCGGGGAGGTATGTGGCGCAAGGGTGGGATCGGGGGTTAGGATCCAGGGGTCGGGGGACTGCTTGGGATTCGGGGGACGGGGGTCTGGGGCCAGGGGTCGGGGGTTGGGGAGTTAGGGATTCGGGGGTCGGGGATAGGGGACGCGAGCGCCGCCGGGATTCGTCGGGATGCCCGGCGGGCCCGCGCGGGCCGGGGATGCCAGCAACCCCAGAGCTCCTTAGAATTACGCCGTGCAGCCACCCCCACCCGGCCCTCCTCCACCCCCGCAAAGTCCGCCCCTCCCCCCAAATCCCAGCTCCCCACCACCCAAATCCCCAAATCCCCAATCCCCCCTAATCCCTGAATCCCGACCCCCGACCCCCGAATCCCCATCACTGAATCCTCACGACCACGATCCTCAAATTTGCCGCTGGCGCCGTCCCCCCCGCTCCTTTGAGCTGCAGTATCTGACTCCCGCTCGCCGTACCGCGCAGGAGTGAGAGGTGCGCGCCGCCGCCGCGGAGCTCCGAGACCTTCTGCACGAAGGAGCCGAAGCTGAGCTCGGCCGGCGCCAGCGGGTAGGGGAGGGGATAGGAGCTCGGGAGCTCGTTGTGCAGCCCGAGGAAGACGTCGCGGAGGTTCCAGCTCGGCTGTGTGAACTCCGGGCGGACCTGGACTCCGGGGTAGTCGTCCAGGTAGTGGCTCAGCGCCCAGAACCCCAGGATCTTGTCGAACTTCCGGCCGGTGAGCGTCTCCAGGTGGGTCACCCCGGTCAGCCGCGTCTCGGTCGTGAGCCGTTTGAGGAACTCCTTCTCCGACAACCCCGAGTGGTCGATCGCCCAGCGGACCAGCAGCCACCCGCTGTTGTAGAAGCTCGCATCCCCGGAGTAGGCGCGGCCGAGCGGCGTCAGCGTGCTCATCGAGCGGTAGAAGTCGCGCACCCCGGCGAGGGTTCCGCGCATGGCGCGGGGGGTGTCGGTGCCGCACCCCGGTCGTTCCGTGCTGCGCTCCTCGCAAGCCAACGCCGTCTGGTAGCCGACGTTCTCCCCCTGGCGGTA
>Ga0180216_1000357_pt1 | contig 50012 bp, 50 predicted proteins | sample eDN3rd37CBELigMG_FD_128879 | JGI IMG/M metagenome (GOLD analysis project Ga0180216, IMG submission 128879) | Enriched Miracle-Growth compost microbial communities from Emeryville, California, USA - eDNA 3rd pass 37_C BE-Lig MG (version 2)... ...
GCGCGCCGGAGACGCCGGCCGACCACGTCGGAGTCTTCCCTCAGACCGACGGCCGCTTCTTCGTCGGCGCGACCGCCACGGTCGGGCGCATCTCGGGAACGACGCTGCAGAAGCTGGCCGACATCGTCGAAGCCCACGGCAGCAACCGCATTCGCACCACCCCGATGCAGAAGGTGTTGATCCTCGACGTCGAGCCGGACCGTGTCGAGTCGCTGATCAGCGCCCTGGACGAGATCGGCCTGCAGGTCCGCCCGTCGCCGTGGCGACGGAACACCCTGGCGTGCACCGGTATCGAGTTCTGCAAGCTCGCGATCGTCAACACCAAGGACCGAGCCGCCGAGCTGATCGACCACCTCGAGCTCGCGATCCCCGACCTCGACGTCCCGATCACGATCAACGTCAACGGCTGCCCGAACTCGTGCGCGCGGATCCAGACCGGCGACATCGGGCTGAAGGGGCAGCTGGTGCTCGACGAGGACGGCAACCAGGTCGGCGGCTTCCAGGTCCATCTCGGCGGGGGGCTCGGCCTCGACCCGTCGTTCGGCCGCAAGCTGCGCGGCCACAAGGTCACCGAAGCCGGCCTCAACGACTACGTCGAACGCATCGTCCACACGTACCTGAAGGAACGCGACCACGGCGAGTCGTTCTCGGCGTGGGTGGCTCGCGCAGACGAGGACGCACTGCGATGAGCGAGCGTCTCGTGCCCTACGCGTGCCCCTACTGCGCCGATGAGGACCTACGTCCCCACGGCGAGGAGCACGGCGAATGGGAGTGCCGCAGCTGTCTGCGTGCGTTTCGCCTCACCTTCATCGCACACCTGACCAACAGCACGACAACCCCCGGAAGGAGGACTGCATCATGACCGCACCAGCACTCATCACCCTGGCGCACGGCAGCCGCGACCCGCGTTCTGCTCAGACCATCAACGCCCTCACGGAGCAGGTCGCATGCCTGCGTCCCGACATCCGGGTCGCGGCAGCGTTCCTGGACCACTCCGACCCCAGCCTCGACGACGTCGTCGACCGCCTGGTCGCCGAGGGCCACAGCGAGATCGTAGTCGTTCCCCTGTTGCTGACCGAGGCGTATCACGCCCAGGTCGACGTCCCGCAGGCGGCCGAACGGGCACAGGCTCGCCACGACGGCGTGAAGATCCAGGTCACGAAGGTGCTCGGGATCGAGGGGGCGCTGTTCCGCGTGCTCGACAAGCGCCTGCGTGCCGCGCTCTCCGACGCCCGGGTGCGCGAGCTCGACGCGCTCGTGCTGGCCGGTGCGGGCTCCAGCGACCCCATCGCGAACGCGATGATCTCGCGGGCGGCGCGCGCCTGGGGCAGCCACCACAAGCTGCCGACCATCGCCGCCTTCGCGTCGAGCGTTCCGCCGGCCGCCGGTGAGGCGGTGCGTCAGCACCGGGCCGACGGTCGTCGTCACATCGCCGTCGGACTGATGTTCCTGGCCCCCGGTCAGCTGCCCGACCGCGTCACCGAGCTGGCTCTCGAAGCCGGCGCCGTCGCCGTCGCGGAGCCCCTCGGGGTCGACGTGGAGATCGCCCAGATCGTGCTCGCGCGGTACGCCGTCGGCGCCGTGGATCTGGTCCCGATCGAGGCGCTGTTCGCCTGAACGTGACGCCGGCGCACGTCAGGTCGTTTGTCCTGACGTGCGCCGTCTTCTTGCCGTCCTGCTCACGCTGGGGCTGACCCTCACGCTCGCACCGATGGCCAGTGCTGCCGACCGCCCCAAGCCGGGCTCGCTGGCGTACCTGGTTCAAGACGTCCAGCTGATGACCGAGGCGTACGGACGGATCACCGGACCCAACGGCCAGCTGCGCAATCCCGCCTATCTGCCGGCGCTGGTCGCGCAGGGCGCCACCGTCAGCATCTCCCAGCTGTTGACGATGGCGGCGACGCCCACGCGCCTGAGCCTGACCGGTGCGGTCCTGGTCCCGGGCTGGAACGCCGGGAACCCGCTCCGCGCCGGCTGGGATGGCACACGCGGGGTCCAGACCCCCGTCGCGTTCACGAACCGGTACGGCGCGCTGCTGCGCGGCACGCTCTACTCGCCCCTGCCCGACGCGACCGATCCCTACACCGGTGAGCCGCTCAGCGGGCCGTTCCCCGGTGTCGTGCTGACCCCCGGTTCGGTCCAGGGCTCGGCGAACATGTACCAGTGGCTGGCCCAGGACCTGGCCGAACGCGGCTACCTCGTGCTCGTCTACGACGTCCAGGGACAGGGCATGAGCGAGACACTCCCCCATGAGTCCGGCTCGGACCTGCCGTTCTGCTTCCCGTTGGCCCCACCGAAGGACCTTGAGTTGTGGGGGTGCCCCGGTGTTCCGTTCCAACAGTCCGCGAACTTCGTCCACGGCACCGTCGACGCCACCGACTTCTTCTACTCGACCCCGCAGGATCCGTACCCGAACCCCGGCAAGGCATCCGCGGCCGTCGATGACTTCAACCCGTTGTGGGAGCAGTTCGACCGCCGTCCGCTGGAACGGCCCACGGCCGACGGCCGCACCGATCGGTTCGCGATCATCGGACACTCGCTCGGCGCCGCGGCGGTCTCGAAGGTCCAGGGCGACGATCCGCGGGTGTCCACGGTCGTGGCGCTGGACAAGCTGCAGCAGACGGCGGCCAGTGGGCCGATGGACGTGGGCGAGGTCGTGCCGACCGTCCCGGCGCTGGGGATCCAGTCGGTGTACGGGTTCACGGTGTCGCCGTACGTGCTGGCCGGCGGATCGATCGTGCCGGGACCGGTCAGCCCGACCGAGGGACCCGACCCCGCGCGTGAACGGGCGACCGGCTTCGACGCCTGGGTGGCGGCCGGACACGACTCGATGGTGGTGGTACCGCGGGCCTCGACCCACCTGGAGTACACCGACATTCCGCTGGTGCTGCCCGCCAGTCGGTACGGTCAGGCGCTGTCGTCGGTCTACACGCAGGCGTGGCTCGACCACTGGCTCAAGGGAGCTCCGGTCACACCGCTGCTCACGGACTCGTGGACCTACCTCGAGCCGACCGGTCACGGCGTCTGGTCACCGGTGACGCTGCGCCGCGCCGAGCTGCTCAGTCCGCGGTTCTGCTCGGCGTACTCGCTCGACGGCCACGTCGATCCGGACATCACGGACGCGGGCTGCTCCGACTGAGCCGTTCCGCTCGACGTCAACGGGGACCCGGCCGGGCGAGCACCCCGTTCATGCCCGGCCGCCTACGATGCGAAGATGACCGACTCACCGGACCTCGAGCAGCTCTACGCCCACCCCGACATCGGCCGCCCGTGGGTGCGCACCGACTTCGTCTCGACCGTCGACGGCGCGGCCTGGACGCGTGACGGGACCTCCGGCGATCTGGGGGGTTCGGTCGACAAGGCGGCGTTTCGGATGATGCGCAACCTGTGCGACGTCGTCGTGGTCGGCGCAGGCACCGCCCGCATCGAGGGGTATCGGCCGTTGACGGAGTCGTCCGTCGACTCCACGATCCGCGCGCGGCACGACCTGGCGCCGGTGCCTGGTCTCGTCGTCGTCTCGCGCAGCCTCGACGTGCCGGCCGCATTGGTCGACGGCGGTGCCGTGGTGCTGACGAGCGCCGTCGCTCCGAAGGAACGTCTGTCGCAGCTGCGCGAACACGGCGACGTGATCGTCGCCGGCGACGAGGCGATCGACTGGTCGGCCGCCCTGGAAGCGTTCGACGGACGCGGGTGGCGTCGTGTGCTGTGCGAAGGCGGACCGTCCCTGCACGGCGACATGCTGGCCGCAGGCGCCGTCGACGAGCTGTGCGTCACGATCGCGCCGGTCGTCGCCTCGGGCACGGCCGCCCGCATCGCCCACGCCGTCGAGCCCATCGACCGCCCTGTGCGGCTGGAGCACGCGGTGGCCGTCGACAACGTGCTTCTGACCCGCTGGTCCGTCGATCGGACGTAGTCTGGAGATACACCCGACAGAAGTGAGGGACCCACCATGTACGACGTCGCACTCCTGATCGAACGAGCACTGAACCCGCTGGACGTCGACCAGATCATCTCGTTGCACGAGGGCCTGGACGACAGCGTCACGTACCACGTGCTGCTTCCCGTCGAGTCCTCCGCGTCGCTGATGGCCGCGTCGATGGGCGCCATCGGCGGACAGATGATGCCGCTGACCGAGCCGTCCCTGATCGACGAGGTCCAGGACGAGATCGTCCGGTCGGGACAAGAGGAGCTGGACGCCACCGCCGAGTTGTTCGCGGCCAAGGACGCACTGGTCACCACGCAACTGACCGAGGACGACCCCGTCGATGCACTCGCCGAGCTCGTGACGTCGACCAGCGCCGCCGAGGCGATCATCTTGACCCAGTCGCACGTCGTCCAGGAGTTTTTCCACGTCGACTGGACCTCGCGGGCCAAGCGGCGTCTCCACGTGCCCACCCTCCACCTGCTCGAGCACGTCCCGTTCAGTGCCCAACGTTGAACATCCCGTCCACCTACGCGGGCTCGGTGACTCATGAGCGCGAACTGGTGACTCATGAGCGCGAACTGGTGACTCCTAAGCGGGAACTGGTGACTCCTCAGCGGGAATGAGTGACTCGTGAGCCGGGTCGTGTCGTTGGGACGCCAGGAGTAGGTTCGCCATATGGGATACGACGTGGAGAAGACCGATGAGCAGTGGCAGGTCGAGCTGAACCCCGAGGAGTTCCAGGTGTTGCGGCGCGCCGCCACCGAGCGCCCGTTCTCCTCACCGTTCGAGGCCGACGAGAGCGAGGCCGTCTACGCCTGCCGCGCGTGCGGAGCAGAGCTGTTCCGCAGCGAGACCAAGTTCGACGCGCACTGCGGCTGGCCCTCGTTCTACGCTCCCCTGGCCGAGGACCGGGTCGAGTACCTGGAGGACCGGTCGTTGCTCGGACAGGTCCGCACCGAGGTGCGGTGCGCGCGTTGCGGTTCCCACCTGGGCCACGTTTTCGAGGGCGAGGGCTTCGACACCCCCACCGACCAGCGCTACTGCATCAACGGCATCGCCCTGACGCAGCAGAAGGTCTGACCCGTCCGGCGTGACGCCGGCTCACGGCCAGCGCTGCACCAGCTCGGCGACCGCGTGCCGTTGACCGGTGTAGAACGGGATCTCCTCGCGCACGTGCCGGCGAGCACCGCTGGCGCGCAGGTCACGCATCAGGTCCACGATCCGGTGCAGCTCGTCGGCCTCGAACGCGAGAATCCACTCGTAGTCACCCAGCGCGAACGCCGGGACCGTGTTGGCGCGCACGTCCGGGTACGGGCGGGCCTGCATGCCGTGTTCACGCAGCATGTCGCGGCGCTCCTCGTCGGGCAGCAGGTACCACTCGTACGAGCGCACGAACGGGTAGACGCAGACGAAGTCACGCACGTGCTCGTCGGCCATGAACGCCGGCACGTGTGACCGGTTGAACTCGGCCGGACGGTTGACGGCCAGCTGCGACCACACCGGCGCCATGCGCGAACCGAGCGCGGTGCGACGGAACCGGTTGTAGGCGTCCTGCAGCTGCCCGCTCTCCGCGGCGTGCCACCAGATCATCAGGTCCGCGTCGGCGCGCAGGCCGCTCACGTCGTACGTGCCGCGGACGACCACGCCGTCGGCGGCCAGCTGATCGACCAGCGCGTCGACCTCGGCCGCTTCGCTGTCGCGGTCGGCGTCGCCCAGGACCCGCTCGAGCTTGAACACCGACCACATCGTGTAGCGGATCGTCTCGTTGATCTCCTTGGCCAGCTTGCCCTTGTTCGGGATACCGCTCATGTTCGTTCGTCCTCCATCGTTCCTGCGTCGAGCAATCGTCGTGCCGCTGCCTGTGCCGACGCGATCACCGCCGGGATGCCCACGCCGTGGTAGGCCGCGCCGCACACCTCCAGACCGGGTACGGTCGCGATGTCGCGTTCGACCGTGGCGACCAGGTCCAGGTGTCCGACGTCGTACTGCGGGAGCGCCCCGCCCCAGCGTTGCACGTGTGCGTCGACCACGGTTCCCAGGTCCCCCACGATCGCGGTGAGGTCGGCCAGTGCGGTCTCGATGATCGTCGCGTCGTCGTGATGCAGCAGCGTCGTCTCCCCCGCCCTGCCCACCGAGGTGCGGATCACGGTCCGACCGGCAGCGGCGTCGCGAGTCCAGGCCCATTTCGCCGTCGAGCAGGTGGCCGCCTTGATCGTGGTGCCTTCCACCGGGGGTACCAGGAACCCCGACAATCCGTCGTCCCACGAGGCGTCGTCGAGGACGAACGTCACGATCGCGACGCTCGCATAGTCCAGTGCGGCCAGCGCGTAGGCAGCGCCCGGTGCGACCTCGGCGAGCAGTCGCGCGGTCGCGGGTGCCGGGGTGGCGACGACGACGCCGTCGACGTCCAAGGACTCGAGGTGTGTCGTGGGTCCCAGCGTCAGCCGCCACCCCCCGTTCGCCCGTTCGACGACACGTACCGTGGCGTCGGTCCGGATCTGGAACCCGCCGGTGGCAGCGAGCGCCTCGGGAAGTCGGTGCACGCCGCCGGTCGGTGCCACGAACACCGGACCGTCCGCGGCCGGGCGTGCGAGCGCAGCGGCGGCCCCCGCAACCAGGTCCGACCCCAGCGCCGCGATCTGCGGACCAGCCGCCCGCAGGGACAACCGATCGGTGTGGCCGGCGTAGACGCCACCGAACAACGGCTCGACCAACCGGTCGACGACCTCCCGCCCGAGCCGGGCAGCAACGAAGTCGCCGATCGACTGGTCCTCGGCCCCGACCGGCACGTCGACTCGCTCGACCGACGAGACGACGCCCGTCTCGAGCAACGCGTCGACCTCGCCGGGGACGCCCATCACGGTCCGCGGCATCGGCCGCAAGGCTCCATGGGACCAGATCGCCGCCGACGTCGGGCGAGCCGGCTCGTACGGCAGGCCGATGCGATCCATCAGTCCGATCGCCTCCGGGCGCCGCGCGAGGACCGACTCGGCACCCAGGTCGACCTGGACGCCACCCACGACGCCACCGCGCAGCTTGCCGCCGACGCGGTCGGTCGACTCCACCAGCACCACCTCGGCGCCGGCCGACGCCAGCTCGTAGGCGGCCGTCAGGCCCCCGACACCACCGCCGACGACGGCGACGCGTCGGCTCATTCCGGGCTCTGGGCGTGCACGAAGTCCACGAGTCGGGCCAGCGCGTCCGGGTCGGTGTCGGGCAGCACTCCGTGCCCCAGGTTGAAGATGTGCCCAGCCGCGCCCGCGCCGGCCGCGATGATCTCGGCGGCCTTCTCGTGCACGACCTCGGTCGGGCCGAACAACGACGTCGGGTCGAGGTTGCCCTGCACCACCACGTCCGGCCCGAGTCGGTCGATCGCGCGGTCCAGCGGCACCCGCCAGTCGACGCCCACGACGTCGGCACCGGCATCGCGCATGTCGACCAGGAGCTCACCCGTGCCGACGCCGAAGTGGATGCGGGGCACGCCCAGGTCGGCGACCGACTCCAGGACGGCCGTCGAGTGCGGCTTGACGTAGGTGCGGTAGTCGGCCGGCGACAACGCACCCGCCCACGAGTCGAACAGCTGGACGGCCGAGGCCCCGGCCTGGACCTGCAGGCGCAGGAACTGGCCGGCGATCGAGGCGATCCGACCCAGGAGCGCGTGCCACAGCTGCGGGTCGGAGTACATCAACTCCTTGGTGCGTCGATGATCGCGCGAGGGTCCGCCTTCGATGAGGTAGGACGCGAGCGTGAAGGGGGCTCCGGCGAACCCGATCAGCGGCGTCGACCCGAGCTCGTCGACGAGCGCGGACACGGCCGCGGTGATCGTCGGGACGTCGTCGGCGCTCAGATCGCGCAGCTGGGCGAGCTGGTCGACCGAGCGGATCGGGTCGGCCACGACGGGGCCGGTGCCGGCCACGATGTCCAGATCGACCCCGATGGCCTTCAACGGCACGACGATGTCGGAGAAGAAGATCGCCGCGTCCACGCCGTACCGACGCACCGGCTGCATCGTGATCTCGACGACCAGCTCGGTGTCGAAGCACGACTGGAGCATCGGCACGCCCTCACGCACCTTGCGGTACTCGGGCAACGAGCGCCCGGCTTGGCGCATGAACCACACCGGCACGTGGTCCGGACGACCACCGCGGCACGCGGTGAGGAAGGCACTCGACTCGACAGGGTTGACCATGCGGCCATTCTGTCAGGCCGTGTCGCACCGTCCGAATCAGCCGTTCGGACCTAGTATCGAAGGGTGGTACGCCCCTCGGACATCGGATCCTCGGCTGTCGGCTCGGTTCCGACCGCCTTCACCGACGCCGTGCGACAGATCCAGCGCGCCACGATGCGACCCGAGGTGTTCGTCGACGAGATGCCCGCTCCGCAGCGCATCGCCCCGCACGCCTACGCCCTCAGCGGCGACGTGTCCGTCGGCGACGACGAGGTCGGCACCGGCCGGTTCATCCTGCTGCACGATCCGGCCGGCAACGACGCGTGGGGCGGAACCTTCCGTTGCGTCACCTTCGCGCGGGCCGACATCGAGATCGAGATGGCCGCCGACCCGGCACTTCCTGCCGTCGGGTGGAGCTGGCTGACCGAGGCGCTCGACGCGCACGACGCCGAGTTCACCGCCGCCAGCGGCAGCGTGACCGTCGTGCACTCCGAAGGGTTCGGCGGCATGGACGCCGACGAGGCCGACGCGCAGATCGAGGTGCGTGCCTCGTGGACGCCGTTGACCGAGAAGGGCGCACACGCCGCAGCATGGTCCGACCTGCTGTGTGCCCTGGCCGGTCTTCCCCCGTTGGCTCCCGGCGTGGTCCCCCTGCAGCGCAGACGGGTCACGCGTTGACCGAACCCACCGACACCACGGCTCCGGAATCTCCTCCGGCGCCGCCCTTGGAGCTGCGCGAGCCGCTGCCCGACGTCGTCGACACGCCCCAGGCGTTGGCCGACAGCGCACAGACGATCGCCGCCGGTTCCGGCCCGATCGCGCTCGATGCCGAACGCGCATCGGGCTACCGGTACTCCCAACGCGCCTACCTGATCCAGGTTCGCCGAGAAGGATCCGGATCCCACCTGATCGACCCCCTCGCCTTCGACGACCACGCCCCCTTGGCCGAGTCGTTCGCGGACGCCGAGTGGATCTTGCACGCCGCCACCCAGGACCTGCCGTGCCTAGCCGACGTCGGGTTGCGCCCCCACGCGCTGTTCGACACCGAGCTGGCCGGGCGGCTGCTGAACCTGCCCCGGGTCGGACTGGCATCGCTGGTCGAGCACTTCCTCGGACTGAGTCTGGCCAAGGAGTTCTCGGCCGTCGACTGGTCGACCCGGCCCCTGCCCGAACCGTGGCTGGTCTACGCCGCCCTCGACGTCGAGGTGCTGATCGAGCTGCGCAACCTGATCGATGCCGAGCTGGTGCGCACCGGCAAGCGCGAGTGGGCCGCGGAGGAGTTCGAGGCATTGTTGTCGTTCGCCGGTCCACCGGAGCGCATCGACCCGTGGCGGCGCACGTCCGGCATGCATCAGGCACGCGGACGCCGGGCGCTCGGCCTGGTGCGCGAGCTGTGGACGACCCGCGACCAGATCGCCGAGCAGCGTGACGTCACTCCGGGTCGCATCCTGCCCGACAGTGCCCTGATGGAGATCGCGTTGGCGGCGCCGGCGACGCGATCGGATCTGCGTGCGCTCAAAGCGATGCGCGGACGGGGACCTCGGCGTTTCCTCGACGAGTGGCAGGCAGCGGTCGACCGCGCGCTGAGCCTGCCCGAATCGGAGCTGCCGCGAGCCGCGCCACGCAACGACGGGCCCCCACCGCCGCGTGCCTGGGCGGACAAGAATCCGGCGGCGGCAGAACGGCTGGCACGCGGCAAGGCCGTCATCGCCGAGCTCGCCGAACGTCACGACGTGCCGGCCGAGAACCTGATCAACCCGGGCGCGGTCCGACAGGTCGCCTGGGACCCACCCGAGGTCATCACCGAGGGAGCGATCGTGGACGCGCTGGAGGACCTGGGCGCGCGGCGCTGGCAGCTGGGCCTGGTCGCCGGCCCCCTGAGCGATGCCTTCTCGCTGTGACACCAACCGTCGCCCCTTGGTGAGGTAGTCCTAAACTGATGTGGTGCTCGCTGCGAACTTTCTGATCGGTCTTCGCGAAGGTCTCGAAGCCAGTCTGGTCATCAGCATCCTGATCGCCTACCTGGTCAAGACGAACCGACGTCACGACGTCCGGTACATCTGGTTCGGCGTCGTCACCGCGATCGTGCTGGTCGTCATCGCGTTCGTGTCGATCCGCGCCGCCGTCGGATCGCTGCCGTTCCGGACCCAGGAGCTGGTCGGGGGCACGTTGTCGATCATCGCCGCCGCCCTGGTCACCTGGATGTTGTTTTGGATGCGTCGCACGGCTCGCACCCTGAAGACCGAGCTGGAGAGCGACCTGTCGCGGGCCGTCGCACTCGGCCCGTTGGCGATCGCGGGCGTGGCGTTCCTGACCGTGGGTCGCGAAGGTCTGGAGACGGCCGCGATCATCTACGGCACGGTCGTCGACTCCTACACCGCGCAGCCGTTCATCGGATCGATCAGCGGATTCGCGGTGGCCGCGGTCCTGGGATACCTGATCTATCGGGGCGCGCTGCGCATCAACCTGGCCAAGTTCTTCACGATCACCGGCGCCTTGCTGATCCTGGTGGCGGCCGGCGTCCTCGCCTACGGCATCTACGACCTGCAAGAAGGTGGCTACCTGTTCCGGCTGACGCTGCAGGTCGGGCCGATCTCCGATCCGGGCAACCAGGCGTTCGACATCTCCGGCGCGATCCCACCGGACAGCTGGTACGGCACCCTGCTGAAGGGCACCGTCAACTTCCAGCCGAACCCCTCGTGGCTGCAGGCCATCGGTTGGGTGGCCTATCTGGCGGTCGTCCTGCCGCTGTACCTGCGGGGCTCACGCGCGGTGTTCCGCCGGCCTGTCAGAGTGGACGCATGACCGTATCGGGCACCTCGCAGATCCCCGGCCTGACCGAGCTGCTGGAACGCAACGTGGCAACCGGCGTCGAACGTGGCGCATCGATCTGCGTCATCCACGACGGCGAGGTCCTGGCCGACGTCTGGGGTGGCTGGGCCGACGTCGAGGCGACCGTGCCGTGGGAGCGCGACACGATCGTTCCGGTGTGGTCGACCTCCAAGGTCATGACGAACCTCGCGGCGCTGGTGCTGGCCGATCGAGGTCTGCTGGACGTCGAGGCTCCGGTGGCCACGTACTGGCCCGAGTTCGCCGCGAACGGCAAGGAGTCGGTGACGGTCACCCACGTCTTGTCCCACTCGTCCGGCGTGAGCGGCTGGGAGCAGCCCGTGACGATCGACGACGTCTTCGACTGGGACAAGTCGACGGCCATGCTGGCTGCCCAGGCGCCGTGGTGGGAACCGGGCTCGGCACCCGGCTACCACCTGGTCGATCAGGGCCATCTGGTCGGTGAGGTCATTCGCCGCATCACCGGCGACATGCCGGGACGGTGGTTCGCTCGCGAGATCGCCGAGCCGCTGGGCGCCGACTTCCACATCGGGCTGGCCGCCGAGCACGACCACCGGGTCTCCCCCGTCACGACGCCCACGATGCTCGAGGTGGACACGAGTGCCGTGTCGCCGGACGGCATCACGGTCCGCACCTTCACCGGACCGTTCATGCACGCGTCGGTGGCGAACACCGAGCGGTGGCGACGGGCGGAGATCCCCGCGGCCAACGGCCACGGCAACGCGCGCTCGGTCGCTCGCATCCAGGCCCTGGTGTCGCACGGGGGCGAGTACGACGGGGTGCGGCTGCTGTCACCCGAGACGGTGCAGAGCATCCTGCGCCCACGCGCCGAAGGCATGGACGTGGTGCTGAACCTGCCGACCCGCTTCGGGCTGGGTTGGCACCTGCCGCTGCCGGCCATGATGCCGTCGGTCCCCGAAGGTCGCTCGTGCTACTGGGGCGGTCTGGGCGGGTCGGTCGTGGTCAACGACCTGGACCGCCGACTCACGATCGCGTACGCCATGAACCGGATGATCTTCGAGTACGCCCCGGGCATGAAGCAGATCCGGGCGTGCGGTGACTCCCGCTACGACGGCTACGCGGCACTCGTCGAAGCGGCGCTGAGCTCGTCGTGAGCCGCAACTTCCACCGGCCGATGCTGCCAGGAGCCGAGCTGTTCGAGTCGCTGCCCGAACAGACCGACCCGGCCGAGCTGGCTGCCGCGGGTCACCGGGTCGCCACGGTGCTGGTGCGCGGTCCGCGTGACGCCGACGACCGGGACCTGGTCGATCGGGTGTTGCATCTGGCCGACTCCGAGGGACTGGGAGCGATCGCCGAGCTGTGGTCGCACGCCCCCGCCGACACGTTGGCCGGTTGCCTGTGGCGGCTGTACCTGTTGCGTGACTGGGTCCACCGTCGGCCCGACCTCGCGGCTCGCGAGTACGCCGCCGGCAAGATCCACGCACCGGTCCACGAGGTGCTCGCCGGTGTCGTCGACCCGCCCGGCCCGGCCGAGGTGGTCGAGCTGGTCGACACCGTCGTGCGCGGAATCCTCGGACAGGACTTCGATGTCGCCCTCGACCGGGCCGCCTCCTTCGCCCACATCGTCGGCGTCGGACGCGCCCAGCTCGACGACGGCGACGCCTCCTCGGCCGCCCGCCTCGTCGACATGGCCGCCCAGCTCCGCCACGCCGCCGACCTCGAGCGCTCCACCGGCCTGCACTGACCCCATGAACACCATGAGGTCATGGTGTTCACGCACTCCTCATGGTGTGCATGCCATGAGGAGTGCGGGATTCCCATGACCTCATGGTGTTCTAGGGACGTTACCCAGGCGGGGGTTAGGCTGATCCGTGCGCCGGGCCGTGGCAGCCCCGGGTCCCAACATCAGCCGCTACGAGCGGCCACGCGCCGTGAGGCGCTCCCGGCCCGGCGCAACACAGCGGACGTGTCTGCAGACCGATGAACGACCCCGCTACCAGGGCGTGCGCTCAGGGAGCGAACGTCGTGTACGACATCGTGGGACGGCCGAGGAAGGCCAGTTCTTCGAGCTGGTCCGGTGTCGGCGTCCACCGTCCGGCCGCTGCGTTCGCCGCGACCTGCTCGGCCGAGGTCACCCCAGCGATGACGCTCGCGACCCCCGGTTGCGCCGCGAGGCCGCCGATCGCGAGGTCCAGCAGCGGGACGCCGTGACCGTCGGCGAAGTCCTGCAGCGCCTCGATCCGGTCCCAGTCGGCGTTCTCCAACCGCGTCGACTGCAATGCCAACCGCGTCCCCTCCGGGGCCTGCTCACCTCGGCGGTACTTGCCGGTCAACAATCCGTACGCCAACGGGAAGTACGGCAAGATGCCGACACCGAGCGACTGGCAGGCCGGCACCAGCTCGGTCTCGGCGGTGCGGTTGTACAACGAGTACTCGTTCTGCGCCGTGGCGAACGCGGCCAGGCCGCGGGTGCGCGACTGCCACGACGCGTCGACCACCTGCCACGCCTGCATGTTGGAGCAGCCGATCGCACGCACCTTCCCGGCCGTCACGAGCGCGTCCAGGGCTTCGAGCGTCTCCTCGATCGGCGTGCCCGGGTCCGGCGTGTGGAACTGGTACAGGTCGATGTGGTCGACCCCGAGACGCCGCAGGCTGGCCTCGACCGCCGTGCGCACGTACGCCGCCGACCCACGGCGGCCACCGTCGTCGCCGTTGACGCCCTGCATGTCCATGCCGAACTTCGTCGCGATCACCACCCGATCGCGTCGGCCCTTGATCGCCCGGCCGAGCAGCTCCTCGCTGGCACCCAGCCCGTACGTGTCGGCGGTGTCGAAGAACGCGACGTCGTGCTCGAGGGCCGCGTCGACCACCTGGTGCACCCGGTCGGCGTCGATCCGGGCGCCGAACGCATTGCATCCGATGCCGACGGCAGGAACCGAAATCCCGCTGAATCCAAGGGTTCGCGCAGCACTCATGCCCGCCAGCCTACGGGCGTGACCCAGATCACAGACCTGATCCGCGACATGATTCGGCAGCTCACCCGTCCCTTTCATAGTGCCGCCTCGCCCGCCATCCAGGGGGTAGGGCGAGGCGGCACCTCAAAGTTCGGCGTCGAACACCCTAGACTGGGCGCCATGCAGCGGCGCCGGACTCCCCGTCTTCTCGCGCTGTTCGCACTCGTGCTGGTCGCGGCGTTCACCCTGACGGTTCCGTCGGCATCGGCCGACGAGGCACCGACCAACCACTGGGTCACCACACGTGCCGTGACAGCGCACGCCGCTCACGGGCTGACCGTGACGCTCAAGGCCACGCAGAAGATCGGGCACCACGTCGACGTCCAGCACACGCCCGACGTCGCGGTTCCGCCCGCCGATCCGTGGGCGGCGAGTGTCTCGGTCGATCTCGAACCTGCGTCGACAGCGCCACGCCTGGCGCTCGACGGCTCACCGCGACCTCACGACGGGCGAGCGCCGCCGATCGGCTGACGCCATCCGCCCTCGTCCGCCCCGCCACCTCGTGGCAACCAACGAAAGTCCAGTCATGACCTCCAACAAGGCCGCCCTGTGGCGCGCCGTCGCCGCCTTCGCGGCGATCGCCATCGCACTCCTGCTCGCCCTGACGTCGTCGGCCAAGCTCGGCCTGGACCTGAAGGGCGGCACCCAGATCGTTCTGGAGACCCAGGACTCCGAGCGGGTCAAGGCCGATTCCGAATCGACCGATCGAGCCCGTGACGTGCTGCGAGGACGAGTCGACGCTCTCGGCGTCGCCGAGCCCACCATCGCCCGCTCCGGCGAGAAGCGCATCATCATCGAGCTACCGGGCCTGCAGGATCCGCGCGAGGCCGCCGAAGTGATCGGCCAGACCGCTCAGCTGTCGTTCCACGAGGTCGTCGCGGTCGGCGTGACCGAGGCGGGCGAAGGCCAGCGGGTGCTGCCCGACGAGGACGGCACACCCTTGCTGCTGGCGCCCGCCCTGTTGGACGGTGACGGCGTCGACAACGCCACGGCGGCACCGCCCCAGGACGGCCTGGGCCAGTGGGAAGTCCAGGTCGAGTTCAACGGCCAGGGCCGGTCCGGCTGGGTCGAGCTGGTCGCCAACGCCTGCGCCAACCCCAACGCCGGGAATCGGGTGGCGATCGTGCTGGACGACAAGGTGATCTCCTCACCGGGCGTCGTCCCCGCGTTGTGCCAGGCCGGCGGCGGCTCATCGACCCAGATCAGCGGTAGCTTCACGACCCAGGAAGCCAAGGACCTGGCCGCGCTGATCAAGGGCGGCTCGCTGCCGGTGCCGGTCAAGGTCATCGAGCAGCGCACCGTCGGACCGACGCTCGGACAGGCCGCGATCGACGCCTCGATCGAGGCCGGCATCATCGGCGTCATCCTGACGGGCCTGTTCATCATCTTCATCTACCGGCTGGTCGGCTTCATGGCCACGATCGCGCTGGGCACCTATGCGCTGATCTCGTTCGGCCTGCTCGTCTGGCTCGGCGCGACACTGACCCTGCCAGGCCTGGCCGGTTTCGTCCTGGCCATCGGTCTGGCGATCGACGCCAACGTCCTGGTGTTCGAAAGAGCCCGGGAGGAGTACGCCGAACGCACCGGAGCCGGCCTCAGTCCGGCCCTGCAAACCGGGTTCAACAAGGCGTGGACCGCGATCTTGGACTCCAACGTCACTACGATCCTGGCCGCTGCCCTGTTGTTCGTCTTCGCCTCCGGCCCGGTCAAGGGCTTCGGCGTCACGTTGACGATCGGCACGATCGCCTCGATGCTGTCTGCGCTGGTCATCGCACGCGTGCTCGCCGAGTGGGCGGTCAAGCGGTCGGCGGTCCGCAAGCGGCCGGGCATCACCGGTATCGCCGGCACCGGCCGCGTCCGTCGCTGGCTGAACGAGTCCGGCCCCGATCTGATGAAGCGCAGTGGCACCTGGATTGTGGTGACTCTGGTGGTCGCCGTGGTCTCGATCGGTGGCATCGTGCTGCGCGGGTTGAACCTCGGCGTGGAGTTCACCGGCGGCCGGTTGCTGGAGTTCTCCACGTCCTCGACGGTCGATCCCGAGGAAGCCCGTGTCGCGGTCGGCGACGCCGGATTCCCCGGCGCGGTCGTGCAGCAGTCCTCCGGAGACGGGCAGAGCGAGAACATCACGGTCCGCGTCGAGGACGTGACGAACGACGAGGCCGTCGCGATCCAGGAAGCGATCGGCACCCTGACCGACGAGGTGCAGAAGGAACGCGACGAGCTGATCGGTCCGAGCCTGGGCAAGGAGCTGCGCAACAAGGCCCTCATCGCGTTCGCGATCGCCATCGCCGCTCAGATGTTGTACCTGGCCTGGCGGTTCCGGTGGACGTTCGCGTTGTCGGCGGTGGTGTCGATGTCGTCGGTGGTGTTGACCGTCGTCGGCGCATTCGCCTGGTGGGGCAAGTCGATCGACGGTGTCTTCCTGGCGGCGATCCTGTCGATCATCGGCTTGGCGGTCAACGACACCATCGTGGTGTTCGACCGCATCCGAGAACACACCGCAGACGACCGCAAGCGACCGCTGCGCACCGTGGTCAACGAGGCGATCCTCAACACGGTGCCGCGCACGATCAACACCGGCCTCGGCGCCATGTTCATCCTCGCGGCCCTCGCCGTCCTGGGTGGCGACTCGCTGACGGACTTCGCCATCGCCTTGCTGCTGGGCCTGGGTGTCGGCATCTTGTCCACGATCTTCACCGCGTCGGCGCTGGCCGTGGTGCTCGAGGAGAAGTGGCCGTTGGATCCGACGAAGAAGCCGAAGGCCGCCGACCCGTACGCGCACGTCGACGACGGTCGCAACAGCACGGGGGCGGTGCTGTAACGCCTGCTGCAACAATGGCGGCATGCGTATCGCTGACCACGTCGTCGACCTCATCGGAGGCACCCCGCTCGTTCGACTGAACAAGGTGGTGCCGCCGGGAGGCGGCGTCGTGGCGGCGAAGATCGAGTACCTCAACCCCGGTGGCAGCTCCAAGGATCGGATCGCGGTCAAGATGATCGACGACGCCGAGGCCAAGGGCCTGCTGAAACCCGGCGGAACGATCGTCGAGCCGACGTCGGGCAACACCGGCGTGGGCTTGGCCCTTGTCGCTCAGCAGCGCGGCTACCACTGCATCTTCGTCTGCCCGGACAAGGTCAGCGAGGACAAACGGAACACGATGCGTGCCTACGGCGCCGAGGTCGTAGTCTGCCCCACCGCTGTTCCGCCCGAGCACCCGGACAGCTACTACAACGTGTCCGACCGCCTGGTGCGCGACACTCCCGGCGCGTGGAAGCCCGACCAGTACTCGAACCAGATGGGCCCGGCGAGCCACTACGAGACGACGGGCCCGGAGATCTGGGCCGACACCGACGGCACCGTCACCCACTTCGTCGCCGGCGTCGGCACCGGCGGCACGATCACGGGCACGGGCCGGTTCCTGAAGGAGCAGAACCCCGACATCCAGGTGATCGGTGTCGATCCGGAGGGGTCGGTCTACTCCGGCGGGACCGGCCGACCGTACCTGGTCGAGGGCGTCGGTGAGGATTTCTGGCCCGACGCGTACGACCCTTCCGTCCCGGATCGGATCATCGCGGTCAGCGACGCCGACTCGTTCGAGATGACTCGGCGCCTGGCCCGCGAGGAGGGCCTCTTGGTCGGTGGGTCGTGCGGGATGGCTGTCGTGGCCGCCGCTCAGGTGGCCGCCGAGGCCGGTCCCGACGCGCTGATCGTCGTGCTGTTGCCCGACGGTGGTCGCGGCTACCTGTCGAAGGTGTTCAACGACGACTGGATGTCCTCGTACGGCTTCCTGCGAGAGCCGCTCGATCCGCACCGCCCGCAGCTAAGCGTCGGCGATCTGGTGCGCCGCAAGTCCGGCGACATGCCGGCCTTGGTGCACACCCACCCGTCCGAGACGATCCGCGACGCGATCGAGATCCTGCGCGAGTACAACGTCTCGCAGATGCCGGTCGTCGGCCCGGAGCCGCCCGTCGTGATCGGCGAGGTCGCGGGCAGTGTGAGCGAACGCGCCCTGATCAGTGCCGTGTTCGAGGGTCGCGCGCAGCTGACCGACGCCGTCGCCGACCACATGGAGTCGCCGCTGCCGTTGCTCGGATCCGGCGAAGGGATCGACGCGGCACTGCAGGCGCTGACCGAGAGCGACGCCGTCATGGTCATCGAGGAAGGCAAGCCGTTGGGTGTCCTGACCCGCCACGACCTGTTGGGAGTGCACGTATGAGCGAGAAGCGCAGCGCCGCCGACCAGCACGCGGCCCACGGATTCGCCACCCGGGCGATCCATGCCGGCACGGTCGCCGACCCGAACAACGGGGCCGTCAACACCCCGATCTACGCCAGCTCGACGTTCGCGCAGGACGGCGTGGGCGGCATGCGTGGTGGCTACGAGTACGCCCGCACCGGCAACCCGACCCGACACGCGCTCGAGGAGCAGCTGGCGGCCCTCGAGGGCGGCACGTACGGACGGGCGTTCGCTTCGGGAATGGCCGCCACCGATTGCGGCCTGCGGTCGATGCTGCGGCCCGGTGACCACCTGGTGATCCCCGACGACGCCTACGGCGGAACGTTCCGGTTGATCGACAAGGTGTTCAGCCAGTGGGGCATCACGTACTCGATCGCGCCCGTCAACGACGTGGACGCGATTCGTGCGGCGATCACCGATCGCACCCGGGCGGTCTGGATCGAGACGCCCACCAACCCGTTGCTGAACGTCGGCGACATCAGCGCGATCGCCGACGTCGCCCACGCCGGCGGCGCGCGACTGGTCGTCGACAACACGTTCGCCTCCCCGTACCTGCAGCAGCCGCTGTCGTTGGGGGCCGACGTGGTCCTGCACTCGACCACGAAGTACCTGGGCGGTCATTCCGACGTCGTCGGCGGCGTGCTCGTCACCGACGACGAGGAGCTCGATGCTGCCTTCGCGTTCCTGCAGAACGGTGCCGGTGGTGTTCCGGGCCCGTTCGACGCCTACTTGACGATGCGTGGGGCCAAGACGTTGGCCGTTCGCATGGAGCAGCACTGCACGAACGCCGAGGCCGTCGTCGACCTGTTGACGACCCATCCGGCGGTGTCGTCGGTGCTGTACCCGGGCCTGCCCGAGCACCCCGGTCACGACGTCGCGCAGCGTCAGATGCGGCGCTTCGGCGGGATGGTGTCGGTGCGGTTGGCCGGCGGCAGGCAGGCTGCGCTCGATCTGTGCGCGCGCACCGAGCTGTTCACGCTGGCCGAGAGCCTCGGCGGCATCGAGTCGTTGATCGAGCACCCGGGCGCGATGACGCACGCGTCGACGGCCGGTTCGCAGCTGGAGGTGCCTGAAGACCTGGTGCGGCTGTCGGTGGGGATCGAGGACACGGCCGATCTGCTGGCCGATCTGGAGCAGGCGCTCTCCTGATGAGTCGCGCACGGTGAGCGAGGACCGACGCCGTTCGTTCCTGGGATTGTCGTGGTTCCAGGTGATCGCCGGCGCGCTGGCCGCGATGACGTCGGCGTGGATCGCCTCGACCCTCGGTGTCGCCGGCACCATCATCGGCGCAGCGGTGGGCAGCCTCGTCGCCACCGTGACGGCCGCGTTCTACGCCAACACGTTGGATCGCAGCCGGACGTTGATCGTGCGCACGGACAGCGGAACGGTCGTCGAGGCCGAGGTGGAGCCGGGCGGGACCGTCGCCGCGCTCGACGCGGTGCGTGAGGTGACGGGCAGCCAGATCGCCGGTGCGAAGGTCGTCGAGACGCCGCGCCGCATCCACTGGAAGACGGTGGGCGTCACGACCGTGTTCGTCCTGTTGCTCACGTTCGGCGCGATGGGGACGTACGAGCTGATCACCGGTAACTCCTACGGCACGAACACGGACAATTCCAAGATCGGCAACCCCTGGGGCAGCGGCAGCAAGCCGACGGCAGAACCCACCGCCGAACCCACCGAACCCGAACCGAGTATCGCCCCCTCCACGGATCCGACACCGACGGACCCGGCGCTGACCGAGACCGCCCCGACCCCCACCGAGTCGACGCCGACTCCCACCGAACCGCTGCCCTCCGAGAGCGCACCCGCCCCCGCGTCGTCGTGAGGGAATGATGTGAACGGCGCGGTGGTTGACATGGTCAACGAACCGCCCGGAAGGAGGCGCACCCATGACCATCTACCTGACGCCGAACATCTCCGACGAGCAGATCAGCGCGATGGAACCGTTCGAGGCCTACCGCTTCGGCGAGGAGCTGCTGGAGTCGCGCTTCCCGCGCGATGCCGCGCGGGTGCTTCGCCGTGTCGTCGACGAGGTGCCCGACAGCGCGTCGGGGTGGGAGCTGCTGGGACGGGCGTACTTCGCCGCTGCCTTGCTGGAGCCGGCTGAAGACGCATTCCGCCGCGTGGTCGCCATCGAGCCGACCAACGCCTGGGCGCACACCGCGCTCGGTCTGGCCCTGGAACGCCAGGGCCGCCATGCCGAGGGTGCCGCGGTGCACACGATCGCCGACGCCCTGGGCGGAGACGGCTCCCGAGCCTTCCTCTCCCCCAACTGACGAGTCACCAATTCCCGCTCGCGAGTCACCAATTCCCGCTGAGGAGTCAGGGATTCCCGCTCAGGAGTCAAGAATTCATGCTCCATGAGTCACGGGTTCGTCACGGCTCACCACGAGCCTGTGCCCCACAGTGACTCATGACTGGGAATTCCTGACTCCTCGACCAGAACAAGTGACTCGCGAGCGGGAACTAGGGTGGGGCCGTGGAGCGCGTGGACCTGGTGGCCGTCGGCGTGGCTGCGGTCTTGGTCGTCGTTCCGCAGGCGTGGGCGGTGACGCGGCACGTGGCCACGCTGGTCCACGAGGCGGGTCACGCCGTGGTGGCGGTCGCGACGGGGCGACGCCTCAACGGGATCCGTCTGCACAGTGACACCTCGGGACTGACCGTCTCGACAGGTCGCCGGTCCGGTCCCGGGATGATCGCAACGGCGGCGGCCGGGTATCCCGCGCCGTCGCTGGTCGGGCTCGCCACCATCGCCCTGGTCGTGCACGACCGGATGTCCTGGGCGCTCGCGCTCGGCCTGGTGGTGCTGACCGCGATGGTGCTGTTCATCCGCAACTGGTTCGGTCTGGTGGTCGTGCTGGTCGCCGGGGGGCTCGTCGCCCTGATCACGTACCGGGCGAGCGGCGACGCCCAGCAGCTGAGCCTGTTGGTGTTCGGCTGGTTCCTGCTGTTCGCGGGTCCGCGGACGTCGCTCGACCTGTGGGCACACCGGCGACGCGTCAGCAGCCGGACCTCCGATGCCGACCTGCTGGCTCGACTCACGCACGTCCCTGCCGTGATCTGGAACGTCGTGTTCGTGGCCGTCTCCCTCGCAGCGATCGTCGTCGCAGCGCGGCTGACGGGTCTGCTCCCCTGACGAACTGGTTGGATGGTCGCGTGTTCACCGTCGCCGCAGAGCTGCCCACCGGAGGCCGCGCCGGAGTCATCGAGACCCCGCACGGGCAGATCCGGACTCCGGCGTTCGTCCCGGTCGCGACCCGCGCCGCGGTGCGCGCCGTGCTCCCCGAGACGATGGCCGACCTGGGCGCCCAGGCGTTGCTGGCGAACGCCTACCACCTGTACCTGCAGCCCGGCGCCGACATCGTCGACGCTGCCGGCGGGCTGGGCACGTTCATGAACTGGCCGGGGCCGACGTTCACCGACTCCGGCGGTTTCCAGGTGCTGTCGCTGGGAGCCGGCTTCAAGAAGACGCTCGCGATGGACGCCAAGGGCGTCGAGGCCGACGACGTCATCGCGCCCGGCAAGGATCGCCTCGCCCGGGTCGACGACGACGGCGTGACGTTCACGTCCCACCTGAACGGATCGACGCACCGGTTCACGCCCGAGGTGTCGATGGGCATCCAGCACCAGCTGGGCGCCGACATCATCTTCGCGTTCGACGAGCTGACGACCCTGATGAACACCCGTGGCTACCAGGAGCGCTCCCTCGAGCGCACGCAGCGGTGGGCCGAGCGCTGTGTGGTCGAGCACGAGCGGCTGACGGCCGCCCGACCCGACAAGCCACGTCAGGCGCTGTTCGGGGTCGTCCAGGGCGCCCAGCACGAGGACCTGCGCCGCCGGGCCGCGCGAGGTTTGCGCGGTCTGGACTTCGCCGGGTACGGCATCGGCGGCGCCATCGAGAAGGAGAGCCTGGCCACGATCGTGCGCTGGGTGACCGAGGAGCTGCCCGACGACCGGCCACGGCACCTATTGGGCATCGGTGAGCCGGAGGACCTGTTCGAAGGAGTCGAGCACGGCTGCGACACGTTCGACTGCGTCCAACCGTCACGGGTCGCCCGCACCTCACGGGTGTACACCGTCCACGGCAGGGAGAACCTCAACGTCGCGGCGTCGCGCCGCAACTTCGGGCCGATCGACCCCGAGTGCGACTGCTACACGTGCGCGAACTACTCCCGCGCCTACCTGCACCACCTGTTCAAGGCCAAGGAGTACAACGCGGCCACGCTGTGCACGATCCACAACGAGCGCTTCATCGTGCGCCTCGTCGACCGCATCCGCGAGACTATCCTCGACGGCACGTTCACCGACTACAAGGCCGACTTCCTGGGCCTCTACCGCCGCTGAGAGTCCTGCGATGGTCGGACGCGACCCGCGCACGACGTGAGACCGATGCGCAGGTCAGTAGGTGGGTTCACGCTTCTTGATCGCGGCGATCACGACGACCGTCAACGGCATGACCAAGAACTCGACGGCACACTTGTAGATCACGCCGACGACGAAGTAGTTCACGAACTGCCCGCCGGTCTCGATGCCGATCGCCGAGGCGGCGATGGCACAGAACAGCAGGGTGTCGACCAGCTCGCCGGCACCCGTCGACGTGGCCAGACGTGCCACGAGACGCTTCTCCGCGGTGCGCTTCTTCATCTGCACCAGCACGTAGGAGTTGGTCAGCTGTCCGCACACGTAACCGACCAGGCTGGCGAGCACGATCGTGCCGACCGGACCGGCGACGGCCTCGAAGGCCGCCTGGTTCTGGTAGAACGACGCCTCGGGAGCCTGCTCGACGACCCAGAACGTCGCTGCAGCCAGCAGCGCCATCGCGAACCCTGTCAGCACCGCACGCCGCGCGGCCTTGAACCCGTACACCTCGGAGATCACGTCGCCGAGGATGTAGGCCAGCGGGAACAGGAAAGCACCGCCGTCGGTGACGACGGGCAGGATCTGCACCGAGCCGACCGACCAATCGCCCACGCCGAGCTCGATGCCCTTCGTGGCCGCGATGTTCGAGACCACCAGGACGACACAGAACAGCGCCAGTGCGATGTCGAAGTACGACGAGCCGCGACTGGCGAAGCGAACGTCAGGTTTTGATGAGGTTGCCTGAGAACTCATACCGATCAGTGTCCCATGACCCGACGTGGAAGAATCGAGACATGACGTTGCCGACCCGTACCGACGTGCTCGTCGTGGGCGCCGGACCGGCTGGTTCGGCGGCCGCCGCGTGGGCCGCATCGCTGGGTCTGACGACCGTGCTGGCCGACGCGGCCACGTTCCCGCGCGACAAGACGTGCGGCGACGGCCTGACCCCCCGCGCGATCGCCGAGCTGGAACGACTCGACCTCGGCGAGTGGGTGCGTTCGTTCGGCACCAACCGAGGCTTGCGAGCGGCCGGTTTCGGCCAAGAGCTGCTGCTGCCCTGGCCCGGCGGCTCACTGCCCGACTACGGCTCGGCGGTACCGCGAACCACGCTCGACGAGAAGATCTTCCGTACGGCGCTCGAGCGCGGCGCGACGTCCCTGGAGGGTGCACGGGCCGTGGACGCCGAGCGTGACGCGGCCGGACGCGTCACCTCGGTGACCTTCGTGGTCGGCGCCGACCGTGCGCGGCACACGGTGCACTGCGACCGGCTGATCGTCGCCGACGGCGTCCGCTCCCCGCTGGGCCGCGTGCTGGGCCGCGAGTGGCACCGCGAGACCGCCTACGGTGTGGCCGGGCGGTCGTACGTCAAGTCCGGCCGCAGTGACGATCCGTGGATCTCCTCCCACCTGGAGCTGCGCGGCGAGGACGGCGACCTGTTGCCCGGGTACGGCTGGATCTTCCCTCTGTCGGACGGCGAGGTGAATCTGGGTGTCGGCGCGTTGGCCACCGCGAAGCGTCCGGCGGACCTGCAGATCCGTCCCCTGATGGAGTACTACGCCGAGCTTCGACGCAGCGAGTGGGACCTGGCCGGCGAGCTGCGGATGCCCACCAGCGCCCTGCTGCCGATGGGCGGGGCCGTGTCGGGGGTGTCGGGACCGAACTGGATCCTGGTCGGCGACGCCGCCGGGTGCGTCAACCCGCTGAACGGCGAAGGCATCGACTACGGCCTGGAGACCGGCCGCGTGGGCGCTGAGCTGATGGCGACGACGTCGGACCTGACGCAGGCGTGGCCGGCCCTGCTGACCAGCCACTACGGCGAGGCGTTCTCCATCGCTCGCCGTCTCGCCGGGTTGCTGACGGTCCCCCGGCTGCTGCCGACGCTCGGACCGCTCGGCATGCGCTCACACGCCCTGATGACGATCGCCTTGCGCGTCATGGGCAATCTGGTCACCGACGAGGACCGCGACCTGACCGCACGTGTCTGGCGGTGGGCCGGCCGCCGTTCGGTCGCCCTCGACGACCGGCCCCCGTTCACCGCCTGACCGCCGCGCTGCCCGAGACGAACAGATGGGGCCCGGCCGAAGCCGGACCCCATCTAGGTGGTTCAGAACCGCTCAGGCCGCCGGCGGAGGCGGCGGGGTGGTGTCGTTGCCCTTGCCGAAGTCGGGCATCTTCTCACCCGACTCCTTGAAGCCCAGCGCCGTGAACACCGTCAGCGCAATGGCGGCGATGATCAGGATCCAGCCCGACCAACCGATGCCTGCACCAGTTCCTGCGGTCAGGCCGCGCAGCAGCACCAAGAAGGTGCCGACGCCGGCGGTGGCGACGGCGACCAGGTTCCACGGAACCCCAGCCGGTAGTGAGTCCTTGGCGAAGGCCTTGACGGCCACCACGGCCACCGAGGCCAGGATCAGCAGCATGCCCAGGGTCGCGTACGACGTCCAGGCGTTGGTGCCCACGGTGACTGGACCGAGATCGGCACTGACGTAGCGGTCGAAGAACGAGAAGAGCAGGGCCAGAGCACCGGCACCGAGTGCACCCTGCTCGAACTTGCCCAGGGACTTGAAGTCCATGACGAATTACTCCCAACGATGAGTTTGATACTGACTGCAACCTAGTGCCTCCAGCGCCCGATCGCTACTCATCTGCGTGGTCGGGAATCGTGCCGGGCCGTCGATGCGGCACAATCTGGACGCATGGATGCTGATGCCATCGTCGTCGGAGCCGGCCTGGCCGGCCTGGTCGCCACCGCAGAGCTGGTCGAGGCCGGCAAGAAGGTGGTGCTGGTCGACCAGGAGGGAGAGCAGGGCATCGGCGGTCAGGCGTTCTGGTCGTTCGGCGGCTTGTTCCTGGTCGATTCGGCCCAGCAGCGGCGCATGGGCATCAAGGACTCCGTCGAGCTGGCGTGGCAGGACTGGCAGGGCAGCGCCCAGTTTGACCGCGACGAGGACCACTGGCCCCGCCAGTGGGCCGAGGCGTACGTGAACTTCGCCCACCAGGAGAAACCGGCGTGGTTGCGCCAGAAGGGCCATGCGATCTTTCCCGTCGTGGGCTGGGCCGAGCGCGGCGGAGCGCTGGCCGGCGGGCACGGCAACTCGGTCCCCCGGTTCCACATCACGTGGGGCACCGGCCCGGGCATCGTGGAGCCGTTCGAGAAGATCGTCCGCTCCGGTGTGGAGCAGGGGCTGGTCACGTTCGCGTTCCGTCACCAGGTCGACGAGCTGGTCGTCACCGACGGAGTCGCGACGGGCGTGCGCGGGTCGGTGTTGGAGCCGACCACCCAGCCGCGCGCGGCCGCCACGTCACGAAACGCGATCGGCGACTTCGAGCTCACCGCACAGGCCGTGATCCTGACGACCGGCGGGATCGGCGGCAACCACGACCTGGTCCGCCGGAACTGGCCGGAGCGGCTGGGCACTCCCCCGAAGCACATGATCTCCGGCGTGCCGGCTCATGTCGACGGCCGGATGCTGCAAATCGCCGAGGACGCCGGAGCCAGCCACATCAACCGCGACCGGATGTGGCACTACGTCGAGGGCATCAAGAACTGGGATCCGATCTGGCCGTTGCACGGCATTCGCATCCTGCCCGGGCCGTCGTCGCTGTGGCTGGACGGTTCCGGAACGCGGCTACCCGTCCCCGGCCTGCCCGGGTTCGACACGCTCGGCACGTTGAAGCTGCTGCGCGAGAGCGGCCACGACCACTCGTGGTTCGTCCTGACCCAGGCGATCATCGAGAAGGAGTTCGCGCTGTCGGGCCAGGAACAGAATCCCGATCTGACCGGCAAGAGCGTCAAGGAGTTGGTCAAGCAGCGGCTGGCCAAGGGCGCCACCGGGCCCGTCGAGGCGTTCAAGGACAAGGGCGAGGACTTCGTCGTGGCCGACTCGCTGGACGAGCTGGTCGAGCAGATGAACGCGCTGACCCCCGAGGCACCGCTCGACATCGAGCACGTGCGCCGTCAGGTCGTCGAGCGCGATCGCGAGATGGACAACGAGTTCACCAAGGACCTGCAGATCGCCGCGATGCGCCAGGCGCGGTCGTACCGCGGCGACAAGCTGATCCGGGTGGCCAAGCCGCACAAGATCCTCGACCCCTCGAAGGGGCCGTTGATCGCGGTCCGACTGCACGTGCTGACCCGCAAGTCGCTCGGTGGACTCGAGACGAACCTGGACTCACAAGTCCTCGACACCGCCGGCAACCCGATCCAGGGGCTCTATGCAGCCGGCGAGGTCGCCGGGTTCGGCGGTGGCGGTGTCCACGGGTACAACTCGCTCGAAGGCACCTTCCTCGGCGGCTGCCTCTTCTCCGGCAGAGCGGCCGGTCGGGCCGCTGCCCGCCAGGTGGGTTGAGGGCGCAGCGGGGCTGATACCGCCTCGCGGACGAGTCGAACGCGGGCCGCGCGCCCCGAGGCGCGAACCCCGCGTCCAGGTGTCGGTGAGCCTGGTTAGGGTCGTGTCGTGCTGCGCATTGCCACTGTCAACGTCAACGGGATCCGAGCCGCCTACAACAAGTCGAGGGGGCAGAGCAGCGGGCTGGGCGAATGGCTCGCCGAGCGCGGTGCCGACATCGTCACGCTGCAGGAGGTGCGAGCACCCGACGACATCGTCCGCACTCTGACCGCGGAGTCCGGCTACCACGTCGTGCACACCGAGGCGGCCGCGAAGGGTCGGGCCGGCGTGGCCGTGCTGAGCCGTCAGGAGCCGACCGCCTTCCGCGTCGGCAACGGCGACGACCTGTTCGACGACGCCGGTCGATGGATCGAGGCAGACCTCACGCTCGCCGACGGATCGACCCTGACCGTGGTGTCGGCGTACGTCCACTCCGGTGAGGCGGGCACGCCGCGACAGGAGGAGAAGTACCGCTTCCTCGAGGCCACCACCGCGCGGCTGGCCGAGATCGGCGCCACGGGACGCCACGGGCTGCTCACCGGCGACCTCAACGTCGGTCACACCGAGCGCGACATCCGCAACTGGAAGGGCAACCTGAAGAAGGCCGGCTTCCTGCCCGAGGAACGCGCCTACTTCGACCGCTGGTTCGACGAGCTGGGCTGGGTCGACGTCGGGCGCGCACTCGCCGGCGACGTCGACGGCCCGTACACCTGGTGGTCGATGCGCGGACAGGCGTTCGACAACGACACCGGCTGGCGCATCGACTACCAGATCGGCACACCCGACTTCGCCGCCACCGCGAGAACGGCCGCGGTCGATCGCGCCGTCAGCTGGGCCGAGCGCTGGTCCGATCACGCACCGCTCGTCATCGAGTACGACGTGTGACATGACGACCCGACGCCTCGGTCTGATCGGCTCGACCGCGATCGGACTGGCCTCGATGCTGGGCGCCGGTCTGTTCGTGGTCTTCCCGGAGGCAGCCCGGGCCGCTGGGTCGGCAGTGATGGCCGCTCTTGCCATCGCCGGGGCGGTCGCGCTGTGCAACGCCTGGTCGTCGGCGCGGCTCGCCGCGCGCATGCCGCGCTCGGGCGGCGCGTACGTCTACGGGCGAGAACGCCTGGGGGTCCCCTGGGGTGTCCTGGCCGGCGGTGCCTTCATCGTCGGCAAGACGGCGTCCTGCGCCACGATGGCGTTGGCGATCGGGTGGTACGCCTGGCCCGACCACCACCGGTGGGCCGCCGTTGTCGCCCTGGTCGTGGTCGCGGCCGTCAACGTGACCGGGATCGAGCGCTCTGCAGCGGTCGCGGTGGCCATCGCAGCGGTCGTCATCGGCACCGTGGCGGTCGCCTTGCTGTCGTCACAGTCACGTGACGTCGCCGAGCTGCCGGCCGGTGACGTTGGAGGAACCCTGCGTGCCGCAGCGCTGCTGTTCTTCGCCTTCGCCGGTTACGCGCGGCTGGCGACGCTCGGTGGCGAGGTCAAGCGGCCGGCCGTCACGATCCCTCGGGCGATCACGCTGGCCGTCGTGATCGTCGGCGCGGTCTACGCGGTGTCGCTGTGGGTGATGACGACGCGCCTGGGTGCCGATCTGGCCACCACTGCCGCACCGTTCGTCGGGCTGCTCGATCCCGCCTCACCGTTGCGCGGTGTCGTCCGCGTCGTCACGGCCGTCTCCGTGGGCGGCGCCCTGCTGGCGCTGACGGTCGGGATCTCACGAACCGCGTCGGTGATGGCCGAGGACGGTGTGCTCCCCCGCGCCGTCCGCGCGACGAACAGACACGGAGCGCCGTGGTCGGCCGAGCTCGTCGTGGCAGTCGCGGCCGCACTGCTGGTGACACGCCTCGACGTCGGTGACGCCGTCGCCGTGTCGTCGGTGTGCGTCCTGCTGTACTACTCGGTGGCGAATGCGGCGGCGTGGACACTGGGTGGAGCTGTCGGTCGCACGATCGCCGTCCTCGGCCTGGCGGGGTGCGTGACCCTGGCCTCCGCACTGCTGATAACTTAGTTGTTCGATGCAACCACCTGAGTCGGGCTCGCTGTTCAACCAGCCCAAAGCGGTCTACGCGGTCGCGTTCGCCTGTGTCATCTCGTTCATGGGCATCGGCCTGGTCGACCCGATCCTGCCGGCGCTCGCATCCGAGCTCGACGCCACCGAGAGCCAGGTGACGCTGCTGTTCACCAGCTATCTGGTCGTCACCGCCGTGATGATGCTGGTGACGGGATGGGTGTCGAGCCGACTGGGCGCCAAGCGCACCCTGATCGTCGGACTGGCCCTGATCGTGGTGTTCGCCGCGCTCGCGGGCTCCACCGACACGATCGGCGGCATCGTGGCGTTCCGGGCCGGCTGGGGCCTGGGCAACGCACTGTTCATCGCGACCTCGCTGGCCGCCATCGTCTCCTCCGCCCGCGGCGGCTTCGCGGGCGCCATCGTCTTGTACGAAGCGGCCCTCGGTCTGGGCATCGCGGCCGGACCACTGCTCGGCGGGACACTGGGTGACATCAGCTGGCGGGGCCCATTCTTCGGCGTCGCGACCCTGATGGGCATCGCCCTGGTCGCCACCGTGCTCCTGCTCCCGGCGACTCCTCGACCTGCGCGCGAGACGTCGATCACCGCACCGCTCAAGGCGCTACGCCACCGCGGCCTGCTGCTGATGAGCCTGGCCGCACTGGCCTACAACTGGGCGTTCTTCACGATGCTGGGGTACGCGCCGTTCCCGATGGGCCTCGGCGCGATCGAGCTGGGATGGGTGTTCTTCGGCTGGGGCGTGCTCGTCGCGATCTTCTCGGTCATCGGCGCCCCACGCCTGCAACGACGGTTCGGCACCGCACGCACGCTGTACGTCGCGCTCGCGCTGTTCGCCGTCGACCTGGCCGTCATCGCCACCTTCCCGGACCATCGCGTCGTGCTGGTCGTGTGCGTCGTCGTCTCGGGCATCTTCATCGGCATCAACAACACCTTGACCACCCAGACCGTCATGATCGTGGCGCCGGTCGAGCGGCCCGTCGCGTCCGCCGCCTACGGATTCGTCCGCTTCATCGGCGGCGGCCTGGCGCCGTTCGCCGCCGGCAAGCTGGTCGAGCACACCAACCTGCACGTCCCGTTCGCCATCGCGGCCGCAGCGGCCCTGCTCGCGGTCGTCGTGCTCGCGACGAACCACGTCGCCCTGGCGAACGCCGATGCGGGCCTGGACGAGGACGGTCACCGCAACGGGTCCGACGACGACCCGAGCGGCGAGATCGCCGACGAGCTGGGTGGCGCGCCCGGAGCCGTCGACGAGGCCCTGCAACGCCACCCGCGCTGACCGACTCGCGCCACCGACTCCCACGCACCGACCCCTTGCACGGGAAAGGGGCGCGCACCCCTCGGATGCGCGCCCCGGCCCGTTCGAGGTCAGTTGAAACGGACCTTCATCGACGTCCCCTTCTGCTGCAGGACACGTACCTTGACGCCTGCGGCAGGAAGCTTCACGCCGTGATTCGGCAGCTCGGCGAACCAGTACTGCTCGGTGTCGTCGAACAGCGGCTGGGCCTTCTGCGCCCGGATGTAGCTGGGCTTGCCGTTGGTGTGCAACGTCATCGAATCGGCCTTCTTCAGGCCGAACGGTGCGTCGTAGACCTGGATGCGGGCCCGCCACGGCGCCCCGGTGGCGATGTTGATAATCGGCTCGGGGTGCGCGTCGATCGGCAGGTTCCGCCCCTCACCCGGGTGCTGCGACGTGTTGTTGTCGGCCACCGAGGTGTCCCAGTACGAGATCAGCAGGCCCTGGCCGTACCGGTAGTGCTCGACCCAGTCGGGCTTGGTGTCGGCCCAACCGAAGTTGTACGGACCGGTCTGCAGGTACTTGTCGAACCCGACGTACGAACGGTGTCCCATGACGTAGTAGTTGTCGTACAGCTCGGTCTTGGTCGCGCCGACCGCCGTGAAGCCGTCGAGGTCGACCAACGGTTCACCCTCGGCGCCGTCCTCGAGCAACACCTGGTCACCGGCCGCGATCACGATGTCGTCGGCGAACAGCCCCGGCATCGTCAGTCCGCCGTCAGTCTTGTACCAGAACCGCACCTGGATCTGCTGGCCGTCGTACGCGTCCAGCGGAACCACCAGGTCGGCCCACGACTCCTGCTCGCCGTCGATGCCCGGACGGCCCGACGTGTCATCGCCGATGGGCTCGCCGCCGATCGTCCCGTCGAGCGCGGTCCAGGTGGCGCCACCGTCGGAGGATGCCTGCACGTACGCGTAGTCGTAGCCCTCCTCGATCGAGTAGCGAACCTTGGCCTTCAACTGTGCACCGGACGTGCCGGTCAGGTCGACGTCGGCGGTCAACGTGTTCGACAGGTCGTCGCCGGCGCCGGACCAGTACTGCTTGTCGCCGGACGCCGGCGTGCCCAGCTCGGTCGTCACTTCCTTCTTCGGCAGCACGACGACCGCGCCTTGGGCCTTGCGGGTGTTGTACTCCTGCGGGCCCAGGTTGATCGTCTTCTTCTGGTGCGTCGCAACCGCTTCGTAGTCCAGCCAGCCCAGCTGGAGCTTCTCCCACGCACCCAGGTCGCCGGGGCGCGTGCCGAGCGGCTCGTTCTTGCCGTTGAGGCGGCTCTGCGCCATCAACGTCCAGTACTCGTTGGAGTTGTCACCGCCACCGGAGGTGTCGTAGGCGTCGGGGAGACCGAGGTCGTGACCGTACTCGTGGACGAACACCGACAGGCCGCCGTTCTCGGGCTGGATCGTGTAGTCACCGACCCAGACGCCGGTGTCACCGATCTGCGTGCCGCCCAAGGGGTTCTGGGCCGGCCCGGTCAGGCCGACGTCGGTGACGAAGGCGTACCAGCGGTGCGACCAGATGGCGTCCTCGCCCTGCTGCGGATCACCGTCGGCCTCGTCGCCGCCGGCGTGCACGATCTGGAAGTGGTCGATGTAGCCGTCGGGTTCGTTGAAGTCGCCGTCTCCGTCGAAGTCGTACCGGTCGTAGCGGTCGTACTCGGCGATGGTCGCAGCGATCTCGGCGTCAGTGCGCCCGGCCGCTCGTTGATCGGCCACCCACTGCGTGACGGCGTCCTCGATCAGGTTCCAGGTCGTGGCGTCCTCGCGGCCGTAGCGCGCCTCGTTGTACCTGACCTTGACCCAGTCCGAGACGTAGCCGTCGACCGTGTAACGACCGGAGGACTGGGCCTCGTAGTACGTCTTGACCGACTCGGTGTTCCTGCCCTCGCCGAAGTACAGCTGCTCGTAGTGCTCGCGGTTGTAGTCGGCCTGCCAGTTGGTGGTGTTGTCCACGGACCGGTCGGGCTCGGGAATCTGGTTGTGGAGGGGGCCGTCAAAGGTGAGCGGACCCTCGGTGTCGGGGTCGGTGTCGACGTCGGGGAAGTCCGGATGGCGCTCGTTGCCGAACTCGGCGAGGATCACGAAGATCTTGTCGTCACGCTCCTGCTCGAGCTCGACGTACTGATCTTGTGGCTTGCCCTTCTTTCGGCGGTGCTCGGCGGCTCCACGCTTGCGGGCCTCCTCGTTGGACTGAGCCGCCGCGTCGGCCGGGCTGCTGCCCTGGCCGACCTTGACGACCGTGCTGCCGTTCCTGGTCACCGGTTCGGCCTCACCGTTGAGCACCGCGGTGATGGCCTCCTCGCGCAGCGCGCGCCGCTTGTCCTCCAGCGGGTTGACGAACTCGTGCTCGGCGTTCGAGCGGTTGACGGTGTTGCTCGGTGGTGCGGCCTGATCCGCAACGCTCGGCGCAGCTGTTGCCACCCCGAACGACGCGACCAGCCCGAGGCCCAACAGGCCTGTGGTCACACGCTTCACTGCTTCCTCCGGAATCTTCGTTTCCGACAGCGCCCCCCGACGCGGAACCAGCTCCTGGTGAGGAGTTGGTCGACTGACGTTCGACGCAGTCTGACTTGTGGTTCGTTCTGACTATGTCTGATCTAGTCCTTTCTGACTAGACCGTCGTCGATTTCACCTGTCGGCGCGCCGGGGTTCCCACAAGTTGGGCCGTGCCCTAGGGTGGGGGGCGTTGCACGACGTTGGGCCGAACGAATGACTTGCGAACCTTTGGGCCGTAGCTCTTCTCAAGGTTGGATGTACGTCGCGACAGCCGGTATCGAAAGTCGATCCCGGCGAATCGCTCAGAGGAGAACAGAAATATGGCAACCGGAACCGTCAAGTGGTTCAACGCCGACAAGGGCTTTGGCTTCATCGCCCCCGACGACGGCGGCGAGGACGTGTTCGCGCACTACTCGGCCATCCAGAGCAGCGGCTACAAGTCGCTGAACGAGAACCAGAAGGTCGAGTTCGACGTCGAGCAGGGCCAGAAGGGCCTGCAGGCGGCGAACATCCGTCCGCTCTGAAACATCAGTGAGGCCTGAGCCTCACGCCGCGAGGGCGGTCGCAGCGTCAGCTGTGGCCGCCCTCGTCCCATGCGTGGCGGGCGAACTCGGCGCCCGGGGCGGCCAAGTACGTCACGTCGGCGGTGGGACGACCGACTGCCCGCGGCAACCGGTGTGCCGGGAAGCGTCGCGACGCCTCGGACAGGTCGGCGCGGTTGATCTCGAAGCTCGTCTCGTCCATGACATGAGGATATCCTCACGTTTTGGCGGGTTCCAGTGCTACGCGCCAGTAGTCTTCGTGTCGCGACCACCGATCGTGCCGGCTCAGCTGAGCTCGGCGCGCAGGATGCGGTCGTCGCCTCGGTCCGCCGTGCGGCGACCGTCGGTGTTGCTCGTGGTGACCCACAACGAGCCGTCCGGCGCCGGGACGGCATTACGGATGCGCCCGTATCCTTCGACGAAGCGTCGAGGCTTCCCGGCGCGCTCACCGCCCAGCGGCACCGCCCACACGCACTGGCCCTGCAGCGCGCCCAGGAATGCGGTCGAGCGCGTGATGCCCAGCCCCGCCGGCGAGGCCTCCGACGTCGGCCAGGTGGCCTGCGGGTCGATATGGCCTTCTCCCCCGCCGGTGCCCTCGACCTGCGGCCACCCGTAGTTGCCGCCAGCCTCGATCAGGTTCAGCTCGTCGGCGCGCTTCTCACCGAACTCCGAGGCCCACAGCCGACCGTCGGCGTCGAGTGCGAGACCCTCGACGTTGCGGTGCCCGTACGACCAGACCCGATTGTCGAACGGATTGCCGTCCGCCGCGCCGCCGTCGCGGGTGATCCTGAGGATCTTGCCGTTGAGCGACGACCGGTCCTGCGCGAGCGCGCCGTTGCCGGCATCACCGGTCGCGACGAACAGGTGCCCGTCCGGGGCGAACAGCAGTCGGCCGCCGTGGTGACGTCCGCCCACGGCGATACCCGTCAGGATCGGCTCCGGTCGACCCAGAGTTCCACCGTCGAGACTCATCCGGACGACGCGGTTGTCACGGTCGGTCGTGACGAAGGCGTAGAGCACACCCTCGTCGTCCGGGTCGACGGCGATCCCCATCAACCCGGCCTCGACTCCCGTGGTCAGTCCGCGAACGCGCCCCAGCTCGTCGACGTCGCCCGTCGTCGAGATCCGGACGATCGAGGCGGCGTCTCGCTGCGAGACCAGCGCGCTGCCGTCGGCCAGGAACGCGATCCCCCACGGCACGTTGAGTCCGGTGGCCACCGTGTCGACGACCTCGAGGTCGGACCACGACTCGTCGGGCTCGGGACCAGGGGTGGGTGCGGGGCTCGTCGACGGCGATGTCTTGGGCGTGCGGTCCTCACCTGAGCACCCGGCGAGCGCCGCGGCACTCAGCGCGGCCACCGACGACAGCAAGGTTCGGCGATCCATGGACTCGATCGTGCCAGGCGCGTCAACCGTCGCCAACGTTCATGTCGGGATGGAATGTCTGCCGCGACGCGTGCGTTGATACCTGTATGAGCACGCAGACGATCACGTCCGAGAACTTCGAATCGACCCTCGACGCCGGGGGCATCACCCTCATCGACTGGTGGGCCGGCTGGTGCGGTCCGTGCCGTCAGTTCGCTCCGGTCTACGAGGAGGCCAGCCAGAAGCACCCCGACATCACGTTCGGCAAGATCGACACCGAGGACCAGCAGCAGCTGTCGGCTGCGGTCGGCATCTCCTCGATCCCGACCGTCATGGCCTTCCGCGACGGCATCTTGGTCTACCAGCAGGCGGGTGCGCTTCCGGCACCGGCGCTCGAGCAGGTCATCCAGGCCGTCCGCGACCTGGACATGGACGAGGTCCGGGCCAAGGTCGCCGAGCAGCAGGCGCAGCAGCAGTAACCGCGACACCGCAGCAAGCACGACACAGCCGGCCGATCATGCCGATCGGCCGGCTGTGGTGTGTCACGGGGACGTTCAGACGGTGATGAACGATCGCATCCCGATCGCGCCCATGTCGATGCCCTCGTTGAAGAAGCTCAGCTCCTCGTCGGGCTCGAGCAGGCTCAGCGCGGCGATCATCGGTCGGTAGTGGTCGTCCGTGGGCACCGCGAGGCGCGCCTCGGACCAGGTGGTGAACGGATTGGTCAGGCGTTCGACGTCGCGCTCGGCGATCGCCTCGGCGGTGTCGTGGTCGAACTGGGCCGCCCAGTCCCAGGCTTGTGCGTTGGGCTCCCAGCGCGCAGCGCGCAGCGAGTGCACGATGTTGCCGCTGCCGATAAACAACACGCCACGGCGGCGCAGGGCACGCAGCCGCGAGTACAGGTCGTACAGCTGGGGCAGCGGCATCGAGTAGTCGATGCTGATCTGCAGGACCGGCACCTCGGGCGCAGGCGCGAGGTGCTTCAGCACGCTCCACGTGCCGTGATCGAGCCCCCACTGGGCGTCGAGCTGGGCCTCGTACTCCTGGAGCTTCTGCGCCAGGACGGCCGCGACCTGCGGGTCGCCCTCGGTCGGGTACTGGACCCGGAACAGCTCGTCAGGGAACCCGCCGAAGTCGTAGATGACGCGGTTGCGGGGTGCGTCGGTGATGTGGGTCGCCCCCGGCGTCAGCCAGTGGGCGCTGATGACGACGATGGCCTGCGCCTCGGGCAGCTCTGTGCCCATGCGCGCCCACGTGCGGGTGTACTCGTTGTCGCTGATCGCGTTCATCGGGTTGCCGTGACCGACGAACAGGACGGGCATCAGCGGGCTGGGCGTCAGTCGGCGGTCCAGCTCCTCGATCGTGTAGCGGCTCATGTACCTCATAATAGTTTAGTGTTCAACTTTATTCCAGCGCGCCGAGCACACCGGCGGTGAAGGTGTCGAAGGTGACCCGCTCGGCCGTGGCGGGCCGCCGGCCCAGACGCACCGCCACGACCCCTTCACTGGGCACGACGGCGACGTACTGGTTGCCGTAGCCGAACGCCCACGAGGCGTCGCCCGGCACGTCGGGAGCCAGGCGTCCGCGGTACGGCGGGATGTCCTCGGGGAAACCGGCCTGGCGCAGCACCTGAACGACGCGGCCCTCGTCGTTGGTCCACCACAACAACCCGTAGGCCGCGTTGAGCGCGCTCGACCCCGTCGTCATCTGGCGCACGAAGTCGGTCGAGACGATCTGCCGGCCCGCCCAGCGGCCGTCGTTCACGACCAGCCAGCCGATGCGGGCCAGGTCACGACACGTCGATCGCACCCCGGAATACGTCGTCGCGTTCCCCGCCCGATCGGTGGGCCACGTGGTGTTCTTCATCTGCAACGGCGCGAACAACCGCGTCCGGGCCAGCTCCACGACGTCGTCGCCCAGGACCGCTTCCAGCACTTGCGGCGCCGCGTTGTCATAGACCCATCGCTGCCCCGGATCGGCGACCTGGTCGAGGCCGATGGCGTACGCCGTCTGGTCCGGCGACCGGTTGATCAGCGTGTCGTCGGTCTGCTCGCTCCAGCGCCGGCCCGAGGTCATCGACAGCAGGTGGTGAACCGTGACGTCGGCAGCCCGCGTGTCCTTCCACTGCGGCACCCACCGCGACACCCGGTCGGACAACGCCACGTCTCCGGCATCGACGCGCATTCCGACGAGCAGGGCCGTGAGGGACTTGGTGATCGAGTAGACGCGCTCGGGGCGACCGGGACCACCGCCGTTGAAGTACGCCTCGTGAACCAGCTTCCCGTCCTTGACGACGGCCACGCAGGTCGACGCATCACGCTGCAACGTGGCGTCCAGCGCCGTCCAGTCGCCCACCGGCTCGATGTCCCACTCCGCTCCGGGGAACACCGGAACCGGCGCGTCGATCGCTTCCAGCTGTGAGGTCTCCAAGGGTGCAGGCGCGGTTTCGGTCGCCGTGTCGGCCGAACCGCAGCCAACCGCCACCAGCACCACTGACGCCCACGCCGCGACCTTCCTCATGACCACGAGCATGACACTTCTGGCAGCACTCTAGAGTCGGGTTCGTGAGTGAGAAGGTCCATCCGAACGTCACCCGTGTGATCGAAGCCGCCCGCGCGAAGGGTCTGGAGATCGAGCCGCGCACGTTCCCCGAAGGCACCAAGACCGCAGCCGATGCCGCCGCGGCGATCGGCTGCGACGTCGGCCAGATCGTCAAGAGCCTGATCTTCGGCGTGGACGACCGGGTGGTGCTCGCCTACGTCAGCGGCGCCAACCAGCTCGACGAGGGCAAGCTCGCCGCCGCAGCAGGTGGCGAGCGCTGCCACCGCGTGGACGCCGACGTCGTGCGCGCGGCCACCGGTTTCCCGATCGGCGGGGTGCCGCCGTTCGGACACGCGACCCACCTCGACGTCTTCGTCGACCCCGCCCTGCTGGAGTACGACGAGGTGTGGGCTGCCGCCGGAACCTGGCACGACGTGTTCGCACTGTCTCCGCAGGACCTGGTGGCCGCGAGCGGCGGTATCGTCACCGACCTGCGCAAGTAGCAGGACACGATCGGACTCGACGGCTCGCTCCTGGATCGGAGTGAGAGAATGGAACGATGTCCACCTCACCTCGCGATCTTCGGGCCCTGCTGCGGCACCCGGTCGTGTTCGAGGTGGCCGACGACCCGGCCGCATCACGCTTCGTCTTCCGAACGCCCACCGGTGACCTCCACGCCACGGCCAACGAGGCCCTCGGTGCCCTGAGCCAGGCCATCCGCGTCATGGACGCCGACAAGTCGTCGCGCGCCTGGGCGACCCCGGCGATCCTGGCCCTGCGGATCATGGCCCGCGGTGCCCTCGGCAATCCCAACGGCAACGAGCGCAGCCAGCTGCAGACCGCCGCCCAGTCGATCGCGACCCACGACGGCGTCAGCGGGCTGGGCCAGGTCCAGGCGTTCCTGGAGTCACTGGCGGTCGACGCACCAGCGGCGGCGTCGACCCCTCAACAATCGTCGGCGGAGACGTCGGCCTCGGCCGTCCGCGTGGCCGCCGACCGCGTCACCGTCACTCCCCCGCCCGAACGCTATTCGTTCACGCTGGTCGTGACCTTCCTCGCCGAGCCCACCGCACAGGAGTCCGGAGTCGTGCGGGTTCGCCTGCGCCCCGACCGTGGCGCGGCGTTCGAGGCCGCTGACCTGCTGGTCAACGACCACCATCCGAGGACCTCGGCCCGCGAACCTCTGCTGGCGATGCTGGAGCGGCTCGGCGAGCGCTGGGCACCGGCCGAGCGGCTGATGAACCCCCACGCCCGCGGCGCCACGACCGTCAGCACCGACGAGCTGGCCGCCCTCGGCGACGCCCGGATGATCCCGCCGTTGCTGGCCAACCGGGTCGAGGTGTCCTGGCCGGCCGAGCTGGTCCGCGACGTCAGCACGTCGCTGGTGGTCCAGCGCGAGGACCGGTTGGGGTCGGATCGGCAGTCGTCGTTCACGCACGCCCAGCTGTTCCGGTTCGACTGGCAGATCGCGGTGGGCGACGAACCGCTCACCGCCGCCGAGGTCGAACAGCTCGCCGCGTCGCATCACGGGCTGCTCCGCGTCCGTGACACCTGGGTGTTCGTCGACAAGCGCCGCATCGACCGGGTGCTGACCAAGACCTCCGGCACGATGACCGCCATCGAGGCGCTACGGGCGGCCGTGTCGGGCGAGATGGAGGTCGACGGCGTGCGGACCCGCGTCGACACCGTCGGGTGGCTCGACGACGTGCGCCGCCGGTTGGCCGAGACCGAGCTGCGACCCGCCGAGCAGCCCCCGGGCCTGGCCGGCACCTTGCGCGACTACCAGCTGCAGGGGCTGCGGTGGATGCACCAGCTGACCGATCTGGGTCTCGGCGGCATCCTGGCCGACGACATGGGGCTGGGCAAGACCGTCATGCTGATCGCCCTGCACCTGGCCCGCAACGACGACGCACCCACCCTCGTGGTGTGCCCCGCGTCGGTGATCGGCAACTGGGAACGCGAGATCATGCGTTTCGCTCCGGGCGTACCGGTCCGCCGCTATCACGGCCCTGGCCGATCACTGGACGGGGCCGATCGCGGGTTCGTCGTCACGACGTTCGCCACGATGCGCGCCGACGCCGACTTGTTGGCCAAGCACGAGCCGGGGTGGGGTCTGGTGGTCGCCGACGAGGCTCAGAACATCAAGAACCCGCGGGCCAAGGCGTCACAAGCACTGCGCGAGATCCCGACGGATCACCGCATCGCGATGACCGGCACACCGGTGGAGAACAATCTCTCGGAGCTGTGGGCGATCCTCGACTGGACCACCCCGGGCCTGCTCGGGCCGCACGAGCAGTTCCGCGAGGAGTGGTCCCGTCGCATCGAGTCGGTGCGCGACGAGGAGGCCACCACCGGTCTGGCCGCCCTGATCCGGCCCTTCGTGCTGCGTCGGCGCAAGAGCGACCCCGGCATCGCCCCCGAGCTGCCACCCAAGATCGAGACCGACCACGTCACCCACCTGACGCGTGAACAGGTCGGGCTCTACGAAGCGGTGGTTCGTCAGTCGATGACGCAGATCGAGCAGGCCGACGGCATCCAGCGCCGTGGACTGGTCGTCAAGATGCTGACGCAGCTCAAACAGATCTGCAACCACCCCGCTCACTTCCTGCGCCAGCCCGACGGGCACCTCGGCGGGCGCTCGGGCAAGCTCGCGGTCTTCGACGAGCTGATCGAGGAGATCGTGGCCGAGGAGGGCGCCGCGCTGGTGTTCACCCAGTACGCGACGATGGGGCGCCTGTTGTCACGACATCTGCGCGAGAAGAAGGTGGCGTCGCAGTTCCTGCACGGCGGCACCAGCGTACCTACGCGCGAGGAGATGGTGCGCAGCTTCCAAGACGGCGAGATCCCCGTGTTCGTGCTGTCCCTGAAGGCCGCCGGCACCGGCTTGAACCTCACCCGCGCCGACCACGTCATCCACTTCGATCGCTGGTGGAATCCGGCCGTCGAGGACCAGGCCACCGACCGCGCCCACCGCATCGGGCAGACCCGGTCGGTGCAGGTCCACCGGCTGGTCAGCGAAGGCACGATCGAGGAGTCGATCGCCGAGCTGATCTCGGCCAAGCGGACGCTGGCCGATGCGATCGTCAACAGCGGAGAAGCCGCACTCACCGAGCTCAGCGACACCGAGCTGGCCAAGCTCGTCGCGTTCCGGCGCTGAATTCTCAGCAGAAACGCGACGTCGGCCCGTTCGCGCGGTAGCATCGTCGGTATCGGGGTAGTGGTCCTTGAGGGAGGACCATGAGAGGGAGAGATGAACGACACCCGCATCGAGTTGTTGTCCGCCGCCACCCAGTCGCGGCGCAGGTGGATCCTGAGCAGCCTGTTGGTGCTGGCCGTGATGGTCGGCGTCAGCACCGCGCTCGTCGGCGCTGCTCTGCAGCTGTCCTGAGGTCGCTGGCTCGATAGGGCCATCTGACTGGCTCGACCGGACAGGCACGGACCGTTCGGACACCGGATCCTGCCGCTGCGCCCCAGTGTGATCTGCGAGCGGACCGCATCGGGCGGCCCGCCCGCACCGAGGGGAACACCGATGTCCGATCAACACGCTCCCGGGGAGTCGACCCCCGACCCGTCGACACCCGCCGGCTTCTACCCCGACGCTCAGGGGCAGATGCGCTTCTGGGACGGCACTCGCTGGACCGCGCACACCCAGGCACCCGCTCCCGCGGCGCCCGCAAAGAAGTCGCACACGTTCCGCAACGTGATGCTCGGCATCATCGCCGCGTTCGTGCTGCTCATCGGCGGTTGTCTGGCGCTGCTGGGCGGCGCCGCCAACGAGATCGAGAAGTCGGTCGAGGCCGAGCAGGCCAAGGACAGCCAGCCCGGCGGACCCGACAATCCGTTGACGATCGAGCCCGGTGAGGAGTTCTCGGTGCTCGGCTTCGACTACGGCGCGGGCTGGTCGGTCTCCGAGGACGCCCTGGGCAGCCCCGAGATCACCGGTTTGAAGGTCACGAACAACCGTGACGAGAAGGACGGGGCGATCGTCGAGATCAAGTTCATGCAGGGATCGGAGGTGCTGGCGGTGGTCGACTGCAGCACCGAGCAGATCAACGTCGGCGAGACCACGACGCTCGACTGCTTCAGCGCCGACGAGATGCCGGACTCCTACGACCGCATCACGATCAACGACACGTTCTGACGGCCCGCAGGGCGGTGGGCGAGGTCAGCTGATGACTCGTCCGCCGCCCTTCTCCAGGCCGGAACGGATCTGCTCGTCGATCACGCCGCCGAACATCTTGAGCTTGAACGGCAGCGAGTAGCCGAACTGCACCCGGGTGACCCCGCCGCGGTCGCTGACCGCCACGTTGCCCTTGACCCCGCCGGCGCGTCCTTCGCCCTTGAACGAACCCTCGTCGCCGTTCCAGGTCAGGACGCCGATCTTGCTGATCAGCTTGGTCAGCGTCTCCTTCGTCGCGTCCTTGTCGGTGTCGAACTCTGCGGTGAAGTCGGCCATGGCGGCACCTCTCTGTGGCATCTCGGACCGCGCGGTCCGGCCCACACGATATCGGTTCGGTGCCGTCCGCCTAGGAGACCACCTGCACACCCAGACCGGCCACCGCCCGTGCGAGTCGGCGGTCGTGGGTGTGCAACGGAACGTCGAACAACATGGCGCAGGCGACGTAGAACGCGTCGGCGATCGACACCACCTGGTTCAGGCGCCAAGCCAGCGGCAGCAGCACCGCATCGGGGATCGATCGGACCGGAAGCTGCAGGAGCATCCGAATCGCGTGATCCGCTGCGTCGGGATGGAGCCGCCCGAGGCGCCGGAGCCTGGCCACCGCCGACGACACTTCAGCGATCAGCAGCCCCGGGCCGATCAGTGACCCTTCGATCGCCTTCCCGCTGATCAGGTGGTCGACGACGACACTCGCGTCGCGTACGGCGGCTCGTTCCATCGACCCCTCACCTCGTCCCAAAACTCTTGCGATCGAACCAGCTCTTTGAGGTCGTCGGAGGCGTCGATGCGGTCGGCCAGGCGTTTGGCTTCGCGGTTCCACTCCTGCAGCGTCGGCATCGAGACCTCGCGTTCGAGAATCTCCAGCAGCAGGTCGTTCAGCGAGATCGCTCGCTCAGCAGCGCGCCGCTTGAGCGTGTCATGCCACGCTTCGGGCACCCGCTTCACCTGGACGTTGACCACGACGTCGACCGTAGCATGCATTTCGCATGTTCCATTCAGTACCAGCGCACGTACGGATCGTCGGGTGGGTCGAGTCGCCGCGTGATGAGCTCACTGAGCGAGACGTCGCCCTCCTCGGCGTCGTCCAGCAGGTCGTCGAGCACGTTGTTGGACAGCTCCAGGTCCACCGTCACGGTCGTGACACCGGCCTCGTCTCGCTCCGGCCGCGGCCAGATCCCGTAATCGAGCGAACGTGCACCCTGGACCGCCTTCCGCGCCACCTTCAGGTCCGTTCTCAGGACGGTCGAGTCGATCAGCCCTTGCCGCCGCAGGTACGTGATCAGCCGTTCGACCAGACTGCGATGCGTCCGACGTTGTTGGCCGGGAGGCGGTAGCCACGGAGCTTCGAGGAACATCGGCAGCACGCGCACGACGCCGGGGTACCCGAGTGCCTCGATGAACGCATCGCGCCCGAGACGCTGCCGACAGCTGTGCAGATGCGCTTGGATCCGCTCGCCGTACACAGCCGTCACGTCGACGCCCTCGAGGAACTCGACGAGGGCGGCAATGACCTGGTGATAACGACGGACGGTCGCGACTGACTTGCCTTGACACTCCTGATCCAAGAACCGATACATCGGGTCGACGGGATGATCGGGCAACGAATCGAACGGGACGATGGTCATGGGCAGGTCCTTTGATCGGTGGCGCGGCTCCGATCGACGTTACGAGCGGCGCCCGACCGTCACGACCACGTCCTTGCCCGGTGTGGACAACCTCGGCACGCAGGCACTCTGTGGACAACCTCGGCGTGCAAGACTCCTCGCATGGACTTCGAGGAAGCCTGCGATCGTGCCGAGGAGATCGAGTTCTCGATGACGGGAGATCGGCGACTCGCAGCACTTCGAAGAGAAATCGATGCACTCGACGTCGGCGAGACGGGCCGAGCGATGTTCTTGTGCAGTCTGGCGGAGTTCCTCGGCTTCCAGGGTCGCTGGGACGAGGCGCGCGAGGCCTACCGCAACGCGCTGTCCGACGGCGGGCGGACGATCATCGATCCGCGGATCGGTCTGCTCGACATCGATGTCGAGTCGGGCGAGCATGACCGGATCGATACTCATCTGCCGGTACTTCTGCAGGCCTCTCGCGACGGTGAGCTCAGCGACCACGACTGCGAATGGATCGGTGAAGCGTTGGAGGAGGCCGACCGGCTGAAGGACGCCCACCGGTGGTTCACCATCCCGTTGCGTGACATCGATCCCGACGACATCGGTCAGTTGCCGATCGGCTGCATCAACGGCCGATACCGCGTCCGACGAGACCTCGAGCTCCCGATGGACAAGTACGACGAGGCGACGTTCGCCGTCCGCGACCTGTATCGCGCCGCCCGCGGCCTGGACGACTGACGTCAGCTGCCGCTCAAGCGCGCGAGCACCTCGGGACCGCCGGCGGTCTCGATGTGGTCGGGGTCGCCGCAGACAACCAGCAGGTCACGGGCGCGGGACAGGCCGACGTAGAGCCGCTCGGTGGCACGATCGCGGCCGGGGACCTCGTTGACCGCCAGGATCACGGCAGGCCGTTCCAGTCCCTTGAAGCCCGACACGTGCCCGTAGAACACCTGGTCGTCGTCCCAGAACGAGTCCCAGTACGCCTGCCACCCGCGTTCCTGGCGCGCCTTCTGCTCCGGATGCCGGTGGCCGGTCGCCAGCACCGCGATGTCGGAGGGCTGCCACCCCTGTTCGATCAGCTCGTCGACCATGTCGTCGGCACGGTCCAGCGCCTCGGTGTGCGCACACGCGACGAAGCGAACGTCCTCGCCGTCGTGCTCGCTGACCCGCAACCGGTTGGGTGCCATCGGGCTGAACGTGCGCGAGATCTGCCGGGTGTTGCGCAGGTTGCGGTCGAGGATCAGCGGCACCAGTCCGGCCGGTGAGTCACCGAATCGCTGGAAGATGCGCTGGCCTTCGTCGGTGAACACGTACAACCCGCTGTCCTCGTACTTGAGCGCCTCGAGCACGACAGGCCACCACGAGTCGGCGAAGTCCTGCGCCTCGTCGATGACGATGGCGTCGTACAGCGCGCTGAACTCCTGCTCCCGCACCAGATCGAGCATGATCCGCGGCAACCGGTTCTCCCAGAAGTCCGAGTCGTTGTCGTCGCCGTCGGGCGCGCCCCAGTCGTTGCCCAGGCCGTGGAACGTGCCCACGTAGGCGGGTTGCTCGTCCGCGGCGAACGTCGACAGCCGCCGTTGCATCCACGACGCCAGGCCCCGTGAGTAGCAGATCAGCGCAACGCGGTCGCCACGCTTGGCGAGTCGACGTGCCTGCTCCACGGCCAACCACGTCTTGCCGCTACCGGCGCCGCCTCGGATCTCGACCTGGTCGACGCGTTCGATGAAGTCCAGGATGCGCGACTGCTCGAGGCTGAGGCGTTCGATGACGTCGTCGTGAGCGGCCACGCGGTCCTCGACCGCGTCCTCCGGGGACACCGCCGTCGTGCGTTGCGGCAGGAATCGACCTTCGAGGGCCTCGTAGATCGCCACGACACCGCCGGCGTCCGGGCCGGGTCGATCGTTGTCCTGCAGGTCGAGCATCTTGCGGGCGTGGCTGACGATGTCGGTCAAGTCCTGGCGATCGACGACCATCCAGCGTGGGCAGTCCGGCATCTGGAACTGCGGGTCGACTCGCATGTGGGGCAGCACGATGCCGTGCGCCCAGCGGATCGGTCGACGACTCCCCCAGGCCATCGAGTTCTCGACCCACTTCTTCAGCACGTGCTTGACCGTCATCGCCTGTTCGACCGGGTCGCGCTGCTTGACGCCGTCGGGCAGCTCCTGCCACCACCGGCCGTCCTCGACCCACACCTGGCCGCCCTTGATCTCCAGCACGACGACGCCGTGCCCCTCGAAGACGATGGCGACGTCGAGCTCGTAGTCGCGTTCGCGGTCGGTGAATCGTTGGTTCGCGATGAGCAGGTCCTGGGGACCCAGTTGATCGGCCAACAAGGTCCACACGCGTTGCTCGGCCCCGCTGGCGAACTTCGGCTTGCTGGGCCACAGGAGCGGTGAACTCATGCAGTCATCCTGTCAGCGATCGGCGCTTTCGACAGGCGATTTGGCTCATCGCCAGGACGCGCCCCAGTGAGTCGTCGATGGTGAGGTCAGTCGGCGGAGAGCCTGGTCTGGTCCAGCATGCGCTTCATGGCGCGCTTCTGCACCTGCGCCAGGACGTCGAGGCGCTCCTCGGCGGGGAACTCCTCGAGCAAGTCGATGATGTCGCCGATCAGGTCGTCGCGATCGCCGACGTCGGACGTGCGCGCTGCCCGCGTCACCAGCGGGTCGGCCGAGCGGAAGCTCCCGGCCTTGCCGCTGAGGATCAGTGCCGAGGTCGCCTCGGCGGCCAGCAGCTCGTCCCGGTCGTGCGGATCGCTGGGAATCGTGCGTTCGAGGTCCTCGACCGAGATGTCCAGGGCGGCGGCGATCTTGCGCGCTGCCTCGCGCGACGGCTTGCGCAGTCCCGTCTCGAGCTGGGACACGTACGGATAGGACAGGCCCGCACGTTGGGCCAGGTCGGAGCGGGACATCGCCTGGCGTTCACGCCACTGCTTGACCGTACGACCGAAGGGCGATGCCGACTCCGTCATGATGCTCCCTGCATAAAATGTCTGCCTCCAAGCATTATGCTGCTTGCACAGTCTATCCAAGAGGAGCGCGACATGGAACTCACCACGCGCCTCGACCGGACCCGCTACCACTGGTTGGGTCCCGCCGTCGAGAAAGTCCAACCCGCCGCGTTGCTGGTGGAGGTCACCACCCCTGCCCTTCCCGCGTCCGAGCGCACCGCCCCGGCATCCCTGGTCGTCGTCCTGGACCGCAGTGGCTCGATGGGCGGAGACCGCCTCGGGCACGCGCAGCGAGCGCTGTGTGAGGTCGTCGACCGGCTCTCGCCCACCGACGTCTTCGGCCTCGTCGCGTTCGACGACACGGTGGAGGTGACGGTTCCTGCCGGTCCCGTCACCGACCCCGAGGGAGTCAAGCGGGCCATCTGCTCGCTGCGTCCGCGGGGCACCACCGACCTGGCCGCGGGCCTGCTGCGCGGGTTGAAGGAAGCACGCCGCCTCGAGGTGGAGGCCGGCGTCCGCGTCCTGTTGATCAGCGACGGCCACGCCAACCGTGGCGTCACCGACCCGGCGATCATCGGCCCCAAGGTGGCCGAGTTCGTCGACTCCCGCATCACGACCTCAAGTCTCGGCGTCGGTCTCGGGTACGACGAGACGTTGCTCGACGTGATCGCGAAGGAGGGCACCGGCGACATGTACTTCGCCGCCGAGGCCGACACCGCTGCCGGGGCGATCGCTCAGGAGTGCGGCGAGCTGCTGGGACACCGCTTCCTGCAGTGCCGCCTGACGATCAGCCCCGGCAACGGCGTCGGAGCCGTGACGTTGCTCAACGACCTGCCTCACCGCACCACCCCGACCGGCGACCTGGTGATCGAGCTGGGGAACCTGGGCTCGGACCGCTCGCGCAGCCTCGTGCTGCTGTTCGACCCGAAGCAGGCGATCAAACCGGGGCGCCGGAAGGTCTGCACGCTGCGCCTCGCGTACACCCTGGCCGACGACCTCAGTGACGGCTCGACGTCGCAGACCGTGTGGGCCCGGATCGCCGCACCGGACGACAAGCCCGGACGCATCGATCGTCAGGTCACCTCGGAGGTGTTGTTCCAGCAGCTCCAGCGCCACCACGCGGCCGCGGCTCAGGCCCTGTATCGCGGTGCGATCGAACGCGCTGTGAGCATCTTTCGGCGGATGCTCAGCGAGCTGCAGGCCGGCTGGTCGCAGATCCCGCTGGATCGCCGGACGGAGTTCGAGCCCCTCGTCGACCAGGTGACCCACGCCCTCGAGCTGTTGGAACGCGACGCCGCCGGTAACGCCTCGGCCACGAGCAAGCACAGCTACGCGCTGTCGGCACTGGGGATGCGCAAACGTGATCGCCGCAGGCCTCCCACCAGCTGATCGAGGAGCGAGCATGCGTGTCCCGCGTTCACCGGGTGTCGATAATGGGTCCATGGACCTGGAGACGATCAAGGCACTGGCCCGTGAAGCGCACGACGGCCAGACCGATCTGACCGGTCGCCCGTACTTCGAGGCCCACCTGACGCCCATCGCTGCGGCTGCGGCCGTCTTCGGCCCCGAGGCCGAAGCGGCAGGCTGGCTCCACGACATCGTCGAGGACACCGACATCACCGCCGACGATCTGGTTGCCCGAGGCATTCCCTCACCCGTCGTCGACGCGGTCGTTGCCGTCACCCGTCGCAGCGACGAGAGCTACGCAGGGCTGATCGAGCGCGCTGCCGCCGATCCGCTGGGGGTCGTCGTGAAGCTGGCCGACAACACCTGGAACATCATCTGCAACCCCGCGCTGGCCGAGGTCGACGAGCCGCGTGCCCGCACGATGCTGCTCGACCGGTACCTGCCGGCCCGGACCCGCTTGCTGGCAGCAGCCGAGCTCACCGAGGACTCCCCCGAAGTCGTCCAGATGACCACCATCCTCACCGCAGCCCTCAAGTCCCTCTGACCACTCGGTCGCCAGCCGCCGGCATCGAGCCCGCCCCACCCGGTCGCCAGCCGCGAGGCACGAGCGGCGGGAAGGCGACCCCAGCCCCGAGGGTCAACTCAGCACCCCGGTCGCCAGCCGCGAGGCACGAGCGGCGGGAAGGCGCCGGCGAGACGAGAAACGCCCTGAAGCCCACCGCCTGGGCGGTCTCAGCCCAGCCGGGCCGCCATGTCCGGCTTGATCCAGTACGAGATCGAGACGATCTCGACGCCGCGGCCCGGTCGGGGCGCGTGGATCATCTTGCCGTTACCCAGGTAGATCGCCACGTGATAAATCGATGACACACTGCCGTCGCTCCAGAACAGCAGGTCACCGCGCTGGATCTTGCTGACGCTGACCCGGGTGCCGGCCTTGTACTGACTGGGGGCGTAGTGGGCCAGCGAGATTCCGGCCGAGCCGAACGCCCTCATCACCAGCCCGGAGCAATCCCACTTCGACGGGCCTGCACCACCCCACGCATACGGTTCACCGAGCTGGGCCTGGGCGTACGCGATCGCCTTCTCGACGACGGCGTTCGACGACGCCGGCGGATCCGGGACGGGCTCGGGTTCGGGATCCGGGGTCTTGGTCGGCGTGGGGGCCGGAGTGGTGGGCGCGGGCGTGGTGGGACCTGCGGTGGTGGGGGCCGGCTTCGGCGTCGTAGGAGCCGGAGTCGGGGCAGGATCTGCCGGGGTCGGCAGCTCGCCGCGGTCCACCTGCTCCTCCAAGTCGGCGACTTCCTGCTCGACCTGCTCGACCGACTTGCCCTGAGCAGCCGCCATCTGCTTGATGATGTCGTCCCGCTCGGCAGCCATCGACGCTTCGAGCGACTCGGCGCGACGGATCGCCGCCGAGATCTGGTCCCGCGCCGCGGTGCGCCTGGCAACCGCACTCGCGCGTTGCTCGACGACCTTCTCGACCGCGGCCGAGGCCGCGTCGAGCACCGTCCGGCCGGCGTCGAGTCGGTCGAGCTCGGCCGTCATGGCCTCGTCGATCGCTTTCAGCCCGGTGGCTTCCTCGAGGATCTGATCGGCATCCCCACCGGTCAACAGCGACATCATGGCTTGGTTCGTCGAGCCGTAGAGCTGTTGTTGCACCGTCATCTTCTCGACGACGTCGCGCTGCGCGGAGAACTCGGCATCGGCCGACTTGAGCACCGCCTGGTGCTTCGCGAGCGCGGACTCGGCTTCTGCCAGCTCGATGTTGGCGCCGTTGACTCGTTCGTTCGCGGCCGCGGCCTGCATGTACAGCGCGTTGATCTGCTGACGCGTCTGGACGATCTTGGCCTCGAGCTCAGCCGCCGTCGCCTTATCGGCCATGGCCGAGCTCATGGTCAGCCCGCTCGCCATGAGCGATACCACGGCTGCTACCAGAACAGCACGCAGCGACACGCGAGAGGACATGAGAAGAAATCTAGTTGTATCCCGTCACAAGCGCCACACCGATCTCAGAATTCTCATGCACCACACGCGTGTCGCCTTGACTTTCCGCGCAACACTGCCGGCACTAAGTGCCGGATCCCTCGAGCGGACAATGGGACGATGGTGATCCGATGATCCTCACCGACGACAGCACCGTGCTGCTGAGTGCCTCCGACATCGTCCTGGTTCACACCTGCGAGTACGGGTTCCTGCGTCGCGCCGATGTCGTGCTCGGCCGTGCGGTCCGCGAACGGGTGGATGATCCGTTCATGGAACAGCTGGCCGAGCAGGGACGTGCACACGAGTCGGACACCGACCGTCGGCTCGCCACGGAGCACGACCAGTTCATTGTCGCTCCTAACCTGGACCATCCGCTCACTCGCGCCTCACTCACAGCGGCCACGGAGCGCACGCGCGCACTGATCGAGGCCGAGTACAGCGTCATCAGCCAAGCGCCGCTGTTCTGTCATGACGTCCTGGTGCGTCCCGACTTTCTGATCAGGCAGCCTGACGGCCGCTACGAGGTGTGGGACGCCAAGTTGGCGCACTCGATCAAGCACGAGACCGAACTCCAGCTGGCGGTGGCCGCCTACGTCCTGGACGCGCTGGACATCCCCCGCAGCGCAACAGGCGGAGTGTTCCTCGGCAACGGATCTCGCGACACAGCCGACCTCGACGAGCTGACCGACGACGTCCACCGGCTGATCGGCCGCGCTCGCC
>Ga0180216_1000358_pt1 | contig 49889 bp, 43 predicted proteins | sample eDN3rd37CBELigMG_FD_128879 | JGI IMG/M metagenome (GOLD analysis project Ga0180216, IMG submission 128879) | Enriched Miracle-Growth compost microbial communities from Emeryville, California, USA - eDNA 3rd pass 37_C BE-Lig MG (version 2)... ...
CATCATCGTGACCATCCTGAACATGCGCGCCCCGGGCATGACCCTCATGAAGATGCCGCTGTTCTGCTGGTCCTGGCTGGTCACCGCCTACCTGCTGCTGGCCGTGATGCCGGTGCTGGCCGCCGCGGTCACCATGCTGCTGACCGACCGCCACTTCGGCACGCACTTCTTCAACGCCGCCGGCGGCGGCGACCCGGTGCTGTACCAGCACGTGTTCTGGTTCTTCGGACACCCCGAGGTCTACATCATGATCCTGCCGGCCTTCGGCATCGTGTCGCAGATCGTGCCGACCTTCGCCCGCAAGCGCCTGTTCGGCTATTCCTCGATGGTCTACGCCATCTGCGCCATCGCCATCCTGTCGTTCCTGGTGTGGGCGCACCACATGTTCACCACCGGCATGCCCGTGACCGCGCAGTTGTTCTTCATGTACGGCACGATGCTGATCTCGATCCCCACCGGGGTCAAGGTGTTCAACTGGACGGCGACCATGTGGCGCGGCTCGATGACCTTCGAGACCCCGATGCTGTTCGCCATCGGCTTCATCTTCGTGTTCACCATCGGCGGCTTCACCGGCCTGGTGGTCGCCATCGCGCCGATCGACATCCAGGTGCAGGACACCTACTACGTGGTGGCGCACTTCCACTACGTGCTGGTGGCCGGCTCGCTGTTCGCCCTGTTCGGCGCCACCTACTACTGGCTGCCGAAATGGTGCGGCCACATGTATGACGAGCGCCTGGGCAAGTGGCACTTCTGGATGACGATGATCTCGTTCAACGTCACGTTCTTCCCGATGCACTTCCTGGGCCTGGCCGGCATGCCGCGCCGCTACGCCGACTACGCGGCGCAGTTCACCGACTTCCACCAGGTGGCCACCATCGGCGCCTACTGGTTCGGCCTGTCGCAGCTACTGTTCCTGTACATCGTCCTGAAGGCCTACGCGGGCCGCGGCGAGCGCGTGGCGGCGAGCCCCTGGGAAGGCGCCGAGGGCCTGGAATGGACGGTGCCCTCGCCCGCGCCCTACCATACGTTCGAAACGCCCCCCGTCCTGGACGGCAAGGCCTGATTCCTTCGCAGCAGCAATATGCAGTCCATGACGCCCGAGCAACGCAGACGCAACCGCCGCACCGGCCTGATCCTCGCCATCTTCGCCGTGGCGATCCTGGTCTGGACCTTCGTGCGCGGGAACGTCTTCGGAGGCGGATGATGAGCACGCGCCAGGGCCGGTCGACCTTCCTGAGCACCGTGCGCACCGTGGCCTGGGGATTCCTGGGCCTGCGCAAGCGTTCGGGGCACGACAGCGACATGTCGCAGGTGCGGCCGTCGCACGTGATCGTCGCCGGGCTGCTGGGCGGATTGATATTCGTGCTGCTGCTCGTGCTGGCCGTCAGGCTGGTGACGTCCTAGCCGGGACACCGATGAAAGCAAACCATACCGGAATTCTCAGGAGAACAAGATGAGTGCAGGTCAAATGGCCCACGGCGGCAAGGCGCCCTACTATTACGTGCCTCACCACTCGGTCCACCCCATCCGCGCCAGCATCAGCATGCTGGCCACCCTGCTGGGTGCGGCCCTCTGGGTCAACGGCTACGCCGTCGGCCAGTGGCTGTGCTTCGCCGGGATCCTGTGCATGTTCATCGTGCTGTACGGGTGGTTCGGCGACGCGATCCGCGAATCCGAGAACGGCATCAACAGCCAGCGCGTCGACGTCTCGTACCGCTGGAGCATGACCTGGTTCATTTTCTCGGAGGTCATGTTCTTTTCGGCGTTCTTCGGCTCGCTCTGGTACACCCGCGAGGTGACCACGCCGTGGCTCAGCAATCTCGATCACCAGACCCTGCTGTGGCCGAGCTTCGCGGGCACCTGGCCCAACCTCGGGCCCGCCGGCACGATCGCGCCGTTCGAGACCGTCGGCCCGTTCTGGCTGCCGACCATCAACACAGCCCTGCTGCTGAGCTCGGGCGTCACCCTGACCATCGCCCACCACGCGCTGCGCGCCGCGCACCGCAACAAGGCGATCTTCTGGCTGGCCCTGACCGTCATCCTGGGCTTCACCTTCGTGGGCTGCCAGGCCTATGAATACCACCATGCCTACACCGAGCTGAACCTGCGCTTCACCTCGGGGGCGTACGGCGCGCTGTTCTACATGCTGACGGGCTTCCATGGCTTCCACGTGATCCTGGGCGCCACCATGCTGACCGTCATCCTGCTGCGCCTGGTGCGCGGGCATTTCACCCCCGACCACCATTTCGGCTTCGAGGGCGCCGCCTGGTACTGGCACTTCGTCGACGTGGTGTGGCTGGGCCTGTACCTGTTCGTCTACTGGTTCTGAGGCGCGCGCGCCCCATCCAGCAAAAGGCCGGTTCGCCGGCCTTTTTTACCGCCGCGCCTACCGCCGGCCATGCGGGAACGCCCCCCCGCCTACGACCCCGACACGGCGGAGAGGCCCGTGCTCTCGATCCAGCCCAGGCTGTGGCCCACGAGCACGAACAGGAACAGCAGGATGGACAGCCCGATGCGCCAGGTCAGCGCCCAGGCCATGCGGTCGCTGCGGCTATGATCCTGCATCAGGTACACCAGGGCGGAGGCCAGGCTGGCCACCACGCCCAGGAACAGCAAGACGATCACGATTTTCATGCACCCTCCAGAGCAGGCCCGCCGGCGCCGCCTCGCGGCGACGCGCCGACGGCGCCTCAACCGGGATTATCACAAACATGAGCTCACCAAAGCGCTTTCCCCTCCGGCGGGCCACGGCCCTGGCGCTGCTGGCGGCAGTGGCCATCGCCTGCCTGATGGCCGGCCAATGGCAGTTGCGACGCGGCGCCGAGCGTGAAGCCCTCGCCGCGGAAATGCGCGCGGGCCGCGACGCGGCGCCGATCACGCTCGACGCCGGGACGCGGGACGGCCCGGACTGGCATCCGGCCAGCGTACGGGGCGTCTGGCTCCACGAATTCACTGTACTCCTAGATAATCGCAACCTCAAAGGTCGGCCCGGCCTCTGGGTGGCGACGCCCCTGCGGCTGGAGGACGACCCCCGCCAGGCGGTGCTGGTCCTGCGCGGCTGGATGCCGCGCCCCCTGCCCACCGATCCGCCGGCCGACCTCAGGCCGCCCGCGGGCGTGGCCGAGGTCCGCGGCACCCTGCTGCACCGGGTGCCGCGCCTCTTTGACCTGGGCTCGCTCACCGGACGCGCCGAGGCCCCGCCCGCCTTCCCGGGGCCGGGCAGCGAACCACCGCGGGTGCAAAATCTGGCATTATCCGATCTGGCCCGCGCCACGGGCCTGGAACTGCTGCCGGTCGTCCTGGAGCAAGCCCCCGTGGACGGCTCGGCCCTGCGCCAGGAATGGCCGGGCCCTTCGCTGGACGCCGGCCAGAACTACGGCTATGCCCTGCAATGGTTCGGTTTCGCCGCCATCGCCCTGGTCGCCGCCATCGCCCTGGCCTGGCGCACCTGGGTCCGGCCGCGCCGCCCCGGGCCCGATTCCGAACACGAGGACCACGACGCATCATGACGAGCTCCACACGCCGCACCCGCTCCAACCTGCCGCTGCTGGCCATCCTGGCGGTCTGCCTCGCGCCGGTGGTCTTCGCCGTGCTGGCCTACTACGTGCCCGCCCTCGGGCTGCGCCCGGCGGGCACCTCCAACCACGGCCGCCTGATCGAGCCGCAGCGCCCCATCCCCGCCGCCGCGGACCTGGCCCTCACGGACGCGCAGGGCGCGGCCTTCGACCTGAACGGCCTCAAGGGGCAATGGCTGCTGCTCAGCGCCGGCCCGGGCGCCTGTCCCGAGGATTGCGTGCGCAGGCTATTCATCCTGCGCAACACGCACGCCAGCCAGGGCAAGGAGGTCGAGCGCCTGAACCGCGTCTGGTTCGTCATCGACGACGCGCCCCTGAATCCCGTCGTCGAATCCGCATACCAGGGCACCATCGTCCTGCGCGCAGACCCCGCGCAGCTCGCCGCCTGGCTGGCCCCGGACGCGGCCGACCCGCGCGCGGGCCTGCTCGAGCGCATGTGGATCGTCGATCCGCTGGGCAACCTCATGATGGATTTTCCCCAGGGCATCGAACCCGAGCACGTGCGCGACGATGTCCGCACCCTGCTCAAGAACTCCCGCATCGGCTGAACCCGGATCCTCCATGCCCACCGCCCCCCGCACCCTCGCCCGCTACCGCAAGCTGGTCTTCCTGACCTGGTTCCTGACGCTGGACCTGATCATGTTCGGCGCCTTCGTGCGGCTGACCGATTCGGGCCTGGGCTGCCCCGACTGGCCGGGCTGCTACGGGCACCTCAGTCCCCTGGGCGCCAGCACGCACATCGAGCGCGCCCTCGAGGCCATGCCCTACGGCCCCGTCAGCGTCGGCAAGGCCTGGATCGAGATGATCCACCGCTATGCCGGCATGATCCTCGGGATGCTCATCATCGGCATCGTCTTCATGGCCTGGCGCCATCGGCGCACGCTGCGGAACACCCCCTGGCTGGCCACCGCGATCCTGGTGGCCGTCTGCGTGCAGGGCGCCTTCGGCGCCTGGACGGTGACCCACCGCCTCATGCCCCTGGTGGTCAGCACCCACCTGGTCCTGGGCATGGGCCTGCTGGCCCTGATGACCTGGCTCGCGGCCCGCGAAAAGGATCACGCGCCGGTCCCCGCCGAGGCCGGCCGATGGCGGCCCTGGATGATCCTGGGCCTGTGCGTGCTGTTCGCGCAGCTCGCCCTGGGCGGCTGGGTCAGCACCAATTACGCCGCGCTGGCCTGCATGGATTTCCCGACCTGCCACGGCGAGTGGATGCCGTCCATGGATTTCCATGGGGGCTATTCGCTGGTGCGCGGCCTGGGCCTCCTGCCCTCGGGCGAGATGATTTCCCAGGAGGCCCTGACGGCGATCCACTGGACCCATCGCAACTTCGCGCTGCTGGTCTTCGCCCTGCTGGGCACGCTGGGGTGGCGCCTGCGCGCGGTGCCCGGCCTGGCCGGGCCGGCCCGCCTGCTGCTGGCCCTGCTGGTCCTCCAGTTGCTGACCGGCCTGACGACGATATTCTTCCAGTGGCCGCTGGCGATCGCCGTCCTGCACAACGGCGGCGGCGCCGGCCTGGTGCTGGTCGCGGTCACGCTGGTGCTGCGCTTATCGCAGGCCGGCAAACCGACTAGAATAGCCTCATGACCGCCACCACCGCCCCATCCCGTTCGCTGCTGCGCCAGTACCTGGTGCTGACCAAGCCCCGCGTCACGCAGCTCGCCGTCTTTTGCGCGGTCATCGGCATGTTCCTGGCGACGCCCGGCATGCCCGATCCGTGGCGCGTGGCGGCGGCCACGGCGGGGATCTGGCTGCTGGCCGCGGCGGCCTTCTCGATCAACTGCCTGATCGAGCGCGAGACGGACGCCCTCATGCTGCGCACCGCGCGCCGCGGCACCGCCAGCGGCGTGATCTCCAGCCAGCAGGTGCTGCTGATGGCGGGGGTGCTGGGCGGCCTCGGCATGCTCGTGCTGTACTGGTGGGTCAATGCGCTGACCATGTGGCTGACCTTCGCCACCTTCGTGGGCTACGCGCTGATCTACACCGCCATCCTCAAGCCCCTGACCCCCCAGAACATCGTCATCGGCGGCTTCTCGGGGGCCATGCCGCCGGCGCTGGGCTGGGCGGCCATGGCCGACGCCGTGCCGGCCGAGGCATGGATCCTGGTGCTGATCATCTTCATCTGGACGCCGCCCCATTTCTGGGCCCTGGCGCTGTACCGCAGCAAGGACTACGTCGAGTCCGGCCTGCCCATGCTGCCCGTGACCCACGGCAAGCATTTCACGCGGCTGCACATCCTGCTCTACAGCATCGCGCTGTTCGCGGCGACGATGCTGCCCTTCGTCATCCGCATGAGCGGCCCGGCCTACCTCGCGGCCGCCTGTGTGCTCAGCGGCCGCTTCGTGTGGCAATCCTTTGAGCTATATCGAAATTACAGCGACGCCCGATCGCGTAAACTGTTCCACTACTCGATCGCATACCTGGCCTTGCTGTTCGGCGCGCTGCTCCTGGACCACTGGATCGGCCTGCTCCTCTAGGGCCGGGTCCATAGGATGCCATGAAAGCTTCGTTTTCCCCCCTCAGGCGCCTGCTGGTGGCCGGCGCCGCCTGCGGACTGTCCGCAGTGCTGCTCGGCTGCACCCCCGGCGCCTCCAGCCAGCCCCTGGACTTCAACGGCAGCGACATCACCGGCTCGCACCTGGGGCGCGACCTCGACATGACCGACACCGAGGGCAAGCCGCGCACCCTGGCCGACTACAAGGGCAAGGTCCTGATGGTGTTCTTCGGCTATACCCAGTGCCCAGACGTGTGCCCCACCGCCATGGCGCAGGTCGCCCAGGCGCTCGAGCTGCTGGGCGACCAGGCCGCCGACGTCCGCGTGATCATGATCTCGGTCGACCCGGCGCGCGACACCCCGACCGTGCTGGGCGCCTACGTCCAGGCCTTCGATCCGTCCTTCATCGGCCTGACCGGCACCCCCGAGCAGCTCGACAAAACCGCGAAATCCTTCAAGGCCTACTACGCCAAAGAGCCCGGGCCGACCCCCGAGCAATACGCGATGAACCATTCCTCGTCGTTCTACCTGATCGACCGCGACGGCGAGGCGCGCGCCCTGATCCGCTCGGACAGCACGCCCGAGGACATGGCGCACGACATCAAGCTGCTGCTGTAAGCCGGCCGCCTGGCCGCGCGCCTGCCGCCCCCGGGGGCGCGGTGCGGCCCTGCGCACGCCACGGCCTCCGCTACGTGCCGCCTCTCGCTGACACTAGGCCTCCGGGGCGGCCGCCGGCGCGGCCGCGGGCAGGTGCGGGGCGAGGTCCGGCAGGGGCTCGTACTGGCGTTCGCCCGATTGGAACTGCTGCCACACCTCGACGGCGCGCATGCGCTGGCGCACCACGACCTGGATCTTCTCCCTCAGGGTCGGATTGCCCTCCAGCAGGGCGTTGAAGTCCTTTTCCTGCAAGAGCAGCAGGCGGCTGTAGCCCAGGGAATGGGCGCGCGCCTCGAAATCCACGCCCTCGGCCATCGCCATCTCGCCGAAGATCTGCCCGCTGCCCAGCTCGGCCGTGGTCCCGTCGGGCAGGTCCAGGATGACTGCGCCCGAGGCGACGAAATACATGGCCCGCATGCGGCCCACCTTCATGGGGATCTCCTGGCCCGGCACGGCCAGTCGCGGCTTGAGCAGGCGGCCGATGGCGGCCAGGGTCTTTTCGTCCAGGCCCTCGAACAGCGGCACCCGCTTGATCAGCGCCTCGGCGCTCAGCGCGATGTCCAGCGTCCCGCGGTCGTCGAGGTAGCTCCAGCGCTGCTCGGCCTGGTCGATCAGGTCGGAATAGGTCTCGCCGCTGATGAGGTTCTCGGCCAGCATCTCGCGATAGCGCAGGCGCTCCATCGAGCGCGCCAGGCGCGTCAGGTAGACCTCCTGCAGCCACAGCGCGTAGGCGGGATACTGCAGGGTGAGCGCCTGCAGGGCGGTCTCCAGGCGCTCGAGGCGCTGGCGGTGGGCGGCGACGATGACCTGGGTGACCTCGGCCCCCAGCAGGGGCTGGACGTCGGTCTCGGCAAAGCGGATCAGGCGGCGCGCCACCGACCACTTGCACATCAGGTTGTTGAACCGCTGGGCCAGCTCGCGCTCGAGCCACCGGCGGAAACCGGGCAGGTGGTGCAGGCGCAGCGCCAGGCGCAGGCCCAGCGAATAACGCAGGTCGCGGTCGATCGCATCCTGGAAGCCGCGCAGGCCGCCGGCGCGCACGGCGTCGCCCAGGCGCTCGGCGCGCGCCAGCAGGGACTCGGCGGTGCGCCAGTCGACCACGCGCGCCTTGAGGGTCTCGAAGAACATCTCCTCCTCGCGCCCGGCCAGTATCCCCATCCCCACGGCGATCTTCTGCTCCTGGGTGAGCTGCTGGACCTGGGCCGCGCCCACGCCGGCCTGGCCGGCGTCGAACACGTTGTGGATGCGCTCCATGACCTCGGCGGCCACGTGCTCGTTGCGGGCGATCTCGTCGGTCTTGTCGCGCAGCGCCTCGAGCTCGACCGCCTGCGCCTGGTCGCGCAGGGCGCGGTCCACGGGCGAGAGCTGGTTCAGGCCGAGCCGGAAGATCAGCGGCCGCAGGGTCAGGCCGTTGATGAACAGCGTCATCAGCACGAAGCCCGTGGTGGCCACCGCGATGAACTGCCGGGCGTCGTGCGGCACGGCCGGCTGCTCGGTCACCGCCAGCGCCAGCGCGAGCGACACCGCGCCGCGCAGGCCCCCGACCAGCATCACCGCGCGGTACGCGGGATTGACCCGCGTGCTCAGGCGCAGCCACCCCAGCAGCGGCAGCAGGCCGTGGACGATGACCGCGCGCGCGAGCAGCGTCACGATGAACAGCGCCAGGATCAGCAGCACCTCGATCCAGGTGATCTCGGCCATCATGCGCGGGATCAGCATCGCGGCGAACACGAAGATCAGCGAGTTCGCCCAGAAGCCGAACTGCGACCAGGCGCTGGACAACTGCTCGAAGGTGGTCGGGGACATGCGGGTGCGGCCGGTCGAGCTCACGACCAGCCCCGCGATCACCGTCGCCACCACCCCCGAGACGCCCAGGTAGTGCTCCGACACGAAGAACGTCAGGTAGGCCAGGGCCACGGTCAGCGTCACCTCGGCCGTGGGCCAGCCACGCAGCCAGATGAACAGGCTGGTCGTCGCCTTGCCCATGACGAAGCCCGCCAGGCCCCCGCCGATGAAGCTGATCAGGAAACTTTGCAGCACCGCGGCCGCGGACGGCGTGCCGCCCTGGAACAGGACGGTGAGCAGCACCGAATACAGGGCGATCGAGGCGGCGTCGTTGAACAGCGCCTCGCCCTCGACGAGGTTCATGAGGCGCCGGGGCGCGCCGACCTCGCGGAAGATGCCGACCACGGCGACCGGGTCGGTCGTGGCCACGATGGCGCCCAGCATCAGGCACACCACCAGGCTGTACGGCGAGATGGCCGCCAGCGAGAACCCCACCGCCAGCGTGCACACCACCACCGCGACGATGGCCATCACGAGGATGGGGCTGATGTCGTCCATCAGGCGGCGCACGTTCATGGCGAGCGCGGTCTCGAACAGCAGCACCGGCAGGAACACGTACAGGAAGGTCTCGGACGAGATCTCGAAGTGCTCGAGCGTATCGAGGAAATCCACCATCACCGCCGGCGCCCATCCATGCACGTGGATGACGACGCCGAGGATGAAGCCCACGATGGCCAGCAGCACCGAATACGGCAGGCGCAGGCGTCCCGCCAGCGGCGGCATGAAGGAAACCAGGGCCAACAGGCCCGCAAGGCCGAATACCAGTAGGCCTATTTTCATGGTCGGCGGTCGATGAGAAGGGATGCCCTACAAGGATAGCGGTTTTGGGGCCGGCCATGCGGGGAGGCCCCAAAAAAACGCGGCCGCCGCCGCAAAAAAAAAGGGATACCCATGCAGGTATCCCATGAACATCCGCTTCGATAGGGAGGGGAAGAGGAGAAGCTGAAGCGGACGACAAGACCCTCGCGGCCCGTGGGGCCGCCGGCGAGTCCATGATGGGTTAGTCCGCATTCGCCGCGGAAAGTTTCCGCGCACAGGCCACGGAAGTGCAAAAAATTATGACGCTGCGCGGGCGAAACGGGCGGGTGGCCGAGACGGCATGCGCGAGCGGGCCGGGGCGCCGTCGAGGGTGCCGCCCGCCATCGGTCAGGCCACCGCCGGCCGATCAGGCCGCTGCCAGGGCCTCGTGCCGCTCGGCCAGGGCCGCGCGCAGTTTCTTGAACGCCGCGGCCTCGATCTGGCGCACGCGCTCGGCGGAGATGCCGTATTCCTCGGCCAGCTCGTGCAGCGTGGCGCCGCCCTCGTCGCGCAGCCAGCGCGAGCGCACGATGCGCTGGGAACGCGGGTCCAGGGTCTCGATGGCCTGCTCGAGCCCGACGCCCTGGAGGGCGTCGCGGTCGCGCCGGGCCAGCACCTGGGTGGGCTCCTGGCCCTCGGCGGGGAGCCAGGAAATCGGCGTGTACGACTCGTCGTCGCCCTGGGGCGACTCGAGGGCGCAATCGCCGCCCGAGAGGCGCACCTCCATCTCGGAGACGTCCTCGGGACGGACGTTCAATTCGCGCGCGATGTCGTCGACCTGGCCCGGCGCCAGGGTCTGGCCGTCGGGGCGCATGCGGCGCAGGTTGAAGAACAGCTTGCGCTGGGCCTTGGTGGTGGCCACCTTGACCAGGCGCCAGTTGCGCACGACGTATTCGTGGATCTCGGCGCGGATCCAGTGGACCGCGAAGGACACCAGGCGCACGCCCCGGTCGGGGTCGAAGCGCCGCACGGCCTTCATCAGGCCGATGTTGCCCTCTTGGATGAGGTCGGCGTGCGCCAGGCCATACCCAAGGTATTGGCGGGCGACCGACACGACCAGCCGCAGGTGCGACATCACCAGTTGCCGAGCGGCGTCCAGGTCGTCCTGGTCGCGCAGGCGGCGGCCCAGGTCGGCCTCTTGCTCGGCACTGAGCATCGGCAGGCGGTTGACGGCGTTGATGTACGCCTCGATCGTGCCCAACGCACCCGGATTGGAAATCGCCACAGCCAGATTGGCCGGCGCGAGTGCCAGGGACTGCGAAGAATTGCTCATGTTCGGATGGTCCTCGGAAGGGAGATTCCCCAGGGATATGTTAGCACTCTATGGTGGAGAGTGCTAATTCCCCGGACTATGGTTCGTGGGACTACGGCACCGCCGGAAAGTTCCCCTTCCGGAGGCCGTCCGGGAGCCAGGAAAACGCGATCCGCGCCCGCAACGTCCCGCCCGGGTCCAGGACCCGCAGGCCAGTGCCTTCGGCCCCCGCGGCGGCGAGGTTGAAGGCGTCGCAGACGTGGCTCACGGGCTCGACGCACAGGTAGCGGCCCTGGGGCGCGTGCAGCACCGCATGGTCCAGGTCGGCGTCGATCCGCAATCCCGGCCCCTCGTCCCAATCGAGACGGCAAGTCCCGTTCCAGCCGGCGAGGAAGGCGGTCCAGGTGCCGGTTCCCCGCTCCCAGGCGGAGGCGGTGTTCGGACGCGGCCGCGAGGCGAGTTCCTCCTCGTGCTCCCAGAGGACGGAGGCCTCGAGACGGGCCCGCGCGGCGGTGAAGTACGGGTGCAGGCCCAGGCCCGCCGGCATCGGCTCGCCCGAGCGGTTGGCGAGCACGAGCCTCACCTCCAGCCCGGCGTCCGAGAGGCGGACGTCCTGGTCCAGGCGCCAGGCCCAGGGCCAGCCCGCCGCGCCGGGTGGGTGATCATAGCGCATGGCGACGTGGTCGTCGCCGACGTCCCGCAGCCGCCAGCAGCCGGCCTGTGCATGGCCATGCAGGGCGTGCGCCTGCCCGGGATACCGTTCCAGGCGCAGGCTGCGCCCCCGCCAATGCAGCACGCCGTCCCGGATGCGATTGGAGAACGGCGCCAGCGGAAAGATTCCCCCCTTGGGCCAGGCGTCCGCCGGCCAGCCCTCGGCCTCGATGGGCACCACCCACTCGCGCCGCCCCGACGGCGTGTCGCTGGACAGCCTCAGGATGCGACCGCCCGCGGCGGGCGCGACCACGGCCGAGTGCGGCCCGCGGGCCAGGCGGATGCAGGCGCCCGGCCGGGCGTCCATCCAGCCGGGCGTCATGCCCTCGCCGGCTGGACGCGGCGCCGCTCAGGCCTCACGCGGCGCCTCCTTGACGCGGCTGACGAGCTGGGTCGGGCTGACATAGCGCAGGGCGATCAGCACCCACACCAGCGTGATCGCCATGTAGATCATCGCCATGGCGTCGATCGCCTGCGGCGCCCGCACCCCGGTCGAGAACACGGCGTAGTACAGGGCAACGACCAGCGTCTGGGAGGACGGCCCCGCGGTGAAGAAGGTCAGCTCGAACATGCCGATGGTGCGCACCAGCACCAGCAGCCCCGCCGCCAGCATCCCCGGCACCAGCAGGGGCAGCAGCACGTGGCGGAAGTACTGGGCGGTATTGGCGCCGAAGATCCGCGCGGCGGACTCCAGGCCCGGATCGATCTGCTCGATGAACGGCGTCATCACCAGGATCACGAAAGGCAGCGCGGGCACCAGGTTGGACAGGATCACGCCCGCCAGCGTCCCGCCGATGCCGAGCTGGTACATGGCGGTGGCCATCGGGATGCCGTAGGTCACCGGCGGCACCATCATGGGCAGCAGGACCAGCAGCATCACCAGGCGCTTGCCCGGGAACCGCGCGCGCGCCAGCCCGTAGGCCGCGGGCACGCCCAGGACGATGGACAGGAACACCACCGACACCACCACCTGGATCGTCACCCACAGCACGTGGGCGAGCTGGAATTCATCCCAGGCGCGGCCATACCACTGCAGCGTCATGCCCTCGGGCAAGGGAGTGCCGAACCAGCGTGTGGCCACGGAGTTGACGGCCACCGTCGCGATCATGAAGACCACGTTCAGCAGAAAGAACCCCATCACGGACCAGACCGTGAACCGCCACAGCCTGCCCCACCCTGGTCCGCCCCCCAGGCGGCCCGCGTTTTTCGTCGTGTCTCGTGTCATTGTTTCCCCCTTGCCCGGCGCGCCCGTGTCCGCGGCGCGATCTTTCAGGGCCTGCCCGGCCGCGCTCATCCCTTGCCTCCGGTGGTCGGACCGCTGTAGAAGGCCCGCCGGAACATGAACATCGCCGCGACGATCAGCAACTGGGCGAAGCCCATGACGATCGCGATCGCCGAGGCCAGGCCATAGTCGTATTGTTCGAATGCGGCCTCATAGGCCGCGATGGAGATCACCCGCGTGGGCCCCGCCGGCGCGCCCAGCAGGATCGCGGACGGGAACACGGCGAACGCCTGCACGAAGGACAGCGCGGCCGCCATGGTCAGCCCCGGCACCAGCAAGGGGAAATAGATCAGGCGGAACTGGTTCCACGGGCTCGCGCCCAGCGTGCCCGCCGCGCTCGCCAGGGTGGGGTCGATGCCCGAGATGTACGAGAGCGTCAGCAGGAAGGCGAACGGAAAGCCCGAGATCACCAGCGAGATCAGCACGCCCCAGAAATTGTGTGTCAGCCGCACCTCGTCCATGTACAGGTGCAGCCCTTGCAGCACCTGGGGAAACCAGCCCGAGGGGCCGTAGAAGGTCAGCATGCCGTCGGCGATCAGCACGGTGCCCAGAGTGATCGGGATCACCAGCAGGGTGGTGACGAGGCGCTGCGCCGGCGTATTGCGGCGCAGCGCGAAGGCCACCGGCACGGACACGCCCACGTTGATGATCGTGGCGGGGACCGCCAGCTTGAGCGTCACCCACAGCGTGTTCCACTGCGAGGGCTCAGTGAAGAAATGCACGTAGTTGTACCAGGGGCTGGGGTCCTCCAGCGGCTGGAACGAGATCACCACGCCATAGATGAAGGGATAGATGAACAGCGCCAGCAGGAGCAGGACCGCCGGCGCCACCAGCCAGCCGCGCCGGTCGCGCGGGGGCTTCAAGAGGAGCGCGCCGGTGCTCATGCCGCCTCCGCGTAGGCCAGCGCGCGCTCGGCGGGAATCCGCAGGCGCACCCGGTCGCCGGGCTCGAGGGCGCCGGGCAGGCGCACGTACAGGTCGCCCAGGACCGAGGATACGAACAGCAACGAGTCGCGGCCGCCGAACTCGACGGTGCGCACGGTGGCCTCGAAGGTGTTGTCGCCGGCATCGCCGGCCAGCTCGAAATCGTCCGGGCGCATCGCCACGGAGACCTCGCGCTGCCCCTCGCCGACCGCGAGGGCCTGGCCTGCCAGGCGCACGCCTTCGCGGTCCATGGCGATGCGCTCGCCCTCCTGGCCGACGACGCGGAACGGCAGCACGTTGCGGTAGCCCATGAAGCGCGCCACGTGCAGGTTGCGCGGCCGGCCATAGACCTCGCGCGGCGTGCCGACCTGCTGCACGGTGCCGGCGCGCATCACCACGATGCGGTCGGCCATGGACAGGGCCTCGTCCTGGTCGTGGGTCACGTAGATGGTGGCGCGCTCGAGCTGGGTATGGATCCGGCGGATCTCGGCGCGCATCTCGATGCGCAGCTTGGCGTCCAGGTTGGACAGGGGCTCGTCCATGAGGATGACGGGCGGCTCGATCACGATGGCGCGGGCGATGGCCACGCGCTGCTGCTGGCCGCCCGACAATTGCCCGGGCAATTTGTTTTCATGGCCGATGAGCTGCACGAGCTGCAGGGCCTCGCGGGCCCGGCGCCCGATCTCGGCCTTGGGCACGCGGCGCATGCGCAGGCCGAACCCCACGTTGTCCAGCACGCTCATGTGCGGAAACAGCGCGTAGTTCTGGAAGACCATGCCGAAGCCGCGACGCTCGGACGGCAGCACGTCGATGCGCGTCTCGTCCAGCCATATCGCCCCCGAGGTCAGGGTCGTCAGGCCCGCCAGGCAGTTGAGGGCGGTCGATTTGCCGCAGCCCGAGGGCCCGAGCAGCGCGATGAATTCCCCGCGCCGGATGGTCAGGTCCAGGTCGCGCAGGGCGGCCACCGCGCCGCCAGAGGCCGTCTCGAAGCTGCGGCCCACGGACTCCAGGCGCAGTTGCTGGAAATTCTGATTCATGTCGTGTCTATCCAATGGATTCCGGGACCGGCGGACACCAGGCCCCGGGGACGCGGCGCGGACGGCCATCCGTCCGCACCGCGCCGGTCGCGCGTGCCGCGCTTACTTCTTGAGCGCGCCGACCTCGGTATCCCACTTGCGGAACGCCTCGACCATGGTCTTGGGATCCAGCGGGACCGCGTGCGGGCGGCGGGCGATCAGGTCAGCATACTCGGGGCGGCCGAACTTTTCGATGATTTCCTGGCTTTCCTTGGGCGCCGCCGACAGCGGCACGTCGCGGATCGCGGGGCCGGGATAGAAGTAGCCCGCGTCATAGGTCATGGCTTGCTGCTTGGGCTCCATCATGTACTTGAGCAGCTTGAACAGGACCTGGCGCTTTTCCTCGGACACCCCCTTGGGGATCACCATGTAGTGGGCATCGTTCACCCAGGTGAAGCCGTCGAAGGCCTGGATCTTGAAGTCGGCCGGCACCACGCCCAGGGCGCGCGGATTGATGTCCCAGCCGGTGACGGTCACCGTCATGTCGCGGCTGCCCTCGCCCAGTTCCTTCATGACCGCCCCGGTGCCGCCCGGATAGTAGGGCACGCAGTCGTTGAGCTTTTTGAGGTAGTCCCAGGTCTTGTCCCAGCCATTGACCGGATCGTAGGGATCCTTGTCGCCCAGCAGGTAGGGCAGGCCCATCAGGAAGGTGCGGCCGGGGCCGGAATTGGCCGGGCGCGCATAGAGGAACTTGTTGGGATTCGCCTGGCACCAGGCCAGCAATTCGGCGGGCGTCTTGGGCGGATTGCTCACCTTGGCCGGGTTGTATTCCAGGAAGGGACCGGCGGGCATGAAGGTCACCTCGAGGCCATAGCCTTGCGCCAGTTCCTGCATCCTGGCCGGGCCCCGGTCGTATTTGGTCAGGATGTCCTTGAACTCGGCCTCGTGCTCGGGAAACAGGCGCAGCCAGAGGTTCTGCTCGATCCCGGCGGCCAGGGCGTCCGTCCCGGTCAGGACCAGGTCGATGTCCGAGCGGCCGGCGTTCTGCATGGCCTTGATCTTGCCGGGCAATTGCGGCGAGGGCGCTTTCGTGAACGTCATCTGGCCGACCAGGCCGGGATTCTCGTCGCGGAAATTCTCCATGGCCTTCTGGGTCAGGGCCAGGTTCCCGGCCACGTCGACCACATTGATGTCCACCGGCGCCGCCTGCGCGGCTGCCGCGGCGCAGCCCACCGCCAGCGCGCATGCGAGGGCGCGCAGCCGGCCCGGGCGGCCGCTCTTGATTGCGTTCATGTGTGTCTCCTTGCTCTTTCAGGTAAGCGTTGCTGGATCGCGTGATGCACGATGAGTCCGCGGCCCCGCTCGGGCCAACGTCTTCATAAGTCATCATATAACTAGGAGGGGGAATTTGACAATGATCCGGAGACGGTTTTCGTGATTTTCAGGGGCGGACGATCGATGGGGATTTTCGATCCAATAGATTGATTTTTATTGTTATTTTTTCTGAGGATGAAGTTTTGATAGGTGAATTCCCTAGTAGCTGTCATCTCATGGTTTCCCCTAAATTCATTCATGTTATACGACAACATAAGTCACTCCCCTGGAAAAATCCCATGAAACTCAAGACCATCAAGATCACGCCGATCGCCTTCCGCGATCCCCCGCTGCTGAACGCGGCCGGGATCCACGAGCCGTTCGCGCTGCGCACCATCATCGAGCTCGAAAGCGACACCGGCCACATCGGGCTGGGCGAGACCTACGGGGATGCTCCGGTGATCGAGCTGCTCGAGGCCCTGCGGCCGTCGCTGGCCGGCCTGGATCCCTTCGATCTGAACGGCCTGCGCGAGCGCGTGCGCAAGGCGGTGGCCTCGACGAGGATCAGCGGCAACACCGAGTACCTGCTGGCCCCCGGCACCGATCCCAAAAAGAACGTCCAGAAACTGTACTCCGCCCTCGAGGTCGCGCTGTTGGACATGCAGGCGCGCTACCTGGGCATGCCGCTGGTGGCGCTGCTGGGCGGCGCGGTGCGTGAGACCGTGCCCTTCAGCGCGTATCTGTTCTTCAAGTATGCGCGCCACATCGACACCGGGCCGGACTACCCTGACGATCCCTGGGGCGAGACCCTGACCCCCGCCCAGCTCGTCGAGCAGGCACAGACGATGATCGGCCGCTATGGCTTCCAGAGCATCAAGCTCAAGGGCGGCGTGCTCGAGCCCGACCTCGAGGTGGAATGCATCAAGGCGCTGCGCCAGCGGTTTCCCGGCACCCCCCTGCGCATCGATCCGAACGGCAACTGGTCCTTGCAGACCGCCCTCGAAATGGGCAAGAAGCTCGACGGTTACCTCGAATACTACGAGGACCCCAGCCCCACGATGGAGGACATGGCCGAGCTGCACCGCGCGAGCGGCCTGCCCCTGGCCACCAACATGGTGGTCACCGACCTCGAGCAGTTCCGCAAGAACATCCACGTCAACGGCGTGCAGATCATTCTGTCCGACCACCACTACTGGGGCGGCCTGCGCGACACGCAACTGCTGGCGCGCATGTGCGAGGTCTTTGGCCTGGGCCTGTCCATGCACTCGAATTCGCACCTGGGCATCAGCCTGATGGCGATGACCCACCTGGCCGCCAGCGTGCCCACGCTGAGCTACGCCTGCGACACCCACTATCCCTGGCTCGCCGACGACGAGGAGATCCTCGTGGGCGGCCGCATTCCCTTCGAGGATGGATCGGTGCGCGTCACGGACGCGCCGGGCCTGGGCGTCGAGGTCGACCAGGAAGTGCTGGCGCGGCTGCACCGCCAGTACCTGGAATGCGGCATCCGCACCCGCGACGACAGCGCGCAGATGCGCAAGTACCGGCCCGACTGGAGCGGCAAGGCGCCGAGGTTCTGAGGCCGGCGGGAGGCCGGTGCGGCGCTGGCTGCCCAGCGGCGTTCCGCCCCCTCGGTGGCCCGGAGGACATCCAGCGTTCCGTCCGTTCCGGCGGCCGCAAGGCGGCTCCCGTCCAGGCTGGCCTGTGGCGGCGGGAGGCCGGTGCGGCGCGGCCGCGGTCCGGGTCCGCGCCTCCTCAGGTCACGGGGCCGGGATTGAACAGCACCAGATCGTTGGCGATGCCCCAGTGCTCGGCCCAGGTGCGGCGGCCGCTGGCCACGTCCAGGATCAGGCGGAAGACCTCCCAGCCCAGTTCCTCGATCGTCGCCTCGCCGGTGGCGATGCGCCCGGCGTCGACGTCCATCAGGTCATGCCAGCGCCGCGCCAGCTCCGAGCGCGTCGCGACCTTGATCACCGGCACCTCGGCCAGGCCGTACGGCGTGCCGCGGCCGGTGGTGAAGACATGCACGTTCATGCCGGCGGCGAGCTGCAGGGTGCCGCAGACGAAGTCCCCCGCCGGCGTCGCCGCGTAGACCAGCCCCTTGCCCTCGACGCGCTCGCCGGGGCCGATCACGCTCTGGATCGGGGTGCTGCCCGACTTGACGATGGAACCCATGGCCTTTTCGACGATGTTCGACAGCCCGCCGCGCTTGTTGCCGGGGGTGGTGTTGGCGCTGCGATCGGCCTGGCCGCCGCGCAGATAGCGGTCGTACCATTCCATCTCGCGCACCAGCGCCTGCGCCACCTCGGGCGTGGCGGCGCGCGCCGTGAGCTGGCCAATCCCGTCGCGCACCTCGGTGACCTCCGAGAACATCACCGTCGCGCCCGCGCGCACCAGCAGGTCGGCGGCCGCGCCGAGGGCCGGATTGGCGGTCACGCCCGAGAACGCATCGCTGCCGCCGCATTGCATGCCCACGACCAGTTCCGAGGCCGGACAGGTCTCGCGACGGCGCCGGTCCAGCCGCCGCAGGTGCCCGTCCGCCATCTCGACGATGGAATCGATCATGGCCTGGAAACCGACGTGCTCCTCGTCCTGCAGGCGCACGAGGTCGGCGCTGCCGGTCTCGTCGCGCCGGAAGCGGTCGGGCATCAGGCGCTCGGGCTGCAGTTTCTCGCAGCCCAGGCTGACCAGCATCACCTCGCCGCCGAAATTCGGATTGCGCGCGATGTTGCGCAGGGTGCGCACCGGCACGGAGGCGCCCGGCGCATCGATGGCCACGCCGCAGCCGTAGCCATGGCGCAAGGCCACCACCCCGTCCACATTGGGATAGCGCGGCAGCAGCTCCTTGCGGATGCGCTCCAGGGCGTACTCGACGACGCCGGCCACGCACTGTACCGTGGTCGAAATGGCGAGGATGTTGCGCGTGCCGACCGAGCCGTCGGGATTGCGATAGCCCTCGAAGGTATAGCCTTCCAGCGGGGGTTCCGCCGGGCGCAATGCGGTCCCCACCGGCAGGCCCTCCAGCCCCGGGGCCTCGGGCATGCGCATCACGCCCTCGTGCACCCAGCTACCAGCCGGCAGCTCGCGCGCGGCGTGGCCGATGACCACCCCGTAGCGCAGGATGGGCGCGCCCTCGGCGATGTCGGCCAGCGCCACCTTGTGCCCCTGGGGCACGTGCTCGCGCAGGGCCAGGCCCGACTCGAAGCGGGCGCCGGCGGGCAGGCCGCGTTCGTTGGCCACGATGGCGACGTTGTCGTCCTCGTGCATGCGGATGCTGCGCGGAATCTTGATCGAAGGGCTTGCGGCGGGCACGTCGGCGGTCCTCAGCGTTATACGTCATCATATAAATGGAGCGGCACTCCGCTCTCGCGTTACAGGCGTACGGACGGTTCGTCCCCGGCCCGTGAGTCATCTTACAACTGCCTCGGTTCGGGAGCAATCCGGATCAGGCGGCGGCAAGCCGGACACTGGTGAATCGAAGCAGGCACTGGCGAATCCGAATACGCCTGCCGCGGGAAAACCCCTAGTAACGCAATTGTTGTACGACCACTTCTTGTCGTCATACATCTTATTTTGAAAGTGGGGATGCAGTATGATGAACGCATGGTCTCGATCCAGACAGAAAACACATGACTCCGACCTCCACCGCCATCCCCGAGCGCCGCTCGCGCAACCTCACCAAGAACGTCGTGGCCGCGCTGTCCGAGCGCATCCGCAATGGCGAATTCCACGTCGGCGAAAAACTCCCTACCGAGTCCGAGCTGATGGAGGCGTTCGGCGTCAGCCGCACGGTGATCCGCGAGGCGATTTCGCGGCTGCAGGCGGCCGGCCTGGTCGAGACGCGGCACGGCATCGGCACCTTCCTGCTCGATCCCCAGAGCGAGCGGCACCTGCGCATCAACGCCGAGGACATCCTCACGATGCTCGACGTCATGGCGATCCTCGAGCTGCGCATCAGCCTCGAGACCGAGGCCGCCGGCCTGGCCGCCCAGCGGCGCACCGACGCCCACGTGCAGCAGCTACGGGGCATCCTCGACGAGTTCGCCCAGCACATCCAGAAAAAGACCGGCAACGCCGTCGTATCCGACGTCGCGTTCCACCTGCTCGTGGCCACGGCCACGGGCAACCGCTATTTCCACGACATCCTCAAGCAGCTCGGCAAGGCCATCATCCCACGCACCCGCATCAACTCGGCCGCCCTGGCCGAGGACGACCGCAGCAGCTACCTGCATCGGGTCCACCTCGAGCACGAGGACATCTATAGCGCCATCGCCCGCAAGGACCCCGACGCGGCCCGGGCCGCCATGCGCACCCACCTGGCCAACAGCCGCGAGCGGCTGCGCCGGGCCCAGGAACTCGCCCGCCAGGGATAGACCCCGCGGATTCCGCCGATCCGCCCAGCCGCCGATCCGCCCAGCCGCCGGAACGCCTGGATGCCCGGCCGCCGAGCGCGTGATTCCGGCGCATCCGGGCACCCGCCGCGCCCCGCCCACACGCCGCATGCCACCCCCGCGCGCCCACGGGTTTCGTGAAGCACCACGGCCCCGGTTCGGCCTCGGCCACCCGGATCGCGCCCGCCATGCGCATTCCCCGCCATCGGCGCCCCACCGGCCGAGGTCATGCTCCCCACCGGCTGTCCCACCCCACCGGCCGAGGTCATGCCCGCTACCCGCTGTCCCATCCTACCGACCGAGGTCATGCCCCCCCTACCCGCTGTCCCATCCCGCCGGCCGAGGTCATGCTCCCCACCCGCTGTCCCGTCCCGTCGGCCGAGGCCACGCCCGCCCCGCACACACAAGTCATCATATGACTAATCATTGATTTGGCTGAAAAACGGCATCCGCCACGACGGACGCGCCATCAGGCACGCGATACAAGGGAAAAGAATGGAAATCTTCTGGGGTCCGGGAGGTGCTTGTGGTTTCCCATCACCTGTTATACGATAACATATAACTTTGATTTCAGACTCTGGATGCCCGCCCCTGCGGCCATCGATTCCCCAAAGGAAAGCCCGATGATCACGATCACGCCACAAGAACTCAAGGAAGTCCTCTCGGACGGACTGATGTCCTTTCCCATCACCGATTTCCACGAGGACGGCGGCTTCGATGCCGACGGCTACCGGGCCCGCCTGGAATGGCTGGTCCCCTACGGCGCCCGCGCACTGTTCGCGGCCGGCGGCACCGGGGAATATTTCTCGCTGACGCCCGAGGACTACACCGAGGTGGTGCGCACGGCCGTCGACACCTGCAAGAACCACACGCCCATCCTGGCCGGCGCGGGCGGCCCGACGCGGGTGGCCATCGGCTATGCGCGCGAGGCCCAGCGCCTGGGCGCGGCCGGCATCCTGTTGATGCCCCACTACATGACCGAGGCCCCGCAGGAAGGCATCGCCGAGCACATCCGCAAGATCTGCCGTTCGGTCGACATCGGCGTCATCGTGTACAACCGCGGCCAATGCAAGCTGCAGGCCGACCGGCTGGCCCGCCTGGCGGACGAGTGCCCGAACCTGATCGGCTTCAAGGACGGCGTGGGCGACATCGAGAACATGGTGCGCGTGCGCCGCACGCTGGGCGACCGGCTGGCCTACCTGGGCGGCCTGCCCACGGCCGAGGTCTATGCGGCGGCCTACCGCGCGCTGGGCGTCCCGGTGTATTCCTCGGCGGTGTTCAATTTCATTCCCGAGACCGCCATGACGTTCTACAAGGCCATCAGGGCGGGCGACCACGCCACGACCAATGCGCTGCTGGACAAGTTCTTCCTGCCCTTCCTCGAGATCCGCAATCGCAAGGCCGGCTATGCCGTCAGCATCGTCAAGGCCGGCGCGCGCATCGTCGGCCACTCGGGCGGCCCGGTGCGCGCCCCGCTGCGGGACATGGACGAGTCCGAGACCGGGGCGCTGCGCGCACTCATAGAAGCCCTATAAGACGATCCGGCCGATAGCCCGGCCCGGGCGCGCCCCGGGGCCCCGTCCCGCCGTGCCCCCGCCCCGCTGGACCTCGCCCCGCTGGACCTCGCCCCGCCGAATCTCGCCCTGTCGCGGCCCACGCCCGGCTGGACCGTTCCAGCCATCCAGCCTGAAAGGCCAGCCGCCTCAGGGCAGCTCGAGCTCGGCCACGAGGGGCGCGTGGTCAGAGAGCTGCTTCCAGGGCGCGCCGTACAGGACACGGGCGCGCCGCACGGCAAATCCCCGCTGGTAGATCCGGTCCAGGCGCAGCCAGGGAAAGGCCGACGGAAAGGTGCGCGGCGGCGGCGTCAGGCGGGCGCTGCCGTTGTAGCCGAGTTCGGGCGGGCGCACGATGCCGCGCCCCGCGGTCCAGGGCATGTGCTCGCGCAGGCGCGCGACGGTTCGCCGCAGGCGATGGATCTCGGCGTCCGCCTGCGGCGCCACCGCGAACACCTCGTAGAGGCCGAGCTGCTCGACGAACAGCGGCGCCAGGCGATTGCCCCAATCATTGAAGTCCCCGGCGATCAGCAGGGGCTCGTCGTCGGGCACCAGGCGGCTGATGCGCTCGACGAGCGCCTGCACCTGGCGCGTGCGTCCCTTGGCCAGCAGGCCCAGGTGGACGACGATGCAATGCACCGGCTGGCCCTCGACCTCGACCACGCCGTGCAGCAGCCCGCGCTGCTCCAGCCGGTGGTCGGAAATGTCCTGGTTCTCGTATTGCAGGATGGGATACCGCGACAGCAATGCATTGCCGTGGTCGGTCGCGGTGCGCACCGCGTTGCAGCCATAGGCGGCCTCCATGCGCAGGACGGCCGCCAGGGACTCGTGCTGCGCATCGAGGCTGCCGCGCACCTGGTTGCGGCCCTGGACCTCCTGCAGGAACAGCAGGTCGGGACGCAGTCCGTAGAGGCCGAGGCGCAGGTCGGACAGCGATTCCCGGCCGCCCATCGCCGAGCGGCCCTTGTGGATGTTGTAGCTGACGACCCGGATGATGGACATGCAGGGCCCCGCCCTATCTGGCCTCCGCCTGGCGCACGCGGATGTGCAGCTCGCGTAGCTGCTTTTCATCCACGGCCGAGGGGGCATGGGTCAGCAGGCACTGGGCGCGCTGCGTCTTGGGGAAGGCGATCACGTCGCGGATGGACTCCGCCCCGGTCATCAGCGTCACCAGGCGATCCAGGCCGAAGGCCAGCCCCCCATGGGGCGGCGCGCCATACTGCAGCGCATCGAGCAGGAACCCGAACTTCAGGCGGGCCTCGTCCTCGTCGATGTTCAAGGCCTTGAAGACCTTGCGCTGGACGTCGGCGCGATGGATACGCACGGAGCCGCCGCCGATTTCCCAGCCGTTGAGCACCATGTCGTAGGCCCGCGCCAGGGCCTGGCCCGGATCGGTCTCGAGGAAATCCTCGTGGCCCGCCTTGGGGCAGGTGAAGGGGTGGTGCGCCGCGGTATAGCGATCCTCGGCCTCGTCGTATTCGAACATGGGGAAATCGACCACCCACAGAGGCTGCCAGCCCGGCTCGAACAGGCCGTGCTCGCGGCCGAACTCGCTCAGGCCGAGCTTGACGCGCAGGGCGCCGATGGCGTCGTTGACCACCTTGGCCTTGTCGGCGCCGAAGAAGATCAGATCGCCGTCGGCCGCGCCGGTGCGCTCGACCAGGGCGCGCAGCGCATCGGCGTGGATGTTCTTGACGATGGGCGATTGCAGCCCCTCGGGAATCGAGGCCGCGTCGTTGACCTTGATGTAGGCCAGGCCGCGCGCGCCGTAGATGCCGACGAACTTGGTGTAGGCGTCGATCTCGCTGCGCGGCAGGGCGCCGCCGCCGGGCACGCGCAGGGCCACCACGCGGCAGGCGGGATCATTGGCCGGGCCCGAGAACACCTTGAAATCCACGTCGCGCATCAGGTCGCCGACGTCGACGAACTCGAGCTTGACGCGCAGGTCGGGCTTGTCGGAACCGAAGCGGCGCATCGCCTCGTCCCAGCTCATGGCGGGAAAGGGACTCGGCAGCTCGACGCCCTGCACCTCGCGGAACACCTCGCGCACCATGCCCTCGAAAATCTCGCGGATCTGCGCCTCGTCCAGGAAGGAGGTCTCGCAATCGATCTGGGTGAACTCGGGCTGGCGGTCGGCGCGCAGGTCCTCGTCGCGGAAGCACTTGGTGATCTGGTAGTAGCGGTCGAAGCCCGAGACCATCAGCATCTGCTTGAAGAGCTGGGGCGACTGCGGCAGGGCAAAGAACTCGCCCGGGTTCACGCGCGAGGGCACCAGGTAGTCGCGCGCGCCCTCGGGCGTGCTGCGCGTGAGCATGGGCGTCTCGATGTCGATGAACCCCAGGGCGTCCAGGTACTTGCGCACCGACATCGACACGCGGTGGCGCAGCAGCAGGTTGCGCTGCATCTGGGGGCGGCGCAGGTCCAGCACCCGATGGGTCAGGCGGGTCGTCTCGGACAGGTTGTCGTCGTCGAGCTGGAAGGGCGGCGTCACCGAGGGGTTGAGGATCTCGATCTCGCGGCACAGGATCTCGACCTCGCCCGAATGCAGGTCGGGATTGGCCGTGCCCTCGGGGCGCAGGCGCACCAGCCCGGTGACCCTCAGGCAATATTCATTGCGGATGCGCTCGGCGGTGGCGAAGGTCTCGCGGTTGTCGGGATCGACCACGACCTGGGCCAGGCCCGCGCGGTCGCGCAGGTCGATGAAGATCACGCCGCCGTGGTCCCGGCGGCGGTGCACCCAGCCGAACAGGGTCACGGTCTGGTCGAGGTGGGCTCTGGAAACCTCGCCCGTGTAGCAAGTGCGCATCAAGGATGACTCCGTAGATTTTGAATGATCGATGGTCAGGGCCGCGGCTCCGACGGCGCGTCCGGATCCGCAGCCGGTTCGGCGGCCGGTTCGACGGCCGGTTCAACGGCCGGCAGGTCCATCTGTACCGGCGGGGAGGGGTAGGCCGGCGCCACCACGCCCATCGAGATGATGTGCTTGAGCGCGGCCTCGACCGGCATCTCGAGCACGCGCACGTCGGCGCGCGGCAGCATCAGGAAGAAACCCGAGGTCGGGTTCGGCGTCGTCGGCACGTAGATGCTGACGTGGTCGTCCCCCAGGATCGCCTCCACCTCGTCGCAGGGCACGCCGGTGAGGAAGCCGATGGTCCACAGGCCCTTGCGCGGATATTCCACCAGCACCGCCTCGCGGAACGCCTGGCCGTTGGGCGCGAACATCGTGTCGCTGACCTGCTTGACGGCATTATAGATGGAGCGCACCAGGGGAATCCTGCCCAGCAGGCGCTCCCAGCGGTCCAGCAGGGCGCGGCCGATGAAATTGGCGCAGAGCACCCCGGTCAGCAGGATCACCGCCAGCACCAGGCCGAACTGGAAGCCGGGGATGTGCATGCCGAACAGGGCCTGCGAGGACAGGAACGCCGGCACCAGGCCCTCGAAGGTCTCGACCAGCATGGCCAGCACCCAGAACGTGGCGATCAGGGGAATCCAGATCAGCAGGCCGGTGACGAAATAACGCTTGAAGAAACGCATGGGCGCGGGGCCGGGAGGTGTTCAGCCGGGCGAGGCGGGCGTGGCGGCGGCCGGCGTGGCGGGGGACGCCGGCGCGCCGCCGGTCGAGGACTTGGACTCGGCAGCGGCAGCGCCCTCGGCGCCCGAAGCCCCCGAGGGCTTGGAGCCGCCGCGGAAATCGGTCGCATACCAGCCCGTGCCCTTGAGGCGGAACCCGGCGGCGGTCACCTGCTTTTCATAGGTGGCGCGGCCGCATTCCGGACAGGTCGTCAACAGCGGGTCGGAGATCTTTTGCAGCACGTCCTGCGCATGGCCGCAGGCGCTGCAACGATAGGCATAAATAGGCACGACAAGTTCCCGTAGGCATGTTCCCCACGGGATTTTAGCCCCTTTTTGGCGCCGGGCCGCCCCAAGGCAAAAAGCGGCCCCCGTGGGGGGCAGCAAGCCGCAGGCGCAGCGCGGGGGCCTTTTGGCGCCTTGGATCCTCCCCGGCGCGCGGCGTGCCTCGCGCCGGGGGAACGGCTCAACTGAAGGAATTGGGCAGCAGGAACATGCACGCCGCGACCAGGGTGGGGATGCTGGCGGCGCCGAGCAGCCGCAGCGGCGAGATCGACCCGTCCGAGAAGCAGCCCTTGAGGATGGAGAAGCCCGCCGGATTGGGCGCGTTGGCGATGACCGTCAGGCCGCCGCCGGTCACCGAGCCGGCGACCAGCATGTAGCGCCAGAGATCGCCCGTGCCCTCGACCAGGGACCCCAGGTAGGTCAGCGCGGCGTTGTCCGTGATCGCCGTCAGCGCGGTGGCGCCCACGTACAGCACGTAGGGCGACAGGTCGGCCAGCAAGTCCTGCAGCCACCATTGCTGCAGGCCGCCCAGCACCACCAGGCCCGCCAGGAAGAACCCCACCATGAAGCCCTCGCGGATCAGCAGGGGCGACTGGTGGCGCTTGTAGGCGTGCGCGAAGCCGATGAACAGCACCAGCAGCGCGAGGAAGATCTTGATGTGGTGGGCCGATAGCACGATCGCCAGCATGAAGAGCACGTGCACGGCCATGATCAGGGGAGGCACGGGCGCGCGGGGCTGCTCGGGCTCGCCGTCGGGCCGGCCGCCGATGCTGCCGTCCAGCAGGAAGGGACGGCAGACCCAGGTCAGGACCAGGCTGTTGATGAGGACCGCCAGCACGGCGCGCCAGCCGAAATGGGTCGCCATGAAGGCGGTGTCCCAGCCGAAGGTGTGCGCCACCATCAGCACGGGAGGCGCCGCGTAGGCGGTCAGCACGCCGCCGATCGAGACGTTGACGAACAGGACGCCGACGGTGAGGTACTTGAATCCGTCCTGCCCGGGGCGCCGGAAATAGGCATGGCGCAACAGCAGCGCGGCCAGGGTCATGGCGGCCGGCTCGGTGATGAACGAGCCCGACAGCGGCACCAGGAACATGATGACGAAGAACTGCGACAGCTCGTAGCGCACCGGCAGCATGCGCGAGAGGCCGTGGACGCACAGGTTGACGAGTTCGATGATCGGCCGGCTCGCGGCCACGACCATGATGACGAACACGAAGGCCGGCTCGGTGAAATTGCGGGTATCGAGGTATTCGACCGCGTCCTGGATGCTCACGGTCATGGCCATCCAGACGAACAGCGCGCACGCCCAGACCCCGAACACCGCCTCGACCTCGGACAGCAGGTGCCAGAGTCCCGCATTCGGTCCGCCGCGATTGGCGAGCCGCGCGAACACCGGCACGGAGAACGTGTGAATGACGGCGAGAGTGAACAAGACGGTCGCCACGACCTCGACATGAGTGGTCATCGAAAAACCTCGAGAATGGGCCTGGTGGACGAATCAGGCATTGCTGAGAATCATGCGTGCGCCCTTTTCGGCGATCATGATGGTTGGGGAATTGGTGTTGCCGGACGTGATGGTCGGCATGATGGAGGCGTCGATCACCCGCAGGCCCTCGATGCCGTGCACGCGCAGTGCCGGATCGACCACCGCCATCGGATCGACGCCCATCTTGCAAGTGCCGACCGGATGGAAGATCGTGGTGCCGATGTCGCCGGCGGCGGCCTCGAGCTGCTGCTGGGACTGCACCGCGGCGCCGGGCTTGTATTCCTCGGGCGCGTAGCGCGCCATGGCCTCCTGCGCCATGATGCGCCGCGTCAGGCGCAGGCCGTCGGCGGCCACCGCCCGGTCCTCGGGGGTCTGCAGGTAGTTGCAGAGGATGGCCGGCGCCTCGGCCACGTTGGGCGAGGTGATGCGCACGTGGCCGCGGCTGGTCGGGCGCAGGTTGCAGACCGAGGCGGTGATCGCCGGAAAGGTGTGCAGGGGATCGCCGAACTTGTCCAGCGACAGGGGCTGCACGTGGTATTCGAGATTGGGGCGGTCCTGGTCCGGGTCCGAACGCGCAAAGGCGCCGAGCTGCGAAGGCGCCATCGACAGCGGGCCGCTGCGCCACAAGGCGTATTGCGTCCCCATCCAGGCCTTGCCCATCCAAGAGTTCGCCATCGTGTTGAGCGTGCGCGCGCCGCGCACCTTGAAGATCATGCGCAACTGGAGGTGGTCCTGGAGGTTTTCGCCCACGCCGGGGAGGTCGTGCACCACGGGGATGCCCAGCGCATGCAGCCGCGGTCCCGGCCCGATGCCCGAGACCTGCAGCAACTGGGCCGAGCCGATCGAGCCGCCCGCCAGGATCAGCTCGCGGCGCGCGCGCGCCGTGAGCTGGGCCCCGTCCCGCACGAAGACGACGCCCGTGGCGCGCCGCCCCGAGAAGGTGATGCGCTCGGCGCGCGCGCCCGTCATGACGGTGAGGGTCGGGCGCGACTCGACCGGGTGCAGGAAGGCCTTTGACGCGCTCCAGCGCACGCCGCGCCGCTGGTTGACCTCGAAGTAATTGCAGCCCTCGTTGTCGCCGCGGTTGAAATCCTCGGTGCGCGGGATGCCGACCTGCGCCGCCGCCTCGCGGAAGGCGTCGAGCACCTCCCAGCGCAGGCGCTGGGGCTCGACCCGCCAGGGGCCCCCGGCGCCATGGAAGGGGGTGGCCCCGCCATGATGGTCCTCGACCTCGCGAAACAGCGGCAGCACCTCGTCCCAGGACCAGCCCGTGTTGCCCATGGCCGCCCAGCCGTCGTAGTCGGCCGCCTGCCCGCGCAGGTAGAGCATGCCGTTGATCGAGGACGATCCGCCCAGCACGCGGCCGCGCGGGTAACCCAGCGAGCGGTAGTTCAGGCCGGGGTCGGGCTGCGTGTGATAGCACCAGTCGGTGCGGGGATTGCCGATGCAATACAGGTAGCCGACGGGGATGTGGATCCAGCGCCAGTCGTCGCGGCCGCCGGCCTCGAGCAGCAGCACCCGGTGGTCGCGCGACAGGCGATTGGCCAGCACGCAGCCGGCGGAGCCGGCGCCCACCACGACATAATCAAATACCAGCTCTGTGGCTGCGGTCTCCTCGACCATGCATGTCTCCCGGCCGGGTGCCCTGTCGACGGGCCTCGACACATTTTTCTGGTCCACCCATTCTAGCCGTATTCGAACAGGGGCCGCACGCGGCGGCCCTCAAGCCGCCGGCAGCACCGTCCCCGCCAGGGCCGCGACGATCAGCAGGATGCCGACGTGCATGTTCGAGCGGAATAGCCGCAGGCCGCGTTCTGGATGGGCGACGTCGAACTCCTTGACCTGCCAGGCCAGGTGCGCGGCGATCACGGCCATCACCAGGTGGTACGGCCAGTCCATGCCCATGGCCGCGCCCGCGGCGAACCACAGCACGGCGGCCGCGGCATACATCAGCCCGATCCAGAACCGGCCCCGCTCGCCGAAGCGCATGGCCGCCGAACGCAGCCCCAGCATGCGGTCGTCGCGCACGTCGATGTAGGCGTAGATGGAGTCATAGCCGACCTGCCACAGCACGGCGCCCACCCACATGGCGACGGCGGCCGGCGGCAAGGCGTCGCGCGTGTCGGACCAGGCCATCAGCATGCCCCAGTTGAAGGCGATGCCCAGCACCACCTGCGGCCAGTACGTGAACCGCTTGCACAGGGGATAGATCACCACCAGCGGGACCAGCGCCAGGGCCAGCCAGCGGCTCATGTCGTTGATCGCCAGCAGCAGCGTCGCCGACACCAGCAATTGCGCGAACGCGAACCACAGGGCCGCCCGCAGGGTGAGCTGGCCGCTGGTCAGGGGCCGGAAGCGCGTGCGCTCGACGCGGTGATCGAAGTCCCGGTCGAAGATGTCGTTGAAGGTGCAGCCCACCCCGCGCAGCAGGAGCGCGCCCAGGGAAAAGATGAAGACGCGCCAGGGCGTGGGCCAGCCGTCGGCCGCCTGCACCAGCGCGGCGAGCGCGGGCAGCAGCGTCAGCCAGGTGCCCACCGGCCGGTCGAGCCGGCACAGGCGGGCGTACGGCCCCCAGGCGGCCGGCAGCCAGCGCGCCACCCAGTCGTCGTGGCGCATGTCCGAGAGGTCGACCCTGGACCGCGCGCGGGCCGTATCCTGGGGCGCGCCCATGTCAGGCCGCCCCGGCATGCCGGATCAGCCCGCCCAGCACGGCGATCCCGGCGCGGATGCGTTCCTCGGGCACCGTCACGAAGCTCAGGCGCAAGGTGTTGGCCTGCGGCTCGGCCCCGGCGAAGAACGGCGCGCCCGGCACGAAGGCCACGTTGCGCGCCACGGCCTCGCGCAGCAGGCTCGCGGTGTCGATGCCCGGGGCGAGGGTCACCCAGATGAACATGCCGCCCTCGGGGCGGGTCCAGCGCGCCGTGTCGGGGAAATGCTCGCGCATGGCCTCGAGCATGTAGCCGCACTGACGGCGGTACAGGGCGCGCACCCGCGGCAGGTGCTGCGCGAGGAAGTCGCCGCGCAGGGTCTCGTGGACGGCCATCTGGGTGAGCGTGGCGGTGTGCAGGTCGGTGGCCTGCTTGATCTGGACCAGCTTGGCGATGATGTCGCGCGGCGCCACCACGTACCCCAGCCGCAGGCCCGGGGCCAGCACCTTGGAGAACGTCCCCAGGCGGATCACGGTGGCCCCGGCGGCGCGGCCCAGGCCGAGCAGGCTGGGCAGGGGCTCGCCGGCGTAGCGCAGCTCGCCGTAGGGATCGTCCTCGACGATGGGCAGGCCGAGCCGGGCGCAGCGCTGGACCAGGGCCTGGCGGCGCGCCAGGTCCAGCGTCAGGCCGGTCGGGTTGTGGAAATTGGGCAATGCGTAGATGAAACGCGCGCCCGCCGCCAGGGTCTCGTCGATGGCCTCGGGGATCAGTCCATGCTCGTCGGTCGGCACCGCCGCGAATTCGGGCTCGCACAGGGAAAAGGACTGGAGGGCCCCCAGGTAGCTGGGCGCCTCGACGAGGACGCGCGAGCCGGGATCGATGAACAGCTTGCCCAGCATGTCCAGCGCCTGCTGCGATCCCGACACGATCAGCACCTCGTCGGGCGAGACCTGCGCGCCGTGGCAGCGCATGTCCTCGGCCACCCAGGCCCGCAAGGGCGCATAGCCCTCGGTGGGACCGTACTGCAGGGCGGCATCGCCGCGGGCCTCGAGGACGTGGTCGAAGGCCTCCCGCATCCGGGTGATCGGGAAGCCCTCGGGGGACGGCAGGCCCCCGGCGAAAGAGATGACCCCGGGCCGCTCGGTGATCTTGAGGATCTCGCGGATCGTCGAGCTGGTGAGTTTCTGCGCGCGTCGGGAAAAGACGTACGGTCGGGCGGGCATGTCCATGGTGAATCCGGGTCTCGGGGGGGAAAGGGCTTTTCCCCTCGGGGGCGTCCCGGCGGAAAAACCGCCGGCGGCCGCGGCCGCCGGTGCTTGGTCCATCGACGCTTATATTACCGCAGCGCGGGCGGCGTGGACCGCCGGCCTCACGTCGCGGGGAGCGCCTGCGTCGCCGCCTCGGCGACCCGGCGCCCGATGTGCGCGAGCGATTCCTCGACCTGGTCGATCAGCACCAGGCACAGGTCGCCCGGGCCGAGGCGGTCGAGGGCCATGTCGATGGCCAGGAACTCGCCGCGGACCTCGCGCAGGTCGGTCATCCGCCGCGCATGGGCCAGGCCCTCGCGCAGCAGGGCGAGGACCTCGCCGTCGGCGCGGCCGCGCTGGCACTGGTCCTGGTAGAGGACGATCTCGTCGAAGGCGTCGCCCAGGATCTCGGTCTGGCGCCGGATGTCGACGTCGCGCCGATCGCCCGCGCCGCTGATCACCACGCTGCGCCGCCGCGCCGGCATGGCCTCCACGGCCTGGACCAGGGCGAGGATCGCGTCCGGATTGTGGCCATAGTCGGCGATCAGCGTGGCGCCGCGGTAGTCGAAGAGATTGAAGCGCCCCGGCACGGCCTGCGCGTCGTTGACGAAGGACGCCAGCCCGGCCTCGATCCGCGTCCACGGCACGTCCAGCGCCCAGGCGGCGGCGGCGGCCGCCATCGCGTTGTCGACCTGGAAGCCGATGGTGCCCAGGCGGGTCAGCGGCACGCGCCCGAGCTCGATGCGGAACTCGAAGCCGCCCTCGGCGAACACCATGTCCCCCTGGTCCACGTAGACCACCCGGCCGCCCTTGGCCCCATGGGTGGCGATCACCGGGTTGTGGCGGTCCCGGGCAAAGAAGGTCACTCGCCCGGGGCAGTTCTCGGCCATACCCACGACGATGGGGTCGCCGGCGTTGAGGACCGCCGTGCCGCCGGGCGCGACGTTCTCGACGATGACGCGCTTGACGATCGCCAGGTCCTCGACGGTGCTGATGTAGCTCAGCCCCAGGTGATCGCCCACGCCGATGTTCGTGACCACCGCCACGTCGCAGCGGTCGAAGCCCAGGCCCTCGCGCAGGATGCCGCCGCGCGCGGTCTCGAACACCGCGGCCTCGACGTCCGGATGCAGCAGGACGTTGCGCGCGCTGCGCGGCCCGCTGCAATCGCCGGTGTCGATGCGGCGCGCGCCGATGTACACGCCATCGGAATTGGTCATGCCCACGCACCGGCCCTGCTGGGCGTACAGGTGCGCGATCAGGCGAACGGTCGTGGTCTTGCCGTTGGTGCCGGTCACCGCGACCACCGGGATCCGGCCGTCCTCGCCGGGCGGGAACAGGCTGTCGATGATGGCCGCGCCCACGTCGCGCCCCGTGCCGAAGGACGGACTCAAGTGCATGCGCAGGCCCGGCGCCGCGTTCACCTCGACGATGCAGCCGTTGTCGGCGGTCAGCGGCTCGTACACGCTGTGGCTGACCAGGTCGATGCCGCAGACGTCCAGCCCGACCATCTGCGCGGCCGCGACGGCGCTCGCCGCGAGGTCCGGATGCACGTGCTCGGTGACGTCCGTGGCCGTCCCGCCGGTGCTCAGGTTGGCGTTGTTGCGCAGGACGACGCACACGCCCGGGGCCGGCACCGAATCCGGCGTGTACCCCTGGGCGGCCAGGGTCGCCAGGGCGATGTCGTCCAGGCGGATGCGCGTGAGCGAGGACCCATGGCCCTCGCCGCGCAGGGGATCCTGGTTGATCAGGTCCACGAGCTGGGCGATGCTGCGCTCGCCGTCGCCCACGACCTGCGGCGGATCGCGCCGCGCGGCGGCCACGAGCCGGTCGCCCACGACGAGCAGGCGGAAATCATGACCCGGGAAATAGCGCTCGACGATCACGCCCGCCCCATGTTCGCTCGCCACCGCGTACGCGGCCAGCACCTGCTCGCGGCCCTGCACGTTGACGGCGACCCCGCGGCCCTGGTTGCCGTCCTGCGGCTTGATCACCACCGGCCCGCCGATCTCCTGCGCCGCGAGCCAGGCGTCCTCGGCGTCCGCCACGCAGCGGCCCGCGGGCACCGAAACGCCGGCCGCCGCCAGCAAGGCCTTGGTCAGCGCCTTGTCCTGCGCGATGGCCTCGGCGATGGCGCCGCTGGCATCGGTCTCGGCCGCCTGGATGCGGCGCTGGCGGCACCCCCAGCCGAACTGCACCAGACTGCCCTCGGTCAGGCGCCGATAGGGAATGCCGCGTCGCTCGGCGGCCTGCACGATGGAGCCGGTGCTGGGGCCCAGCCGCACGTCCTCGTTGAGCGCGCTCAGGCGCGCCAGGGCCTCGCCGAGATCGAAAGGCTCGTCCTGCATCGTGGCGATGCACAGGGCCTGGGCCAGTTCGAAGGCCAGGCGGCCGACGGCCTCCTCGGTATACTCGATCACCACCTGGTAGACGCCGGGCTCGAGGGTCGCCGCCGTGCGGCTGAACGCGACCGGGCAGCCCGCCTGGGACTGCAGGCGCAGCGCCGCATAGGACAGGATGTGCGCCAGCGAATTGACCCCGTCGTGGCCGACGGGCCGCAGGATGTCGATGTCGGGGAAACGCGCCCGCAGGCGGGTCTCGAAGGTGTCCATGTCGCCGATGGCGCGCTCGCTTTCGGAGCAGGCCACGATGGCCTCGATCGCCGTCTGCCGGCACCACAGGTTCGGGCCGCGCAAAGCGCGCACGCGGGAGACTTCCATGGGAACTCGTTCCTATTCAGAGTCGGAGTGATGCGCCCCGGGGCCGGTCAGGCCCTCGAGACGTCCGCCACCTCGGCGGATTCCTGGACGGGCGGCGTGGGCAGGCTCGCGCCCCAGGTACGCACGCCGGTGCGCATCATGTCCACGTCGATGCCCAGCGCCCAGGCGGCCGCCAGCGCCGCGAGGATTTGCGACAGGAGGTCCTCGTCGGCGCCGCCGGCCGGCAGCTCGCCGCGGGCCAGGACGGGGATCTCGATGCCGCCTTCGGCCAGGACGATGTCCTGGCCGCGCGCCAGCACCGCCCGCCCGCCATCCGCCAGGTGCGCGGCAAGGGCGGGCGCGGCCTCCCGCAGGCCATAAAAGACCACCGCGCCATCGCACAACGGCGCCAGTTCCGCCACCATGGGATCGTCGGCGTTGAGCACCGCGGCGCCGTCCGGCAGGACCACGTCGACCTGGGTGCGATACACCTGGCGCAACTGCTCGGGCTCGGTCATGTGGAACTCGGGCCAGGTCCGGGCCGGGTCGATCGAGGTCACCACGCCGATCCGGCAGCGATCGTAGGACAGGCCCTCGCCGAGGATGGCGCTGGCCCCGTTCTCGATCACCGCCGCCTGGACCGCCGGATTGAGCAGGACGCGGCGGCCGGCCTCCCAGTGCGCGCAGTCCCCGGCCTCGACCCGCCGCCGGCCGAAGAACAGGCCGTCGCTGCAGGCCAGTCCGACCGAGCGCCCGGCGAGCTGCAGCAGGTGGGCCACCAGGCGGGCGACGCCCGTCTTGCCCGTGCTGCCGGTGATGCCGACGACCGGTATGCGCCCGTCGTCGCTGCCCGGAAAGAGATCATCCACGATGGCGCGGCCCACCGGGCGCGGCGTGCCGCTCGCGGGCTTCAGATGCATGAGCAGGCCCGGGCCGGCATTCACCTCGACGATGGCGCCACCCTGCTCGTCCAGGGGACGCGAGATGTCGCGCGTCACGAGGTCGACGCCCGCGATGTCCAGCCCCACCACCCGCGCGGCCAGCGATACCTGCTCGGCGACCTCGGGATGGACCAGGTCGGTGACGTCGTGGGACACGTTGCCGTTGCGCTGGATCACCACCTCGACCCCGGCGGGCGGCACGGTGTCGCCGTCCATGCCCTGACGCGCCAGCTCGAGGCGCGCGGCGGAGTCCAAGCGCACCACGTTCAGGGGGTGGTCCTCGTCGTTGCCGCGCCTGGGATCGGAATTGATCTGCGATTCGATCAGCTCGCGGATGGTCGAACGTCCGTCGCCCACCACCTGGGCCACCTCCCCGCGCGCGGCGGCGATCACCCGCCCGCCGACCACCAGCAGGCGATGCTCGTCGCCCTCGATGAAGCGTTCGACGATCACCCCGCTGCCCTCGTCCACCGCGATCGCATAGGCCGCGTCGACCTCGGCCCGCGTCGTCAGGTTGGTGAAGACCCCGCGGCCGTGATTGCCGTCCGAGGGCTTCACCACCACCGGCAGCCCGATCGACTCGGCGGCCTCCCAGGCCTCGTCGGCGCTCTCGACCATCCGTCCCTGCGGCACCGGCACGCCACAGGCGTTCAGCAACTGGCGCGTCAAATCCTTGTTGCGCGAAATGCCCTCGGCGATGGCGCTGGTGCGGCTGGTCTCGGCCGTCCAGATCCGGCGCTGGTTGGCGCCATAGCCGAGCTGCAGCAGATTGGCCTCGCTCAGGCGGATGGCCGGGATGTCCCGGTCGTCGGCCGCGTCCACGATGCAGGCGGTGCTGGGGCCGAGGTTGAGGCTGTCGGCGAGCTCGCGCAGCTCGTCCACCGCGGCCTGCACGTCGTAGGGGCGGTCCTCGATGGCGGCCATGACCAGGTCGCGTCCCGCATACAGCGCGGCGCGGGCCAGCGGCTCGTGCCAGGCGCGGATGATCACTTTGTAGACCCCGCGCACCGGCGTCTCGCGCGCCCGCCCCAGGCCGCCCGGCATGCCGGCCAGGCTTTGCAGCTCGAGGGCCACGTGTTCGAGGATGTGGCCGGGCCAGGTGCCGCGGCGCACGCGCTGCAGGAAGCCCCCGCGCTCGCCGACGCTGCAGCGGTGCTCGACCAGCGTGGGCAGCCAGGCGCTCAGGCGCTCGTAGAAGCCGGGGATGACGTTGGACGGATAGTCCTCGAGGTCGCCGATGTCGACCAGGGCCTCGACGACGGGCCGGTATGCCCAGATGTTCGGTCCCCGCAGATGCACCATATTGATGAAATCAATATATTTTCTGTTCATCCTGGAACCATGCGTGGTGAGAGGCCCGGAATTCGCCCGGCCGGCGGGATCGGCAAACCGACAATGATCGTGCGCGTATGGTGCGCGACGGCAATCATCATAATCTCGCACCTGTTGCGAAGCACGAAAAAAACGTCGAAAATTGTATTAATGGCGCCACACTGGCGTTCGCCGGGGCATTCAGAGCCCGTCGGCGCCCCCCAACCTCCCCTGGACGAACATTACGCCCCCCGATTCCTCATCTTCCCTTCCCCGGGAACGGTTCATGCAGGGTCCACACACCGATACCCCCCCTCCCGCCGCCCTCGCGAGCGCGCCGCCCGAGCCGTGGCGCGAGTCCCTGCGCGACTGCCTGGCGCCGGAGGAAACCCCGGTCGCCTGGATGGAGGTCGACCTGGACACCCATCTGCAATACGGGCGCGGCCTGGTCCTCCTGACGAACCGGCGCTGGCTGGCCCTGATGGGGGACCAGGCCAACTGGCGTTCCTGGCCCTTGCGGCCCGACCTCGAACTGCGCCTGCACGACCACGCGGGCGTGGGCAGCATCGAGCTGCGCGACGCCCACGCGCGGCTGGCTCTCTGGCGCTACACCCTGGGCCTGCATCCGGCGGCCCTGCGGCTGGCGGCCCGCTACGAGGCCATGCGCCGGCCCGAGCAGGCCGAGGCCGCGCCGCCCGAGGTGCAGCCGGGCGCGCGCCAGGCGCCGCCCTCGGCGGGTTCCCTGCTGCGCCTGTGGCGCTTCGCCCGCCCCTACCGCAAGCACCTGCTGGCGGGCCTGCTCCTGACGCTGGCCTCCACGGCCGCCGCGCTGGTGCCGCCCTACCTGACGATGCCGCTCATGGACGACGTGCTGATCCCGTTCCAGAATGGCAGGCCCATCGACTACGGGCTGGTCTCCACCTACCTGGGCGCGCTGCTGGCCGCCTCGCTGCTGGCCTGGGTCCTGGGCTGGGGCCGCAGCGCGATCCTCGCCTGGGTCAGCGAGCGCATCGGCGCCGACATGCGCACCGCCACCTACCAGCACCTGCAGCAGCTCTCGCTGCAGTATTTCGGCGGCAAGCGCACCGGCGACCTGATCGCCCGCATCGGCTCCGAGTCCGACCGGATCTGCCTGTTCCTGTCGCTGCACCTGCTGGATTTCATCACCGACGTGCTGATGATCGCCATGACCGCCGTCGTGCTGCTGGCGATCAATCCCATGCTGGCCGTGGCCACCCTCGCGCCGCTGCCGTTGATCGTCTGGCTCATCCACCTCGTGCGCGACCGCCTGCGCCACGGATTCGAAAAGGCGGACCGCGTCTGGTCCGAGATCACCAACGTGCTGGCCGACACCATCCCGGGCATCCGCGTGGTCAAGGCCTTCGCCCAGGAACGCCGCGAGGTCGCCCGCTTTCGCGAGGCCAACGACCGCAACCTGGCGATCAACGACCGGGTCAACGCCCTGTGGTCGCTGTTCACGCCCACCGTGACGCTGCTGACGGAAATCGGCCTGCTGGTGGTCTGGGTCTTCGGGATCTGGCTGGTCGCCCACGAATCCATCACCGTGGGCGTGCTGACGGCCTTCCTCACCTACATCAGCCGCTTCTACATCCGACTGGACTCGATGAGCCGGATCGTGTCCACTACCCAGAAGGCGGCGGCCGGCGCCAAGCGCATCTTCGACATCCTGGACCACACCTCCAGCGTGCCGGAGCCCGAGCATCCGCGGCATCTCGCGCAGGTGCGCGGACGCATCGAGCTCAGCCGGGTGGGCTTCCGCTACGGCAACCGCCGCGTGATTCAGGACATCAGCCTGGACATCGCGCCGGGCGAGATGATCGGCCTGGTGGGCCACAGCGGCTCGGGCAAGAGCACGCTGGTCAATCTCATCTGTCGTTTCTACGATGTATCTCAAGGCGCGATCCGGATCGACGGCGTCGACATCCGCTCGCTGCCGGTCTCGGAATACCGCCGCCACATCGGCCTGGTCCTGCAGGAACCCTTCCTGTTCTTCGGCACCGTGGCCGAGAACATCGCCTACGGCAAGCCCGAGGCCACGCGCGCGGAGATCGTGGCGGCGGCGCGCGCCGCCCATGCCCACGAATTCATCCTGCGCCTGCCGCACGGCTACGACTCGCTGGTCGGCGAGCGCGGCCAGGCGCTGTCGGGAGGCGAGCGCCAGCGCATCTCGATCGCGCGCGCCCTGCTGATCGATCCGCGCATCCTCATCCTCGACGAGGCCACCTCGTCGGTGGACACGACGACCGAGAACGAAATCCAGAAGGCGCTGGACAACCTCGTGCGCGGACGCACCACGATATCGATCGCCCACCGCCTCAGCACGCTGCGGGCGGCCGACCGGCTGGTCGTGCTCGACCGGGGCCGCATCGTCGAGATCGGCCGCCACGAGACCCTGCTCGCGCGCAACGGCGCCTACGCGCGCCTCTACCAGGCACAGGCCAGGGGCGAGCCCGAGTCCTCGGACGGGCACGACGACTGGCTGGAGGAGGACCATGACCTCGAGCCCGCATGAGACGCCGAACCCTCCCGGATACCGCCTGGAGCGCGACCCCTTCGGGCGCCTGGCGCTGCTGCGCGGCGGCCAGCGCATCGCCCCGGTCGTGCCGGTGCGCAGCTTTCCGATCGCGGCGCCGGACGAGGGCATCGCGCTGCTCGATTCGCAAGGCCGCGAGGCCGCCTGGATCGAGCGCCTGGAGGACCTGCCCGCCGACCTGCGGGCCCTGATCACCGAGGAACTCGCCAGCCGCGAATTCGTCCCCCGGATCCAGCGCATCCGCCGCGTGTCGACCCACGCCACGCCCAGCGTCTGGCAGGTCGACACCGACCGCGGCCCGACGCAGCTCACCCTCCGGGCCGAGGAGGACATCCGCCGGCTCTCCGCCGACACCCTGCTGATCGCCGACAGCCACGGCGTCCAGTTCCTCATCCGCAACGTGTCGGCGCTGGACAAGGCCAGCCGGCGTTTCCTGGATCACTTCCTGTAGGCGAGGGCCGCCATGGCGTGCGAGGCTGGGGCCCACGGCCTCTCTACGCCCCGCGGTGCGATGCGAGGCGGGGCAGCGACAGCGTGCAGGATCCCGGCCGGACGCAGCGGATGTACTCGCGCGAGGCGTCCACGCAGCCGCCCGAGCCGTACACCCCGGCGGGATCGCGCAGGCGCAGCATGCGCGCGAGGATGGCGGAGACCGCCTCGGGATCGCGCGCCGTCTCTCGCACGCGGGCCTCGACCGCATCCTCGTCCATCCACAACCGTCCCGACGCGTCGCGCCGCAGGCCGTGGCGCCAGTGGTAGAGCTCGATGCATTTGTCGGCCAGCGAATAATGCCGCCCCGGCTTCCAGAAATTCGTGAAGCGCCCGCCTCCCAGGTAGAACACCCAGGACCCCTCGTAGCCCTCGACGTCGGCCGAGGCCTCGTCGGGATTGCGGAACCACAGGCGATCGCCGGGCACGTAATAGCCGAAGGGCAGCGGGTCGCGCAAGGACCCGTATTCGTGCAGGAACACCTCGTGGAATTCGCCCGACATGATGGCCCGGGTCTCCCACTGGCGCTGCAGGACCGCGAGCAGGGCGGGATTGCACTCGGCCAGTTCCTGCGCCAGGGCGAGCAGCAGGACGTATTCGGTGGCGCGATAGCAGGAAAAGGAATACAGGCGGCCCGAGACCTCCGGCTGCGTGGCCTTGCGCAAGGCATCGACCAGGTCATGGCCAGGCACCACGGTGAAGCCCGTGGCCTCGGCGTACCGCCAGCAGTCCTCCGGGCGCTCGGCGTGCTCGGTGTCGAAGGCCAGCACGGTACGACTCGCGGCCCGCACGATGCGCCGCCGCAGGCGCACCGCCGAGACCAGCTCATCGTGCGAAGGCAGGTCGAAGGCGATCGGCCCGAGCAGCATCGCCGCGAGGATCTCGGTGTCCAGCGCGCGGTCCTCGGGGTCCAGCCCGCAGTCGCCGATGCCCAGTCGGCGGTTGCCGGTGCCGAGCCTGCGGTCCCCGGGGCCCAGCGCGCGGTCGCCGATGTCCAGCCCGCCGCCGTCCGCGGCGTCCAGGCCCAGGGCGTGGGCCAGGCCGACGGTGTCATGGTCCGGTGCCCACCGCGCCGCGGCGTCCGGCGCCAGGCGAAAGCCCACGTAGGCGCCGGCCTCGTCCCGCCCCCGGTCGACCTCGACCGCCGGCGCCAGGCCCAGGTCGGCCAGCCAGGCCAGCGTCCGCTCGCCATCGGCCACGAGGCGCGCCTCCGCCCCGGGGACGCCCGCCGCGCCGCGCAGCCGGATGCCCGGCCACCACCCGCCCGCGGGGCCGCCCGCGCGAGCACCCGCATCCCCCTCACGAGTCATGGCCGGGAGCATCCAGGCCGGCACGAAGGCCGCAATGAGGGGCGCGCCGGGGCGTCCGATCGGAAGGATCGTGCACGCGGTAGCGGTACGTACGGGGACGATGCATATGCATACGTGAATTCTAGCGTCGGCGGAGGTTCCAGCGGGAGGAGCTTTCGGTTCGGACGATCCGTTCAGCGCTGGCCGATCACATCCTGGAGTTCCGGCAGCACGCGCCGCGCGGCCCGCTCGCCCTCCTCGATCGCGGCCGCCGCCCGGTGATAGTCCATCAGCGCGAAATTCGCCAGCCTGGGCCGGATCATCACGTCCGCGGGCTCGCCCGCGAGGCGGCTGCGCGTGATGCGCACCTGCATGATGTTCAGGCTGATGCTCAGCACGTCGAAGATCGACGGCATGACCACCGTCCCCGCCGTCCCGCCCATGAATCCCCCCAGCCCCAGCGGCAGGCGGCTCAACACCGAGGCGAGGGCGCCGGGCTCCGCCGGGGGCGCGGCCGGCTCGTCGGGCTCGAAATGCCGCCCGATCAGGTCGGCGTTCAGGTCCACCGCAATGACGATGTCCGCCCCCATGGCGCGGCACAGGGACACCGGCACCGGATTCACCAGCGCGCCGTCCACCAGCAGCCGCCCCTCGCGCTGCGCGGGCGTGAACAGGCCCGGCAGGGCGGCGGAGGCGCGCACCGCATCGAAGACCGAACCCTCGCGCAGCCAGACCTCCCGCCCCGTGGCCAGCTCCGTGGCGACCGCCCCGTAGTCCTTGGGCAGACTGGTGATCTGCTTGTCGTTCAGGTGCGCGCGCAGGAAGGAAAAGAGCTTTTCCCCCTGGATCAGGCCGCCGCCGACCGTGAAATCCAGCAGGCCCACCACGCCCTGCCAAGTGAGCCCCCGCACCCAGGTCTCGAGGGGCTCGAGCTGCCCGTCCGCATAGGCCGCGCCGACCAGGGCGCCGATCGACGTCCCGCACACGATGTCCGGCGAGATGCCCGCCTCCTCGAGGATGCGGATGATGCCGATGTGCGACCAGCCGCGCGCCGAGCCGCTGCCGAGGGCAAGACCGATCCTGGGTTGGGATGCGCGCATGGCCGTCCTTTCTGATAGTCCAGAGGGCGAAGACCCTCACGTTGTAGCACAAAAGGCCCAGGCGTCCGGGGTGCGGCGAGTGCAGGACGGCGGCTGCCGGAAATCGAAATCGCAGCCCTCGCCGGCCTGCGGCAGGGTGTCCAGCCAGCGCTTCAGGAAGCCTCGTTCGGCATGCCGCGGCCGCGCGGCGGCACGGACCGCGAGCTCGGCACCGTCCTCCAGAACACGTGTTGACTTCACCGATCGCATCATCCAGCATTCCAATGCCTACACCCTGCAGGAAGAAGACCCAGCAGTGCCAAATTTTGCATCTTCCTCATCCGCCAGCAAGGGGAAACACCATGAGCGATCAAAATACTGTCGAGCGCATATACATACTGGATGGCGGCATTGCACAAGTCGAAGACGCATCCATCTACTCGCCGGGATTCAACGTCGGCAAACCCATGACGCTGAGCTGCAATGCGTACCTCATCCGGCACCGGGGGCGGTGGATGTTGTGGGATACGGGCACCCAGGACGATCTGATCGATGAACCACAGGGCCGCATCATTGCCCATGGCATTCGCGGGACGATTCGAAAGACGATATCGTCGCAACTGCAAGAGATCGGTGTCGAACCCGATGAAATCGGCACACTGGCAATCTCGCACGCGCACTATGATCACGTGGGCAACTGCAGACTGTTCAGGAAGGCAAAGTGGATCGTTCAAAAAGCCGAGTACGACGCAATGTTCGGGCCGGATCCCCACGCTTTCGGGTTCATACCGGACCTGTACGACATGCTGCGCGACAACGAAACAAAGCTGATCGCAGGAGACCACGACGTTTATGGGGATGGTGCCGTCCGCATCATCTCCACGCCCGGGCATACTCCTGGCCACAGCTCGCTTCTCGTCAGACTTCCGGAATCAGGGCCGGTGCTCCTCAGCGGCGACATCGCACACAACCAGAGCAACTACCAATGCCGCTGCGTCCCGTCTTTCAACGCGGACAGGCTCGCCACCATTGCGTCCATGGAGAAAGTCAGCGCCCTCCTGCGGGCGGAGGGTGCAACGCTATGGATCAATCACGACATTGCCCAGAACGAAACCCTTCCGCATGCGCCGCGGTGGATCGAATGACAGCCCGGCCGATGTCCAGGCCGCCGGGCATCGGCCATGTCCACAATGCGTCGAACATCAATGGTCGCTCTTGGAAGGCCATTCCCTGAATTCCCGGGCACAAGACAGCAGGACTTCGATCGTTCCGTCCTCGAGCATCGTCTCGATGCTATGTTGCGGGCCCAGAACGGAAAGCACCGCAATGACTTCATGCGTATGGCTCAAGAACGGAATCGCGATCGCCTCGACGCCATAGGTCAAATGCCCTCTGTTGACCGCAAACCCGTTCTCCCGCACAGAGTCCAGCAAGCGCTCGATGGATTGTCTGGTGCCGGCCTCCGGCATCGTACTGGTTCGCGCCTCGAGTTCGTCATCCACGAACCTGGAGACGATCACCTGCGGCATGAAAGCCGCAAAGACCAGACCCGCCGCGCTATTCAGGATGGGCAGGGTCGCGCCCAGCTTCATCGACATCACGACGGGCTGGCTGCTTTCCCGCACGCTCATGGTGACGGGCCCGTGTGTTCCCCAAACCGAAAGCACCGTCGTCCTGTCCAGCCCCTCGCGCAGCTTCTGCTGCAGATCGACGGCCCGCGCGAGGGGATCATAACGATTGATGGCGGCGATACCGATCTGCAGCGCCATCTCTCCCAATAGATAGCACTTCGTCGCCTGGTCCTGTCGAATCAGGCCAGTCGCGATATAGCTCGTGAGGTACCTGTGGGCCTTGGCCGGATGCATGCAGGCTGCCGAAGCCAGGTCCTTCAGGCTCATCGGCCCACGCGCCTCGACCAAGGCCCGGACGAGCCGGGCACCGACCTCGATGGATTTTATTCCCTGCTTTTCTTCCATGGCGAAACAGGCGCATCGAGGCCGGGGCTGGGTCTATGGCGATACCCGGGTTCCGGTGTCCTCCGGGGTGTCCGCGGAATGCTCGGGCTCTGGTCGATCATCGCTCAAGGATACCGCAAGCTGGCGCCGGCGATTTACCTGGAGGTTGAAGACATCGAACCGATTGTAATGGCCGATGATGTCATGGTATTGCTTTGGCTCGATGCACAGGTTCAGGTCGACATCGCCGTAGACGATACCCTCGTCATCGATCAAAGGTTCCGAGATGAGGCGCCCGTCGGGCCCGAAAATACCCGAAAAGGCGTTCGGCTTGCCCGAGAGCATGGCGACCTGCTCATCGGAATCCGCCAGAACGTCGATCATCTCTTTGGAGACCGCCGAACACGAGACGACCGTGAAGATCTTGCCCTCGAAAGAATGCGCCCCCGCGCGGATCCTGATGGCATCCGGCATGTCGTAGTTCTTGACGAAGGGGAAAGCGATGTAGTTCGCCACGTGGACCATCTCGCCCTGGGCGAGCAGCGCGAATCTCGCCAAGGTATTCGTGTTTTCCCCGCAGGCCAGCACCCCGAGCTTCCCGACTTCCGTATCGTATACCCGCAGCGAGCTGCCATCACCGCGGGCCCACGTCAGCTTCTCGGCGAATGTGGGCACGAGCTTCCGGTGCTTTCCCAGCAGTTTCCCCTCGGGGCCGATCACGAGGTTCGTGTTGTAGACGGTGCCGCTGCCCTCGGACCCCCGCTCGTTGATGCCGATGACCACATACACGTCGGATTCCCGCGCCGCCTTGATCAACTGATCCACGAGAGGCCCCGGCACATCCACGGAATTCAGATAGAGCTTCCTGAACCAGGGACTGCCCTGGAACGGATTCATCATCCAGTTCCAATAGGGATACCCTGCCACGAACACCTCCGGAAAGGCAACCACCCGGGCCCCGTTGCGGGCGGATTCCCGAATGAGGTCGCACGCTTTGTCCACTGTTTTCTCGCAATCGAGAAAGCAGGGGGCTGCCTGTACGGCGGCAACCCGGAATTTCGGCAATTCATTCATCTCTCGCTCCCGCGCGAATCACAATGTCATTTCGAATGCTTTTCAGCAACTTTCAACAAGAGCCCGTAGAGCTCTTTCTCGGCAGGATGGTTCCCATAGACCTCGGCAGCCACACCGACAAGCCGCTTATTGAGTTCCGCCTGATCGTCCTCCGACAATTTGAATATCTGGCCCCCGTGATCCTTCCAGGTCTTGGCCGCCTCCTCCTGGGAGTTCAGGGCCCAGGCGTTGAGCTCTGGCTCCAGGGCCCTGCCCTCCTCGATCAGGATTTTCTGGATATCCTCGGGCTGCGCATCGAACCACCTCTTACTGACCATCATCACCTCGGGTATGATGGCCTCCTTCGTGTCCGTCACGTACTTCACCGTCTCGTACAGCTTGAGCGACGTGAACACGGCAAGCCCGGTTTTCACCCCATCGATCGTGCCTTGCTGAAGGGATGGAACCACCTCGCTGAAATCCATCGGCACTGCGACCGCCCCCAATTGTCCGGTCAACCGGCGCTCCATCTCGGAACTCAGCACACGGATCTTCTTGCCTTGGAAATCGGAAAGGGTCCGGAGAGGATCCCGCGTGGCATACGAGGTCTGTCCATAAAGAAACAGGGCGACACCCTTGAGGCCCTTCTTTTCCCCCATCGCCAGGAATGTGTCCCTGAATTCCGGATCGCTGATCACGGCCTGGGCGTGTTCCGAATCCTTGAAAACGCTGGGCGAATCCAATATCTGGAACCGCGAATCAAGGCCGGTCAGGTAGGCCGGCGGGCCGACATAGACCTGGATCGAGCCGAGCTGCACGCCCTCTATCATTCGAGCGTTGGAACCCAATTGCGCGGCCGGATAGAGTTCCGTCTTGATGCGCCCCTCGGAACGCTTTTCGATCCGCTTGGCATAACGCTCTATGGCCTGCGTCTGGACATCATTGACCGTCGCCGTCGCGAGCTTGACATTGATGACTTTCTGGGCCGCCGCGGGTGTGCCAAACAGCATCGACACCCCGAGGACTGCGGAAAAAACGATCCCGGAACGGGCGAGGCCAAATCTTTGAACGGTATGAAACATTTTCGTCTCCCTCTTTGTATTGATACAAATCACTTCACCGGACAAGCGCGCGGTCGAGGCCGGCGCGCTATTGCGCCATGATGCCGACCAGCCACAGCGACAAGGATGGAAAGTAAACAATGGCGGCGAGCGCGCCAACGGATGCCACAATGAATGGAACGAGCCCGCGGTAGATCTCCGTGACGGGAACCTTGAACAGGGACTGCGAAGCGAATATGTTCAGGCCGAAGGGCGGCGTGAACATGCCGATGCTCAGGTTCACGCACATGATGATTCCAAAGTGGATGGGGTCGAAGCCGAGCAGCTCGGCCAGCGGCGCCAGAAGCGGTGTCAGGATGACGATCGCCGATACCGGGTCGACGAAGCATCCGACGATAAGCAGGAACACATTGATGATGATCATCACCGTCCAGGGATCGGAGCTCAGTTGCCGGATCGCATCGACCAGCATCTGGGGGACACCGCTGATCGTCAGAATCCACGAGAATATGCCGGACGCCGCGACGATGATCAGCAACTGGCTGGACAGGTAAAGAGAGCTCATGGTGACCTCCCATACTTCCTTCCATGTCACTTCCCGGTAAATGTATTTGGACACCACCACGCCATAGACACACGCCACCCCGGCCGCCTCGGTGGGGGAAAAGATCCCCATGTAAATACCCCCCAGGATGATCAGGGGCGTCCCGAGCGCCCATGCACTGTCAAGAGAGGCTCTGAGGAATCTGCGGCCATCGAACGGCATCCGCACACCGGATTCCTTGTTCCAGGTATGCCACAGGACATACAGCGCGAGGCACACACCCACCAGCAATCCCGGGATGATTCCCGCAATGAAGAGCGAAGCCACGGAGACTTCCGCGGAAGCGCCAAACAGAATCATCATGATGCTTGGCGGAATGATGCTGGCGATGGCGCCGCTGGACGTCAGCAGGCCCAGCGAAAAGCGCCTTTGATAGCCCTGCTCCTCCAGGGCCGGGTACATCAGCTTGCCAATGGCAACGACCGTGGCAGTGCTGGATCCGGAAAGCGCACCGAAAAATTCAGCGGCGCCGACGGTCGTGTAGGCGACGCCGCCCCGTACTCCGCCGACGATCGAGTTGATCCACGCCACGATGCGCCGTGAAATGCCCCCGCGCCCCATGATCTCGCCCGCAAAGATGAAAAAGGGCACCGCCAGCAGCGTATATTTGTCCAGACTGCCGAACACCATCTGCGGAATGACATCGACCGGCACATCCATGAACCATGGGATCAGGACCATGGACGTCAGCAGGAGGACGATGAATATGGGCAGGCTCAGCGCCAGCAAGACCAGGGGCAGCAGGGCCATGATCCAGATCATAGGGAAGCCTCCATCTCATCCGCGGCGCCTTCCCGGGAATCCAGGGCCTGCTCCGAGGCCGGATCGAACAGGTATCGTGCCATTCTCCCGACGGCCGCCAGAACGATCAGGCCAAATCCCACGGGGATCGCGGCGAAAGGTATGCCCATCGGTATGTTGGCGGCCGTACTGCGCTGGTCCATCGACAGGATGAACCACACGAACTGCGTCCCGTAGGTCACCATGACCAATCCCACGAGCGCAGTGATCAACAGCAGCATGAAACGCAGTCGGGTGACCAGGCGCTTGCTGACGAACATCTCGAGTATCTCGACCCGGAGATGGTTCGACCGCCAGACGACCAGCGCAGCGCCCGCCATCACGCACCAGATGATTCCGTAGACCACGATTTCCTCGGCCCAGAATATGGGGCGATGAAATACGTATCTGCCGACCACGTTTGCGAAGTCCAAGAGGATTGCAAAAATGAACACAATCCCTGCGATAGTGCCGATGATCCTGAAAAGACCATCGATCCATCTGATGACGCATTTCATGTTGTCTCCTCGGGGCAGTGTTCCGGCACCCTTTGTTTCAAAGAAGCTTATCGTATTTTTCTTCTGCGCCGCACGGTTTCGAGTTAACCTCATTAAACAATCCGTAATTCCGCAACCCAGGCAGATTCTGCATAATTCCAGAAAATCCTCTGGATGCAGACAGGATTCGTAATCCACCGTACCGGCTTTCCAAGGCTGCCGCAGATCAACCCCGTTTCAGTGCGCCTAGGCATTCCGAAGGACCGGAAAGAGCACGACGGACACGACCGTGCCGCTGTCCCCGGAATCGGGACTGCGCCCTGGCGGGCGCACAAACGGAAAGCCCCGGCAGGCTCAAGGCCTGACGGGGCCACACTGGAAAAATCGGCAGGGATGCGGAACGCAGGCGCTAGAACGGAATGTCGTCGTCCATGTCCGCCAGGTTGCTGGCCGGCGCGGCCGCCGGGGCCGCCGGGCGGGCCTGCTGCTGGGCGGGACGGCGCGCCGGCGCGGGAGCCTGGCTGAAGCCGGCATCGCCGGCGCCCTCGCCGCTCTCGCGCCCGCCCAGCATCTGCATCTGGTCGGCCACGATCTCGGTGCTGTAGCGGTCGGCACCGGTTTCCTTGTCCTGCCACTTGCGGGTCTTGAGCCGGCCCTCGACGTAGACCGAGCGCCCCTTGCGCAGGTATTCGCCGGCGATCTCGGCCAGGCGGTTGTAGAACACCACGCGGTGCCATTCGGTTTCCTCGCGGCGCTCGCCGGTGGCCTTGTCCTTCCATTGGGAGGTGGTCGCGATCGACACGTTGCAGATCGCCGCGCCGTCCGGGCTGTAGCGGACCTCGGGATCGCGGCCGAGGTTGCCGACGAGAATGACTTTGTTGACGGAGGCCATGATGTGGATCCTGTGATGAGTTGCTCGTGCGCCCATTATCGGCGTAGTGGACCGCCGCAAGGCGCCTGATCGCTGTCAGTCGGACATTATCGCCCAGCGCGAAAGGTACGTAAAACGGTCCGGCGACGCCCCCTACGCCGGCTCGCGGAACCCCCGCGCCGTGTACAGCCAGACCACGGCCAGCATGGCGCCCGTCCAGAAGACCGCGGCGGAGCCGCTCCAGCGCACCAGCACGCCGCCCAGCACGCCGCCGGCGAACACGCCCAGCGACTGGGCGGTGTTGTAGAACCCCAGGGCCAGGCCCTTGTAGCGGGGCGGGGCCGCACGCGACACCAGCGAAGGCTGCAGCGCCTCGAGGATGTTGAACGCGACGAAGAATCCCACCAGCGCCAGCACGGCCGGATAGAAGGCGCCCTCCAGCCAGGGCAGCAGGCCCAGCACCACGGCCAGGCCCAGCACGGCCCACTCGAGGGCGGCCTTGTGCGCCTTGCGCGTCTCGATATAGAAGACCAGCGGCACCATGAACACGAAGGACGCGAGGATCACCGGCAGGTAGACCTGCCACAGGGTGGAGGAATCGTAGCCGCCCAGGCGGCCCAGCAGGCCGGGCGCCACCATGAACAGCGCCATCAGGATGAAGTGCAGGCAGAACACGCCGAAATTCAGGCGCAGCAGGTCCTTGTGGCCGAGCACGTCGCGCGCGGTGGCCTGCACGATGTCGGCCTCGGAACGCGGCACCGCCGGCACGAAGAACATGGCGATCAGCAGGCAGACGAAGCCCAGCAGGCTGATCGCCCAGAACAGGCCCGAGAGCCCGAACTCGCCCACCAGCACGGGCGAGAGCACCAGCGAGAGCGCGAAGGAGATCCCGATCGAGCCGCCGACCATGGCCATGGCGCGCGTGCGCACCTCGGGCCGCGTGGCGTCCGCGATCCACGCCGTGATCGCCGCCGAGACGGCGCCCAGCCCCTGGATCACGCGGCCCACCGTGACCCAGTCGACCGAGGACGCCAGGGCGCACACCACGCCGCCCACGACGAACAGCAGCATGCCGAACACGATCACCGGGCGGCGGCCATAGCGGTCGGAGGCCATGCCCAGCGGAATCTGCATGACCGCCTGCGTCAGGCCGTAGGCCCCCAGGGCCAGCCCGACGCGCGCGGGGTCGTCGCCGCCCACCAGGGCGGTGGCGGCCACCGCAAAGATCGGCGTGAGCAGGAACAGGCCCAGCATGCGGGCGGCGAACAGCGCCGCCAGGGACAGGCTGGCACGCCGCTCCAGGGGCGTCAGCTTCAGGGCGGCTGCCCTGGGGGAGGAGGGGTGTGGCATGGTGGTCGGGGTTCGCGGTTCGGATCGAAGGGGGGCTGCGCGTTATAGTAGCAAGTTGGTCTTTGAAAAACCTGAACCCCCCCGACGGCATGGAAGCCATACGCATCCGCGGAGCACGCACCCACAATCTCAAGAACCTCTCGGTGGACCTGCCGAGGCGCAAGCTCGTCGTGATCACGGGGCTGTCGGGTTCGGGCAAGTCGTCTCTCGCCTTCGACACGCTGTACGCCGAGGGCCAGCGGCGCTACGTCGAGAGCCTGTCGGCCTACGCGCGGCAGTTCCTGCAGATGATGGACAAGCCCGACGTGGACGTGA